>Ga0075420_100004794_pt1 | contig 11869 bp, 10 predicted proteins | sample SoiMetdeltSBSDD4_FD_75296 | JGI IMG/M metagenome (GOLD analysis project Ga0075420, IMG submission 75296) | Bulk soil microbial communities from a Populus tree surrounding site in Tennessee, USA - Soil MetaG P. deltoides SBSDD4 | ecosystem: Environmental > Terrestrial > Soil > Tree plantation... | reverse complement strand
TTCGGGAACGGCAACTGGTGGATGAGGTGGTTCGCCACTACGGCGTAGACTCCATCTTTCATGCGGCCGCTTACAAGCATGTGCCGATGATGGAGGCTCACCTGCTTGAAGCCGTCAAAAACAATATTGTCGGAACGCGCAACGTGGTGGAGGCGGCGTTGCAGAACGGCGTGTCCTCGTTTCTGATGATCTCCTCCGATAAAGCTGTGAACCCGACCAACATCATGGGTCTCAGCAAGCGCGTGGCCGAGCTCATTGTCAGCTCGATGCCGCGGCCCGAAGACAGGCGTGGAACGCGCTTTGTCTCCGTCCGTTTTGGAAATGTGCTCGGCAGCAACGGAAGCGTGGTGCCGATCTTCAAGGAACAGATCGCCGCCGGCGGACCGGTGACCGTCACGCACCCGGATGTGACCCGGTATTTCATGACGATCCCCGAGGCGGTGCAGCTGGTGCTGCAGGCCTCGACCATGGGGAAGGGATCGGAGATCTTTGTGCTCGATATGGGCGAGCCTGTGCGCGTAGTCGACCTGGCGCGCAACATGATCCGCCTGTCCGGGCATGAACCGGACGAGGACATCGAGATCCGCTTCACCGGTCTTCGTCCGGGCGAGAAGCTGTTTGAGGAACTGATTCTCACGGGTGAGGATATCCTTCCCACCTACCACGAGAAGATCCGCATCTTCTGCGGCCGGCAGAAGGAGCCCGAGTTCATGACGCACTGGCTCAACCGGCTGGATGTGCTGCTCGGCCGCCACGATGAGGCTGCCGTGTTGCAACATATGCGCCAGATCGTGCCGGAGTATGAGCCGAGTGAGAAGTGGCAGGAGCGGCTCGGGGACAACACCAGGCGTGTTGCCGCTGTTTAGAGAGCTTTTAGCGATCAGCAGCTAGCGATCAGCACTCAGCGATCAGTTGCCCAATGCGGCTGAAGGCTGAAGGCTGAAAGCTGATGGCTGAGAGCTGATGGTTTACCCAGGAGGATTTGATTTGTCCGTAGTATCGTTAGAAACCAATTCGAAGGCTGTTCCGTTAGAAGCGCAAGCGACTGAGGAAGCCTCCCGGCCCGTTCTGCGGATTCAGCCCTCCCGCGGCTGGGTTTCGCTGAAGCTGAAAGAGCTTTGGGAGTACCGCGAGCTGGTGTATTTCCTGATCTGGCGCGATGTGAAGGTGCGCTATAAGCAGACCGCGCTCGGGGCGGCCTGGGCGATCGTGCAGCCGCTGTTTACGATGCTCGTATTCAGCCTGTTTTTCGGACGGCTCGCCAAGATGCCCTCCGACGGGATTCCTTACCCGATCTTCGCGTACGCGGCGCTGGTCCCCTGGACGCTGTTTGCGCAGGGGCTTCATCAGTCCTCCGATAGCCTGGTGAGCAGTGCGAACCTGCTGCGGAAGGTGTATTTCCCGCGGCTGGCAATTCCGGTCGCCACTATTGTGGCCGGCATGGTCGATTGCTCGATCGCCTCGGTGATGTTGTTCGGCTTGATGTTCTATTTTGGCGTGGCGCTTACGGCGCACGTGCTGTGGCTGCCGCTGTTCGTACTGCTGACGCTCTCGACCTCGCTCGGCGTCGGTCTATGGCTGAGCGCGCTTAACGTGAGGTTCCGCGATGTGCGCTACGTCGTTCCCTTCCTGATTCAGTTCTGGATGTTTGCGACGCCGATCGCCTATCCGAGCTCGCTGTTATCAGAGCCGTGGCGCACCATCTATGGCTTGAATCCGATGGCGGGCGTGGTGGAAGGCTTCCGCTGGGCGCTGCTCGGAACCAAAACGGCGCCGGGCCCGATTCTCTTCGTTTCGGCCGCGGTCTCGCTGCTGCTTCTTATCGGCGGAGCGTTCTTCTTCCGCCGGGTGGAGAAGACATTTGCCGATTTGGTCTGAACAAAAGGATCACCCGATGAGGAAAGTACGCTTAGAGCCTGAACACCCTTGTTTCGTAATCGCCGAAATCGCGCAGGCGCATGATGGCAGCTTGGGAACGGCTCACGCCTACATCGATGCGGCAGCGCGGGCCGGTGCGGACGCCGTGAAGTTTCAGACGCACATCGCGGCCGCGGAAAGTACGCCTGCCGAGCCGTGGCGAATCCGGTTCAGCCCGCAGGATGCGACGCGCTATGACTACTGGCGGCGCATGGAATTTACCGAAGAGCAGTGGGCCGGTCTCGCGCGTCACGCCGCCGAGAAGAAGCTTTCTTTCCTGAGCTCCCCGTTTTCGATCGAAGCCGTCGATATGCTGCTGCGCACGGGAATCGATGGCTGGAAGATCGCCTCCGGCGAGGTGAACAATCAGCTGCTGCTCGACAAAATCGCCTCCACCGGTCTGCCGGTGCTGCTGTCGACGGGAATGAGTCCGGTCGAAGAGATCGACGAGGCGGTGGCTCTTTTTCAAACCCGCGGCATTCCCTTGACCGTGCTGCAGTGCACGTCGGCGTACCCGTGCCCGCCCGAGAAGACCGGGCTGAACATGCTCGAGGTGTTTCGTTCGCGATACGGCTGCACGGTCGGTCTGTCGGATCACAGCGGGACGATTTATGCGGGACTGGCGGCGGTCGCGCTCGGAGCCGATGCGCTCGAAGTTCACATCACCTTCAGCCGCGAGTGCTTCGGGCCCGATGTTCCGGCCTCGATCACCACTGCCGAGCTCGTCCAGCTCGTCGATGGCATCCGCTTCATCGAGAGGATGCGCACGAGTCCGGTAAATAAAAATACGACCGCGCGTGAATTGGAGCCGATGCGGGCATTGTTCACCAAAAGCGTGGTGGCGCGGATTGAACTTGCCGCGAATACCGTGCTGCGTGAAGAACACCTCACCGTTCGCAAACCCGGCTCGGGAATCCCGGCTCATCAGCTGAGGCAGCTGGTAGGCCGTAAACTGCAGCGTACGGTTGCAGCCGGGCACTTTCTATCTGAACAGGACCTGGCCGAAGTTGTCACGGCAGCCTAGACATGATCGCCGCAGCACAGAGCAACGGTAGCGTAGTCCTCGCGGCCGACACGATCACGATGGGCGCAATCGAGGTGGGCGCCGAGGCGCGCTTATCGCGCCGGATCACCGCCGAAGACATTCAAGCCTTTGCGGCGTTTTCCGGCGATCGTAACCCGCTGCATGTAGACGCAGAGTTCGCCCGCACGACGAGCTTCCAGCGTCCGGTAGCGCACGGCATGATCGTGGCGAGTCTGGTGTCGACGCTGGTAGGCATGCATCTGCCGGGCGCGGGAGCACTGTGGACCAGGCAGAATTTCCGCTGGCTGCTGCCGGTATTTGCCGGTGACACGGTGGAGGTGAGCCTGCGAGTGACGCATAAGTCGACGGGGGCAAATACGGTGACGATCGAGGTGAAAGCGGTGAATCAGAACGGCAAGCAAGTGATGGAAGGCGAGGGTGCGGTGATGCTGCTCGAGCGCCGCGAAGTGCGGAAGCAGCCGGCCATCAGCGAGCGCGTGGTGCTTGTGACTGGCGCTTCGCGAGGCATCGGCGCGGCGATCGCGCTTGCCTTCGGCAAAGCGGGCGCGGCGGTGGCGGTGAATTATCTGAATAACGCCGGGCGCGCCCAACAAGTCTGCGACCAAATTCAGAGTGTTGGCGGCCGGGCGATCGCCGTCAAGGCCGATGTATGCGATCAGGCAGCCGTAAACGCAGCCGCGAACGAGGCCGCTGGGAGCTTTGGCAAAGCGGTCGATGTGCTGGTGAACAACGCAGGCATCGAGGTTGTGCCCAAGCCGTTTCTCGCGATGAGCTGGCAGGAGATCGAGCGATCGCTCGACGTCGGGGTACGCGGCGCTTTCCATTGCTGCCAAACGGTGCTGCCCGGCATGGTGGAGGGAAAATCGGGGCGCATCGTTAATATCGGTTCCGCGCTGACGCGCAATGTTCCCCCGGCGCAGTGGACCGCCTTTGTGATGGCGAAAGCCGCGCTTGCCTCGCTCACCCGCTCGCTGGCGGTTGAGTTCGGGCCGCATGGCGTCAAAGTCAACATGGTTTCTCCGGGCATGACCGAGACCGAATCGATTGCCGCCATCCCTGAGCGGCTGCGCAAAGTCCAGGCCATGCAGACGCCCTTGCGCCGGCTGGCGACGCCAGAAGATATCGCCGGCGCGGTTCTGTTTCTTTGCTCGGAAGCGGGCGAGTTCATCACCGGAACCGAGGTACCGGTTTGTGGCGGGGCTGTCGTTTAAGCAAGCTTTTTCTGAATCATTATGCGAGTCGATTTCAATTCTTCCGAATGCCGCAACCTGGCTGAACAGGCCGAGTCGTGGCCGCAGGCGCAGGCCGCGTTGCAGGAGTTGTGGCAGCAGCGGACAGCACCGGCTACGGCGGCCTTTGTTGTTTCCTGCGCCGAGCGGTTCCGGCCGCAGCCTTACTGGGTTTCCATGCGGCTGGGCATCCTGCGCTCCTTCACCGTCGAACCGCTGATTCCCATGCTGCGGGCGGGCGCATTCCTCGGCGGCATCGATCTCACGGTGCGCGCCGGCGACTTCAACGCCTATTCACAGGAGATTTTGGATCCTGCGAGCTGGATTTACCGGAACAGCCTGGATGCAGTAATTCTCGCCGTACAGACCTGCGACATCAGCCCCGAGCTGTGGGAACGGTATTCCGAGCTTACAGCCGGCGAGCGGGAGAGCGAGATCGCGCGCGTTGTCGAGAGCTTTCGCAACTGGGTAAGCGTGTTCCGATCGCGCTCCAAGGCGGCGCTGATTCTGCACGGGCTCGAATGCCCGGCGTTCGCGAGCGACGGAGTGCTTGACGGGGTTTCCTCTCACGGCCAAGCTGATGCGATCCGGCAGATCAATCGGGAGCTGCGCGCGATTGCGGCGGAGAACGCCGGCGTGTACGTTCTCGACTACGATGCCGTGATAGCGCGCTGCGGACGCAATCGCTGGTTCGATGAAGTCAAGTGGATGCTGGTCAGGCTGCCGATGCGCGCGGAGCATTTTCGCGACCTGACGAGCGAATGGCTGCGTTTCCTGCATCCGTTGAGTGGGCGCATCGCCAAAGTATTGGTCACCGATCTCGACAACACTCTGTGGGGCGGAATCGTGAGTGAAGACGGTGTCGAGCGGCTTCAAGCCGGTGTCGAGGGTCCGGGAGCGGCATTCCGCCAGTTGCAGCGGGCCATTCTTGATCTTTCCCGCCGCGGCATTCTGCTTGCGGTGGCGAGCAAAAACAATGCGGACGAAGCGCTGGAAGCGCTGGATCGTCATCCGGGAATGCTGCTGCGGAGCAAGAATTTTGCGGCCCTGCAGATGAACTGGAACGACAAGACCGCCAGCCTTCGCGAGATTGCCCGGCAGCTGAACGTAGGCACCGACAGCCTGGTATTCCTCGACGACAATCCGGCCGAGCGCCAGCGGGTGCGGCTGGAGATGCCGGAGGTAATGGTGATCGAGCTGCCCGCTCATCCGGTGGGATACGCGAACGCCCTCCGCGATTGCCCGATGTTTGAAAGGCTGGTTTTGTCGGAAGAGGACCGCAGGCGCGGGGAGCTCTACATCGTCCAGCGGGAGCGCCAGTCGTTCGAAGAGCAGGCCGGCTCGCTCGAAGAATTTTACCAGTCACTCGGCCAGCAGGTGATGATCGCGCCGATGACGGCGGATACACTGCCGCGGGCGGCGCAGCTGCTGCTGAAAACGAATCAGTTCAACCTGACCACGCACCGCTACAAACAGACCGAGATCGCCACCTTCGCGGCGGCGTCGGGCTGCGATGTGTACACGATCAATGTCCGCGATCGTTTCGGCGATAACGGCCTGGTGGGTGTGGTGATGACGCAGCGCACGGGCGATGCCTGCCTGATCGATGTATTCCTGCTGAGCTGCCGCGTGATCGGACGCACGGTGGAGACCGCGGTGATGGCATTCCTTGCCGAGAAAAACAGGTCGCGCGGCGTGGCGCGGCTGGAAGGCTGGTTTCTGCCGACGCGCAAGAATGCTCCGGCCGAAGGCTTCTATCGCAATCACGGCTTCAGGCTGGTGCAGCAGAAACAGGACGGGTCGACCCTATGGTCGCTCAACCTGAACGAAACCGTGCCGGCGTGCCCTTCCTGGATTGAAATGAACATGGTAAAGGAGTCTGCCGCCTGATGACTTCATCGCTTATGGCGCGAGTGGCGCAGCTTGCAGCCGATGTCTTCAGCGTTCCTCTGGAGCAGATCGAGCCTCAGTCCTCGCCCGACAACATCGAGAGCTGGGATTCGATCCAGCATCTCAACCTGGTGCTGGCGCTCGAGCAGGAGTTTGGAGTCGAGTTCACGCCCGAAGAGATTGAGCAGCTGCTATCGATTGAGCTGGTGGCCGCGCTGCTCGAAGAAAAACAGAAAGCTTGTGGAGTGTATTAATGGCTGTTGAATTTCGTTACGCCAAGCGCGACGAGTACCCGGCGATCAGCCGGTTCTTGAATGATCATTGGGCGAAGGACCACATCTATGTCCGGAATGAGAGCCTGTTTAACTGGGCTTTCCATCGCCCGAGCCAGTGGCCCGAAGAGGGGTTGAGCTGGGCGGTGGCCGAAGACAAGTCCGAGCTGGTCGGCATCCTTGGAGGCATTCCTTTTTCTTTTAACCAATTCGGCAAACGCGCCCAGGGCGTGTGGATTGCAAATTACGTGATCCGGCAGGATTACCGGAAAGGTTCGACAGCCCTGCAGTTGCTGAGCATGTTCCGCCGCCCTTCGTTTCAGGCGGTGATTGCGTTCGGCATCAATCCGGCGACGGCGACCATCTACCGTGTGCTGCGGGGCGAGGTGCTGCCGCAGATACCACGGCATTTCATGGTTCTGCCGGAGGCGGTGGGCCGCATGCAAAACCTGCTTCAGATTGCGCATCCGGACTGGAGCGCGGAGCGCATCGAAGGACTGTCCGAGGCGTTTCGGCTGCCCAGTCTTCCACCTGCACCAGTGGAAGTGGAGGAAGGAATTCCCGGCGACTGGGATCGCAAAGATTGGCCGGAAATTGCAGCGGCTACGGTGGGCGCCTCGCGCGACAGCGATTATCTGAACTGGCGCTACCGGCAGCATCCCTGCTTCAGCTACCGGATCGTGACGGTCCGGGACGGCAGCCGCACGGGCCTGCTGGTCTGGCGCCTGGAGACGATCCGGCGCGCCACTCCGGAAGGACGTGTCGATGTGGACCGAATCGGACGCCTGGTGGAATTTCTGCCGGCATCACCGGCAAACGCGGAAGCGCTGTTCGCCGCTTTTGTGGGCGAGCTAAAGGCAGCGGACGCATTCGGCGCCGACTTCTATGGCTATCACGGCCAGACTCAAGGAATGCTCAAAGCGATGGAATTCAATGAAACCTCCGTGCATATGGATAGTGAAGGCATTCCCTCGCGCTTCCAGCCGCTCGATGGAAAAGGCGGGGGCATCATGAGCGCGCTGTTTGTGCAGGACGCCGTTTCCCCCGGCAGAAGCTTCGAGGGCGGATGTCCGTGGTATTGGACAAAGTCGGATTCCGATCAGGACCGGCCGAATTAAAGCTATCAGCTGTCAGCTTTCAGCGCGGCTGATCGATCGAGAGTAGGATAGGAAGGTTTTCTGCAGCAGCGGAGCGGAAGCGCGGTTCCCTAGAAGCATATTTGGGCTTCAACGGGAAACCCCGGGGTAAAGGCCCGGGGCTCCAATCCAACGTTGTTGCAGAAAGGAGGTTCTTATGAACCTCTTCAAGGTGATACTTCGTATCATCGTGAAGTTGACGGTCCGCGTTAAGCGGTAAGTCAATCAACGATAGGAGGGCGTGCCAGCAGCGACTGGCCGCCTTCCTGCCTTGAGCATACCAAAAGAACCCACTGACTGCTGACCGCTAAAAGCTCTCTCTGAAAACTATTCCATGCAGCCTGTATTGCACGTTGTCATGTACCACTATGTCCGCGATCTCGCGCGGACTCCGTACCCGGATCTGAAAGCCATGCCGATCGATGATTTCCGGCGGCAGGTGGACGAGCTGGCCGGCCGGTACGAGATGGCGACGCTTGCCTCATGTCTCGATTTTCTCGGCGGCAGCTATCAGCCGCGGCGCGCTCTGTGCCTGCTCACCTTCGATGACGGAGTCAAGGAACACTTCCGCGAGATTACCCCGCTGCTTGCCGAGCGCTCGATCGAAGGACTGTTCTTTCTGATCACGGGAGCGATCGAAGACAAGCGTGTGGCGCCTGTGCACATGAATCATTTTTTGATGGCATCGCTCGGATTCGAGCGGTATCGGGCGGCCTTCGTCGAAAAGTTTCACGAGCGCAACGTCGCTTTCGAGATTCCGGCACCGGCCATCGTTGCCGCCACCTATCCCTGGGACAGCTCGGAGGTAGGTTCTTTCAAGTACCTCTTTAATTTTGTGCTGAGCCCGGCGGTACGCGACCAGATCGTAGGAGAGCTGTTTCGAGAATCGATCGCCCCGGAAGCGCAATTTTCCGAAGAGTTGTATGTGAGTTGGGATGAGGCGCGCGTCATGCAGGAAGCCGGCATGGTACTCGGGGGCCATACCCAGGAACACCGGCCGCTTGCCACATTGAACGATGAAGAGCTGCGGACAGATCTTTTCCAGTGCCGGCGACTTTTGGAAGAACGGGTACGCAAACAGGAGCTATGGCCTTTCTGCTACCCCTACGGCAAGAAGACATCGTTTGACGGGCGTGCTGTGGAGCAGCTGAAGAAGCTCGGCTTCGTCTGCAGCTTCAGCACCGAAACCGGCGCCAATAAGCCAGGCAATCCTTTGTTTGAAATCCGCCGCGTCGACTGCAAGAACGCATGACCGCTCCCTGACGGTCGCGGCTCGGAAACAGAGCCGCGCGCGTTAGCAAGCGGTCAGAAATCGCCGAGCCGGTACTAGAACAAGATCCGCAATAGGAATGAGATGAGAAACCGAAATATACGCAAAGTTTGTGTCGTGTTGGTCGATAGAGCCAATTACGGAAGACTGAAACCGGTAATGCGCGCTATCGATGCCCATCCCGATCTGGAGCTTCAGACGGTCGCCGCCGGAACCATGGTGCTCGAGCGCTTCGGCCGTCCCGTAGACGTGGTGAGGAGCGAAGGGTTTGAGATCGATGGGGAGATCTATACCGAACTGGAGGGATCGACACCGGGATCGATGGCAAAGTCAGTCGGCTTCGGTGTGGTTGAATTCTCGAGCGAATTCCAGCGGCTGAAACCCGACGTGATCCTGCTGATCGGAGACCGCTATGAAGCGCTGGCCGCGGCCATTGCTGCCGCCTACATGAACATCTGCCTGGTGCATGTGCAGGGCGGGGAAGTATCGGGCTCAATCGATGAGAGCGCGCGTCATGCTATCAGCAAGTTCGCTCACTATCATTTCCCCAGCACGAAGCGTTCGGCCGATTATCTCGTTCGCATGGGCGAGGCGCCGGAAACGATTCTCGGCGTCGGCTGCCCGTCGAGCGACATTGCGCGCGAACTCGACTGCGGTCTCGACCCGGAGGTAATCAACGGCACCGGCAGCGGAGCCGAAATCGATCTGTCGCTTTCATACCTGCTGGTGCTGTTTCATCCGACCACCACGCGCTATGGCGGCGAGCAGCAGCAGATGCAGCAGTTGCTCGAAGCGTTAGGCCGTTTCGAACGGCAGACGGTGCTGTTGTGGCCAAATATCGACGCCGGTTCGGACCGGATCAGCAAAGCGGTACGCGTGTTCCGCGATCATACGAATCCCGGATGGCTGCGGACGTTGACCAATCTGAGTCCGGAAAACTATCTGCGTGTGCTTGCCTCGACTGCCTGCGCAATCGGCAATTCGAGCAGCTTTGTCCGCGATGCGGGCTACTTCGGCACGCCGGTGGTGCTGGTGGGCGAGCGGCAGGAAGGACGCGAAACGGACGAGCACGTAATTCACGTAGAGCCGGTTGCCGATGAGATTGCGGCCACCATCGCGCGCCAGCTCGAACACGGACGATATGCGCCGAGCACGTTGTACGGCGACGGCTATGCCGCCGGGCGCATCGCTGAGGCGCTTGCACGACTGACCCCGTATCTGCAGAAGCGGCTGCATTACATCTACGAACCTTTGAACGGAGAAACGAACAATGGCTATGCGCATTCTTGGCATCGTTCCGGCGCGGGGCGGATCGAAGGGCATACCTCACAAGAACATCACGCCGCTGCTCGATAAGCCGCTGCTCGCCTATACGGCGGAAGCAGCGCGCGCCTCCCTGCGTTTGACAAGAGTGGTGCTGTCGACCGATGACGAGAACATTGCCCGCGTCGGTGCGCGCTACGGCCTGGAAGTTCCTTTTCTCCGGCCCGCCGATCTCGCTCGCGATAACACGCCAACCATACCGGTGCTTCAGGATGTCGTCAGAAAGCTGGAGCATGAAGGCGAGTCCTTCGATGCCATCCTTACCCTGCAGCCGACCAATCCGTTGCGGCTGGCCGAAGACATCGATGGAGCTGTCGAGCTGCTCGAGCGCACGGGCGCCGATTCGGTGATCTCTTTTGTCGATGCCGGCGAAAAGCATCCCGCGCGGATGAAGTTCATCGACGCCGATGGACGCGTTGTGGATCCCGCTTTTGCCGAAGCATTTGAAGGGCAGCCGCGGCAGCAGCTTTCCAAGATTTACCTGCGTGACGGCTCGATCTACCTGACGCGCCGCTCCGTGCTGATGGAAGAGAACTCTTTGAAAGGCCGCGACTGCCGCGCATGGATCATGCCGGAAGAGCGCGCCTGCAATATCGATACGCCATTCGATCTGTTTCTCGCCGCCTGTCTGCTCGAACGCGAACGGCAGGAAAGGCGGGCGCAGCAAGCAGCCGCCCAGCAACTCCGGCTCATCTTGCAATGAATATTCTGATTGCAGAATCGACGGGATTTCCGAGCGCCGCGGCTGAGGTGCTGCGGCAAAGGGGAAACGTTGTGCTCGCCGAACTCGACCGGCCCGCGCTCGAGACAGCGGTCGCCGACGCCGACGTGCTTTGGGTGCGGCTGCGAAACCGGATTGACGCCGCTCTGCTTAAGAAAGCGCCGCAGCTGATGATCATTGCGACGCCCACCACCGGCCTGAGTCACATCGACCTGGAGGCGGCGGAAGCCAACGGTGTCCAGGTAGTTTCGCTGCGCGGCGCAGTCGATTTCTTGCGGACCATCCACGGCACGGCCGAGCACACCATCGGTCTGATGCTGGCGCTGCTGCGACGTCTTCCCGCGGCCGTCAAGCATGTGGAACACGGCGGATGGGACCGGAATCGCTTTCGGGGCGAGGAGGTTTATGGCCGCACCGTGGGCATTGTCGGCTACGGCCGGCTGGGCCGCATCGTCGCCCGCTATCTGCACGCCTTTGAAGCACGCGTGTGGATGACCGACAGCGCGGAATGGAGCGGTGAGATCGATCCCTGGGTTAAACGAGCGACGCTCGAGGAGCTGCTCCACGCTTCCGACATCATCTCCGTGCACGTGAACCTTACGCCCGAGAACACCGCGTTCTTCGGGCGTAAGGAATTCAGCGCGATGAAGGCAGGCGCATTTTTTGTGAACACGGCGCGAGGCGAGCTCATCGATGAGGCGGCCTTGGAAGAAGCGCTCTCGAACGGACATCTGGCCGGCGCAGCGCTCGATGTGATTGCGGGCGAGCCGCTCGCCGATCCGGAGCAGCACCGGCTGATCCGGTACGCGCGGGAGCACGACAATCTCCTGCTGACGCCGCATATCGGCGGCTGCACACGCGAATCGATGGAAAGAACCGAACTCTACATCGCCGAGATTCTGGCCGGGCGTCTGGCCGAGATTGCATCGGACGCCGCCAAGCGGGGGAACCACTAAATATGTGCGGCATTGCCGGAATGATCGGAAACGGCTGGAGCCGTTCGGCGCTGGAGGCGATGGTAGCCGCGCAGCATCACCGCGGGCCGGATAGCCGCGGAATCTATGTC
>Ga0075420_100004789_pt1 | contig 11873 bp, 7 predicted proteins | sample SoiMetdeltSBSDD4_FD_75296 | JGI IMG/M metagenome (GOLD analysis project Ga0075420, IMG submission 75296) | Bulk soil microbial communities from a Populus tree surrounding site in Tennessee, USA - Soil MetaG P. deltoides SBSDD4 | ecosystem: Environmental > Terrestrial > Soil > Tree plantation... | reverse complement strand
GGATGCAACACGAATCAATCGATTTGTTTGCATCCTTTTTACTTGGAATCTTTTTTAGAACTTTTGCCACAACAAAAACTGTCTTTCCGGTTGATTGGTTCTCCATCCAATCGAGAGCTTGTTGTTCGCCTCTTAGATTACTACAAGGATAGCGTAATTGAGAACGAGATATGGTTAGCCAATCCGATTCGATTTTCGTTTCTTACGAGTTCGATACAGAAGACTTTGAATTGGTTGAGACAACCGATTCCGATTTTGGGTACAGTAGGTGATTGGTTTCGTGTTCGCGATAAAGACCGATCTCACCTGGAATTTTTAAATACAGGCGAATTGAAGAAGGATCATCCGTGTGTAGCTTTATTGAACTACTGCGGCGCTCGTCCTTACTTCGATTACTTGCTTGGAATCATTAACGATCCGAGATGGTTTGCATCTTCGGTAAACGGTCGAGCTTTGTTTCGCTATCTCGGTCTCAACCGAGAAGCGATTTTACGTGTTTTAGATAATCCGTTATTGGATGATCCTACTGACCGTTGTCGTGTTGCTTTTCGAGCTTGGTTTGATCGAGATCCGCCTTGCGATGTACTACCCAAAGAATCTTTAGATTGGAAGTCAGCGGTTAAGCAAACGAAGATATTTCTATCGTTGATAATGCGTTGGTGGACTGGCGCTCAAGATTTACATCCTGAAACCTACTTTTACTCGTTCGGATTTTTCCAGAATCCGACTAATGCGGAAGAGTTCCGAAAGAAGGTAGGTTCACAACAAAGAAAAAAGGTTCAAAATGATTTGTGATTACTGTAATCAAGAGATGACAGACCTGAAAACAGAAAGTTGCAGCAAGACTTTGATTTTCGTGGATGGAGAAGGAGATAAGTTTCCCAGAAAGCCTTACGAGGGAGAGGAACGTTGTCCTGATTGTAAAGTGGCTGTGGGTGGATTACACCATCCTGGTTGTGATGTAGAGAGATGTCTTTGCGGAGGTCAAGCAATTAGTTGTGGCTGCGAAATTTACTTGTACGACCCAGAAAAAGACAAGTAGACAAAAAGTGGATTTGGGATAAAAAGAAAGAACCTTGCCAGCCGGAAATCTGACAAGGTTCAAGTGGTGGAAGGCTTAATTTCAACCAATTTTAGTTTACTCCACCACGTATTGTCGTCAAGTTCAATTTTACTACGGGGTGGAAAATATGCGTAAGTCAGTAGTTATCTACCGAAGTGGAAACGCAATTGTAGTTGATCCGACGACAAAAGCCATTCACTCACTTTTAGATCCAGTTCTCACTTATCAGAGCAAGAAGTATAAACCCGGCCTGCGTGGAATTAGTAAAGGTTCGTGGGACGTAAACGACATCGAACTTTACGAAACCGATCATCGCGGACGAATCGCTACGACACTTGGAATGTTGGAAATTATCGGCAATGTGTTGACCGATAATGGGTACTCGGTTCGAGTAAAAGATCTATCTAAGCTTCGACAAAAAAGAAGAGATAGATTAGAAACTCGGTGGGAAAATTTGTTGGATGTAGCCGAATTAAGATACCGCCAGGATGAGTTTTTGTTGAAGATGTTGTCTCACGACAACGGTAGATTTGATTGTCCACCGGGGTTTGGAAAGAGTAAGTCGGTTGCTTTTCTGTCTTTGCTTTTACCGAGAGCTAAGATTCTGGTGACTACCAAAACGGTAGTAGTAGCGAAGAACACTTTATATCCAGAACTGGTGTCAGTCGTTCCAGATGTGGGACTCGTTTGTGCGGGTCATCGCCACAATTCAAGTCATCGTGTTATTGTCTGCACTCTTGATTCTTTACATCACATTAGTCCGGAGTGGCCTGATATTGTTATTCACGATGAAAATCATCAAGCCGGTGCCGATAAGACGGCTGCGAAGCTTGCAAGGTTCCACAACTCATTCATGTACGGTTTATCGGGAACTCAGAATAAGAGAACCGATGGCGGCGATGCATTGACTCAAGCTTTGTATGGTCCCATTCGTTTTCATATGCCTTTCGATGAAGCGTTAGCCCACGGTCTGGTCGGTGATGTTGAGGTATTCTTCCGAGACGTGATAATGGATATGAATCCATGTTCGGGTGTACGTGATGTAGATCGTAAAAAGATGGGTCTGTGGAGAAACGAATATCGGAATCGATTGATCGTGGAAGATGCTTACCGTTATCGCAAAGAGCAAGTTTTGATTACTTGCCAGACTCTTGAGCACGTTATTCGATTACATCACATTTGCGACGAGATCATCATGTTGTACCATCCCAAGAGGATGGAAGAAACCAAGAACTGGTATTACAACCGAGGACTTCTCGGCAGAAATGTGCGCTTATTGAATCTTGTCTCCAAAGAGAAACTGATTCGCCGAATGGAAAGAGGCGAACCCGGCATCTATGCTTCAACACCAATTCTTAACGTTGGTTTCAGCCCTAAGAAGTTGGTTGGTTTGGTTCGTGCGGATGCTGGTGCAAGTGGTATTGCTGATACTCAGATTCCCGGTCGGTTGACTAGGACGAATGAATTCAAATCGGGCGGTAGACTTCACGATTATCTGGATCAATTCGATATGGGATTTCGAAGGATGGCAAAGACCAGAATCATGCATTACGAAGAAAACTGTTGGAAGATTCGTTTACCCAAGAAGGCGTCTCGATTTGCTCAGCATTTCGGATTTGACGCGGAGGAGTAGTTATGGGTATTGCTGACCATATGCGTCCTTCTCCGAAGGCGCGTCCGAAAGAGAGTGATCCGGAAAGTCGATTTTCAAAGGAAGAGACTGAGCTTTCGAGAAAAATTAAATCGATTTATACGGCTCAAAGATCTGCCTACGATTATCGGATGAAGGGAATCAAAACGAGGTGGAGATCGAATCGTCGTTACGATGATGGTGTGAAGGCAACGGTCGAAACCAAGGAGGTTTTGCCGGTATGGATAACGTTAGCTAGGTTCTTCCGTGAGAACGAGATAACACCGTACGACTACATCAATTATCACTTTCAGAATGCGACCCTGAACCGAGCACCGGAACCCTTTCAATTGAAGACTCCTGCTTTGTTGAACGATTACCAAGTATGGAGAAAGAAAGAGATCAATAGTCTGAGGATTTCATTTCGGACTCAGAAGAGTATTGCAGTTACCAATATTCGCATTCAGAGATCTTACGATCCGGAATTGTCCGATTCAGACGTGTACGGTTTAGTATTGACGGATGAGTCAATTGAGTTGAGTGCTTTGTTTCGTTACTGTTTAGCAAAGTCGCTCCGTCTGAAGAAGATCGCCAGTATCTATCTACATCGAGCCGCAATGCAGTTTTACTGCAATCCGGTTGGTTACATCAAGGTGTGGAAGAGATGGTTGCCGAAGGGCTTTAAGGTAAAAGCAAGTAAGCTATTCAAGTTCATGGTTGGAGAGACCGATGCCTAAAAAGAAAAATAAAGTTCCGAAGAACACGAACCCTGCGTTTCCGACCAATCCAGAATTGCCCACTCGCGATAGAAAAGTGGAACAACGAAATCAACCGATTTCGGTGTCTAAAGTGGAAACTATGTTACAGATTTTAATCCGTAACGAGGAAGCGTTTGCGCAGGTTAGTGAATTTCTGAAAGCCAAGTATTTGATGGATACAGGCACCGGCTACTCAGTGTTATGGAAGACGACTCAAAACTATTGGCGAAAAAATAAAAAGCTGCCAGCTAAAGAGTTCCTCGTTGCCGAGATTCAGCAAATCATTGATTCCGATAGCGATCTTCTGGATGACGACGACATCGAGCAACTAAGTGGAATGATCGAAACAGCCTTTGATCCTTACACATTTACATCCGATGTTTGCACCAACAAAGACCACACCAAGTTTGCCATCGAAACGGCGCGTAATTTTCTCCAAGAAGTCGAAGCGAAACGATTAAGCGAAGCGGCCTACGACGGTACGTTACCGGAAAGTTTACCCAAGCTTCTCGATACGTATTATCGACGCAGTAAAGAAATTGAAACGTTAGTGGAGCATCGTTCAACGGTGCCGTTTGGCGAAGGTTGGGAAAAGGTTAAAAAACCAACTCTTCAGCCAACTAACGTTGCTGTGTTTGATCGGTTTCTTGGTGGAGGCATGTTGGATCAAGAAGTGTATCTGTTCATGGCTCCCTACGGATCGAGTAAGACGACGACGGCAGTACAGTCTATTTGTGAGGGTGCTAAGATTTGTCGAGCAATGGAGGCATCCAACACAACTAAAGACGGAAAGAAGCCCTTTTGCATCTATGCGACTTATGAGACAGGTAAAGAAGAGTTTCGCAACCGTTGTCTTTCCTATTTGGCTAAGATTCCTTTTGATCGTTTAACTAAGATAGAGGATTTTGCTACGCTGCGAGATAGTGGTGAATTGTTGCCTTACGAGAAGCGATTGTTTGCTGCTAAGGTTCGGGCAGGACAACCGGTTCCATCAGAGCAAGAACGAATCGGTCAGGCGGTTAAGCTAATTAATGAGTACGTTGCTTTCGTTGACATGACAGACAGTGATGAAGATCCTTCGATTGGGACTGGCGGTATGGATGAGTTAGCTCGAACCATTCGTTCCGAACTTCGAAAACGTAAAGGTTGCTACATTCATGTGGTTTGGGTGGATCATATCTCGGACATGGCAGACGCCGAGAATGATGCTAATAACGGAGATATGCAAGGTCTCACTCTTATTTTGAGAAAGTGTGTTCGACAGGCACGAGACAAGATTGCCAAAGCGTTCGATACGAAGGTGTGGTTGTTGCATCAGTTAGACGGTCAGGCCAACAAGAAAGGTTCTACTGCGGTTCTGAGTCACGCTGATGCGGAGTTTTGTAAGTCGATCGGCAAGAATGCAAACTTTGCTTTTGTCGCCACTAAACCTACCGAAGATAAACGACAACTATGTGTTTTTCGAATGACAAAACATCGTCGTCGTCCGCCCGCAAAAACGGCAGTCGTACGAGTCAATGGTAAGTTCTGTCGAATTGAGGATGCGTCCGACAAGTTCGTTTTGGACGCTACTCGACATCAATTTGTACAGAGATCCGATATGGAAATGTTGACCGGTAAACCGGATCAAAAGACTAACAATCATCGAGATACATCCGGTACCTCGATTTAATTTTTGAAAATTAAGTTATGGCAGACCCGTTAAACCCTGCGCTGTATAAGCGTCTCAAGCGTTTGTTCGGTTCGATCATTATGGTAAACGAAGGACAGTGCATGGTTGCTAGACCTATCGTGGACTATTTGACGGATCAGAAACGAATCGAGTTCGAAAGTGATGGAGAGTATTACCGAGTCTCTTGTCCTTTCTGTACCGATACGAGACATCGATTGTACATCAATCATATGTACGGAAAGATTGATTGTTACGGTCGCCGTTCTTCGTACTTGGCTCGATGCTTTAACGAAACCTTGTGCATGATGAAGGAAGAAAACGCATACAACCTTTATCAAAAAATCATGTCTCCGAGTCTTGGTCTGGAAGACGCCAAGATTAAACCAGGAAAGGTGGTGAGTGCGAAGAAGAGAGTATTTCCGATGCCCGGTCCGTGTACTCGTTTGGATAGGTTGGATCTACATCATGAAGCGGTGCAGTACGTTCTAGACAGACAGTTCGATCCGCGTCATCTAGGTAACTATTACAAGTTTGCTTATTGCCACGACAGCATTTACTATCTTGCTTCCAAACGAATCATCATTCCGATTTTCAACAAAGGTTTACTTCGCGGTTGGCAGTCTCGCTACATTGGTGAGTTACCGTGGAAAGATAAAGATCTGAGAAAGGATTTACAGCCGAAGTATTTCAATGCGCCTGGTATGGATAAGACGAGTTTCGTGCAGAACATGGATCGTGCAAAGTTATGGCACACAGGAGTCGGAGTCGAAGGATGGTTTGACGTGGTTAGCGTAGGACCGATGGCGATGCCTGCGATGGGTGATAGTTGGTCTCCGACTCAGCAGAAGATAATCGTTCGTACTTTTCGAGACGGTGCTTTTATCAATCTCTTTGATCCGGAAGCTTTAGAAGAAGAAGGTGTTCAGAAGGTGTCACGCAATTTGAAGCGTGCACTGGGTAAGCACTATGCTGAGGTCAAACTGCCAGCAGGAAAAGATCCAGGTAGTTTGGATCGATCCTTTCTTCGTGAGTTTATCAAAGAGGAAGCGGCATCTCAGGGTGTGAAGGTTAAGTGGAGGAAGAAGGATGGTAAAGTTCAAAAAGAAGAAATCGAAGAAGAAGATTCATAGTCGAGCTAGCTTCCCCTGGAACGCTCCGGGAATGTCTCCTGCCGGGTTGGATTTTATTGGTTACGCTCGCAAGCTTGGCGATGAAGCTTCTAAGTACACCAAGAAGAAAGAACAGGTTGAATATGTGGTGGGCGATATTCTGAAAGAACTTTACGAAAGAGGACTGAGAGAAGCCGGATTCGTCATGCCGGTTGAATGTAAGAATGGGATCTTTAAGCCTGCTACGTTTATTCCGGGACATATTTGGGGGCAACATGCGGAGCTATTCATCGAATCTCAATGGAATGAGGCAATTGATCCTCCGCGTGTAGATGGTCCACGCAAAGCAACTGTGATGGTTATTGGTAAGATGCCGGGAAAGGATGAACTGACTCATTTGCGAAATTTGGTGGGCGATTCGGGAAGAATTTTGAACGAGATGCTCCATCGATTGAAAGCAAAAGATTACTCGAATTGGTACGTAACAAATTTGGTAAAGTTTACTCCTCCGGATGATAGCGGATCACTACGAAAGAATTGGGTGAAAGCTTGTCGCCCTCTTCTCGATCAAGAACTCAGAATTGTACGTCCGGATTACATTTTGTGTCTCGGTAGTGATGCATCGAAAGAGTTGCTAGGGGATAAGTGCGGTGTTAATGCGATGGAAGGTCGAGTTGTCGATTACAAATACCTAGTTAACAAATCGACCGATGAGAAGGCGGTTTGGCACACTGCCAAAGTAATGACCGTGATTCATCCGGTAAACGTAGCACGAGATGAATCCTTCCAGCGTACACTTCAACGAGGTTTGGGACGCTTTATCGCGTTAACCGAAGGAAAGGATTTTGCTAGCGCCGAAGATGACATCGATCATCGGGTTTGCACCTCTTTAGAAGAAGCGGAAGAAATACTTCACGAAGCAAATCTTTACATCAAAGAACAGAAGAGAAAGATAGTTGCGTGGGACGCTGAATGGCACGGACAGCATCCAATTAATAAGGGGGCTTATTTACGTACTATTCAGATGTCTTGGAAACCAAAGCAAGCGGTTTGTTTCAAGCTGTACGAGCAAGGTGGAAAGAGAGTTGCCTTTAAGGATAAGAATGGCAAACCTGCAATCAAGAGATTGATGAAGAAGCTGACCAACTTCATGAAAAAGAAGTATGCGGTTGGTCACTTTCTAGTCGCTGACTTGGAGTGGTTAGAGCATTACGGTTTCGATCTGTTATCTTCGTTTGAAGTACCCTACAAAGCAAAGAACGGAAAGGTAGCTTGGCAACGTTTGATGGAAGGTGAAGGCGGTCTCGATACGGGTATGATGGCTCACGCTTTGGAAGAGACTGCTTTGTTAGGTTTGGAAGCCCTCACTTCTCGATACACGGATGCACCTCGCTACGATCTGCCTTTGCAGGAATGGAAAGAAGCGTACTGTAAGCAACTCGGCATCAAAGTTGGCGCTATGGAAGGATACGGAGATTGTCCGGACGATATCTTAATACCTTACGCCAATTATGATGCTGACGTGACGATGCGTTTGTGTCAGGCACTTCTGGATTACTTGGATCTTGACTACGACGGCAACAATTGTTGGGAAGCGTTCTGGGAATCAATGATTGTCCAGCCCATTATTTTGGAGATTCATCAGACCGGCATCAAAGTAGATCGTGCTAGAGTAGATCAGTTGACCATGAACTTCATGACGGCAAGATCGTCTCTCGAAGATCAAATTAAGCAGATGGCGAAGTGGCCGAAGTTTAATATTCGTTCTACGCAGCACGTTAAAGAATACTTGTACGGCGAACGGTTGAATGGACGGGTTGTCAAAGGAGCAGTGGAAAAAAGGATCAGACCGGAAGGAGCCGTTTCACTCGGTATTCAACCGATTCTATCCACCGATAAGCCGCCTAAGCTGTGGAGTGAGTTGGTAGCTTTAGGAAAGGAGATGGAACATACTCCAAGTACGAATAAAGACAGCTTGGCTATTCTTGCACAAGAGAATCCAGACTTTTTGAAAGAGATCAATTCGATCCGCGATTATCGATTCTTGGATCAGGTACTAAAATCCGTTCTTCGTCCACCAGAGTTAGATGCTCAGGGTGGTTTCATTTATGAAGAAGACTCCGGTTTTATGTACTACGAAAAGGGTCTAGCCGGTTGTATTGACGCAGATGGTCGAGTTCGTACGCATCTTAGTCCTACCGCTGAAACTGGTCGTTGGAAGTCGGCGAGACCGAATCTTCAGAATATGAGCAAGACGCGAGATTCCGATTATCTTCGTCTGCTTGGAAAGGAAAACTATAAACACAAGCTTCGCTCAATGCTTATGGCTGACGATGATACGGTGTTGGTGGAGTTCGATTTTAAAGGTGCCGAGTTGTACGGTACGGCAATTATGGCCGGTTCGAAGTTGATGATTAAGCACTGTCAGCGAAATCAGCTTCCAGACGAAGGGTACGACGATAAAGGAAATAAGGTTCATAAAGGCAGACATCCTCATCCGGACTATTACGACATTCACAGCAACATCGCTGTTATGTCTTTCAAGCTTCAGGTTCCGGACGGGAAGGTCTCCGATGAGAAGACGGCGACGGAGTGGCAGGTACCGATAGGTACATCGATCGCAGATGTGCTGAAGTTGAAAGTAGGAGATCTGTTACCGGCCAATAAAGCCGCGTTCAAGTTGATAGGTAAAGGACATCTTCGTAACGTTGCCAAAACGATTATCTTCGGACTTCTGTATGGTCGAGGTGCTAAGGCGATTGCGATTGCGTCGAAGGCACAGGGAACGGTGATCTCGGTCGATGAAGCACAACAGGTAATCGACACCGTATACGAGACGTACCCAGAGCTTCGAGCGTTCTTCGATGAATGTGGTGATAAAGCAACGAATCAGGGTTGGTTGTGCCATTCTTTTGGTCGGTTCCGTCGTTTTCCCGCAGTGACCGATTATAAGATGGAAGGCGAGTTCGAACGTCAGGCGATGAACTTTCCCATCCAAGGTATGATTGCTTCTGCTTTGGACAGAGGAATAGCTGACTTACGACACGAGCGCAATAAACTAAGAAAGAAGTACAACGACCCCATATTTCAGTTTGTGTTGACTATTCATGACGCGGTTTTGATCAAGACGAAACCGAAGTGGATAGATTTTTTGTGTAAGAAGGGAGGGTTGATCGAGAAAACAATGTGTCAATCTCATCCAATATATCCAACTAATTTGAATGGCGAGCCGACTGGAAAAGGTCCATTCTTTTTGGGTGTCGATATAACGCTTCACGAGCACTGGGGCGAAGAGATCAAAGTGGATCGATGCCGAGAATTAGGTATACCAGTCGCTTACGGAAAAGACTAACCTACTGACTTTGGCACTTAATAAGGAGTTGTTTACAATGCGAGAACTGGATTACTCGCTCGATAACGTCAAAGAGCGAGTGGAAGCTGCTGTTAAGCACAATCGACTATACATCGAGGAACGTTTACAGCAGTACTTTCAACGGAAGAAGGTCCAGCAGGATAGAGGTTTACCTGTATTTTCTTTTGTCGGCTACGGTCGATCAGGAAAGGATACAGCAGCCGAGTACATCGTTAAAAAGACATGCGGAAAGTTGGCTTACGGTGGATCGAATTCTTACATTATGGCTCCTCTTATTGCGCATTCACTGAGAGTGACGGTAGAGGAAGCTTTCGAGCGACGACATGAGAATCGCAATTACTGGCGAGTGTTTCTCAATACGTTGCGAGAAGAGGATTTGACTATTATTGCCAAGATGTCTTTGGCGAAGTCAGATATGTTGGTTGGGTTAAGAGGCAAAGCTGAAGTGCCTGCGATTGTAAAGGAACGGATAGCTGATTTGGTTATTTGGGTCGAGAGACCTCAAGTCGAGCAAGATTACACGGTCGAATTTACCCGCCAAGATTGTGATCTGATGATTCTGAATGATCGAGAACTGACTCATTACCACGAAAAACTCGATCGCCTTCTTTCGTCTTTTAAACTCATCTAGGAAAGGTTTGTCATGACAAAGCGCGTGTTATCGCGAAGCGAATCGAAGAATGTCGTCGCGAATGATGGAGACGATTACGACAATGCAAAGGATGGTCGAATTATTTTTGGTGGCGTGCCACCATCAGACCGGATCTTCAACACGAAACATCACAAGGTAGCACTCTTCTTTCCTCCGAGCGACGGCAAGACAACTTGGTTTCGCGTTATGCCTTATTTGGATTCTAAAGATCCAGCGAACAACTTGCTATCAGGTCGAAAGTCGGAAGATAAGTTTGGTCAGCACAATTGGATGATTCGTTTGCCGATTGCGAAGTATATCGGTATGGGTGAGAATCGATTCTCTTTTGTGTTATATCATCCGAAGAATCGAGAACAGGCTCACTTTTCACATCCCTACACTCGTCTGTACTACGCAGTCGAGAAGGCATCCAAAGGAGAGTTTGCTCACAGTGCCAAGTGGGAGCCGAGGTGGGCGCAGATGGTAACTGGTAAAAGTAAGAACGCTACCAAACTTACCAATACCATGCAAAAGCCTGCGAATGCTTGGTTTGCTCAGAACTTTCTCTTCAGTTGCAAAGATCCTTTTGTAAATGAGGAACGGAAGAAACCGTTTGGAATGTTAGACTCCGATGCTTTGCCGATTCTCCAGTTTTCCGATTCGTTCGGATTCTCGTTGATGGATGCGCTGGAGATTCGAAAACCGCCAGAAGACGTGACGGACGCAAAACGGCTTAGTGACTTGTACCAGTACGATGTCGTCGGTCGCTTTTCGAAGAAGAAAAAGGTAGTTAACGGCGGTTTGTTTATCGGTGCATTTCGACCGCAGGCTGGACATAATTTCGACATGAAGAAAGCCGCCGATCGAGAGCGTTACGACAGACTGTTCGGTAAGGATCTTTATTGCAGTTATAACGGTGAACTGCCTGAGATCCCCGGCTACGAGGTTCGACTGCGTCAGAAGCTCAAAGTCGGAGGTGTAGTATTTGAAGCCGGTCTGGACGAAGCCGCAACCGATATTGTGTTCAATCGCAGTTGTTTCTGGTTCGATCGTACAGGTCAGCAGGATGGTGAAGAAGTTACTATTCCAGGTTTGATTCAGATTCTTCCGATTGAAGAACAGTGTGCTTTGATCGCGAGAGCGTTCTCCGATGTAGCAGGTGTGTTGCGTTTTGGTTGGTTCGGTCACGACGAATTCTTCACTCCGGAAGTCAAAAAGATTCTTGCCAAATCGGTTACAGTTCCGAGTGGTAAAAAATCAGACGATACCGAAGAAGGGTCTGAAGAGTCAGAAGATTCCGAAGAGAAACCTAAGAAGAAAAAGAAAGCCTCGTTGTTCAACAAGAAGAATAAGAAAAAGCCGAGTGACGAAGAAGAGGAAGATGATATTGAGGACGATGTTGAAGAAGTGCCAGAGTCGGACGATGACGAGGATGATGACGTAGAAGAAGAACCAGACGAGGAAGAAGAGGAGGAAGAGGAGGAAGAAGAAGAGGAAGAATCCGAAGATGACGACGATACCATCTCCGAAGAGGACGAGGAAGAAGAAGAGGAAGAATCCGAAGATGACGACGATGTCATCTCCGAAGAGGACGAGGAAGAAGAGGATGACGATGACATCTCTGAAGAAGTGGAGGA
>Ga0075420_100004784_pt1 | contig 11883 bp, 10 predicted proteins | sample SoiMetdeltSBSDD4_FD_75296 | JGI IMG/M metagenome (GOLD analysis project Ga0075420, IMG submission 75296) | Bulk soil microbial communities from a Populus tree surrounding site in Tennessee, USA - Soil MetaG P. deltoides SBSDD4 | ecosystem: Environmental > Terrestrial > Soil > Tree plantation... | reverse complement strand
CTGCGGCGGGTGGAGCACGTGCTGCGCGACCGCTTCGGGATCAGCCACACGACGCTCCAGATGGTGGAACAGGCGCCCGACCTGATCCAGGTGGAGCGGGGAGGGTAGGCGCCGACGCTCCCGGCGGCTCAGATGATGACCGCGACCGTTCCGCCGTCCACGCTCCACGCCGCGCCCGCCACGTAGGACGCGCGCTCGGAGCAGAGGAACGCGATCGCGCCTGCGATCTCGTCGGGGTCTGCGAGCCGCCCGATGGGACGACCGCCGGCAGCCTTTGCGATCGCCTCGTCCGCGCCGTCCAGGCCGGACAGCGCCGCCGACTGATCGGCCAGCCCTCCCTCACCGACCCACAACTCGGACTTCGTCGGCCCGGGGCAGATCGCGTTCACCAGCACGCCGTCGGCTGCGCACCGGTCAGCCCACAACCGTGACAGCGACAGCTGCGCCGCCTTCGCCACCGAGTACTCCGGCATGTTCGCCGACGGCCGCTTGCCCGCCGTGCTCGCGACGTTGACGACGCGGCCCCAGCCGCGCTCGCGCATCCCGGGGACGAGCGCGCGCATCGCGCGCAGCGGCGCCATCACGTTCAGGTCCCACGCCGCCTGCCAGTCCTCGTCCGGCACGTCGTCGAGGTCGCGCCAGCGCGCCGTCCCGGCGTTGTTCACCAGCACGTCCGGCTCGCCGATGGTCGCGCGGGCCTCCTCCAGCATCCGCCCGCCGGCGTCCGGATCGGTCACGTCGCACGCCAAGGTCGCCGCCTTCCCGCCCGCGGCCCGGCACGTGTCGAGCGCTGCTTCGAGTGGGGCAGCCGCGCGCGCGACGAGCAGCACGGACGCTCCCTCCGCGCACAGCGCACGGGCGGTCGCGAGGCCGATGCCGCGGCTCGCACCCGTCACCACACATGCTCTCCCGCTCAACCCCAGGTCCACCGGCCGCAGTCTAGGTAGCGGCGCAATCGGCCGTGCATCGGGGCCTCCGCGGGCAGGAAAACGCGCAAACCCGCGTCCTAGTGCTAAGGTTCCCGCGCTTTTGCAGGCAAATCAGTTCTGGGAGGTATTTACCTTCTCGAGCCGCTGAGTTCTCCCCGCGGTGGCCAGGACGGCCTGAGCGGGGCGAAGCGGGGGAACCAAACGCCAGCAGCGGGCGCCGGTTGGCGCCCTCGGGGCTAATCGCCGCGAGCCTCTTCGACGGTGTAGCGCCAGCTCTTCCGGTGCGAGCCCGACAGCTAACCCCGTAAGCGTTGGAAAGAGACAAAGTGGATTTCATTCCTTCGGCCTCTGGCAGGGGCCGCGCCCGGACAACCGACCCTCGCACGCCACGGCAGGCAGCCGCGCTCAGTGCTGCCGCGCTGCTGGCCGTGCTCGCGCTCGTGGCGCTCCTCCCGGACGCGTCGCGCTCGGCCTCCCTGCAGGCGATCCAGGCGAACATCAACACCAAGCAGGCGGCGATCGACCGCGCGCGCCAGAAGGAGGGCGTCCTCACCAGCGACATCAGCTCGCTGTCCAAGCGCATCCGCACCCTCACGCGCGAGATCGGCTCCCTGCGCCGCCGCGAGGCGCGCGTCCAGAACACGCTCGATGCGCGGCGCGCGCAGCTCGCCCGGGTGCAGGCGCGTTACCAGGTCGAGCACGATCGGTTCGTGCGCCTGCGCAAGGAGCTGCGCCGCACGCAGGGCGTCCTGGCGGAGCGCCTGATCGAGATCTACAAGGCGGACCAGCCGGACATGCTCTCGGTGATCCTCGAGTCCGACGGCTTCAACGACCTGCTCGTGCGCGCCGACTACATGAGCGCGATCGGCGAGCAGGACTCGGCGATCGTCGACAAGGTGCGAGAGCTCAAGAAGAAGTCGGCGCAGAAGCGCCTGCTGCTCGTGGTGCTGAAGTCGAGGGCCGAGGAGGCCGTGCGCGTGATCGAGGTCAAGCAGCGCGAGCTGCAGGAGGCGCGCGCGGCGATCCAGGCCAACGAGGCGGACCTCGCCTCCGCGCGCCGGTTCAAGTCGAACAAGCTGGGCAACGTGCGGGAGCACCGCCACGAGCTGGAGGGAGACCTGCGCGCGCTGCAGGCCGCGTCCGCGCAGGTCACGAACCAGCTGCAGGGCGCGGGCCCGGTGCCGGCCGGCCCGATCCGGCAGGGCGGAGGCGGATATGTCTGGCCGGTCAACGGGCCGGTCGTGTCGCCGTTCGGCCAGCGCTGGGGCCGCCTGCACGCCGGCGTCGACATCGCCGTCCCGGCGGGCACGCCGATCCGCGCCGCGGCCAGCGGCAGCGTTGCGATGGCGGGCTGGATGGGCGGGTACGGCCAGTACACCTGCGTCCAGCACGGCGGCGGAGTCGCGACGTGCTACGCGCACCAATCCTCGATCGGCGTCGGCACCGGCGCGAGCGTCAAGCAGGGCCAGGTGATCGGCTCGGTCGGCTGCACCGGCCACTGCTTCGGCGACCACCTCCACTTCGAGGTGCGGATCAACGGGTCCCCGGTGGACCCGATGGGCTACCTCTAGCCTGCGGCCCGCGCGTCGTCCCAGCTGGCGAAGCTCCGCATCCGCAGGACCGTGTCCGCGGTGGTGTCGAACACCATCGCGATCGGCCGGCCGACCTCGATTCCGTCCCTGCCCCTGGCGCGGAACTCGCCGAACGCCTTGATCAGCGGCGGGTCACCTTCGAGGTGCTCGACCTGGAAGGAGATGTCCTCCCAGGTGTCCCGGAAGTCGTGCCAGAACTGCCGGTACCCGTCGTGCCCGTGGTAGGTGGGGGCGACGCCGGGGAAGAGCTGCGACGTGACGATCTCGACACCCGGGTCCAGGCCTACCAGCGAGCCTTCCAGGTCACCGCGGCTCCACGCTTCGAGGGCCGCGCGGATGCGCGCTTTCACCGCCGGCCCCTCGGCAGGCAGCCCGGCTGCTTCGAGCGCCTCCTCGCGCGATGCGAAGTTCTGCATGCGGGCGATGGTCCCACCCTTCATGGTGACGACGATGCCGACCGGTCGCTCGACCACCAGGCCGTCCCGCGCCGTGGCACGGAAGTGCCCGAGGGCCACGTAGTGCTGCGGCGTGGCCTCGACGACCTGCTCGAGCTCGAGCGAGATGGCCTCCCATGGCCCGCGGAAGTCGCCGAAGAACCGCGTGAAGCCTTCGTGGCCGCGGTATACCGGGTCGAGCCCGGGATAGAGGCCGGACGTCAGGAACTCGACATCGGGATCGATGAACGCGAGGGCGCCTTGGAGATCGCCGCGGCTCCAGGCACCGAACCCCCGGCGGATCGTCTCGACGTCCGAGCTCATCGCGGCCAGTATCCCGCGCAATCGCGATAATCGCTCGCCGTGCAGCCCGAGATCCAACTGGGCCCGCTGGAGCTGAAGACGTTCGGGCTGATGTTCGCGCTCGGCTTCCTGTCTGCCGGCGCCGTGCTCGCGCGTCGCTTCGACGAGCTCGGGAAGCCGGTCGACTGGGCATATGAGATGACGTTCGCCGCACTGCTCGGCGGCCTGGTTGGATCGCGCGTCTACTACCTCGCCGAGAACTGGTCGGACGTCAGCGACGACCTGCTGGGGAACATCTTCTCCGGCTCGGGCCTGGTCTGGTACGGCGGAGCCATCGGCGGCGCGCTCGCGGTGTTCGCGTGGGCCTGGCGGCGCGGGTTCCTGTCGCTGGCGCTACTCGACGTGGCGGCGGTGCCGCTGGCGCTCGGGTATGCGATCGGCCGGGTCGGCTGCCAGCTCTCCGGCGACGGCGACTACGGGCGGGCGTCCGACCTCCCGTGGGCCATGTCCTATCCCGACGGGACCGTGCCCACGACCCAGGAGGTACACCCGACCCCGGTCTACGAGACGCTCGCCATGGGCCTGGTCGCGTGGCTCCTGTGGCAGTGGCGCGACCGCTTCCGGCCCGGCGTCCTGTTCGCGCTCTACCTGATGCTGTCGGGGCTGGAGAGGTTCCTGGTCGAGTTCGTGCGCCGCAACGAGGACACGGTGGCCGGTCTCACCACGCCGCAGGTGGAGAGCCTCGTGCTGATGCTTGCCGGCGCCGCGTGGATCGTCGTCGTCAGGCGCCGCGCGGGCGGGCTGTCGCCGCAGGCTGCGTGACTGCATCAGGGAGAAGGGCGGCGACCCCGATGCGCCTGGCCTCGAGCGGTCGCCGCCACAACTGACCTCCCTACGTTCGAGAAGTAGCACAAGACGGCGCGTCGATGGCGCATCAGAGCACGCGCGACAGCCAGCGCAGCGACTCGCCCTGCAGCTCGGCGTCGTGCTGCGCGGAGCGGTGGTCGCCGCCCTCCAGCAACAGGAGCTTCTTGGGCTCCTCGGCGAGCGCGTAGAGGCGCTCCGAGTGCGTGTACGGCACCACCTCGTCGCCGCGCGCGTGGATGATCAGCAGCGGCTTGGCGCCCATGCGCTGCACGGCCTCGCCGACGTCGGTGGTCTCCAGCCAGCCGGCCAGCGAGGGTGCGTCGATGCGCATCTCGGCGAGGGCGCTCCCCTTCTTGGGAGGGCGGCCCTCCGCGATGCTGCGCACGTCTCCGGCGAGCATCGATTCGGCGGCCGGGCAGATCGCGACCACCGCGGCGACGCGGTCGCTGGCGGCTGCCGCATGGATCGCCATCAGGCCGCCCATGCTCGACCCGCGCGCGGCGACGCGGTCGGCGTCGACCTCGGGTCGCGCCGCGAGCCACTCCGCCAGCAGCCGCAGGTCGTCCACGACGGTGGGATCGAGGTCTCCTTCGGTCTCGCCGTGGCCGCGGTTGTCGAAGGTCAGCGCGACGAAGCCGTTGAGCGCGGCGAGGCGCGCGAAGTCCGCGTGGTTCTCCTTGCGCGACCCGGCGCCGTGCATCACCATCACGGCGGGCCACGGCCCCTCCCCGTGCGGGACCCACAGGCACCACGCGATGCCTGCCAGCACGCCCTTCTCGTGCGGAGGTTGGATGTTCAGCTCGGCAGCCGTGGGCTGACCTTCCTGACTTCAGGTGACCGGCGAAGCCGGTCTCGATATTTCAGCTCGGCGGTCATAATGTCGCGGCAGTATGGCGGCTACAGCTCTCAGTCACGCGTATCCGCTCGGCTCCCGCATCAACGAGCGCGGCCACCTCGAGGTGGGCGGCTGCGACGTCGTCGAGCTGGCCGAGCGGTACGGCACCCCCGCGTACGTCTACGACGAGGATGACATCCGCGCGCGGGCGCGCGCCTACCTGGCCGCGTTCCAGTCGCGCACCGACGACTACGAGGTGATCTACGCCTCCAAGGCGCTCCCGATCACGGCCGCGTACCGGGTGATGGGAGAGGAGGGGCTCTCCGTCGACGTGGCCTCGGGCGGCGAGCTGTACCTCGCGCTGCGCGCGGGCATCGACCCGCAGCGCCTCTTCATGCACGGCAACAACAAGACCGAGGCGGAGCTGAAGATGGCGTTCGACGCCGGCGTCGGCTACCTGGTGCTCGACTCCTTCGAGGAGATCGAACGCGCGGAGCGGCTCGCGCCGCGCGCTCAAGATGTTCTCATCCGGGTGACACCGGGCATCAAGCCCTCCACCCACAGCTACGTGCAGACCGGTCAGCTCGACTCCAAGTTCGGGTTCGGGCTCGAGGACGGGCGGGCCACCGAGGCGGTGCGGCGCGTGCGGGCCTCCAAGCGCCTCAACCTCGTCGGCATCCACGCGCACATCGGCTCCAACATCTTCGAGCTCGAGCCGTACACGCGCACGATCGAGCTGCTGGCCGACTTCATCGACTTCGACTGCCACCTGCTGAACGTCGGCGGCGGTCTCGGCATCGCCTACACCTCCGAGGAGGAGCCGGCTTCGATCGAGGACTACGTGGACGTGAAGGTGAAGGGCGTGCAGGCCGCGTTCGACCCGGTGCCGCGGGTGCTGATCGAGCCGGGCCGCTCGCTGGTCGGCAACGCCGGCATCACCGTCTACCGGATCGGGACGATCAAGGAGATCCCGGGCGTGCGCACCTATGTCGCAGTGGACGGCGGCATGTCCGACAACCTGCGGCCGATGCTCTACGACGCCCGCTACGACGCTGCGATCGCGGACCGGCCCGATGCGATGGGCACCCACCTCGCGACGATCGCGGGGATGCACTGCGAGTCGGGCGACATCCTGATCAAGGAGGTCGCGCTGCCGGACCCGCAGGTCGGCGACCTGCTCGTCACGCCGGCCACGGGTGCGTACGGGTACGCGATGGCGAACAACTACAACGGCGTGCCCCGCCCGCCGGTGGTCTTCTGCCGGGACGGCGAGGCGCGCGTGGTCGTGCGCCGCGAGACCTACGAGGACCTGGCGGCACGCGACGCATGACGGCCGCGCCTTTCCGCGTCGGCCTGCTCGGTCACGGCACGGTGGGGTCGGCATTCGACTCGCTGCTGGCCGAACGCGCCGACGCGATCGCCGCCGCCACGGGACGCCGCCCCGAGCTCGCGGGCGTGCTGACGCGCTCGCGCGGGTCGTTCGACGAGATCCTCGGCGCCTCCGACGCGATCGTCGAGCTGATCGGCGGCATCGAGCCGGCGCGTGAGTACGCGCTGCGCACGCTGCAGGCGGGCAAGCCCCTCGTGACGGCCAACAAGCAGCTGCTCTCACAGCACGGCGACGAGCTGTTTGCCGCGGCGCGGAGTGGCTCCGCGCAGCTGCGCTACGAAGCAGCCGTCGCTGGAGTCGTGCCGGTGATCCGCGTGATGCGCGAGTCGTTCGCCGGCGCGCACATCGAGAAGGTGCACGGCATCGTCAACGGGACCACCAACTTCATCCTCAGCGAGATGGCGCGCACCGGCGCTTCCTACGCCGACGTGCTGAAGCGGGCCCAGGATCTCGGCTACGCGGAAGCGGATCCGACCGAGGACGTGAACGGCAAGGATGCCGCGGCCAAGATGGCGATCCTCGCCCGCCTTGCGTTCCACGCCGAGGTGACGCTCGACCACGTGCCGTTCGAGGGCATCGAGCAGATCACCTCCGACGACCTCGACTACGCCAAGGAGTTCGGACTGGTGCTGAAGCTCTTGGGCGTCGCGGAGCGCCGCGACGGCGGCGTCAGCGTGCGGGTGTTCCCGGCATTCCTGTACGGCGGCCACCCGCTCGCGTCCGTGGTCGGCCCGTTCAACGCGGTCACGCTGGAGTCGGAGGCGATCACCGAGGTGACGCTCTCCGGCCCGGGCGCGGGCGGGCCGCAGACCGCGTCCGCGGTGCTCGGCGACGTGGTCTCGGTCATGAGCTCCCCGGGGATGGAGCTGGACCCCGTCGAGCAGCCGCGCTTCCTGCCCGCGGAAGAGGTGGAGTCGGCGTTCTACCTCTACATAGAGGTGGAGGACCGGCCCGGCGTGCTCGCGCAGGTGGCGCAGGTGCTGGGCGATCATGGCGTGAGCGTCAAGAGCGTCGTGCAGAAGGGCATCGGCGAGAACGCGCGGCTCGTGATGGTGATGCACCCCGTGGCCGAGGGGAAGTTCCGCAGCGCGCTCGACTCGATCTCTGGGCTCGAGTTCCTGCGCTCCCAGCCGCGCTCCATTCGCGTGATCGAAGAGGAGTTCGTCTCATGACCTCTGCCGTGCGTGAGCGCGTCCCCCTGATCGAGCGCTACCGCGACCGGCTGCCGCTCGAGGCCGACACGCCGGTCGTGTCGCTGATGGAGGGATCGACTCCGCTGATCCACGCGCCGCGGCTGTCCGAGCGCCTCGGGCTGGAGACGCACCTGAAGTTCGAGGGGATGAACCCGACCGGCAGCTTCAAGGACCGCGGCATGACGCTCGCCGTGTCGTGGGCGAAGGGACAGGGCGCGGAGGCGATCATCTGCGCCTCGACGGGCAACACCGCCGCCAGCGCGGCGGCGTATGCCGCGCGCGCCGGCATGCGCGGCGCCGTGATCGTGCCCGAGGGCAAGATCGCGCGGGGCAAGCTGGCGCAGGCCGTGATGCACGGGGCGCGCGTGATCTCTCTGCGCGGCAACTTCGACCAGGCGCTGGAGCTGGTGAAGCAGATCGTCGAGCGCCAGCCCGTCGAGCTGGTGAACTCGATCAACCCGTACCGGATCGAAGGCCAGAAGACCGCCGCGTTCGAGGTCTGCGACGAGCTGGGCGCGGCGCCGGACGCGCTCGCGATCCCGGTCGGCAACGCCGGCAACGTCACGGCCTGGTGGAAGGGGTTCGTCGAATACGGGCAGGGCAGGCCGCACCTGTACGGGTTCCAGGCGGAGGGAGCGGCGCCGATCGTGCTGGGCCACCCGGTCGAGGATCCCGAGACCGTCGCGTCGGCGATCCGCATCGGCAACCCCGCGCGCTGGCAGGAGGCCGAGGCCGCGCTCGAGGAGTCCGGCGGCGCGATCGCCGCGGTCAGCGACGAGGAGATACTCGAGGCGCAGCGCTGGCTGGCCTCCACCGAGGGCGTGTTCTGCGAGCCGGCCTCGGCCGCCTGTGTCGCCGGTGTCCTGAAGTCGCCGCCGCAGCAAGCGGCCCTGCTGGTGTGCGTGCTGACCGGGCACGGCCTGAAGGACCCCGAGACCGCGCTCGCCGCGGTCGACGTGACGGTGTGCGACCCGGACTACGCCGCCGTCGAGCGCGCGGTGCTCGGCTGATGGGACGCCGCCGCCGGGTGCGCGTGCCCGGCTCGTCGGCGAACCTGGGGCCGGGATTCGACGCGATGGCCGCCGCGGTGTCCATCCACCTCGAGCTCGAGGTGGAGGAGACCGGCAGCTTCTCGGTCGACTCGGGCGACGACCGCCTGCCGGCCGACGAGTCGAACCTGTGCGTGCGCGCGTTTGCGCAGCTGCACGAGGTGGAGGGGCTGAGCTTCCGCATCCGGTCCGAGATACCGCTGGAAGCGGGCCTCGGGTCGAGCGGCGCGGCGATCGTCGCGGGGCTGGTGGCGGCGGACCACATGTACGAGCTGGCGCTGGAGCGCGCCGAGCTGATGCAGCACGCCGCGCGAGTGGAGGGGCATCCCGACAACGTTGCCGCGTCCCTCTACGGGAGCTTCGTGATCTGCGCCGACGGCGCCGTCACCGTGATCGAGCCGCCCGCGGGGCTCGAAGCGGTGGCCGTCGTGCCGCGCGACCCGGTGCCGACGACGGCGGCCCGCGATGCGCTCCCGTCCGAGGTGCCGCTCGCCGACGCCACCTTCAACGTGGCGCGCGCCGCCACGCTGGCGCTCGGCCTGGCGCGCGGCGATCTCGCCGAGATCTCGCGCGGGCTGGACGACCGCCTGCACCAGCCCCACCGCCGCGGGCTCTATCCGCGTTCGATGGACCTGGTCGAGCGCGCGCACCAGCTGGGCGCCCTGGGCGCCACCATCTCCGGCGCCGGCCCGACGGTGCTGTTCTGGGTGTTCTTCGAGCAGACCGGCGCGCTCGTGGAGCGGTTGCGCACGGAGGTCGAAGGATGGGCCGACGTGCGGCGGCTCAATTTCGTCGCGCTGGGCGCCGACGTCGCCGAGCTGTAGAAATCGCAAGGCCGCACGGTTAGTGTCCTGCGGGGGTCATGTCCGCACGACTGGCAACAGCCATCGTTGCGACAGGGCTGGCGATGCTGGCCGGCCCGGCCACGTCGCACGCCGCCTTCCCGGGCCCGAACGGGCAGATCGTCTACAGCAAGACAGCCGGGAGTTTCACCGGCATGGGCACGGTCAGCCCCGACGGCACCGGCAACCGCACGATCAGCTCCGACAGCGCGTTGGCTCCGACGTGGTCTCCCGATGGCCGGCGGATCGCCTACCAAAGTGGCAACGGCATCAATGCCAACATCCATGTCGCGCAGGCTGACGGCAGCTCGCCGACCCCGGTAATCGGGCCGGGCTCGGGGCCGGCATGGTCGCCGGACGGCGAGCAGATCGCCTTTTCCCGATTGGGAAATCTCTTTGTCGCCAACGCCGACGGGAGCGGCGAAACGGATCTCGGCATTCCTGGAGGGTCCCCGGCCTGGTCACCCGACGGAGCCAAGATCGCATTCGCGGTCTCGCAATCGCAGGCTCCGTTCGCCTCCGACATCTACACCGTGAACCCGGACGGCTCCGGCATCACGCAGATAACTTCGGGTCCGCTCAGCGAGGCACAACCAGATTGGTCGCCGGACGGCAGCAAGATCGCCTTCACGCTCATCGTTCCGAACAGCCTCTCCGATCAGGAGGTCTGGACGATGAATGCTGACGGAACCGGCCAGGTACAGCTCACAGAGTGCTGCGCGGATGGCGCCGCAGCGTCTCCCGCTTGGTCGCCGGACGGCACGAAGATCGTGTTCGTCCGGGACGACACTCCGGCCGACGGTTTGATCACGGTGATGGACGCAGACGGAGCGAATCAGACCTTCGTGCTGCAAACGATCAACGGCATGCCCGATTGGCAGCCGAACGTGTGGCCCGGTCACGTGCGTCCAAAGGGTGCAACTCCGGCGAAGGTGTCGCTGGTGCCGACGTTCCACGGCTGCTTCGTGTCCAACGAACAGCACGGGCCGCCCCTCTCTTTCCCGTCCTGCGCTCCACCGCTGCAACAGTCGACCACGCTGACGGTGGGGACACCCGATGCGAACGGCTTCGCAGCCAACTCGGAGGCTTCCGCCAAGTTGACGACGGTGGCCGGCAATCCGGGCACGACGGCGGACGAGGCGGACGTGGCACTGACGGTCGCCGCGACGGACGTGCGCTGCCGTGCTGGCAATGCAGCATGCCCCGGCGGAGCGGGATCCGACTATGCCGGCTCGTTGCTCCTCGCGGCCTCGCTGCGCATCACAGACAAGCTGAACGGGTCGAGCGCCGGCGAGTCCGCAACCGCCGGGCCACAAACCCTCCTGCGGGCGCCGTTGTCGTGTGCCGCGACCGCCGACCCCGCGACCGGTGGCGACTGCACGTTGTCCACAACCGCGGATGTCCTCGTGCCGGGAATGGTCACCGAGGCGAAACGCACGGTCTGGGAGCTCGGCCAGGTCGAGGTCTATGACTCCGGCCCCAACGGGACGGGTTACGCGAGCTGCCCGCCCACATGCGGCGACGGTGACGACACGCCGTTCCTGCGCCAGGGCCTGTTCGTGCCGTGAACCGGACTACGCGCTGCGTTGCGCCGCGACCGGCTGCTGCGCCTCGGCCGCCGCATCCGCCTCGGCGACCTTGACCGCCTCGGCGATCGTCTCGCGGTTGCTTCTCTGGGTGAGCGGCTGCATGATCCCCCGCAGCCACGTCATCGGGAGCACCCAGCGCGGCGCATAGACCTTGTTGGCCCGGCGTTCGATCCCGCGCTCGATCGCCCGCCCGGCAGCGGACAGCGGAGCAGTCTTGCCGAAGGGCCCGGGCGTTGCGTCGCGCATCATGTCGGCGGCGCGATTGGTGAGCGTGCCGCGCACCATGTCGGTGTCGATGAAGCTGAAGTAGGCCACGCCGACACGCGTGCCGGTGTGGGCGATCTCGGAGCGCAGCGCATCCGCGAACGCCTCCACCGCCGCCTTGCTGGCCGTGTAGTGGGCCATCATCGGCGGGTGCAGCGCCGCTGCCAGCGACGCGATGGGGAGGATGTATCCCCGGCGCGCGATCACGTGGGGCAGCGCGGCGCGAACGGTGCGCCAGACGCCGATCACGTTCACCTCGATGGTCTTCTCGAACGCGGCCGGGTCGATCGTCGCCACCGTCCCGAAGGGCGCGATGCCCGCATTCGCGATCACGACGTCGATCCCGCCGAAACGCTCGACCGTGGCGTCCACGGCCGCGGTCAGCGCAGCGAGGTCGGTGACGTCGGCTTCGAACCACGCGGCATTGCTCCCGATTCCCTCGGCGACCTCGCGCAGGAGCTCCGGCTCGAGCCCCACGAGCGACACCTGTGCGCCCCGCTTGGCCAGCCGCTGTGCCGCATCGGCGCCGATCCCGCGCGCGGCGCCGGTGATCAAGACGACCTTGCCGCGGATGTCGTAGCGCTCCGCCATCCCTA
>Ga0075420_100004780_pt1 | contig 11889 bp, 9 predicted proteins | sample SoiMetdeltSBSDD4_FD_75296 | JGI IMG/M metagenome (GOLD analysis project Ga0075420, IMG submission 75296) | Bulk soil microbial communities from a Populus tree surrounding site in Tennessee, USA - Soil MetaG P. deltoides SBSDD4 | ecosystem: Environmental > Terrestrial > Soil > Tree plantation... | reverse complement strand
GGCTGGATCTGCGCCGACCGAAGGTCCAGGCGCCTTGGCCGGCCCAGTCAGGGTTTCTTGGGCTGGATCTGCGCCGACCGAAGGTCCAGGCGCCTTGGCCGGCCCAGTCAGTGTTGCGACTATCTCCGGTAGTGCGGCGACCGCACGCTCGTGCAGCTCCTCCGCCCCGAGCGGCGCCACCGGATGCGCGGTCCGCACGTAGTGGTACCCGGGGCTGCCCTGCAGCTTGGCCATCGCGTCTGCGGTAACGCTGAACGCGTCGGTGGTGACGACGACGGCGGGTATGCCGGCGGCCTCCAGCGCCAGCCCGTCGGCCACCGCGGACGCGCTGCACGACCCGCAGTCACCGACGCCGACCACGACCACGTCGCAGCTGGCTACCAGATCGGCCAGGATGTCCGGTGGTACCGGGTCGGTGATGGACATCTTCTTCCGCCGTACCACGTCCGCCGCGCCGTGCTCCTGCCGCAGCAGCGCACCGACCTCGTCGAGGAACTGCTCGGCGTTGCGCTTCACGTTGGCCAGCAGACCCACCCGGCTACCGCGAAGATCAGGCTTGCGGGCGGCCAGAACCGTGGCGCGGGCGTGGTTCGCAGGCCCGGCGGTCGGGTCGACCATCGCATCGAACATGGCTCGGCTCCCTCCACTATGGACGGGCGTACTGCGCGGGGATCGACGGCGCCGAGGTGGAGCCGTCGGGCTCGTCCACCGGTTCCGGGAAGTGACAGGCGACCTGATGATTCGGACCGATGTCGCGCAGCAACGGGCGCTCCACCGCGCACCGGTCCTGTGCCCGTACGCACCTCGTCCGAAACCGGCACCCGCTCGGCGGCGCCAACGGCGAGGGCGGTTCCCCGCTGGTCACCGCGCGCCTGGTCGCCCGTGGCTTGGTCGGGTCGAGGCTCGGGATGGACGCGAGCAGGTCGACGGTGTACGGGTGCCGTGGTGACCGGTACAGGGCGTCGGCCGGACCGACCTCGCACAGCTGGCCCAGGTGCATCACCGCCACTCGATCGCTGACCTGCTTGACCAGCGCGAGGTCGTGCGAGATGAACAGGTAGCTGAGCCGCAGCTCGGTACGCAGCCGCTCCAGCAGGTTGAGCACCTGGGCCTGGATCAGCACGTCGAGTGAGGACACCGGCTCGTCGCACACGATCAGGGCCGGGTGCAACGCGATCGCCCGAGCGATCGCCACCCGCTGGCACTGGCCACCCGACAGTTGCCGCGGGTGCCGCCGGCCGTAGACATCGGGGTTGAGACCCACCAGGTCGAGCAGGTCGCGCACGCGCCGTCGCCGGCTGCCGGCATCACCATCGCCGTACCCGATCAGCGGTTCCTCGACGATGTCGGTGATGCGCCAGCGCGGATTGAGCGAGCCGTACGGGTCCTGGAACACCATCTGCATCTGTCGCCGGGCGCGTTGCAACCGGCGTCCCCGCAGGCCCACCATCTCGGTGCCCTGGAACCGAACGGAGCCGGACTTGGGTCGCGGTGCCTGCAGTACGCATCGAGCCAGCGTCGACTTCCCCGAACCGGTCTCGCCCACGACGCCGAGAGTCTCGCCGGCATCGAGGTCGAACGAGACGTCGGAGACGGCGTGCACGATCCCACCCTTGAGCCCGCCCACGCCGCGCACTTCGAACTCGTGCACGACGTTGCGTACCTCCAGCAGTCTCGTCATTGCTTGCCTTCGCTCCGCTGCGCGCCATGTGCGCCGCCTTCCCTCGGCGCCACACCACGGCCTGACGGCCGGAGTGTCGCCTCAGTCCAGGCGCCGCGGCGCTCCGCTGCGCTCATACCCCGAGCTCCGTCATGAGCTGCTCTCCGTCCTTGCAAGGATTCCAGCAGGCCCACCAGTGGCCGACCTCGTGCTCGACGAACGGGGGGCGGCTGTCCCGGCACTCGGGCCTGGCCCGCGGGCACCGCGGTTCGAAGGGGCAGCCCGCCGGCAGCGCCGTGAGGTCTGGCGGCTGACCGGGGGTGACCGGCAGGAGCGTGTGCGACTCCCGCTCGAGCCGCGGGATGGCGTCGAACAGCGCGCGGGTGTACGGCATCCGCATCTGGGCGAACAGGATCCGGGTCGGCGCGTACTCCACCGCACGTCCGGCGTACATGACGATCACGTCGTCGGCATAGCTGGCCGCCAGCCCGAGATCGTGGCTGATCAGGATGATGGCGGTACCGAGCCGCGAGCGCAGTTCGGCGAGCAGCTCCATGATCTGCGCCTGGGTCGTCACGTCCAGCGCGGTGGTGGCCTCGTCGGCGATCAGCACCTTCGGGTCCGACGACAGCGCGATCGCGATCATCACCCGCTGCCGCATCCCGCCGGAGAGCTGGTGCGGGTACTGGTGGAAACGCCGGTTCGGGTCCGGGATCCGGACCAGCGACAGCAGCTCCAGCGCCCGCCGTTTGGCCGCGGCGGGCTCGACCCGGGTGTGAGCGCGGATGGCCTCGGTGATCTGGGTACCGATCCGCATCGTCGGGTTCAGCGAACGGGTCGGATCCTGAAACACCATCGCGAGGTCCGCGCCGCGGTGCCGGCGCATGTCCTCCTCGGGCAGGCCGACCAGCTCCACGCTGCCGATCCGGGCCGACCCCGATACCGTGGCGTTCGGCGGCAACAGACCCATCAGTGCCCGCGAGCTGACCGTCTTGCCCGAGCCGGACTCTCCGACGATGGCCAGTGTCCGGCCGGCCCGCAGCTGGTAGCTCAGCCCGTTGACCGCGTGCACTCGGTAGCCGGCCACCTCGAACCGGACGTGCAGGTTCTCGACCTTGAGCACCGCCTCACTCATCGGCCACTCCAACGCAAGCGGACCGCCTCGCCGAGCTGGTTGAACCCGACGACGGTGAGGAACAGCGCGATCGACGGCCAGACCACGAGCATCGGCGTACCGGACAGGCTGAGCTGACCCTGGAAGATCATGTTGCCCCAGCTCGGGGCGGGCGGCCGGATACCGAGGCCGAGGAAGCTCAACGCACCCTCGATCACCATGACGATGCCCAGCCCGAGCATCGCGAACGTCATCAGCTGCGGTCCGATGTTCGGCGCGAGGTGCCGTACCACGATCCGCCAGGTCGATGTACCTGACAGCCTCGCCGCGACCATGAACGGCTGTTCGCGCAGCCGCAGCGTCTCCGCCCGGGAGATGCGGGCGAACGCCGGTACGGAGAAGAACGACAGCGTCAGAATCGTGTTTCGCACGCCGGGCCCGAGGCTCAGCGAGACGGCCACGATGAGGGCCAGCGACGGGATCGCGATGAGTACGTCGAACAGCCGCATGATGATGCTGTCGACGATGCCGCCGGCTTGGGCGGCCAACGCGCCCAGCCCGCCGCCGATCACCAACCCGAGCAGGTTCACGGTCAGCGCGACGAACAGCGATGTCCGTCCGCCGACCAGGATTCGCGCGAGGATGTCGTTGCCGTTGTCGTCGGTACCCAGAATGTGTCCGGGCGTGAACGCCGGCTGCAACGAGTTCAGGATGTCGCCGCCGGTCGGCTTCGGTATCGGAGCCACCAGCGGCAGAACAAAGCACGCGAAGAAGATCAGCAGGAGCAGACCAGCCGGTACGCCGATGTGCAACTTGCGCAACCACGCGCGGGTCCGGGTGGGCGCGGTCTCGTCGGCGACGACGGCGGACGACGAGACCTGGACCTCAGTTAGTGCCATAGCGGATCCTCGGGTCGAGCACGGCGTAGAGAACGTCAGCCATCAGGTTGGCGAGCACGGTGATGATGGCGAAGATGATCACGATCGCCTGCACCACGATGTAGTCGCGGGTGAGGATCCCCTGCAGGAGGTACTGGCCGATCCCGGGTAGCGAGAAGATCGATTCGATGATCACGGTTGCGCCGATCAGCCCGCTGATGTTCAGCCCGACGATGGTGATCAGGCCGAACGACGAGTTGCGGAAGGCGTGCCGCAACAGCACCTGCCACGGTCCGAGTCCCTTGGCCCGGGCCGTCATCACGTAGTCCTCACCCTGCATCTGGTCCACCAGGTCGCCGCGGAGGAACCGGGTGTAGAAGCAGAGCAACGGGAACGCCATCGCGAACGCCGGCAGCGCCAACGAGTACAGGTTGTCGCCCAGGCCCTTGCTCACCGGCGTATACCCGATGGCCGGGAACCAACCCAACTTCACCGCGAACAGCAGCACGAGCAACAGCGCCAGTACGTAGTTGGCCACCGACAGCCCCGCGGTCGACACCACCATGCTGACCCGGTCCAGGAACCGGTTGGGCCGACGGGCCGCCAGGAGGGCCAGCGGGATGGCTACGGTCAACGAGATGAGGAAGGCCAGCGCGACGAGTTCGCCGGTGACCGCGAGCCGGGTGGGCAGTACGTCGGTCACCGGTTGCCGGCTCACGAGCGACCGGCCCAGGTCACCCTGCAACGCGTTCCACAGCCATTCCAGGTACCGCTCGACCGGGGGCCGGTCGAGCCCCATGTCATGTTCCAGCCGGGCGATCTGCTCCGGCGTAGCCTCCGGCCCGAGCAGCTGTAGCGCGGCACTGCCCGGGATCAGGTTCAGTAGGACGAACATCAGGATGCTGACGCCGAGCAGGATCGGTATGGCGGTCAACAGCCGCTTGACGATCAGCCGGAGGGCTGGTGAGCCCAGCACCGCGGAGAAGACCCGCGGTGCCGGACTCGTTGTCGCTACATCACTCACGCCTGGCTCATCCAGACTTCGTCCCAGAGGATCGCCGTGTTCACCACCACCGGGGGGATGAGGGTGGTGAGGCCCGGACCGTGCACGTTCTTCGTTACGACGCTAGCCGGCGCGAACGCGAGGATGAAGGGCGCGTACGCCTCGTCGCTGATCCGCTGCCCGACCTGCATGTAGAGCGCGTCGCGCTGAGCCGGGTCGGTCGACTGCCCCGCCTGCTGGAGCAGGCTGTCGATGGTCGGGTCGCTGACCCCGCTGAACGGCACGCCCGAGCTGAACCGGAACCCGACGCCGACACCGACGGCCGGATCCCAGGCTCCCGCGGTCTGCAGCATCGCCTGCCACTTGCCGCCGATGAAGTTCTGGATCAATCCATTGAGCTGCTCGCTGTGGATCGTGGTCTTGATGCCGGCCGCCTCCCACTGCGTCTGCAACGCGGTGTTCACCTGGTCGGCCACGTACGCCTTCAGCGTGCCGAGGTCGACGGTCAGCCCGCCGAGCTGCTGGACTAGCGCCTTGGCCTTCTCGAGGTCGTAGGTGCGGTAGCCCGGGACGGTCGGGTGGTGGAACAGCCCGCCGTCGGCGGTGAAGGACTGGCTCAACGGGTACGCGCCCTTGAACAGGCCCTGGCGGATCGCCTCGCCGTTGGTCGCGTAGTAGATCGCCTCCCGGGCCCGCTTGTCGTTGAACGGTGGGATCTTCGTGTTCAGCTGGATCACGTAGGGCGAGGTCGCCGGCTGCTGGGTCACCACCAGCTGGCTGTTCTTCTTCGCCTGCTCGAGCAGCGGGATCGTCGTCATGCCTTCGTAGACCTGTCCCTGACCGGCCTGCAGGGCCTGGTACGCGGGCTGGTCGCCACCGATGCTCCGGATGGTCAGCTTGTCGAGGTAGGGACGGTCCTTCACGAAGTAGTCGGGGTTACGCTCGAGCACCAGCTCCGAACTGAGCGCGTTGCTGACGACCTTGAACGGGCCGGCGCCGACCGGCTTGATGCGGAAGGCATCCGGGCCCATCGACTGCAGGGCGGTCGGTGAGACGACCCAGTTCACGTTGGCCACGACGAACGAGTTGATCACGGCCGCGTTCGGTTGCTTGAACTTGAGCACCACGGTGTCGGTACCCTCGGCGGTGATGGGGTCCTGGTCGGCGAGCTGCCACGTCGGCTTGCACGTGCAGGTCGCCTCCATGTCACGTTTGATGTTGAAGACCACGGCCGCGGCGTCGAGCGCGGTGCCGTCGGTGAACTTGATACCTGGCTTGATCTTGATCTTCACCGTCTTACCGCTGTCGGTGAACTCGTACCCCGCGGCCTGGTGCGGTATCACCTTGGCGTTCTTGCCATCGTCATCCGCGACGAGCCGGAACAGCCCGCCGTAGATGGAGCTCATCTGGGTGAGGTTGCCACCGCCGGTGGTGTTGGTGGCCGGATCGAGACCGCTGGGCCATGACCCGGAGAACGCGCTGTCCAGCAGCACGGTCAGTTCGCCGCCACGCTGCGGCACTGCTGCCTGGTTGTTGTCGCCGGTCTCATCGGGCTTGGTACACCCGGCGACGACAAGTGCCCCGGCCAGCAAGAGACATGCTTTCGCCCTGATTCTCACTGCGCTCTTCTCGCTTCCTCGGGGTTTAGGTGGAGCTCGGGAGGTGACTAAGCTCACCCCACGAGATCCAGGTTCTCGACCCGCGCCGATGCCGATACAGGCGACTTCCGTCCGATGGAAGAGAACTTCGCGCCGGAGTCCGGCCGGCACCCTGAGAAGCCCGACCGTTACAACATGGACATCAATGTTCGCAAGACTGTAGACAATCCCACTCGAACGCGTTTAGTGTCCTAGCACGGCCGAGCGAGCCCCGGGTTGAGCCCGTGGAGGTAGGAGATGACGACCACCGGCCACACCGCGAACGATGACCACATGGTCCGGCGTACGGCGCTCGGCCGCGCGCTCGCGGTGCTCGACGCGTTCGGACCCCAGCACCGCCTGCTGTCGCTCAGCGAGATCGCGCGCCGGGCGGACCTGACCTTGCCGACCACGCATCGACTCGTCAGCGAGCTCGTCACCTGGGGCGCCCTGGAACGCCATCCGTCGGGACACTACTTCCTCGGTCTGCGCCTGCTAGAGCTCGCCGCCCTCGCCCCTCGCGGCCTGCAACTGCGGGAGGCCGCCTTCCCCTTCCTCGACGACCTGCACCAGGCCACGCACTCCAACGTCCACCTCGGCGTACGGGACGGGCACGAGGTCGTCTACGTCGACACCATGCGCTCGCGCGTCAGCGCCCAGATCTCGAGCCGCGTCGGCGACCGCTGGCCGCTGCACGTCAGCGGTACCGGGTTGGTGCTGCTCGCGTACGCCGAGCCCGCCTTCCAGGACGAGGTTCTCCAGGCACCCCTGGTCCGGTACACCCCGAAGACCGTCGTGGACCCGCACGAGCTACGGCGGATCCTGGCCGACATCCGCCGGACCGGCGTGGTCATCGCCCACGAACAGATCACCTTGCAGGCGGTTGCCGTCGCGGCACCGGTACGCGGTCCGCGCAACGATGTCATCGCGGCGATCAGCGCGGTCGTCAGCCTCAACGAGACACCGCTGAACCAGCTCGCGGCAAGGCTCACCGACACCGCCAACGCCATCTCGCATGCCCTCGGCGCGCCCAGCCCGCGGCGTGAGCCTCAGGGCCGCAGGCGACTTACCGCGGTGGCGTGATACCGAGGTACCGGAACGCGTTGTGCCACGTGATGTCGGCCAGCACCGCCGGGTCGAGGTCCATGGACCGTAGCGTCGCGCCCGCCTTGTCCTCGCGGGGCATGGCCGGGAAGTCGGTGCCGACGAACAACCGGTCGTGCCCGAGCAGGTCGATGAGGAACCGCACCGCGCGCCGATCGAAGACCAGGGAGTCGTAGTAGAACCGGCGCGCGTACTCCAGCGGCGACGGTCCGTCGTCGGGCATGATGGCCCGCTCCGGTACCTTCGGCTCCTCGTTCCACGACCCACCCCAGAAGTACTGGGCTCGCGGCAGCATCAGCGGGAACCCGCCGGCCGCATGGCTGAACGCGATCCGTAGGTCGGGGCAGGCGGCCGCCGTGCCACCGGCCACCATGGACGCCGCGGCCAGCGTGCCCTCGATACCGACGACGTAGGTGCCCATTGTGGACAGTGGCAGGCGGTCGGTCGGCGCCGGCATCGCGTGCACGAAGACCGGCAGGCCCAGCCGCTGCGCCTCGATGAAGAACGGCAGGAACCGCTCGTCGCCGATGGACACGCTGAGGACGTTCGAGGCGATCTCCACGCCGTACAGCCCCAGCTCGCGGATTGCCGCCAGCTCGACGGTGGCGAGGTCGGGATCCTGCATCGGTACCATGCCGAACCCGTACAGGCGGTCCGGCACGGCCGCGCACAGTGCGGCCGTGAACTCGTTGACGTACCGGGCCAACGACAGCCCGTCGGCCGCCGGAAGGTCGTAGCGCAGCAACGGTGGCATCGGGGTCAGCACCTCGGCGTCCACCCCGGACTCGTCCTGCGCCTCGATGCGCCGCTCGGCGTCGAAGTACACGTCGCGGGCCTTGTATTTGACTTGACCGAAAACGAGCAACCGTGCCGTCTCGCCGTCGACCGGGTCCATCCGCGGAAAGCACCCCGGGGCGTCGGCCGGGTACTCCCGCGGCAGCAGGTGCGCGTGTACGTCGATCAGCATTTCACAACGCTCCAGGGTGGACAGACACGTGTACCGCGGCTTCGCCGGCCACCTCGCCGGCGAGCGTCTCCAGCGCCAGCGTCGTGTCGTCGAGGCCGAACGAATGGGTGTGCAGCTTCTCCAACGGGAAACGCCGCGACTCGATGATGCGGATGGCCTCGGCGTAGGCGCGGGCGTCGACGCCGAACGCGCCGACGACGGTGAGCGCCCGGTTGATGATGAGGTCCGTACGCAGCGGCACTTCCTTGCCGCCCTTGAGCCCGGCCAGCACCACCCGCCCGCCGTGCCGGGTCGCGAGCAGCGCGTCGGTCACCGGCGCCGTGGCCATCGGCGTCAGCTCCAGCGTGACGTCGGCGAGCTGGCCGTCGGTCAGCTCGGTGACCGCCTTCACCGTGTGGGTCTCGTCGACGACGATCGTGTGGTCCGCCCCGAACTCCTTCGCCAGCGCGAGCTTGTGGGTGTCCGTCGCCAACCCGGTGACGATGATGGTGCCGGCGCCGGCGGCCCGCGCCGCGATCACCGACGCGAGCCCGCGTTGGCCGGTACCGAGGACCAGCACCGTGTCGCCGAGCCCGATCCCGCCCAGGTGGCACGCCCAGCGGACACCGGCGCCGATCGGGTTGAACATCACCGCAATCTCGGCCGGCAGGGTCTTGTCGACCGGGTGCAGGATCGCGCCCGGCGACAGGTACAGGTACTCGGCCAGCCCGCCCCACAGTCCAGGTTGGACGGTCAGCGGGCTGACCCCGTGCCCGACCGTGCGGTTGCGGCAGGACTGGTACCGGCCGGTCAGGCACAGTTGACAGGACCGGCATGGCACGATGATCTCCAACGCGACCCGGTCGCCGGGCTGCACGCCCCACCGCGCAGCGGCCCGCTCGCCGACCTCCTCGATGACGCCCAGCGGCTCGTGCCCGGGGATGAACGGATCGGAGTGAAAGCCGAGGTGGCCCTTGTACGTCTCCACGTCGCTGCCGCAGATGCCGTTGGCCTCTATCCTCAGTAGACCGTGGTCCGGTCCGATCTGCGGACGTGGGAACTCCTGGATCTCGATCCGCCGCGGGCCGAGTTGGACCGCCGCGCGAACGGAGCTCATACCGCGAGCCGGGTCAGCCGGCTCTTCATCTCCGAGCGCTCGATCGAGCCCGGCGGCACGAGGATGACGCTGGCCGGTACCGACAGCCGAGACTTGATCGTCGACTCGATCGAGTGGCGCAGCTCGTCGTGGTCGCCGGGGTACTCGCCCCACTCGGCCTCCACCATGAGCGGCGGATCCACCCGTGGACCCTTTGCCGGCAACAGGATCTGCACCGCGCCGGAGGTACGCGGATGCAGCCCCTGCACGATGTCGCGTACCGCGGAGGGGAAGACGTTGACGCCGAGCACGATGAGCATGTCGTCGGTACGGCCGATGCAGCGGATCAGCGGCGCTCCGTCACTCGCCCGGGCGGTGATCCGGACGAGGTCGCGGGTGCGGAACCGGACCAGCGGGCAGCATTCCCGGTCGACCGAGGTGTAGACCAGTTCGCCGGTGACCCCGGGCTCGGCGGCGATCGGCTCACCCGTGTCCGGGTCGATCAGCTCGACCAGGACGTGCCGGCCGCCGGTGAACCGCATACCGCCACTACCCGGCTCCTCGCCGAACAGCACCGGAGCCATGTCGGCGTTGCCGAGGCCCTCGGTAACCCTGGCCCCCCACTCGGACTCGAGGTGCTCGCGGAACGCCGGCTCACCACCACCCGGTTCGCCACCGACGAACACCTTGCGCAGACCGAACTCCTTCGGATCCCGACCGACCTTCTCGCGGATGTAGTCGGCGAGGTAGCGGGCGTACGAGGGAGTCGAATGCAACGCGGTCACGCCGAGCGTGTTCATCGCGAGGACCGCCTTCTCGGACGCCCCGGTGCCGATCGGCACGACCGTGGTGCCGATGTGCTCCAACGCATCCTGGATCGGACGTCCGCCGACGAACAAGGTGAGCCCCGACGCATGCACCACGACGTCTTCCCGCGTTGCGCCCATGGTGCGGAACGCCCGGGCCACCATCTCGGTCCACGTCTGCACGTCGCGCCGGGTCACCCCGACCCAGCTCGGCGTGCCCGTCGTACCGGTCGACGCGTGTACGCGGATCACCTCGGTCATGTCGACCCCGGCGTGCCGGCCGAGCGGAGGTGACGCCGCCTGGCTGTCGCGCAGCAGCTGCTTCTCGGTGAACGGGAACCGGGCGATGTCGGCCAGCGACCCGAAGTCCTCCGGGCGGATCCCGTGCTCCGCGAACAGGTCGGCGTAGAACGGTGATCTGGCGGGGAGACCAGCGAGCTGCGTACGCAGTGCCGCGACGACCGCGTCAACATCGGCGGGATCGACGAAGGGCGGGGTGACAGCCATGGAGTATGCCGATCAGTGCTCGTGGATGATGACGCCGCGGATGTTCTTGCCGTCGAGCATGTCCTGATACCCCTGGTTGACCTCGTCCAACCGGTACCGGCGGGTGACCAGCTCGTCCAGCTTCAGGTCACCGGAGCGGTACAGCCCGAGCAGCCGAGGTACGTCGTACAACGGGTTGCAGTCACCGAACAGCGCCCCCCGCAGCTGCCGCTGGTAGCTGATCAGGACACCGGCGTGTACGTGGACCGCCTTCTCCGTGACCTTGCCGACGGCGGTGATCGTCACCTTGCCGCCCTTGCCGGTCATCAGGGCCGCCGCTCGGACGATGTCCTCGGTGAGTACGCCGGGCGTGCAGATCGCGTGGTCGGCGAGCTGGCCGTGGGTGGTGTCGACGACGAAGTCGTGCGCCTCCTTGGCATCGGCGAACGTGTGCGTCGCCCCGAACACCTTTGCCATGTCCCGCTTGAACTCCACGGGATCGACGACCACGACGTTCTTCGCTCCGGCGTACCGGGCGCCCTGCACCGCGTTGCTGCCCACTCCCCCGGCGCCGAAGATGACGACCGTCTGCCCGGCGCGTACGCCGGCCGCGTAGACCGCCGAGCCCCAACCCGTCGGCACACCGCACCCGACCAGCGAGCCGATCTCGAACGGGATGTCGTCGGGCAGCTTGATGCAGGCCCACTCCGACACGACCGCGTACTGCGAGAAGGTGCCCAGCGTGCAGAAGCCGCCGAGGTCCTCGTCGCCGAGGTGGAAGCGGAACGTGCCGTCGGAGAACATGCCGGTACCGGCGTTCTTGCCTTCGTCGCACATGTTCTGGTGACCGGTCGAGCAGGGCCGGCACTTGCCGCAGGCCGGGATGTAGGAGCAGACGATCCGGTCGCCGGGCTGCACCCTCCGGACGTGCGGTCCGACGGACTCCACCACACCGGCGCCCTCGTGGCCACCGACGACCGGAAGGCGTACCGGGGCATCGCCCTCGGTGATGTGATGGTCGGAGTGGCACATCCCGGCGGCGTAGAACTTGACCCGGACCTCGTGGGCGCGCGGTGGGTCGAGAGTCAGCTCCGTGAGCTCCCAACCTTCGTGCGGTGCGTGCGTGATCGCCGCGCGGGTGGTGATGGTGTTCACCGGT
>Ga0075420_100004778_pt1 | contig 11891 bp, 8 predicted proteins | sample SoiMetdeltSBSDD4_FD_75296 | JGI IMG/M metagenome (GOLD analysis project Ga0075420, IMG submission 75296) | Bulk soil microbial communities from a Populus tree surrounding site in Tennessee, USA - Soil MetaG P. deltoides SBSDD4 | ecosystem: Environmental > Terrestrial > Soil > Tree plantation... | reverse complement strand
ACAATCGCCCACGCGCCCTCTTAGCTCAGTTGGTAGAGCACCTCCATGGTAAGGAGGGGGTCTCCGGTTCGAGTCCGGAAGAGGGCTTCCTCAAGACGTTGACGTCGCGTTGCCTCCTCCGTCGGAGGGACGACTTATCCTTCTCCAACCTCGCGAGACCGGGTCAAGCGGAAATGTCGCGAAGGAGCGCGTGGAGACACGATCGGGCATATCCCCGCTGCAGGACGCGAGCGAACGGGAGCTCGCCGAGCTGCAGCAGTTTCTCGTCTACCTCGGGAGTGCCCTGACCGCCGCCGGGGAGGCGGTCAACGAGATCGAGGACCACCTTCGCCGCATCGCGATCGCGTATGGCGCCCCGGAGGCGCGGATCACGGTGCTGCCGACCTTCGTCGTTCTCTCGCTCGGGCCGACGCGTCCGGCGACCCTCGAACCGACCAAGCAGCTGCGCGGCGTTCTGCGGCTCGACCAGACCGCGGCGCTCTTCGAGCTGCTTCGCAGGGCAGAGCGCTCGGAGGTTGCGCCGGCGGAAGGGACAGCACAGATCTCTGAGATCGTGACGATGGCGCCACGCTTCGGTCCCGTCGTGACGATCCTCGGCCACGTCGTGCTCACGGTCGGGATCTGCCTGGTGCTCCGGCCGACATGGAGCGACCTCGGGCTCGCGGCGCTGTTCGGGGCGCTCGTCGGCGCCATGAAGCTCATCGGGGCCCGATGGGTGAGCGTTCAGATGATCATGCCGGTGTCCGCCGCGTTCATCGTGGCGTCGATCACCTTCCTCCTCGCCGACCAGGGCTGGGCGGACGCCGACGTGCGCGCGATGATCGCTCCTCTCGTCACCTTCCTGCCGGGCGCGGCGCTCACGATGGCCGTCGTCGAGATCTCCGCGGCGAACATGGTCGCCGGGGCCAGCCGCCTCGTCACCGGCTCGTTGCAGCTCGCTTTGCTCGCGTTCGGCATCGTTGGAGCGGAGCAGCTCGTCGGGCTTCCCTCCGTGGTCGACGACCCCGAGAGCCTGCTCGGCGAGTGGGCGCCCTGGCTCGGCGTTCTTGTCGTCGGTGTCGGCACGTTTGTCTATTACTCGGCGCCGCGTCGTTCGTTTCCGTGGCTCCTTGTCGTCCTGTACGCGGCCTGGATCGGCCAGTACTTGGGGAGCCAGGCGTTCGGCGGCTACGTCGGCGGCTTCATCGGCGCACTCGTAATGACGCCCGTCGCCTACCTTGTCGAGCGGGTTCCGTCCGGTCCGCCGGCGCTGGTGTCGTTCCTTCCGGCGTTCTGGCTGCTCGTCCCCGGGGCGCTGAGCCTGATCGGGCTCACGGAGTTCGCGAGCGACAACGCGATTGAGGGGATCGAGGACTTCCTGGGGGCCGTCGGGTCAATCCTGGCGATCGCGCTCGGTGTCCTCTGCGGGTATCCGCTCTACCAGTCGCTCGCGCGCTCCTACGAGCGACTCGGACGTTTCCACCCAGCTTGACGTCGGACACGACCGCCGTTGCTCCGAGCGCGGCGGCGGCGACTCCAGTCGCCCCCGTGAGCGGCTACGACACGATGCGCAGCTCGCGGCTCGTATTGTTGAGTCGCCGGCCGCCGTCGTCTGTCGCGACGACGATGTCCTCGATCCGCACGCCAAACCTGTCGGGCAAATAGATCCCGGGCTCGATCGAGAAGCACATCCCAGGCTCGATCAGGTGGGTCTCGCCCTCGACCATGTACGGCGGCTCGTGCGTCGTCAGGCCGATTCCGTGGCCGACGCGGTGGATGAAGTACTCACCGTAGCCGGCGTCCGTGATCACCTTGCGGGCCGCGCGGTCGATCTCCTGGCAGGCGATCCCTGACCGGACGGCCTCGTAGCCGGCCTGCTGCGCTTGACGCACGATCTCGTGGACCTCGCGCTCCTCGTCCGTCGGCTCGCCGATGTGGATGGTGCGCGTCGTGTCCGAGCCGTAGCCGTCCTTTAAGCCCCCGAAGTCGAGGACCACCATGTCGCCCTCCTCGATCACGCGCTCGCTCATCTCGTGGTGCGGGTTGGCGCCGTTCGGGCCCGAGCCGACGACGGTGAAGTCCACCTGCGAATGGCCGTGCTCGATCAGGAAGTTGCTGAGATCCGCGGCGATGTCGCTCTCCTTCCGCCCCGCGAACTGGACGCCGGCGATGTCCTCGAAGCTCGCGTCTGCGGCGGCCCCTGCGGCGGTCAGCCGCTCCAGCTCGTCGGCGCCCTTGACGGCGCGGAGCAGCGGCATGGCGCTCGTCATCGACTCGTAGCTCGACCGCGGCAAGGCCCGCTGCAGGCCGAGCACGTGCATCGCCCAGGCGGAGTCGGAGATCGCGTAGCGCCCGCTCCCGTCGAGCATCCCGGCCGTCGCCTCGTACGGGTCCGAGCCGTCCGTCCAGTCCTTCAGCGCGACCGCCCCCGCGGCCGGCGACTTCTCGGCATCGGGCCGCTCGAGGACCGGGACGATCATCGTCGGATCGCCGGTGGCGGGGATCGCCAGCATCGTGATCCGTTCGGTGATCGCGATCGGCGCGTAGCCGGTGAAGTACAGGAGGTCCGGCCCGGGGGTGACGAGAAGCCCGGTCAGGCCGGCCTCTGCGGCGTGCGCGGCCGCGCGTTCCATGCGGGCCGTGTAGTCGTCGGTGGTGAACTCCCGGGTCATCGCTTCGCCTCCGCGTAACGCTCGAGGAACAGTGCCTCCGCCAAAGCGAGATGCTCGATCTCGGAGGGATCGACACTCTCGTTCGGCGCGTGGATCAGGCACTTCGGCTCCTCGACGCCCATCAGGAAGATCTCCGCGTCCGGATAGGTCTCGGCGAGGACGTTGCAGAGTGGGATCGACCCTCCCTGGCCCTCCGTGGTCAGCTCGTGGCCGAACGCCTCCTCCATGGCGGACTTGAGCGAGTCGAACGCCGGCCCCTCGAGCGAGCCGACGAACGGGTCGCCCATTGCGACCCGCGTGATCTCGCACTTGAGGCCCCACGGCACGCGCGAGTCGAGATGCGCAACGAGCGCGTCCTGCGCCTGCTGTCCGGTCATCCCGGGCGGCAGTCGCAAGCTCACCCGCGCAGTGGCGGACGCCTGCACCGCGGCCGACGAGCCGATCACGTGCGGGACGTCGATCCCGATCACCGTGGCGGACGGCCGGGCCCAGAGGAGGTCGGCGACGGTGCCGTCGCCCATCAGCTTCACACCGTCGATGACGTTCGCGTCCTTGCGGAACTGCTCGGCGGGGTAGTCGACGCCGGTCCACGTCTGGGTCGCGTCGAGACCGTCGACCGTCGTGTTCCCGTGCTCGTCGTGCAGCGTCGAGAGCAGCTGGATCAGCGCTACGAGAGAGTCGGGCGCCGGCCCGCCGAACATGCCGGAGTGCATCGCGCTCGAGAGCCCGCTCAGCTCGATGTCGATGCTCGTCATCCCGCGCAGGGTGCTCGTGAGCGTCGGAATGCCGACGGCGAAGTTCCCCGTGTCGACGACGAGGATCGCGTCGGCCTTCAGGAGCTCGACGTTGTCGGGGACGAACTCCTCGAGCCCGCCTGTCCCTTGCTCCTCGGACCCCTCGCAGATGATCTTGATCCCGCAGGGAAAGCCGCCGTTGACCTCTTTCAGCGCCCGCAGCGCGGTGAGGTGCATGACGATGTTCCCCTTGCAGTCCGCCGCCCCGCGGCCGAACCAGCGACCGTCGCGCTCGGTCAGCTCCCAGATCGGGGTTTTCCAGATGTCCTCGCCCAGTGGCGGCTGAACGTCGTAGTGGGAGTAAAGGAGCACGGTACGGGTGCCGTCCGGGCCGGGTGCGTGTCCGTGGACGCAGTGGCTGCCGTCGGGAGTCGGCGAGGTCTTCACGTCCTGCAGGCCGACCTCGGTGAACGCGTCGACGACCCACTGCGCCGCCTTCTGGCATTCCTCGGCCGGGTACTGCTTCGGGTCGGCGACCGACTTGAACGAGACCAGCTCGGCGAGCTCGTCCTTCGCCCGGCCCATCAGGCCTTCGACGGCGCCTCGCAGATCGTCAGACGGCATGGCGGCTCCTTCCACGATGTCCAATCAGGATGATGAAGATGCCGCAGTCGGTTCGGTCGGGATCGTGTGGGTGGTCCCTGCGGCAGCCGCAGCGCGGTCGACGAGCCGCGTCGGCCTCTGGCGATGGCGCGCCAGCAGCACAAGAAGCGCGATGCCAGCGGCGGACGTGATCGCCATGAACAGCGAGGCGGCCCCCAGACCGGCAGCGAGCGCCTCGGAAGCCGAGTCGCCGGCCTCCTGGTGGTTGACGGTGACCGCGTTGTAGATCATGGCGACGGCGGCGACGGCGAGTGCAGCGCCGACGTAGCGCGCCATGTTCGAGATGCCGGAGGCCGCGCCGACCTGGTCAGCCGACACCGCCGCCGTCGAGGCCGACGACGCCGGCCCGTTGGCGAAGCCGAGGCCGACCGCGAGCACGATCAGCGGGAGCACGAACGCGACATACGCCCAGGACGCGTCCGCGAAGGCCAGCCAGCCGAAGCCGATAGTCGCCAGGACGAAGCCGAAGCCGACCGCTCGGCCGGCTCCGATCCTGCCCGCGAGCGGCGTGATCAGCGGCGTGACCGCGATCATCCCGGCGGCTGCGGGCAGCGTCGCCAGGCCGGTCTCCAGCGCGCTCAGGTCGAGCGCCGCCGGGTTCTGGAAGTAGAGGCTCAGCACGTACATCAGGCCGTTGATCGTGCCCGCGACGATCAGGATCGCGAGCGTCGCCCCGACGAGCACCCGGTTGCGCAGCAGCCGGAGGTCGACGAGCGGGGCGCTCGCCCGCTTCTCGACGTAGACGAAGAGCAGGGTTGCGACGAGCGCGATCGCAAAGGACACAAGCGTCCTCGCTGACGTCCAGCCCCAGTCGATGCCCTTGCTGAGCGCGAGGACGACCGGCGCGAAGATCAGGGCGACGAGCACGGTTCCCGCCCAGTCGATCGAGCTTGATCGGTGCGGGTCGCGCGATTCCTTGACCGTCGCGAGGGTCAGCGGGATGCAGGCGGCCGCGATCGCAGCGTCGATCCAGAACAGCCCTTGCCAGCCCGTCGTGTCGACGAGCACGCCCCCGATGAGCGGCCCGAGCGCCCCGCCCGCCGCCGAGGCGGCGCCCCAGAGCGTGACCGCCTTCATCTGCCCGGCACCCGAAGCGGAGACCGACAACAGGCTCATGCCGCAGGCCAGGATCGTCGCGCCGGAGGCGCCCTGGATCATCCGGCCGAAGATCACACCGGGCCCGCTCGTCGAGAGCGCGATCAGCACGCAGCAGGCCACGAAGAGCAGCAGGCCGGCGAGAAACACCTTCCGCCGCCCGAGCACGTCGCCGAGCGCCCCGGAGGTCACGATCACCGCCGCGCCGACGAGCGAGTAGCCGGTCACCGCCCACTGGAGCTGTGCGACCGGCGCGTCCACGTCCTCGCTGATCGACGGCAGGAGGATCGTGACGGCCGAGGTGTTCGCGTTGACGACGAGCGCGGAGACGCACGCGGCGGCGAGGACTCCGCCTGCCGCCGCCCGGTTCTCGCCCTCGGGCATCAGTCCTTGATCGTGTCGTCCGTCTTCAGGTCTTCGAGGTCGTCGCGGACTTTCTCAAGCTCGTCGGGGCAGTAGGTCTCGAGGATCAGGATCTCGCCCTGGACGATCCGCGGATCGACGATCACCGGCCGGCGGCCGACGAAGTCGGCTCCGTTGTAGAGCTGGTCGTTGAAAAGGGCCCTGCGCAAGGCACCGGCGGGGTCGTCACAGACGGGGCCGCCGTCATCGCCGAGCGTCCTGATGATGATGTCGTCGTCGTGCGGGACGGGGAACCCGGCGGCGCGGAACTTCTCGATCAACTCGGCGGCCTTCTGCTGGGACTCCTGATCCTTCTTCTCGCCGCTGTAGGTGATGAGGCCGATGATCGCCAGGACGATGAGGATCGTCCCGAGGACCCAGTAGATCCAGCGGTGGTCCCTCGGCTCGGGCATCGGGATCGGTTCGCTCATGACGCCGCCTCCGCGTCTGCCACCTTCCAGGTGGGTTTGCGCAACCACAGGAAGAGCGCCGGCGGGAGAAGACCGATCAGGACGGTGCCGCCGAGGATGACCGCGACGTAGGTCGTGGTGCTGCCGTTCTCGAATTGCGACGGCGGCACGAAACCGATGAAGATCGCGGCCAGCGAGGCGAGGAACCCGACAACACAGAGGAGGCCGAGTACCGGAGCCCTGTAGCCGCGCTCGACATCCGGCTGCTCGCGGCGTAGCTTCACGGCCGCCACGAACATCAGTAGATAGACGATCAGGTAGACCTGCGTCGTCATCACACTGAGGATCCAGTACGCGCTCGAGACTGAGGGGATCAGCGCATACAGGAGGGCGATGAACGTCGTGATCGCACCCTGGACCACAAGGATGTGCACGGGGATCTCGTGCTCGTTCTGCGCCTGGAAGAACGGCGGCAGGTAGCCCTCACGGCGGGCGATCAGCAGCAGGCCCTTGGACGGGCCGGCGAGCCAAGTCAGCATTCCGCCGAGCGACGCGCAGACGAGCGCGATCGCGACGATGGGGACGAGCCGCTCGATTCCGAAGTAGCTGAAGAACTCGCTGAAGGCCTGCATCACGCCCGCGGTCAGGCTGAGCGCCTGCGCCGGGACGACCCAGCTGATGGCGAGCGCCGGAAGGATGAAGATCAACAGGACGAGCCCCATGGCGAAGAACATCGCCCGTGGGAACTCGCTGCGCGGGTTGCGGAGCGACGAGACGTGAACGGCGTTCATCTCCATGCCGGAGTAGGAGAGGAAGTTGTTGACGATCAGCACCAGGCTCGCAATCCCCGTCCACTGCGGGATCAGGTTGTCGGCATCCATCGGCGCGGCCGAGGGGTTGCCCTGGAGCAGGTAGATGACCCCGAGGATCACGAGCAGCGCGCCGGGGATCAGCGTCCCGATCAGGAGGCCGCTCGAGGCAAGCTTCGCGATCCCGCCGGTGCCGCCCCGCGCGGATATGAAGACGCCTGCCCAGAAGACGACGACGATCACGATGCCCGTGTAGACACCGTTCGATGCCAGGTCCGGGTTGAAGACGTAGGCCAGTGTGCTTGCCACGAAGCCGAGAAGCGTCGGGTAGTAGAAGATCGTCATCGCGAACTGGCACCAGACGGCGAGCAGGCCCCACTTCGAGGAGATTCCCTCGCTTACCCAGCGGAAGACGCCCCCGTCCCAGCCGGAGGCCAGCTCTGCGGCCACGAGTGCCTGCGGGACCAGGAAGACGATGGCGGGGACGATGTAGAGGAAGACGCACGCAAGGCCGTAGACGGCCATCGTCGGCGCGCTCCGCAGGCTGGCGACCGACGCGGTCGTCATGAACGCCAGGGTCACCCAGGTGATGTACGTCGGCCGAACGATCGTCGGTGCGGCCGCGGGCACTGCGGTATGGCGATCCGCAGGCACGTCCATCGAAGCCATGCGTCTCCTCCGTTTTCTGGGGGGAATGCGGCGTCGAATGTAACCCACGAGGGCCGTTCGAGTAAACACCCCTCCCATGCCATTGAACTCGCCCGAGGGTTGTCTTAGAGAGGCGCCAGGGTCGGGAGCTGCGACTCGCCCGACCGGCGCCGACGAGTCAGTTCCGCCGTGGGCTGATTCGTGCGGTCACCCATATCGGCGGGCCGACGACGCTATCGAAGTCGGCGGGTGGCGCGGTCCTGAAGGGCCGCCACGCTTGGGGGTTGGTCTTGGGGACACGCATCGGGCGCCGCGGGTGCTCTGGACGTTCCCCCTAATGGGCGACGAGCCAGAGTCGATTATCCGCATTTGCAGGAGAATCGTGGCAAGAGCGCAGTTGCCGTCGTCCTGCTTAGAAACGCCGACTTCCATGGTAAGGAGGGGTCGACGGTTCGAGTCCGTCAGAGGCCTTCAGGAAGCCGCCGCAAATGAGCGGTTTCTTCAGCGTGCGTGTTGCCGGTTCCGACGACAGGAGGTCGCACCGAGGTAGCACCAAGTCGCACGCCGGCCGCCCCTGGCTGTGAATAGGCCTCTTTGGGGGTATGCAGTTACCGGACCTCCGGTATCTCGCGCCGCGCCAACATCTGGCGAGTGGCGAGTGGCTAAGCCACAAGATCTCGTGGCCAGCTGCCCTACGCGTCGGCACGTCCGGTTAACTGCATACCCCAAGGCCTCCTTATCGGTTTCGTCCGGGCGGCGCCGTGGGCGGCACCGCGTGCATGACGGTCAGCGTCACGCGATTGTCCCGATAAGACACCCTGAACAGGTGGCCACCCGTCTGCCACACGCGATTTTCTGGCAGCTTGTCGAATCTGCCCGTGACTGACCCGCGCATGATCGTCAGCACGGTGCCCTGGGTCAAGGCTCCTTGCACATCCAGGACGAGTTCTCCGTCCAGCGCCAGATCCCCCTTAGCCTCCACGCTCGTGTAGTCGCTATCGCTCCTGACAGTCACGGCGAGGCGACCCTCGCGGCCGATGCGCACATCCCCGCCGACGTTCAGGACGTTGCCGGGGGCGACGGCGACCTGGCTGATGCTCGCGGCTTGCGTGGCCTCCTGCTGCGTGAAACCCGGCTGCAGCACGCCGCTCTTGACGTCGATGCTGCCAGCCACCAAGCCGCTGCCGCCGAGCGTGCCACCCTGAACATCGATCGAACTCGCGTGCGAGCCGGTGATCGAAAGCTTCCCGCCTTCAACCGTCGCACCGCCCTCGTAGGTGTTGTGGCCCGTCATGACCAGCGTCCCGGGGCCTTGCTTGGTCAGAGAAGCCGTGTAGAGGTTGTTGTCGATCTTGTGCTGAATGTAGGCCGCGCGCGCGTCCATCCATTCCTTGCGCCACTTGAGGGCGTCCTCATACGGGATCTTGTCGTACAACTCGGGATGGCCGTTCGTGATGGCTTGGATGTAAGGATCATTCAAAATTCCCTGAAGCATGAAGGCCTGCTGGTTAATCGTGCGGTCCGGGTTCAGCACATTGGGGCTGAATTCACCGGCGTAGACAATGCCTTGCTGCTTGTAGCCCGCCAGCCACTCCAGATCTTCCCGTTTCCTTTCCTTGATCGCGATCTGGCTAATGTCGTTCGACCAGACGTCCAGGGGCGCCTTATTCATGTTGTAGGTCATGGGACTCAGGAACTGGCCGGGGCCGAGCATGCCCTTGGCCAGATCGGGAATCCCCCAGCCCCAGCGCTCGTCCGGAAGACCATCGGGAGCGGTCCAGGCGATGGATGCCCCGGAGGGGGAGGTTTGCCCGGTGCCGAGGAATCTCACGCCGTCCGACATCTTGTTGTTCGCCGTGGTGAACATCACCTCACGCGCCTGCTTGGCGTCCATGTTCGGATAGCGGGAGAGCAAAACCCCCATCACCGCTGTCGCAACAGGCGTTGCCGGTGACGTGCCGCTCGAGTTCGAATAGCTCGTATCACCCGCGCTGCTCGTGGTACGAACGTTGTTCGAGGGGGTCGACACGGCCCACCATCTGGCGAGCCCCGCCTCGTTGAACCCGAACTGCTTTGTGTATTCGGGATTGGTCTCAGTGGGCGGTTGTACCCCGCCGACGGCTACCCACTGATTTTCCGCCCAAGGATTGAAGAGGGGATACGCCGGGCGAAAATACGGGTTGCTCCAGTCGTTGTTGCCGGCCGACCTTACGTTGACGGTACCGCTGTCCTTGATGGCGTCCCAGATGGCGTCCATAAAGGAACGTCCGGGGTACTTCGGATTGTATTGAATGCCGTCTTCCGAATAGCTCTTCTTGAAGAAGAAATACTGGTACTCCAGATCCTTCAAGAACTCGTTGGGAATCGTACTCGCGTTTGCCACGGGGCTGGCGCTGTCCTTGCCAAGCAGTTGATAGGCGTTGGCGAGGTTGCCGTTGGCTCCAAGATCGTTTCCGAGACCGTCAAAGCGGGTTCTGTTGAGAGTCTGGACGAAAGAGCCCCAACTGCTGTTGATGGCCTCGGCGCCTGCGTCGACCAGGGCCTTATTGGCGGTATACCAGTACACGTAATCGTGGAAGGGACCGTGCGACTGGGTATCGGAACCGCCGGTCTTGGCAGCGTACATCCTCGATCCAAAGGCGATGCCGTGCTGCTCTTTGCTATCGCGCATGCCGGAGGTAACCCCAAGCATGCCGGTCCCGTGCCCGTAGTCACTTGTTCTCGCCTGATCAGCGGCCACAGTGAACGGCTCGCCCGCAGTAAACGGGTTCGCCGGGATTGCGTTCCGATACCCGAAGCCGGACGTCCCGTAGACGCCCTCCGCTCTCACCGAATCGATCAGCTCGGTCTGAAATGCTTCGTGTGTAGGCCTGTAGCCCGAATCCATCATGCCCAGCGTGACACCCTGCCCGCAGTACCCCAGGGCGTAGGCGGTGGACGCGTTTACCGCGACGAGCTGCCAAGGAGCATTGACCGCTGTGCCAGGGGTAGAAGGATTATGGCCGGTGAAATAACCATACTCCGGCGTTTCCCAACTGGCCCTTGCAGCATCGAGTTCCGATGGACTCGTGGCGACAAAGCCGGGGTCTTCCGGATACGACCACTGCGCGCACGGCGACTGATTCGCGCTGACCGCAGAACCGGCAAAGACCAGTGAGGACGAGCAAACAACAAGTGCCAGGAAAACGATCACGCCCGCTCTCTGTTGCCACTTTGTCACAATGCCATTTGGCCGACTTGGTTGTTGCCTTGCTTCCATTTCTGAGCCCCCCTTTCTAGATTCTGAAACTTGGCGCCCTTATAGCGCCTCAAGCGTGCCTCCACCGACGGAACCGGACGGTTGGATGCGGCGCACGAGTCCCGCGTCGGTCAACGCGCGCAGGACGTCATACACCGCCTGGCGGGACACCGCAGGGAGCTGGGTGAGACCGATGGCATGCCCAACCCAGTCCGGGACCGAGTCCCGAATGTCGACGTTGATCACGCCCTTGAACGGTTTGCCCATGCTCACCACCCCCGGAAGGTCGTCGGAAGCCATGAACGCTAAAGGAGACTCGGCGCGCTAGCCATCATCCGCTGCGTGCGAGGGCGGAATCTCCGGGCGATCTCACGTTGGCTCCGTGGTTGGCGGCGTGAACGGCGACCACTCGTAGACGTTCACCGCGCATACCTCCCGGAAGCCCAGCCGCTCGTACATCGGTTGCCCCATCGGTGACGATCCGAGCACGCCGACTTCGAAGCCGAGCTCGAGTGTGCCTGCGAGCGCCTCGCGGCTGATCGCCGCGCCGATCCCGCGGCGGCGGGCGTCCGGCACGGTGCAGACGAAATAGAGGCCCGCCACTCCCGCCGCGAGGAACACTGAGGCGCACGCCACCGGGTCGCCGCCGGCTAGGCCGACGTAGTGCCGCCAAGGCACGTCGTCACCAACGCCGATGCGTGCATACATCTCGCGTACCCATGCCGCCTCTGGAGGTCCCTCACCGAAGCCGAGCGAGAGCACCTGCTCGTACGCGTCGAGACCGGTGTCGGTCACGACACGCGAGATCCGGACGTCCGCCGGCGCCTCGACGTCCGGGAGCGCCCGGAGGTCCGCGGCCATGCCGGGCTCCGGGCCGCCCTCGAAGCCGTGCGCTTCGAGGCGGGTTCCGAGGTCGGTTGGACGCATCGACGGCCCGACGTGCCACGAGCCCGCGACGCCGCTCGTGCGCATCAGCTTCTGCGACTCGGTTATCGCGGCGTCTGCGCGATCGGGCTCGAGATCGGCTCGCACGACGCAGTTGTGGTAGGCGATGGTCGACCCGCCGATTACCCACGTGATCTCCGCGTCGTCGCGCTCGCGACCTCCTCCCGCGCGCCCGAGGGCGAGCAGGAACTCCGCTTCGTTGTCCTCGAGCGCGCGTGCGACCCAGGCGGCGGCCACGTCCGTCATGTCTCGAATGCTACGAGCCGCGACGACGAGGCCGGCGGGCGCTAGCCGAT
>Ga0075420_100004773_pt1 | contig 11898 bp, 10 predicted proteins | sample SoiMetdeltSBSDD4_FD_75296 | JGI IMG/M metagenome (GOLD analysis project Ga0075420, IMG submission 75296) | Bulk soil microbial communities from a Populus tree surrounding site in Tennessee, USA - Soil MetaG P. deltoides SBSDD4 | ecosystem: Environmental > Terrestrial > Soil > Tree plantation... | reverse complement strand
TCCTTCACCCCGAATGGTAACATCCGCAGGACGGCCAGGCTGACCCGATTGCGATTGAGAAAGTAATCCCGGTACTTTACCCTGCAAGAGTTTATCAAATGAACCTACTGGTTGCAGTTTTACTTCTTCACCACCTAGTTTGGAAACAGAACCCGCAACTTGTCTTCTCGTTCTTGATCCATAACCTGTGACGATCACCTCCTGCAAGTTGCGTTGAGCATATTCAAGTGATACATTCATATCGGCGCCTGTTACCTTTATTTCCTGTTCTGTAAAACCAATACTTGAAAAAATCAACGTTGCGCCCGTCGATGCCCTGATGGAGAAGCTTCCATCCGTGTTGGTTGTGGTGCCAACGTTAGTGCCTTTCACTGAAACGCTGACATTAGAAAGAGGAGTGCCATCCCTGGAATCAGTCACCCTTCCTTTTACTTCCTGAGCCCGCGCAAATGAAATGCACATAACACTCATTGCGATAAGGAATAATAGCCTTTTCATAATTGTAGATTTGGTTTATTACAAGATGACATAAGGCCTATCGTGTATGCTTCATTCCGAATAGGCTAGTTTACTAAACCATGAAAAAACAGGTGTGAGGCATGAAAACTTGCGGTTTAAATAATTCGTTGTTGCAGCAAAAAAAAATTATCGTTTAGAAAATTTTAACGACTGCTACCACTAAAGTGGTATTGTCCTGAGTTGAATTCAAAACTATCTTGCAGCCATAAACCTAAGCCATGAAAAGAAAAAGATTGCCCTATTTCATCCGATTGACAAGATTCGCATTAAAAGATCTTTGGCGTGCATTTACAGTCGTACTTTGGGAAAAACCAAATAAGCCTGCAGTAAGGCATTAATTACCGCCTTCTTTCAAAATTCCCTTTATAAGCTTGTTTAACCATTAGTGTGCACCTTCGGGTTCGCAAATAATGCCTCTATTACCCTTATAAGGCATACTTTATGTTAGGTATACAGAAAGATTGTTTACCTAAACGAAGAAGTTATGCTTGATATGAAAATGGATGGGCACAAACCTGCGCCCGCATGGTTTTGGATCAGCCTTGCCTTATTGCTGGTTGGATCAATAATAGCCTACATCATATTCCAAAATGATAGGGAAAGAAATCAATTTCAAATAGAAAAGAAAATTGCCGTTACGGACGTCTATGATGCAGGGAATATTTATAGAATGTAGTAAAGCCCTTAGTTATTATTCAAAAAACTGAACAAGATTCTTATCGGGGTCTTCAACGAGAAAATTCCGTTTTCCCGAATCATCTTTATAGATCCGCGGTATGGATATATTGAGCTTGTTTAGGTGCTCAATAAAACTATCCATTGCTGTTACTTTGAACCCGATCTTAAAATAGCCATGCAATCTTGTTCCTTCAGGTTTTCCTTTTAATAGTTTCTTTGGATCGAGCCACGCAACATTTTCGATGATCTCTACAACAATTTGCGGTGATTCAAGTATAGCTACCCTGATACCTTTCGGAACATCAGGAAGAAATCGCGGTTTCACTCCAAGAACCGATTGGTACCAGTTTACTGAGCTATCAATATTTTTTACGATCAACGCCGAAAAATAAGGATTCACCTGGAATGAAACTGGTTGTTGGCTATAACTGCCGGTTGAAATAATGATGAATGCAGCGAGAAGAATTTTGCCTTTCATAATCTATATTTTAAACAGGAGGCAAATTAAAGTTATAACCGATAGAAACGGATTATGCAACGCGCCAAATGATTAACGGCAATAAGTACAGATGACAGGATAAAAGGTGAAGGATGCAATCGGGAATTTTGTAAAGGCAAAAAACAATTTTTTAACCCGGATAAGAGCAATGAGGTAACTGGCGGTCACTGGTTATGATCTCCATTTCATTTTAGCAAACCTTATCTCAGTGAATTTTTTGAACGGGAAACAAGTCCTGATCTAATTACTTACCTTCAACATCCTTTCTTAACAATCAAAAAACTGCTATTATGAAAAAGATAGCCCTCCTTTCAATAGTATTGTCTTCCTTGTCATCAATTGCTCAGATTGATGCCAGGCTTTTTCGTTTTCCGGATGTATCTGCCACGCAAATTGCTTTTGTGTATGGTGGCGATATATGGATCGTTTCAAAATCAGGTGGCACTGCTAACCGGATCACAACGTCCACCGGCGAAGAAGGGTTCCCACGTTTTTCCCCAGACGGAAAAACACTTGCGTTTTCGGCAACCTATGATGGTAATACGGATGTGTACACCATGCCGGTAAGTGGCGGTGTTCCTTTGCGGCTTACGTGGCATTCAGGTGTTGATCGTGTTGTTGACTGGCATCCTGATGGCAAAAGGGTTTTGTTTGCTTCAGGTCGCGAAAGTGGTACGCCAGCGTACCGTCAATTATTTCTTATATCGGTAAAAGGCGGATTGCCGGAAAAGCTTCCGGTACCCTACGGGGAGCTCGCTTCCTATTCTTCAGATGGAAATCAAATTGCTTATGTAACAAAGATCACGGAGAATTATCCGTTCAAAAGAATACGTAGCGGACTTGCTTCAGATGTTATCATTTATGATCTGAAAAAAGGAACTGCCGAAAACATCAACAAGTCAGAGGTTACTGAAGGAAAGCCCGTTTGGGTAAATAATAAGATCTATTATGTATCTGATGAAGGAGTAGGTAAAAGACGTAATATCTGGGCATATGATGTTGGCACCAAAGCAAAAAAACAACTTACCGATTTTGCTGATATCGACATTAATCATATGTCAGCAGGTCCTGACGATCTTGTTTTCCAGGCAGGCGGCCGTCTTTATCTTCTTAATGTAAACACAAATAAATATGCTGAGGTAAAGATCAATATCGTTGCCGATATTTCTACCCTGATGCCGCGGACCGTTTCTGTTGGCAATAACATTGGGAATTTTGACATTTCTCCAGATGCTAAGCGATCTGTATTTGAAGCAAGAGGTGATCTTTTTAGTATACCGGCTGAAAATGGTGTGATCATTAATCTTACAAATACAAGCGGTGCCTGGGAACGATATCCTGCCTGGTCGCCAAATGGCAAATGGCTTGCCTACTGGAGTGATGAATCAGGTGAGTATGAAATTCATCTTCGCGACAATGCTACAGGACAGGCAAAGAAGATCACGAATATTAAAAAAGGCATGGGCTGGAACTTATCCTGGTCACCCGACAGCAAGAAAATAGTTTATATTAATGATCTGCAGGAAATAAAACTGTTGACAGTTGACGGTGGATCTTTGGAAACGATTGATAAAACAACCGATCAGCCTTACGGAGCATTGCAGGGCTTTGGTGTAAATTGGTCAGCAGATAATAAATGGATCGCTTATTCAAAAGGAACAAGTAATCTTAATAATGCGATCTATTTGTATAGCGTTGAAAAGAAAAAAATTTACCAGGCTACTTCTGGTTATTATAATGATTTTAATCCCGTATTTGATCCTACCGGTAAATATCTCTTCTTTGCTACCAACCGTAATTTCAGCCCGGTGTATAGCAATTTTGATAATACCTGGATCTATCCGAATAGCACGCAATTGGCGGTTGCTACACTTAATCCTTCCACTCCTGAATTGTTATACCCAAAGAATGACGATATAAAATTGGACAGCGCTTCTGCCAGTAAAGCACCTGCTGATACCACTAAGAAAGTAACCAAACCCGTGGCAGCGACAGGCGGGAACATTAGTCCTGAAACAATAGAAACGAGGTTGGAGATTCTTCCGGTAACAGCCGGTAATCTCGGTGGATTATTCGCTGTCGATGGAAAGCTATTATATATGCGTTTCCCAAACAGCGGTGCTGCGCAGGGTCCGCCATCATTATATTTATTTGATATAGATAAACGTGAAGAAAAACTTTTATTGGATAAAGCCACAGCATATTCGCCGACTACGGATGGTAAAAATATTCTCGCAAGAACGGCAGCAGGATTTGGGATCATAAAGCCTAATCCTGATCAGAAGCTTGATAAATTATTACGTACATCTGAAATTGAAATGGTGCTCCAGCCAAAGGAAGAATGGAAACAAATGTTCAATGATACATGGCGCCGTTATCGTGATTTCTTTTATGATCCGGGTATGCAGCAAGTAGATTGGGCTGATGTTCGTAAAGAGTATAGCAAGTTGCTTGATGATGCAATTACACGCTGGGATGTAAATAATATTTTACAGGAGATGGTTTCTGAATTGGCAGCCGGCCATACTTATGTAAATGGTGGCGATCTCGAACAAGGTAAGAATCGTACAAACGGGTTTTTAGGCATTGATTGGGCACTTGATAACAATATGTACAAAGTAAAACGCATCGTTCGCCCGGCTGCCTGGGATAATGAAGTAAGATCACCGCTTGAAGCATCCGGTGTGAACATTAAAGAAGGTGACTACATTCTTTCTGTAAATGGAAGAGCACTCGATCCCAATATTGATCCTTATGCGATGTTCGAAGGATTGGCAGGCAAAGCTGTTGCCCTGCGTGTAAATAGTAAGCCATCATTCGAAGGCTCAAAAGAAGTGATCATTAAAACATTGCAACCCCAACAGGAAGCAAGACTTCGGCATTTGGAATGGATAGAAGGCAATCGTAAAAAAGTGGAAGAGTTATCCGGCGGACAACTAGGTTATATGTATATGCCAAATACGGGAACCCAGGGTCAAACAGAATTAATGCGTCAGTTTTATGCACAGATAGATAAGAAGGGATTTGTGATTGATGAGCGATTTAACGCCGGGGGACAACTTGGGGATCGTTTTATTGAAATGCTGAACAGACCTAACATATATAATATTGCATGGCGCAATGCAGATGTAACGAGATGGCCGCAAAAAGGGAACAATGCACCAAAGGTGATGCTCATCAATGGATGGGCAGGTTCGGGTGGCGATGCATTTCCCTGGGCATTTCAACAGTTGGGATTAGGTCCTATTGTTGGTGAAAGAACATTAGGAATATTGGTTGGTCCGGCAACTGGTCATCAATTAATAGACGGCGGTGGTATTACTGTACCGGACGCAAGATTGTATGGAGCCGATGGAAAATGGTTTGCCGAAGGCTATGGTATAAAACCTGAAATAGAAGTTTGGGATGATCCTGCACAATTAGCAAAAGGTATCGACCCGCAATTGGTTCGTGCCGTACAGGAAGCCTTGAAACTTGTTAAGGAAAAACCGATGGCTGTGCATCCAAGACCAAAGTTTGAAGACCGTAGTGCAAAAGGATTGAAAGGATATTGATATTGTCTAAAGCAGAAACACCATTTTGCTGTAATAGCGAAATGGTGTTTTTTTATTTAAAGTGATGAATTACATGTCGTGTCTTGGGTCACAAAGAACACCAAGGAGCACGAAGAACACAACTTGTGTCCTTTGTGACCTAATCGCTGAAAAGGGAACTACATAACAATCGGTGCCGGTTCCGTAACTACCAACACGAAAGCAATTACCGTTTCTTATTTTGGAGTAGCTTTTAGATCTACCATCCAGTTAATGCCAAACTTATCGGTCAGCATTCCAAAGTATTCGCTCCAGAAAGTCTTTGCCAGCGGCATTGTTACGTTGCCACCCGCGGAAAGTCCATTAAACAATTTGTCCGCTTCTGCTTTGTCATCCGCAGTAATAGAAAGTGAAAAATTGTTTCCTGCCGAATAACCGGAAGCCCATTCGCCGCCCGTATCGCTTCCCATCAGGATGGTTTCCTTACTAATGGGCAACGACACATGCATGATCTTTTCTGCATCTTCGGGATTCAATTTACCGCCATCGCCGGGAGGCATGTCTTTGAACTTACCGATATATTGAAATTCGCCGCCAAAAACAGATTTATAAAAATTGAAGGCTTGCTCGCAGTTGCCATTAAAGGTGAGGTAAACATTCAGGATAGCCATTTCTTAGATTTTTTCGGGTTGATAAAATGATTTGGACGATTTAAAGCTAACATAAATAAACACACGCATTATTTTGCTATCCCTGTTTTTTATCGTTCATCAAAAATTACGAATGTAGAGCGCCAATAGCCAAGAATAGTTAGTATCGCGAACATATACCCGGTTTGCTGGCTGGTAGTATTATTTATCTTTTCTTAATATTCTTTTCCTATGTTGTGCGCCCCATGCCTGTAACTCATCGATTATATTTTCAAGCGTTTCACCATAAGGAGTCAATGAATATTCAACCACTACGGGTACTGAATCATATACGGTTCGTTTGACAAGCTCATTCATTTCCAGCTCACGCAATTCTTTTGAAAGCATTTTATCTGTAATACCATGGACCTGTTTTGCCAATTCACTAAATCGCTTGTTGCCGAATGATAAGGCAATAATGATCGGCAGCTTCCATTTACCGCTCAGGATATCAAGTGCATCCCGTACGGGTATCAACGCTTTATTACAGCTTTCAATAGTTCTTCCTGCTTCTTTTGCTTTTGTCCCCATGCTCTTTTGATTTTAAAGTCGCTTTCCCAAAGTATAGTGCTATACTTTTGTATAGTACTATCAAAAGTATAGTAAAGATAGGTAGCTTTGTGTCACAAAACAAAAAATAAATAGTATGACAAAGCAAACATGGATACTTGACCCGACACACTCAGAACTCCAGTTCAGGATCAAACACCTGATGATATCTACAGTAACCGGCCAGTTCAATGACTTTAAGGCTACCGTGGAAACCCTGGGAGATGATTTTAGAAATGCTAAGATCCATTTCCAGGCTACAGCGAATTCCATTTTTACCAATAACGAACAAAGAGATGCACACCTGAAAAACGGGGATTTCTTTGATGCAGAAAAATATCCACTGATTATTTTCGAAAGCGAAAACTTGGAAAAAATAGCCGATGATGAATATCAATTAAACGGCACACTCACTATGAAAGGCGTCAGCAAAAAAATAGTACTACAAGCGGAATTTGGCGGCATCACAAAAGATCCGTGGGGAAATACAAGAACAGGTTTTACAGTGACAGGCAAGATCAATCGTTTTGATTTTGGGATGAGTTTTGGAACCGTTACAGAAACAGGTGGCCTGTTATTAGGCGATGAAGTGAAAATAAGCGCCAATGTGCAGTTTGTGAAAGAAGCTATGGCTTATGCTGCGTAATGGGTAATTAGATTCAATGAAAATAATATAGGTAATTCGGCCGCATTATAACAAAGGTTGTTGACAAGAACGTCAACAACCTTTTTGTTCATCATCAGCAAGCAGTCTTCCAGGTGATCAATCTTTTATACAGCGACAAGGAAATCCCTCAGCGCGTTGTGAATTTACAACACCTGCCTGGTAATTAGCATCAAAGAAAAAGACCTTGGCATTACTATTATCAGCCGCACCACTTGTCCAGTAATACCCGATATCAGCATTCCCAAACCAGCCCCTATGTCCTGCTGCAGCAAGCTTGAGATTAGACATAGCAGCACCGATAGTACCGAAGAGATCTTCGGCAAAGGAGACATTGTTCCATTCCGCCGCAGTTGGTAAATGCCAGCCCGCGCCTAATGCGGCACAAGGATCTTTACCGTTCGTAGCAGTAGCAGTCGTTCCGCTCCATGTATCCGATGCAGATCCTCCAATACCCCACCACTTCGTATCTGCAGTTGTTCCGTAAATGAAATTTGGATTACCTGATGGAATATGTGACGGATTTTGAAGTGAAAAGCTTCCTGCAACAACGGGGCTGTTCGCAAGCTGGTGTCCATCATCCCAACGTCCCCATTGAAAATAATGTCCATAAGATGCTATGTCATACTCACTATATGCCACTTGTGGCGAACCGAGATTTTGTTGTAACCAAATTCTTCCATCACGGGCTCTCACCGTTTTATAAGCTACCTGTTGCCCACGATAATTAAATACAACACACCCGGTGGAGCCGGCTGTAGGTCCCGGATCAACCGAACTTGCGCAATCAGCCGGCGCATTGAGAACATGGATCACAAAGCCACATCCAACAGTGAAACCGGTGAGACCAACAACGGCACTAAACTGACCAGCATTAATGGGAGTTCCTGATGCGGTATAGATAATACTTCCGGATCCCACATTTAATGTTCCCGGAGGAGTACTGAATGTTATTCCATTTGTCTCACTGGTGTATCCGTTATGCGATCCTCCCGGACTATTAACATAAGTCATAGTCACCGTCACATTGGTTGGAACTCCTGCAACAAAACTCCCCGACATTGTGGGAGCAAAGCAATTAGTAAAAGAGAACGGAGGCGGCGGCGGTGGCGGATTGTGAGGTTTACGTCTTGATGCGATCTCTTCATCTGTTGATGAAGGCCCAACTGTTTTTTGACAACTTTGAAAAACGGTTGTCGTCAGCAGGCAAATGAATATCGTTAATGCTGTTAAAGATCGACCAGCTGTAAAGGATGTTGCGTTTCTCATGACAATGCTTTTAAAGATTAGTTTAAGAACAAGAATTGTTGACCGGTCACGGATTTGTGTAACGGATCAAGGTTTGGTACAGAACAGCATTATCCAGGTTGGAGCTATAAAGGTTTTATTTCCCATATATCGGAAACAACTGATTAAAAGTTGCCAGTGTCTTTAATAAACGCGGTGGAAGGTTGTCAACGTCTTTTTTATCGACTTCTGAAAAGTATTTACGAAAGGGGTTCGGGCTTTGGAGCACCCGCAGGTTTTGATTTATCTTCCGGCAAGGGAATAAACTCTTTGTTATCATTTGGCGGAAGAATGATGCGACCCTGTTTCCAATCTTCTTTAGCCTGCTCAATTCTTTCTTTGCGCGATGAAACAAAATTCCACCAGATAAAACGTTCGCCGAGCGGTTCGCCACCAAGCAACATTAGCGTTGTGTGTTCCTTTGCCACGATACCCGGATCAACTCCTTTGTTGAACACGAGCATTTGTCCCTGGTGATAAGTATTTCCAGCTACTTCAACTTTTCCTTTTGCAATGTAGAAACCGCGTTCGGAATGTTCTTTTGGGAGCCCAAATCTTGCGCCTTGCTGCAATACAACATGCAAATAAAATAACGGAGAGTTTGTTCTTACATCATTACTTAATCCATAAGCATTACCCGCGATCAATCGCATCCATACATTGTTGTCTGTAAATACCGGGAGTTGATCGGGAGTATAATTTTTAAAGGAAGGTGCTGCCTCCTCGTCTTTTTCCGGCAGCGCTACCCAGGTTTGTATCATCTCCAGTTCACCGCCGGCAAGAGCAGCCGGATCTTCAAATCGTTCGGAATGTGCAATGCCTTTGCCAGCAGTCATCCAATTCACTTCACCAGGACGGATGATCTGTTCGATGCCAAGACTATCACGATGTGTGACCTGCCCGCCAAAAAGATAGCTTACCGTGGACAGCCCGATGTGCGGGTGTGGCAATACATCCAATGATGAAGGTTGGGATGGAACATCAACAATTGGCCCTGCGTGATCCATAAAAATAAAAGGACCTACCATTCTGCGAAGGCGAAACGGAAGTATGCGTTTCACCTTTACAGATTTACTGATAGCTGCATCACGGGCTTCGATGACAATGTCAAGCATAATGAAAAAATATTTCCGGAAAATGTAAAGGTAAGATCGTTACGATGGACCAAAGCAATATGTTTGAATTGAAACTTATTTCATTTTCGCAAAGATCAATTTAACTCCTTGTATATTTTTTCAACCAATCCATCGTTTGTTTCATCCTGGCTCAATTCCCAGAACATGATACCACCCAATCCTTTCTTTTTGATGAATTTTGTTTTCGCTTCTATTGAACGCTTATCATCAAATGTTGCGAACAACTTTTTTGATGCGCTATACTGATAAGGAGCTTTTGCTTTTTTATCCCAATAATATTTAAACCCGACGCTGTCCGCGAACGATGTGGGAAAATCTTTATACTTCACACTTCTCAGAAATTTGCCTGGTTGATACAATCCGTTTTTGACATTCTCAACATTTTCCCACACTCTTGCATAAAACGCCGCACCGATGATCAACTTTGCGGGCTCTATTTTTTTATTGATCAACCACGATACACACCTGTTTGTCGATTGTTGCTCCGGCGTTTGTTCATATAAAAGTGTGTGATGACCTGTCATTTTACTAAACCCACTTACAAGATCATAAGTCATCAGGTTCACAAAATCTACCAATGGCATCACCACATTCCAATCAACCGATTCTTCAAGATATTTTGTAAATCCACCTGCTGCAAAAGTCAACAAGAACTCATTCTTCATTTCATTTCGCAAGGCTCTCACCAACTCGGTAAAATTATTCTTATCCCCTTTATCCCATTTATGGCCAGGATAACCTTCAATGGCCGGGTATTCCCAGTCCAGGTCAAGCCCATCAATACCATACTCGCGAAAAAGTGCAACAGTGCTTTTGGCAAATGTATTTCGATGATCGGAATCGGCGAATAATTCAGAGCAAGGAGCACAACCACCCCATCCTCCTATTGAAACCATGATCTTTAGGTCGGGGTATGTTTTTTTTAGCGCAACGAGTTGCACCAATGACCTTCGCTGTTCTTCATTGCGAAAAGTCAATGTATCATTCTGCAATCTTAAAAAACTAAAGATGATATGTGTAAGTTTATCCAACGGATATTGACGGATTGTCTCGCCATTTCCGGTATAATAAGCGATTACTTTATACTTGCTTTGACCCGAGACCTGACTAAATGAAAAAATTAAAAGGATCAGCCAAATTTTTTTCATAAAAATGAAGTTAAAAAATTCCATCTGTTCCGGCGAACGCGTTTTACCATTTATAAAATAAAAAATAAATGACAGTAAAAGATCATGAATATTTAACCAATTACGCTTATTTTTAGTGCTCTTTAATTTTAAACAAAAGTATATGCCAACAACTACATGTGAAATCTCAGGAAACGTTTACCAGTTAGACTATACCAAAATGTCTTCAAAAAGAGGAATCTACTATTTTGGAAAAATACATAGCGTTCCCGTTACTGGTTTTGCTTTCACCGCCCTGACTACTGGTGGTCATGAATTTGATGATAGCCGCGAACCCTTAAACAGGCAGGAAGCAATTGTGAATGCTATTAAAAATCATGAAGCACAGGTGGTCATCTAGGATTTGGCATGATTTCCAGGTTCAGCACCCGAGGTCCGGTAACGATTAATCCTTGTAGAATGATGCGATAAGAAAACTCAACGCATCGTAAGTGGCCGGCGCATTCACCGACATGTGATGATCATCTTTATAAAATTTCCATTCAAACCTGAGTTTGTTTTGCTTGTTTGCCTGCAGATGATCGATCATTGACAAAGAAGGACGGATCAAAACAGTTTTTGCGCTTGTATCATTTTTGATCTGGGCCGGATCCATACGCTTACCATTTTCATTTGCTACAGCAAGGAACAGGGACTTGTTCTCAAATACGCGGTTACCAAGAATTACGGTTGATTCTTTTAATAATTTCTGACTATCCCACCACAGGCTGGGATCGATCGCAACATAATTGTCAAAAAGGTGCTGATGTTTCAAAAGAATGTTTATCACCAGCAGTCCACCCATTGAATGACCAATGATGGTACGGGACGAAGAAACCGGATAGTTTTTATTAATAAATGGTAATAGCTCTTTTTCAATAAATGAAATAAAAGCGTCTCCGCCACCGGTGATCTTTGCGGTGTTATCATCCAGCCATGGTGATGAATCAACATGACTAGGTGAATAATCCCTGTAGCGAAGCCAGATATTACCAATGCCAACAAGTATCGTTTCATCGGCAATTTTACCCGCAGATTCTTTACTTAATTTATCGAGAATATTTTTCGTATCATCAAAATTGGCTTCTGCATCAAACAAGAATACCACAGGAAATTTTTTTGTTGTTGCATTACGGATAGCTTCCGGAACATGCACCCAGATAAACCTGTCTTCGTTT
>Ga0075420_100004771_pt1 | contig 11899 bp, 9 predicted proteins | sample SoiMetdeltSBSDD4_FD_75296 | JGI IMG/M metagenome (GOLD analysis project Ga0075420, IMG submission 75296) | Bulk soil microbial communities from a Populus tree surrounding site in Tennessee, USA - Soil MetaG P. deltoides SBSDD4 | ecosystem: Environmental > Terrestrial > Soil > Tree plantation... | reverse complement strand
TCAAAATTATCCCATAAGGCCCCTAAAATGGCTTTTTCAGCTTATTGAATACAGACTTAGCACCCTTCTTTATCTCGTCCCCAGTATATTCCGCACCTTTCTTGACATCATGTCCTGTATATTCCGCACCTTTCTTGACATCATGTCCTGTATATTCCGCACCTTTCTTGACATCATGTCCTGTATATTCCGCACCTTTCTTGACATCATGCCCAACTCGTTCTGTATCTTTCTTTATTTTAGACAAAATTTATTTCAATAATTATTACTCACCTTATTATAAAAATTTTTACGTGGTTGGGTATCATGATAAATTATTAAGAAAAAATCGAAAGTTAATTATTATAAATTCTTCCAGGATATCTCAGTTTTTTAAAAATATTAATAACACTTATTAACCCAGATCTCTAGTTTTGTTACATGTCATCCACGGAGCATTGTGCGTGCGAACATACAGAAGACCAATGCAAGGAAAATAACTGCACCTGTTGCAGCCACTAATACTTGTTCGGTCTATTTGCTCGCCGGGTAAAACATGCTGAGTCTACTATTGACTTTTGAATGTGAGATAAGATTTCAAATAGTTACAATAATCTGCATTCTTCAAGATCTAAAGTGAGTAGGAAAAATGAATGGAACGTTTGGGCAATAGACTAGAATTGAATCGTTCAGTATTTAGCTTTTTCTAATATAGCTCCAATCCATTTTATGGTTTTAATCAATCTATCTATCCTCATACTTTCATTTGGAGAATGGACCCTGTTGAATATGTCACTTCCTCCTACACAGACACAAGGAACCTTTAGAATATCGTGAAAGTAGTACATCGGTCCGGTCCCAGCTGAGGATACATTAATAATTGCTCCACCATAGATTTCGATAGCCGCTTCTTTAACGACATTGACAAATGGATGATTTATTGTCGTCCTTGCTGCTGGTTCTCCGTCCAGAAATTTTATCTCTATATTATTGTCGCTTTCGTTTCTACCATCATACCTATGATTACCATAACCATGCTCTTGTAGGTGCTTTTTTAGCTTTTCGAACTGCAATTCTGGAATCATATCAGGAACAAGACGAAAATCCAGTTTAGCTATTGCTTTGGACGGAAGAACAGTTTTTGCGCCTTCACCCGAATATCCAGCCGCTAATCCGCAAATATTACACGATGGCTCTCCTTCAAATGCTTTTTTAGCTTCAAAACCCGCGACGTTATTTAGAAAACTTTCAATACCGTGCTCTTTTTTTAATGCATTCTCATCAAATGGTTCATTTTCAATCATAGAAAGTTCCTCAGAAGTGAAATCACGTACCTCTTTGTACCAGTCATTTATCAAAATCCTTCCATTTTTATCCCTCATTGTATTCAATACTCTGATAAGATGCCAAGCAGGGTTATCAATTAGTACTGCTAGACTGGAATGGGCATCCATAGACGGACCTTTTGCAATAAGTTCTACTGATAAAATGCCTTTTTGACCTAAAGATATGATGGGCCTTTCTTTTGAGTCTATAAAGCCTCCTTCCCATATTACTGCATCACACTCAAATTTCCTTTTGTAGATTGTAAGATATTCTTTTAGATGTAAACTTCCAATTTCCTCCTCACCTTCAATAAGAAATTTGATATTACAAGGGACATCACCTGTTTTTTTCAGATAATATTCAACAACTTTGATTCTGGTGATTAATTCGCCCTTATCATCAGCTGCACCACGTCCATAGATGTAATTGTCTTCGACCCTTCCGCTAAACGGATCTGCATTCCATAACTCAATAGGATCTACAGGTTGGACATCATAATGATTATAAAATAGAATAGTCTTTCCATTTGGATTTGCTTTTGATTTAACCTCTCCATATACTAGTGGCGGTGGATCATCAGCATAAGAATCAGAATTAGAAGCAGAATCAATACCTTCTGTCTTATTGTACAATTGCATTATTTCTGTAGTTATGCCGGCCTTGCGCATGATGCTAGCCACAACGTTTGCGCATTCTACAAGTCCCTTTTTGACAGCAGATACACTAGGCTGTCTGATAAGTAATTGTAAGTCTGCTATAATATCATCACTGCTAGAGTCTACTTGCAAATTTAATCTACCCAAAACCCACCTCTCCTTTGATAGATTTAATTATTATCAATAACGTTTCTATCTATCAACTATTGGATGTAATAAGAAAACTACAGTATAGGTTCATTAGTTTTTGTCTTCTCCCATATGTGGGCTATTATTTCAGAGACAGTCTCTTCAATAGAACCATTAAATTTTTCGTGCCATAATTTAGCAACGTAATTACCTGGACTACTTTTATTTTCTAGTCTCTTTTCTAGTATATTTAGAAATTCTTCCTTCAAACCTAAATCGGCTAAACCTTTTTTTGCAAAATCAAGCTGACTCCTGACAGTATCCATAATATTAAAATGACTCGTTGCATCGTAACCTGATCTTATTACAGCAATCCTTTCTTCTCTTAAAACTGCTAATGGCCGTAATTGTCTTTCTTCGCTAATGGCTCTATACAAATAGCCAATAAAAAATTCAATCAGGGCAAATAATGATTTAGGAGTTGGCTGCACAGACATTACTCTTGTTTCAATACGATAAAACTCAGAATTAAGACGAATACGCGCGTCATCATGTCTCTCCTTTTCAAGTCCAAAGTAATCTTTAGCAATAATTGATTTTCTTGAGGTCAGGTAATCTATATAATCACCTAGACCATCTAAATACTTTGAAATAGATGGGAATCCGGAATTTTGCTGCTCTGATTGATCATACAAATAAATCCTTGGTTCATGAAATGAAGATATTCTACCAGCAAATAGTTTGCTATTAGCTCCAAGTAAAATTGCAGATGGAATTATGTTAAGTATGTGATTGAACATCATTGCAGTATGAGTCGGGTTTTGGCCCTGTAGATGCAGATGAAAACCTTGAATTGCCGTAGCTATCTGTAGGGCTCTTATCTTTTGCCCGTCAAGTTCAACATCAGGAGATCTACTCTGTGATTCTGCAAGTCTTTTGTATCGTGGTTTGTCTGTAATCAATGTCTCTTTTAAAATCTGTGGAGAAGGGTTGGCACCTAAGAAAACGGGGTATACGTCTCTATCTTTGTATACTTTTTGCACCCCTTTATCGATATAATCTATAAATTGTTCAAAAAATGTGTTCAGCTCAAGAATATTGTCCATATTTGCCGGTGGTGTTCTGAATTCGAATTGACAGGAACCATACTCATTATCGACCTGGTACTCCTTTCCTTTTAGTTCATCAATTAATGACTGCGCATTAACTGTTTTTGATTCGCTGTCAAGTAAACAGATTTCAATTTCAATCCCTATTCTAAATTGTTCATCATATTTTTCAGAATCGGTTTGAATCCTTTGCTTTAGAGCTTGGGCTTGTTTGATAATTTTAGAATGTGTGATATGATGATTGTGAGAATTATTATTCAAGTAGCAAAGACTTGGAACCAGTGATGTATATCAATTATAATAAGTTTGTTTAAGTCCAATGCCCATAGTTGAGATTCGGCGATTCAACTTATTAATGGAGGTCTACATGTGACACACAAATATAATTGGCAGTTTCAGGGTAGAGGATAAAATTTGTTCTTATTAATTCCTGTATCAAATATCATAATTCCTCCTTCTTCAAAGACACCTGATGTGCTTTTAATTTTCTTATGTGCTGTTCCTGGGTTGAGGACTAGAGTCTTTCCGATCTTTTTCTCCCTTATTTTGTGAGTATGTCCATGGATAAAAACATCGTAAATTCCGCTTTGAATAGTGGCCTCAGTAAGAGAACGATTAGTCCCGTGGTATATTCCAAATCTGAAACCATCTATAACTCTATCAATAAATTCCCCCTCAAGGATTCCACTCATCTCATTGAATTTTTTCAATAGAATTAACTTTTCTCCATCGTTGTTCCCCAAGACTCTGATAATGTTAATTTCTGGTTGTTTGTTTTTTAGATTTTTAAATTCGTCGACTACTCCAGGGAATACAAAATCCCCGGCATGAACTATTAGTTTTACCTCTTCTCTCCCAAATAAAACGATTGCTCTTTGTACGTTTTCGATGTCGTCGTGTGTATCTGATATTATGCCTATTTTCATACCAAAACTATTGAGTAATAATTATTTGTGTTTTTAATGGTGTTAGTTTCCAGCATTCTCTGAATGTCGTAATTTAACTTAATTTGTTCATAAGGAATGGAAAAATGTTGTAGTTTAGGAGCTCAATTGTCCTAAAATGAGCCGCAATACAAAAATACCGCAAATATAACATGGCTTGGTAATGGTATGTCATTTGTTATTACCTTGTGTTTGCTAACAATCTCTATTATTCTCTCATTTGACTTCGGCACTGTAAATTTGGCAGATAGGTTTTTCGAACCATCTAGTGCACAGGTCTTCAATAACACAGGTGTAATTCAGAATAAAACACCTGAATCTACTATACTAGCAGACAGAAGTTTATTGGTAAAACTTTTAGCAGATGATTTAGAGAACAGACTCAATAAATCAGCTGCAATTCTTGAGATAACGGGCGAACTTCCACAGGTAAGAAATGTATCTTATGCTAGTTCAATTAGTTCTGAGCTGCATGGAATACCAGAAGATCTTGATATTGCCAAAAGAATAGTAGCGCGTAATATTTTGGCCTCTGATAAAGACTATGAGGCTATATTTTTCCTAATGCCAAATGGTGACATGTATATGGACGAACCGTATCCCCGTCAACAGAACCTAACTGGAAATAATTTTGCTTTTAGAGATTACTATAAAGGAGCTATTAGTACAGGTGATACGTACCTTGGCAATGTGATTATATCTGCCTCTTCAGGTCTTCCACAATCCATTATTGCAGTCCCATTATATTTCTCTGCCAGCGATAATAATGGTAATAGAAATAATATTAATAATATGACTTTGTCAGGCATATGGTCAGGTGGATTAAATCTGACAAAATTCAGTGATACATTACAATCATTAAATCTTACAGATGGGGATCGAATTGTATATGTGGATCAAAATGGCCAAAAAGTAGCTGATTCAAATAAACAATTATTTAGAACAAATCAAAATGAATCATTTGCAAATCTGCAAGCATTCAACATTGTGCTAAAGGAACAAAAACCAAGTTCAGTCATGGAGATGATAAATGGTACTAGAATGCTTGTCTTTTATGAACCTGTACAATTTCATTCTACTACTTGGGCTGTTCTGCTATTCAAGCCCTCATAATTTTGTTAATGATTATATTTTTGAGTTCCTCTTTTCCAACGCTATCATAATTATCGTCTCAATAGAAGAACAACTCAAAAATGAAAATGGCATCAAAGGAAATGATGTTGATTAAATGATGAATAGAGTTATCGTAGAGTTGTCCTTCAATCATAACAAGAGAATAAATTATGGATAGGTTGGAATAGTCAGGTTACAATTTTGTAAGAACTGCATGTTAGTTTTTTGCAGTCGTACAATATGCAAACTACTATTTTATCTACTAGAGGTGTTTTATTGCCAGCAGTAACCTGGCCTCCTATATTTTGCATAGTTTTCATGCTGACTGAGCTCTTTTTGTAAACTAAAGACACTACCGCATGATTCACATCTATAGGATTCGACATTTGACATACAAATGAGAGCTTTAATGCGGCATTTCATATAAAGTTTAATTTCAATACTCTATGTGTTAGCTAAGATTCGACTAAAATGTCATGGGATGAGCTGTTACACACATTATCATCATCATATCATTGTAGGGAACCTGCTTTTTCATGATAAACCTAGACAAAAGGACTTTAATGGCTAGTAGGGAGTACCTTCGTTTCTTTGGTTTTTGAATGCTTCAATATACCACTCATATTCTTCAAGAAATTTCAATACCCTTAGGTCATACGCTTCATCCATTAGTCTCCCATCCTCGTCAAATACTTTATGAACTCTTGGTATTGTGAAAGATGAAGATATGGACGGAGCTCCTAGCTCTGCGAATATTAGCCTGAGCTGCTGAGCAGCATTTATTCCACCAAACATTCCGGGGGAATATGAAACAATAGCCGATGGTTTAAAATAATACTCTTCCAAAAAATAATCTAATGTATTTTTCATTGCGCTAGATATGCTTCGATTATATTCAGGAGTTACTGCTAGATATCCGTCCGCGTCATTTATTTTGTTTCTAAGTGATTTCATTTTCTCTGAAGGATCTGTCATCTCCTTATACATTCTGTCAAGCAAAGGGAGATTCAGTTCTAGGGGATCAATAAAAAATACCATATGGTTACGGATTCTCAATTTCTCTTCCATCCAGCGAGCAACTTTGATCCCCTGACGATCTCGTCTAACAGATCCAACTATTAATGCAATCTTCGCCATGGGTCTAACTTTATTCAACTTGTATTAATATTTACAATGCTAACATAGTATGTTAGATTCTAGGTTAGAAGCTAAAAAATATAATAGAATACATAATACCATCGCCTTTCTTATTACTGATCAGTAGTAAACCTCAGTTAGTAATAGTAGAAAAGAAATTTATGAACGACATAAAATATGCGAGTTTCTTCTACAATTAATGAGTGTGCTCTTTAGCCTCATGTGATGCTCCCCAACCTCCAACGCTCCCTGTATAATCACCTGGAACCTCTAAAACGTCTTCGGAGTCAGAGATTTCTTTTAGCGCTTCCAATGTTAATCTTTGGTTAGTTACATAGTGTGTGCCATGATCAAATATCGTTGGAAGCCAGCCAGTTTTCTTAAATATCTTATTCTTCATTTCTTCAGAATCAGTCCCTAGTTTTGTAAATATCTCTACCATATAGAATGGCGATTTTTCAGATTTCTCTTTTTCACGTACTAGCAGATCGTGGATGAGGAGGGGATCAACCTTTGGAAGATATGTCTCGTATAGGGTTTGCAAACCCTGAAATACATTTCTTATGTCCCGAAGTCCATCTACCACGTCTTGTCTTATGACTATCTTTATGGATTAATCTCTATAAGAGGATTTCCTAAATTGGATATTTTTGGAGATTTCAAAATAATATTCCAGATAACAAACCTGAACCTTATGTAATAGATAGGTCATTGATTCAGAAAGTGGAAAGATTCAACTCACATGCTTGTCTTAGTCTGCTGCTTTACTTATTATAAAAAATTAACACTTCTGAATCTCATATTTTCCAGCTATTATCTTATCTTCTAGTTATCCACAATAATATCGCCAACCCAGCAGACTGAGCTACATTAATAGCAAACAAGTATGGTGACGCTGCATCAACTATGTTTTTTATCGATGGACCAGCCATATAGAGATTAGACCAGAAGATGACGACAACTATATTCTGTACTATGAATAGGGATGCTACCATAACAAGACCAATAGTAAAGTAGGACCTTATTAGTCGCATATTTTGAATATAGGTGAGTACTATGGCACCTAACAAGCCAATATTCAATAAGGCAGCCACAGCGGCAGCAATCATAAAGTCCATCGTGGTCTAATATATCAACCCCCTCTCATGGTTAATCTACTTTTTCCCAATTTTGTCCTGAATCTCTCTGAATGATTCATAATTTTTCTCCATGAGTGGTGTCAGAAAATATATGGATTCAATGATCCTTGCATGTTAATGCTTCCTTTTGTACCATCAATGTGAAACAAACACAGTTCATTTATCGTTGTTGTAGTCATATCAGACCTCTCAATAAATGAATTTGGATGTAATTTGGGAATGATCTGGGAATTTCATTAAATAGCATTCTACAAGATAGCTGGCAATGATATCTTTAGAAAAAATAAAAAAAAGACCTTTAAGGGATGGTTCAAAAAGGACTATGGTTATGGTAACGATGATAGCAGCCATATTGACTTTGGCTGCTGGCAATATCTCTTACCCCCATAACCAAGTGAAATTAGCAGTTGCGCAAGAAGAAGGACAATCTGCAAGCACTCTTCCTCAACCTGACATCAATAGCACAGTACTAAATGTTGAAGCAACAAATGCCCTATTTCAGCCTGCGGTCGGATTAACAAATGTATTTGGTCCAGAAGGTCTGTTTCCATTTACAGATGTCTTTACCTGTGCCAATGCACTGACTTGTGGAGTACCTGCTGGAGAAACTGAGGGCGATAATCAAGGAGTAGAAGCAACATTTACAGGTACATTTGAAGAGGGAAATAGAAATAACTTGACTTCATTTGAAGCAACATACATATCTCCTGTGACTTATGGACCGCATCAAATCGAAGGTCATACTTACCAAATGACATTAACAGACACAATGTGGAATACCCCTGATTCGGCGCTCCCAACAAGAATCCCAGAATTCGCAGCTAATGTAAACAATGTTGGATTTGACCAAATACAACATGGTGCTTCTCATGTGGATAGGTCAGATGTTCCCCAATTATCAAATTTGGCATTTCTATATGGCCACGCTAGGATTACAGACATCACTGATGGCAATGACACAGTAGTGGCTGATGACATATTCACACATGTGATGGTCGGACATGTTATGGATGAAAAGACCTTCTATAGAGATTTGAGAGACGAGGCAGCTACTCCTAATTTGGTATTTGTGTTTGGCGTAAATATTCCAAATGGAGTTGAATTGCCAGGTGTAGGCCAGTTATCTGCGGAACAGGCCCAATCGTTCACACCCGGATCAAAGGACCCTTCATTATCAAGTCCACCACAGTTTGACTATCCTGTATCTATACCAAATCCTAGGAATGGAATCATTGCAGAACCTCAATCCCAATCAACGACATGGCCCGTTGCTAATCCTGAACAACCGCTATACTTTTCGTTCCTCCTCTATCAGGACGCCGACATAAGTTATGCTGTAGTCGACGGAGGGGAAGGAGATGATGAAGCCGAAGAAGAAGAATAGCCTCGTATCTAAATCAAAACTCCCGTCTTTTTTTTGTTACTACATTTGAGTACGTATCTTAGTTCCGATAATATGCTTGATTCATTTGGATTAAGGTGACTTGTCTGGAATTACTTATTTAGTTTTTGAAGTCTGTCAATTATAAAATAGCGTGATCTATAGTCAGACAGTTAATCAAACCAAATATATTAGATCCTGTAGAACTACTTCTAACTATATACCCAACAACGATTGAGCGATAGAAAAAATTCAAATTCAAATGCCTTAAAGCTGATTATTCCGTAGAGAGCAACATTTAACAGACGCTTCTCGATAGACGATTATAATATGTCAAATGTCGATAGTTCAGATGTCGTAATTATTGGAGGAGGGCTTGCGGGTCTTACTACTGCCACACTGCTTGCCCGTTCTGGAAAGGCAGTAACCTTATTTGAACAATCATCTAAAGAAACTGGAGGTCGTGCAAGGACGACAGTATTTGATGGTTTTTATTTTAATCAAGGACCACACGCCCTATTTCTCACCGACGCAGGAGACTCAGTTTTAAAAGAAATAGGTATCCCTTATACAGGAAGCATTGCTGCGAGCAAAGCCTATTTAATAATCGATGGCAAGAAACATGAAGTTCCAGCCGAATACAGTCGCCTATCTGGGAAGGATAACGAAAGTTCGGGTGAGTCAATTGATAGTCAATTCTTTAATTCACTTGCCAAGATCGATTTTTCAGAGCTAGAAAATGTCACTGTACAGGAATGGTTAGACAAGAATATTCACGACAAAAAATTTGCTGAAATGGTAAAGACACTTGTGAGACTAAATACATATGGAAACGATCCAGACATTCAGAGTGCAGGATCTGCACTTCGCCAAGTCTATGCAGGTAGTAGAAATGGAGTCATGTATGTAGATGGAGGCTGGCAGACCTTTGTAGACGGACTTCTAACAGCCGCCAAAAACGCAAACACAAGCATTGTCATGGGGAAAAAGGCAACGAAGGTAAAAAGAGCTGATCCATCTGGATGGCTAATTACTCTATCTGACAAAACCCAAGTATCTGCAAAGATAGTTGTAATGGCGGCAGGTCCAAAGGAAATCTACAGCCTTTTCGATGACAATGAGAGACCAGAGGTGCTATCCAAGGCAGCGAAAGATGCAAAACCCATACGCCTAGTCTGCCTGGACGTTGCTCTTAGCAGTCTACCAGACAAAGACACATTGTTTGCTCTGGGAATAGACCGTCCACTATATTTTTCAGTTCATTCTACACATGCGAAACTTGCTCCAGAAGGTGGGGCACTAATCCATGTCGCAAAATATCTCGGTACTTCTATTGAACCTAAGCCAAGAGAAGACCAGCCGGAATTAGAGGAGATCCTTGATTTACTGCAGCCAGGATGGAGACAGGCGCTTGTTAAGAAAAGGCCGTTGCCCAACATGGTGGTGTCTAATGCTCTTGTTACTGCCGCAGGAGGCGGATTAGCCGGAAGGCTCGACCCAAAGATTGCAGACAATTTGTATGTAGTAGGAGACTGGGTAGGCAAAGAGGGCTTAGTATCTAATGCATCTTTTGGTAGTGCAAAGCGCGCTGCTCAGCTAATTTTGGATGAGTGAATTATTTCTTTATGAATTAAGACAGTGATACTACTTACGACAAGATTGAGTATTTACTTCTCGAAGCGAGAAACATCATAATTCTTATCTGTAATCAAAATCTCTTATCCCTCAAGTCCACACTATCAGGATTTACTTTCAGATGGAAAGCAATCCTATCAGATAATGCAAGGGGGGCCTTTGCTTTCTCTTAATCTCCTCAGGATTGAATTTTGTTATGCTATTCCCTTTCATCATCTAGTTATTTTTCAATAGTACCTCACAACTTTTTCATCACAGATCTCTAATTCGTTTCTAATCTCTACCGTGTCTGATAAATCACATCTTAAACAGAAAAAGCATAAAAATCTGGATGTTGTAAATTATGATGTATCCAATCCAACATTTCTTCTACCACTTCTCCCGCAGAATTTCTTTTTATCTCCACCCTCTGCTAACATCAGCAGGTTTTGAAATATCTGGTATCGTTGCGTCTTCATAACCCTTTGCAGCAAGTATCTTCAATGATCCATTTAAAATATTATCTATCAATAGAGAAATAATCTTATGTAGGATATAAGCGAACATACTAAAGTAATACTCATGTCTCAAAGTAAGAATTATGATAATACTAAAAACAATGTTCAATCGAAATCAAATCTAGTTAAAGATCTAAACGAAATACTATCTGTTGAAAATGCATCAATAGATAGAATATTGTCAAGAATAGATCAGACATCACTACAAGAACTAAATCGAAGACTAAAGCAACATTTAGAAGAAACACGCTTACAAAAAAGCAGACTTCAGAGAATAATTACAGAATTAGGAGGAAAGCCAACTTATACAAAAGCAGATTTATCAAGGTTAGCCCCGGCTGCTACGATTATTATGAAAAAGAGATCGGAAACGACCGCTGAGTCAAAAAAAGAGGATAACGTTCGAGACAATTCTATGCCAGAAGAAGAAGAACTAGTACGAATCAAACAAGACCGCATAATAGAATTTAATGAACTGAAGGGTTATGAATCTCTAATACAGACAATACAAACGATGGATATGCCGCAGCAACATGAGATTACACTCTTACTAGAACAGAGTGTACAAGAAGAAGAATCAATGGCATATTGGTATAAAATTCATGAACCTTTGGTAATTGATAAATTATGGCCAAAGATGATCCATGCTTCAATAAGACGTGGCCAAAAGTTTCTTCTTAATCACATTAGTTCCAAGATTCTGCTCATTATTTTATACGCTGACCTGGCTGGCTCTACTACTATGAGTATGACCTTATCCATAGATAAACTTGTGGATGTAATTAGAGTATTTGCCCACGAAATATCGCATGTAGTAGATAGTCATGGTGGATATGTCTTAAAATACGCAGGCG
>Ga0075420_100004769_pt1 | contig 11906 bp, 11 predicted proteins | sample SoiMetdeltSBSDD4_FD_75296 | JGI IMG/M metagenome (GOLD analysis project Ga0075420, IMG submission 75296) | Bulk soil microbial communities from a Populus tree surrounding site in Tennessee, USA - Soil MetaG P. deltoides SBSDD4 | ecosystem: Environmental > Terrestrial > Soil > Tree plantation... | reverse complement strand
GTTGACGGCGATCGATCCCTGGGTCCAGTCGATCGCGCCGGCCACGGCTTCGGAGAGTTCGCGCTGGCCGCTGCCGGCGACACCTGCGACGCCGAGGATCTCGCCCTCGTGGACGTCGAGGTGCAGGCCGCGCAGGCCGATCCGCCCGCTCTCGCCGGGGACGTGGAGGTCGCGGATCGTAAGCGTCGCACGGTCGCGGCTGGTGTCGGCGCGCTCCGACGGCAGCGGCGGCACGGCGCGACCGACCATCGCCTCGACCAGCTCCGGGTCGTCGATCGTGCCGGGCTCGACGCCCTCGACGACGCTGCGGCCGCCGCGCAGGACGCTGAGCCGGTCGGCGACCTGGCGCGCCTCGCGCAGCTTGTGGGTGATGATCAGCACCGAAAGGCCCTGTGCGCGCAGGCTCTCCATCTGCGCGAACAGCCCCTGTGCCTCCTGCGGCGCGAGCACGCTGGTCGGCTCGTCGAGGATCAGGATCCGGGCGCCGGCGACGAGCGCCTTGGCGATCTCGACCTGCTGGCGCTGGGCGATCGGGAGCTCGCGCACGGGGGCGTCGGGATCGACCTCGAGCCCGAGCCCCGCGGCGACCTCGGCGAGGCGCTCGGACACCGCCCGGCGCGGGAAGCGCGGCCCGCGCGCCGGCCAGCCGAGCGCGACGTTCTCGAGCACCGTCAGCGCGGGCACGAGGCGGAAGTCCTGGAAGACCATGCCGAGGCCGGCGTGACGGGCATCGATCGGCGAGCTCAGCTTCGCCGGCGCGCCGTCGATGTCGATCCAGCCGCTGTTCGGCTTGTAGACGCCGTAGAGCATCTTCATCAGCGTGCTCTTGCCGGCGCCGTTCTCGCCGAGGATGCAGTGGATCTCGGCCGGGAAGACCTTCAGGTTGACGTTCTCGTTGGCGACGACGTCGCCGAAGCGGATCGTCAGCTCGTGCGCCTCCAGCAGTGGGTCCGACGGCGTGCGCTCGACGACGGCGTCGATCAGCTCGGGGCCGACGGGACCGGTCTCCGATGGCCCGCTCACCAGTCCATCCCTTCCTCGCCGATCGTCAGCATTCGCTCGAGCACGCGGCCGATCGCGACCTCGACGTGGCTGCGGGACTCGGCGATGTGGCGCTCGAGCAGCTCGACGACCGCGGTGTTGCCGTCGAGCGCCGCGATGGTGATCTCGAGATGCTGGGCGATCGTCGCCTCGATCCGGCCGGGCCAGATGAAGTCGTGGGCGCGAACCGGCCTGATCCGCTCGCAGACGCGGTTCAGTGCGTCGACGAGCTCGGCGTTGCCCGATGCCGCGGCCAGCCGGCTGTGGAAGTCCTCGTCGGTGACGACGAAGTTGGCATCGCCGTCGGGGGCGTCGGCGGCGAGCTCGGCCCACTCTGTCCGCAGCTCGGTCAGCGTCTCGTGCGCCGGGTGTGACGCGTCGGCGGCGTTGACCGCGGCGGCGCGGACCGCGAACAGCTCGAGCGCCATGCGCACGTCGTAGAGCTCGTGCATCGCCCGCGCGGTCGGGTGATTGATCCGGTAGCCGCCCTCGGGGTGGCGCTCGACGAAGCGCTCCGCGTAGAGCCGCAGCAGCGCCTCGCGGACCGGCGTGCGCGACGTCGACAGCCGCGCGGCGACGCGTCCTTCGCCGAGCCGCATACCGAGCGGGATGTCGCCGCCGAGGATCCAGCCCTTGATCTCGCGGTAGGCGGCCTCCGACGCGGACTGGCCGGGGGGTGACTCGGCGGGGAGGTCGGAAGCGGGGCCCCCCTCCGGCCTCATCTGAGTCCTCCGGGACCCGCTCATGCCACGGCCTCGGTCGCGCCGAGCGCTGTGAGGACGGCGTCGGACGAGGCGACGGCGCCGAAGACGCCGCCCTGCATCGTCACCATCTTCAGCGCCGCCTGATGGTTGCCGGGGTCGGTCGCGCCGGTGCAGTCCGACAGCAGCAGGCACTCGTAGCCGCGGTCGTTGGCGTCGCGCATCGTCGTGTGGACGCAGACGTCGGTCGTGATCCCGGTGAAGATCAGGTGCGTGACCTTGCGCGAGCGCAGCAGCAGATCGAGGTCGGTCGCGTAGAACGCGCCCTTGCCGGGCTTGTCGATGATCAATTCGCCGTCGATCGGCGCGACCTCGGGAACGATCTCCCAGCCCGGCTCGCCGCGGACGAGGATCCGGCCGCACGGGCCCTCGTCGCCGATGCCGGCGCCGATGCGCTGCGAGCGCCAGCGTTTGTTCGGCGGGCAGTCGGCGAGATCGGGGCGGTGGCCCTCCCGCGTGTGGATCACGGTCGCGCCGACGGCGCGCATCGCCGCAAGCACCCGCGCCGTCGGCTCGAGGCCGGCCCGCGTCAGCGACAGGTCGTAGCCCATCTGGTCGACGTAGCCGCCCGGGCCGCAGAAGTCGGTCTGCCAGTCGATCAGGATCAGCGCCGTGCTTTCGGGGCGCAGCGGACCGTCGTACGGCCACGGGTATGGATCGGCGTCGACGAGGCTGTATGGAGAGTCGTACACAGTGTCGGCGAACCTATGGCGGAGGCGACACGCCGCTCTCTGCCTCGCGGTCCAGACTTCGAGCGACCCGCGTCGACCGCCGGTCCAAGGGCCGGTTCTTCACGCCCGATCGGACGGTGACCGGATAGGGTCGCGGCCATGCCAGCCCGCCATCGCGACCGCGGCCGGACGCGCGCGATCGTCCTCACCGCGCTGCTCGCGAGCAGCGCGACGCTCGCGAGTGCCGCAGGAATGTCGATCGCCGGCGGCGACGTCACGCTCAAGCACAAGGCCAGCGGCTTCAGCATCAAGGCGCCGAGCGGCGCGAAGCTGACCGTTCGCAAGGGCGTCTACGTGATCAAGGCGAAGGGCTTGACGGTCAGCTTCTCTCGCTCGATCACCAGCACGACGCCGTCGCAGTTCGGCACCGCGCTGCTCGGCCAGCTCGGCGGCAAGGTCGTGTCGCGCTCGGCCGGCAAGCGGCAGTTCACCGCCGAGGTCGACGTCGGCGCCCGTCGTGAGACGTTCATCGCCAAGCGCGCCGGCACCGCTGTCGTCGTCACGACCGGGACCTCGGCGACCAAGGCTCCGGTGGCGCTGGCGAGGATCAAGCGCATCGCCTCGTCGGCCCGTGGTGGTATCGCGCTGCGCCCGCCGAAGGCGGCGACGGTCGCGCCGCTGGAGATGCGCAACTACCGCGCGCCCGACGGCGGTGCCACGGCGGAGGTGCCTGCCGGGTCCGACTGGCAGATCGAGAGCTCCCAAGGCGCGATCGCCGGCTTGAGCACGCGCGGTGCGTTCGTGCTCGGCTACTCGGTCAACATCTTCCTGCCGTCGTCGGTGCCCAACGGTGGCGCCGGCACGACGGCGCTCGTCTCTCCGTACCTGTCGGCGATCGGCGCGCTGCAGAACATGCTGCCGCGACTGAGCTTCGCGCAGGGCGTCAGCGACGTCCGCGTGACGAAGGTGATCCAGGACGCGGTCTTCCCGACGTACACCTCGTCCGAGATGCTGCTGATCGACTACCGCGTCAACGGCAAGGCGTGGACCGGCGCGGTGACGGTCGCGACCGACAGCCCGGAGAAGTACGGCAACTTCATCTGGAACTTCTACTACAGCGGCATCGGCGTCCCCGCCGGCACCAGCTCGGCCGTCGGCCAGGCGCTCCTGCGCACGTGGCGGACCTGGAACCCGAGCGGCGCGATCGCGCAGCGGACGCAACAGGCACGCCAGCTGATGAACGAGACCAACGCGATCTGGCAGCAGACCAGCGAGTTCCGCTCACAGACCGCCGACCGCCAGGCACGCGACGTCGGCTGCCTGCTCAGCGGCTACTACCACATCGAGGACAACTCGCGGAAGTACGACCTGCCGCCGCTGCCCTGCGGCCAGATCTATACGAAGAACTGAGCCGCCGGGCCGTCCCGCGGCCCGGCGATTCACCGCGCCGTCACACCGCCCGGCGAGGTCGTGCTAAACCACGACGTCCGATCGCCGAGCCTCAAACCGGGACCGCCGGGCCCTACGCAGGCGGCCACGAGGGGCCACGATTGGGAGTGCAACCCCCAAACAACAGCTGGGAGCTGCTGTGAATTCCTTCCAGGCGATGTCGTCCAAAAAGGCGATTGCCCTGATCGGCCATGACAACCGTAAAGCCGACCTGCTCGAATGGGCGGCGTACAACCGCGAAACGCTCGCCCGCCATGACCTCTACGCGACCGGGACGACCGGCGGGCTGCTCGCCAAGGAGCTCGATCAGCCCGTGCACCGCTTCCTCAGCGGGCCGCTCGGCGGTGACCAGCAGGTCGGCGCCGCCGTCGCCGAGGGCCGGATCGACCTCGTCGTCTTCTTCTGGGATCCGCTTGAGCCGCACCCACATGACGTCGACGTCAAGGCGCTGCTGCGGATCGCCGTCGTCTACAACGTCCCGATCGCCTGCAACCGCGCGACGGCCGACTTCGTCCTGTCGAGCCCGCTGATGGGCCGGGAGTACCAGTCGACCGCTGCGGCAGCTTGATCGGGGAGTTGCCACCGTCTGGATCCCGTGGAAGTATCGCCTGTGACAATCCGGGCGGGAAGTGAAAGGACGCACCTACATGGACGCACTGAGCAAGCAGTCTCGGGAGACCCAGGTCGTGATCGGCGGTACAGCGCTGTTCGTGATCCTCTCGTTCTTCAACTGGCAATCGTTCAAGGTCGAGATCTTCGGCCAGACGGTGGGCGGGTCGTGGTCGCTGTGGCACGGGCTGGGCGTGATCGCGGCGTTGGTCGCCATCGCCCTGCTGGCCTGGGAGGTGGCTCGCCTGCTCGACGTCAAGCTCGACTCCGTAGCGTCGCCTGCGTTGGTCTCCGTCGCGCTTGCGGGAGTGCTCGTCGTCGTCACGATCGTCAAGTTCCTGCAGGCCAACGAGGGACGGGCGTGGCCTGCGTGGGTCGGGCTGCTCCTGTCGATCGTGATCGCTGTCTTCGCATGGAAGCGCGGACAGGACGAGGGTGTGCAGATGCCCGACATCTCCGCCGCGCGTGCCTCGGGCTCGACGTCGACGAGCTCGCCGCCGCCCGCTGCGGCTCCGGCTGCTCCGGTCGCGCCTGAGCCGCCGGCCGCCGCGCCCCACGAGCAGGAGCCGCCCGCCCCGGTCTGAGGACGGTCGTGCGCCGGGCGGTCGCTATGGCCGCCCGGACGCAGCCCCGGCGCCCGGCGCCGGGGCGAAGCGGACGCTGAAGCGCGCGCCGCCGAGCGGCGCATCGCCGACCTCGATCGCGGTTCCGTGGTGACGCGCCTGTTGCGCCGCGAGCGCCAGGCCGAGCCCCGAGCCCGGATCGTCGGCCTGCTCGTCGTGGACGAACGGCTCGAAGATCCGTTCGCGATCGCCGATCGCGACGCCGGGCCCGTCATCGTCGACCTGGAGCAAGCCCGCCGTCGTCAGCGTCACTTCGACGCGCCCGCCATCGCGGCCGTGGCGGACCGCGTTCTTGACGAGGTTGTCGACGAGCAGTCGCAGGCCGGGCTCCCAGCCGCTGACCGTCACCGCCGTCTCCGGCAGCTCTGTTCGCAGCGCCGTCCGCGGATGCGCGGCGGCGGCCGCGGTGACGACGCCGTCGACGACGTCGGTCAGGTCGACCTCCTCATGCTCGAACGGCTGCGCGTCGCCGCGTGCGAGCGCCTGCAACCCGTCGAGCAGGGCGACCAGCCGCTGCTGCTCGCTCAGCGCGTCGGCGATCATCGCCGAGCGCCGCTCGGCAGACAGGTCCGGGTGGCGCCCGAGCGTGGACAGGGTCGCCTGGACGCTGGTCAGCGGTGTGCGCAGCTCGTGGCCGGCATCGGCCGCGAAGCGACGTGTCGCCGCCAGCGCCTGCTCCCTGTCGCGGGCTGAGCGCCCGAGCCGCGCCAGCATCGCGTTGAAGCTCGCGGCGAGCGACCGCAGCTCGCCCGGCCCGCTGTCGGGCACGCGCCGGTCGAGGTCCTCGTCGGCGGCGATCCTGGACGCGACCTCGCGCAGGCGCGTCAGCGGGCGCAGCACGAGATCGGCAGCGAGCCAGGCACCGAGGCCGGCGATCGCCAGCGCGATCAGGCCCAGTGCCGCGAGCCGGCGGTTCAGCGCCGACTGGCGGCGCTCGAGGCCGGCCAGGCTGGAGACGATCTCGAGCCGGGCCAAGCCGCCGAGGTTGGGGTCGCGCAGCGTCGTGACGTAGGAGCGGAAGTCGACGCCGCCCGCGGTGAACGTGTGCAGGCCGGTCGGCAGGCGCGTGCGCGTCGGCAGCGGCGCACCGGTATCGAGCAGCACCGTCTTGCCGATCACCAGCCGAAGCGAGCTGTCGGTTGCCGCGAGCACGTCGTTGAGTCGCTGGTCGTCCTGTGGGATCTCCTTCTGCACGGAGGCCCGCGCCGTCACCCGTGACAACTCCGCCGTGCGCCTGAGGCGGTCGTCGAACGCGCTGCGTGACGAGCTCGAGACCTCGTGCGAGGCGACCGCGCCGGCGATCGCCAGCACGATCGCGAGAGCGGCGACGATGCCGAGAGTCAGACGGCCGCGGAGGCTGCGCACGGCGTCAGACTCGCAGGACGAAGCCGACCCCGCGCACCGTGTGGAGCACGCGCGGCTTGCCGTCGGCCTCGAGCTTGCGGCGCAGGTAGCCGACGAAGACGTCGGCGACGTTGGTGCCGGGGTCGAACGTGTAGCCCCACACCTCTTCGTGAAGCTGAGCGCGGTCGAGCACTTCCCCCGGATGCCGGAGGAACAGCGACAGCAGCTCGAACTCGCGCCGCGTCAGCTCAAGCTCGCGTTCGCCGCGACTCGCCGTGCGGGCGCTCGGGTCGAGCCTCAGGTCGCCGACCTCGATCGTTCCGCCATCGGCGGTGGGCCGGCGGCGCAGCAGCGCGTGCAGCCGTGCGATGACCTCCTCGAGCGCGAACGGCTTGACGACGTAGTCGTCGGCGCCGACCTCGAGGCCGCGAACGCGGTCGTCGACCTCGTCGCGTGCCGAGAGGATGCAGATCGGAATCTCGTCGCCGCGCTCGCGCAGCGTTCGCACGACCTCGAGCCCGTCGAGGTCGGGCATGCCGAGGTCGAGCAGCATCACATCGGGCGCGACGCGCTCGGCAGCCTCGAGCGCCGCCCGCCCGCCGGAGGCAGGGACGACCGTGAAGCCTTCGAGCTCGAGCGCCGCGCCGACGGCGCGGAGGATGCCACGGTCGTCGTCGACCAGCAGGACGACGGGCCCGCCCGCCTGCTCAGTCACGCCGAACGGTCTCGCAGTCCTTCGCGACGACGTCGACGACGTCGGCGACGACGCGATCGCGACGGCCGGCTCCACAGGTGACGCGGTCGATCTCGCCGTCGCTCGCCTGGATCACGTCGTTGCCGTCACCGCCGATCAGGATGTCTGCGCCGGGGCCGCCGAGCAGCGTGTCGTTGCCGGCGCCGCCGAGCAGCGTGTCATCGCCGGGTCCGCCGCGGAGCGCGTCGTTGCCGGCGTCGCCGGCGAGCGCATCGTTGCCGGGGCCGCCGAGCAGCGTGTCGTTGCCGTCGCGGCCCTGGATCGTGTCGTCGCCACCGCGGCCGTTGATCAGGTCGGCCAGAGAGGTGCCGACCAGCGTGTCGGCGCGCGGCGTCGGCTGCGTCGTGCTGCCCGGCTTCGGTACGTCCGGCTTCGCGATGCCGCTGGCCGCGCCCATCGTCGCGGCGAGTGCGAGGCTCGCGGTCGCAAACAGGATGAGGGTCAGACGGCGCATGCTCCAAGGATGCCGCAGTGCGGCGATTCAGGACAGACCACGGCCGAGCTCTCATGGATCTCTCACGAAGCGTGAGGACTTCCTGAGAGCGATGCCACATCGCTGTCCCGAGCGGCGAACCTCCTGGCGACACGTCCTGTCGTGCACACCAAGGAGGAACGGCATGCAACTACGAAAGACAACCATCGGCGCGGCTGCTGCGCTCGCCCTCGTCCCGGCGACAGCATTCGCCGCGACGATCAACGGCGGTCCCGGCAACGAGCGTCTGCGCGGAACCAACGTCGCCGACACGATCAACGGCAACGGCGGCAACGACCACATCTGGGGCTTTGCCGGCGATGACGCGCTGACCGGCGGTCCCGGCAACGACCGCATCTTCGGCGGCGGCGGCAACGACACCATCGCCGGCGTTGCCGGCAACGACTGGCTCAACGGCGGTGCTGGAGACGACGTCGTCACCGGTGACGTCAACGGCGCCGGCGACCTGACGTCGTTCGACCGCATCTTCGGCGGCTCGGGCAACGACAAGCTCTACGGCGGCGACGCCCGCGACCGCGTCTACGGCGGCTCGGGCAACGATGAGTCCCACGGCCAGAACGGCAACGATCTGATGGCCGGCGGAACCGGCGACGACGTCCAGTACGGCGAGGCCGGCAACGACACGATCTTCGCCAACCTCGGCCAGGACACGTCATACGGCGGCGAGGGCGACGACACGCTCTGGGCGCTGGCTCGTGGTGACGTCACCCCCGGCCCCAACGGCGAGGTCGACGCGGTCGGCGACACGCTTGACGGCGGTCCCGGCAACGACACGTTCCGGACCCGCGACGGCGAGGTCGACAAGATCACCTGCGGTGACGGCACCGACGTCGCGCTGCTCGACACGGTTGACGTGATCACCGACGCGACGGTGGCGAACCCGAACGGCTCGTGCGAGCGCGTCGTCCGCGTAGCGGTCGGCGTCAAGAAGCACGGCAAGCGCGGCAATCAGCACGCCGAGCAGGGCAACGACAAGTCCGAGAACGCGCAGCAGGCGCCGAAGGACGAGCACAAGCAGTCCTAGCGAGCTCGGCGACGGCGCGGCGCGCACGGGAGGCAGCGCCGCGCCGTTTCGAGTGCCCGGCCGGGCTTCGGCTCGGCCGGGCAGTCGATCTCTCAGTAGCTGTAGCCGCCTCCGGTGGTCGGCGTCGTCGGTGCCGGGCTCGGGCTTGCCGCCGGGTTGATGAGCTTCTTGCCCGTCGGCGTCACCAGGTACCAGAGCGATCCCACGCCCTCGCCGCGCGTCTGGCCCTTCGCGGTGTCGGCGGCGTAGCGGTACAGCGGATGGCCGTAGTAGGTCACCTGCATCGACCCGTTGCCGCGCTTGAGCGTCCCGACCTTCGAGCCGCTGACTCCGCTGCCGGCGGTCGGCTTGCCCGACGTCAGATAGGGCGGCCACGTCTTGGCGCAGGCGCCGGTACAGGCGCTCTTGCGAGCGGTGTCCTTGGTGAACATGTACAGCGAGCGCCCGGACGCGTCGACGACGTACGTGCCGAGCGCGCCGGTGCGCACCTGCAACGTGGTCTTCGAGGCTGCCGTCCGGGCCGCCGGGGTCGGTGGCGAGGCGGCGAGCGCCGGCGCGGCGAGGACAACGCCGGCCGCGGCAAGCGCGATCGTCAACGGTGACCTGGACATCTGCGCGACTCCTTGTTCGTGGGCAGGATGCTGCCCGTTAGGACGTCGCGGCGGCGCCGGTCCTTCCCGTCGTCAGCGCTTCACTCTCGTCGACGCCAGCACGAGCGCGACCTTGGTGCTCGCGGTGCGGCGCGTACCGGCGCGGGGGTTCGAGGACTTCACCCGCAGACGCTTGCCGTGCCGCGGCTTGGTGACCTTGCCGACGCGGCAGTGGGCGCGCTTCAGCGCGGCCGTCGCGCCTGCCAGGGTCCGGCCGGAGAGCTTCGGCACGACACAGCGGACGACGGGCTTGACGATCGGCAGCGGGATCACCGGCGTGGTGATCATGGTGGCAGGGGGAGTGGCAGGTGGCGACGCGGGCGGTGTCGCGATCACGGGCTGCCCGATCAGCGCCGTCATCGCCTTGCCGGCGTCGAGCCGCCCGCCGGAGACGGTGGTCGTGGCCAGCGCGGAGACGGGGTCGGTGTTCTGCAGGATCGCGTTGCGGACCTGGGTGACCGTCGCCGACGGCACCTGCGAGAACAGCAGCGCCGCGGCGCCGCTGACCATCGGTGTCGCCATCGACGTGCCGTCGAGGAAGGCGGTGCCCGTCGTCTGCCCGACGGGGGCGATGCAGTTGAAGACGACGTTGTCGACGTGAATCCCGTCGCCGGCGTCTGACTGCGATGAGCCCGAGGACGGGATCGAGTACTCGAGGCCGACCTCGGTCGCCCCGGCGGGAACGTCGAAGTCCCACTCGAGACGGCCAGACCCGGTGATCGGGCCCTCGAGCGGCGGGCCCGGGTCGACGAAGCTCGAGCCCTGCATCGGCCCGAACGCGAACGAATGCCCGTCCTTCATATTCGCCTTGACGTCGAGCGAGACCCTGCACGTGGACGTCGCCGGCACCGTCACCGCGGTCGAGGCCGCCGAGCGGGTCGTGCCCGTCAGCTGGGCACTGCCGATCGGCGAGTTGGCGATGCCGAACGACGTCAGCGGCGACTCGTTCGTGCGGCTGAAGCCCGGTGAGGACGTCGTCCAGCGCGTCCCGAAGTCGTTGCTCTCGAAGTCGTCGCTGAACAGCGGTGTCGCGAAGCTCGGATAGGTGCTGAGGATGTCCGTCCCCGGCGCGCCGAGGTCGACGGTGGTCCGGCCCCAGTTGGAGAAGCTCGCGAGCCCGTCTGACTGGGTCGTCGCGGCGACGCAGACCACGTTGTCGACCGCCCCGGGGGCCGGCGTGTTGATGCACGGGTAGCTGCGATACGGGCTGCCGCCGTCGTTGTCGACCCCGAGACCCGTGTTGGGGTTGCCATTGCCGGCGGCGATCACGAACAGCACCTGCGGGTTGGCGGCGATCGCGTTGTCGATCGTCGTCGACTGCGGCCCGCCGAGCGAGAGGTTCGCGACGCGCGCACCGTGCTGACCGGCGTAGTTGATCGCATCGGTGATTGCGGAGAAGGGGCAGCTCTGCGCGTGGCTGCAGACGCGCAACGGCATGATCCGCACGTTCTGGGCGACGCCGGTGACGCCGATGCCGTTGTTGCCCGCCGCGCCGATGATCCCCGCGGTGTGGACGCCGTGGCCGCCGCCGACAAGGTCGTCGTCGGTCGGATCGCTGTCGTCGTCGACGAAGTCCCGACCCGGGGTCTCGACCGAGGCCAGGTCGGGATTGTCGTCGCGGTAGCCGCTGTCGATGTCGGCGACGATCGTCGAGGGCGTGCCGACGGTGTGGTCCCACGCGGAAAGCACGTCGATGTCGTCGCCGCTGACCGAGGCGCCGCCGCCGTTGACGCCGAGACCGAGATTGCGGAGGCCCCACTGCTGGCCGAAGAGCGGGTCGTTCGGGACCGCTGCCGGCTGCAGCACGAGATCGCGCTCCGCCGAGCGCACGTCAGGATCGGCGCGCAGCGCCGCGATGGCCTCGGTGACTGTCCGGCCCGACGCGGGCCGCAGCAGCTGGAACGCCTTCGCGCCGAGGGCGCGGACGACGGTCGCGCCGGCGTCGGCGCGGGTGTCCTGGCGGTCGGACGGGCCGGCGTCGCTGTCGAAGACGACGATGAGACGATTGGGGACCGCCGCATCGGCGGCGGGAGCGTGTGCCGGCCGCGCCGCTTCGAGACGCGACTGCAGTGTTCGCTGGTTCGGCGCCGCCGTGGCCACGCCGCCGCCCAGCGCGGCGGTCGCGAACAGCGTCGTCAGCAGAAGCGAGAGCCGCCGCATACGTCGATTATCGGCTCAGCGGGTACAAGGCTGTCGCTTTCCGGCTGCGGGCTTCGCCGCCGGGGCCGCCGCGACGTGCCCCAGAACGACGAGAGGCCCCGGAATCCGGGGCCTCTCGAGATACTGCGAAGTGTCGGTGCTCAGAGCGCCGAGACGTTGACGGCCTTGGGGCCCTTGTCGCCCGGCTCGGCGTCATAGGACACCTTGGCGCCCTCGGCGAGCGAGCGGTAGCCCTCGCCCTGAATCGCGCTGTGATGCACGAACAGGTCCTTGCCGACCTCGTCGGGCGTGATGAAGCCGAAGCCCTTCTCGTCGCTGAACCACTTG
>Ga0075420_100004766_pt1 | contig 11906 bp, 9 predicted proteins | sample SoiMetdeltSBSDD4_FD_75296 | JGI IMG/M metagenome (GOLD analysis project Ga0075420, IMG submission 75296) | Bulk soil microbial communities from a Populus tree surrounding site in Tennessee, USA - Soil MetaG P. deltoides SBSDD4 | ecosystem: Environmental > Terrestrial > Soil > Tree plantation... | reverse complement strand
CTGAGCGTCGCTCCCACCAACGGCGTGACCTACGTTGCGCATGCGGATGGGCTCTCGGTGGTTGATACTGCCAGCGGCCGGGTGACCAGCATTCAACCGGCCAAGGGCCTGTCGCTGTCGACCCTGCGCCGAATCCGATGGAGCCGTGGAGGACTCGTCGGGATCCAGGGCGAGGGCACCGGTTCACGCCTGGTGAGGATCCGCCTCAGCGCCAACGGCCGAAGGGCGACCGCCGTTGAACCTCTCGACGGGGACCTGCAAAGCGTCGGCACCGCCCTCACGATCTCGCGAGACGCGGCGTACTACGTAGCGAACACGCCCGAAGGGGCGGCGATAAGGAGAGTCGAACTTCGGTAGTCAGACTCGTAACGCCACGATCGGATCAATTCGCGTCGCGCGCCGTGCCGGGATGTAGCAGGCCAGGAGCGCGACCGCCAGCAGCAGCACCGTCACGATCGAGAAGACCACCCAATCCCGGGCCTGCACTCCGAACAGCAGCGTTTCCAGGTACCGGCTCAGGCCATACGATGCCGCGAGGCCGATGATGAGACCGGTCCCGGCGGTGGTGAGCCCCTGCTTGAAGACCAGCGAGAGGATCGACTGGCTGTTCGCGCCGAGCGCCTGCCGAATGCCGAACTCGCGAACGCGCTGCGCGACGTTGAACGCCAGCACGCCGTAGATCCCGATCGCCGAGAGCAGCAGCGCGACAACGCCGAAGAGCACGAACAGCACCATTGGTGTGCGCCGGCCCTCGAGCGATCGGTTCATCCAGTCATCCATCGTCCGCACATCCGCAATCGGCTGCTCGGGATCCAGCGACTGCACGGCCCCGCGCACCTGGGCCACGAGCTGCGCCGGATCCATGGCGCTCTTGAGCACGAGCGCCATGCCCGCCCGGGGCTGCTGGGCAATCGGATAGTAGAGCCGCTCCTTCGTGACAGGCTGCGCGAGATCGATGCTGTTGATCGTGCCGACGACGCCGACGATGGTGAAGCGTCCCTGCGGTCCCTGGCCGCGCTGGATTTCCTGACCGAGAGGACTGCGGTTCGCGAAGTACCGGCTCGCGAGGTATTGATCGATCACCACGACCCGCGGGCTATCGGTCGTGTCTCCCTCCGTGAAGGGGCGGCCCTGGAGGACGGGGATCTGCATCGCCCGGAAGTAATCGCCGCCGACGACCTCCTGCCGGCCGTGCGGCTGCGCTTCAGACGGTCCAGGGGTGTAGCCGACGATCGAATACGACCCCGAGCTGACGTTGCCATTGAACGGCACGTTGGACGTCAGCCCGGCGGCCGTCACTCCGGGTATTCCCTTTGCCTTCCCGAGCAATCGCTCCCAGAATGCGCGCCGCGCCGCCGCGTCGGCATAGCGGCTCGCCGGCAGCGAGATCTGCGTCGTCAGGACCCGCTCCGGCGAGAATCCCGGGTTCACGTCCTGTAAGTGCGCAAAGCTCTTGATCAGCAGGCCCGCGCCGACCAGCAGCATCAGCGCCAGCGCGGTTTCGACGATCACGAGCGTGCTGCGCACGAACGTCGTGGTCCGGCTCGCGGAGCCGCGGGTCGCGTCGTCCTTGAGCAGTGACGACGCATTGCCGCGGATCACCGACACCGCGGGCACGACGCCGAACACCAGGCCGGTGAGGACGGCGATCGCCAGGGTGAAGAGCAGGACGACCGGGTTCAGCGCCGTCTCGGCGATACCCGGCAGCTGGCGGGAACTGAGCGCGACCAGCGTCCTGACGCCGATCCATCCGAGCGCGAGACCGCCCACCGCGCCGAGCAGGGACAGGACCAGACCTTCGGTGATCATCTGCCGCACGAGTCGCCAGTGACCCGCCCCGAGGGTCGTGCGGATTGCCAGTTCGCGATAGCGGCCGGTCGCGCGCATGAGCAGCAGGTTCGCGACGTTGGCGCACGCGATCAACAGGACCGCGAGCACGACGCCCTGCAGCGCATAGAGCGGTGTGCGCGCCTCCCCGACCAGTTGCTGGCGGATATCCACCGCGAAGCCGCCGAACCCGCTCGAACGGGCGAAGGCCTGGCGCTGCGGGAGCCGCTCCAGGTTGCGTTCGACGATCATCTTCATCTGGCCGTTGAGCTGATCGATCGTCGCGCCCGGCTTCAGGCGGGCAATCATCTGGCTGAACTCGTTGCCTCGCGCCTGATCCGACATCTGCTGGGGGGTGAACGCGAACGGCACGTAGACTCCGACGTCGTTGGTCAACCGGAAGTCGGCGCCCATCACGCCGACGACACGGTAGGCCTCGCCGTTCATCCGGATGTCGCGGCCGACCAGCGAGCGATCGCCGCCGAAGCGGGATTGCCACAGGCCATAGGACAGAATCACGAAGTTATCGGCATCCGGCCGCGCCTCGTCCTCGGTGAAGCCCCGGCCGAGAAACGGTTGGCGCCGCAGGGTCGTGAAAAAGGACGGGGTCACCATGAGCGCGCGCACCTGCTCCGGTTGACCGCCGTCTGCGAGGTTCGCGCTGACCCCGCTGAAGAGCGTCGCATCCTCGATCGCCGGGGCCTGGGTCTTGCGGTCGATGTAATCGGGGATGGAAACGCTGGCCTGCGGCAATCCCATCAACGGATACATGTTCCAGACGAACACCAGCCGATCGGCGTCCGGATACGGCAGCGGACGCAGCAGCACCTGGTAGAGCAGGCTGAAAATCGCGGTGTTCGCACCGATACCCAGCGTGAGGGTCAGCACGGCGACGAGGGTGAAGAGCGGCTGCTTGCGCAGGGCTCTAATCGCGTATCGGATGTCGTGCATGGGGGATTGGACGGCAAGAATACTCTAGGGGTTGCGATGTCTTTGCGATGGTTCCCAATCCTGCTGGTGCTGATGCTGGCAGGCTGCCAGGGCAGATCCACACCCGCCGACAAGCCGGGGCTGCCGCCGCCACCCGATGTGGCGGCTCCCCCGCCGGATTCCCTGAAAGCTCCGTCAGGTCTGTCGACACGCGTGCTGCAACCCGGGACCGGCCAGCGCCATCCCCGCACGAGCGACACGGTCGTCGTCCACTACAGCGGCTGGACAACGGACGGCAAGATGTTCGACAGCTCGGTCCAGAGGGGCCAGCCAGCGGAGTTTCAGGTGAACGGGGTGATCCGCGGCTGGACGGAAGGGCTGCAGATGATGGTCGAAGGGGAGAAGCGGCGCCTGTGGATTCCAGAGGCGCTCGCGTATCAAGGCCAGCCGGGTCAGCCCCGGGGCATGCTGGTGTTCGACGTCGAACTGATCGACATCAAGTGATTCTTGGACCCAGCCTGCCTCGCCGAAGCGCGAAGCGCGAAGGCGGGAAGATCATCGGCGCTGAGTGATCGTTACGGTCTGCCCCGCGACGGTCAGGGTCCCGACCCGTTCCTCTCCCCGGTTTGCCTCGATCAGGATCCAGACCTCCCCTTCGCCGCTGCCGCTGGCGCCACGGGCGATGTGCATCCAGTCAGCGTTGCTCGAGGCAGTCCAGGCGCATTCATCAGCGGTCTTGACGTCGATCTTCCGGAGTCGACCGTCCTCATTCACCTTCAGCTCCATCGGGTCCACGCGGTACGAACACGCCGGTGGCGATGGAGGAGGCGGTGGTGGTGCCGGCGGTGGGGGCAACGGCGGTGGCGGCGCCGGGGGTGATGGTGGCGGTGGGGTTGGTGTGGGCGATGGTGATGGCGCTGCCGCCGCCTGCGTCACCGTATACCGGAGTCCGGCGGCCGCGATGATGCCGGTGCGCGCCGCGCCAGTGGCTGCCTCCACACCGAACTCGACGGCAGCCGTGCCCTTTCCTGAAGCGCCGGATCGGATAGTGATCCAGGGCGAATCGGACGATGACGTCCAGGTGCACAGCGCGCTCGAGGCCCGCACGTCGAACGCTCCGGATCCGCCCGCCTCGCCGAAGCTCCTCGACGGATCCGAGAGCGTGTAGCTGCACTCGCCGGCGGCCTGGGTGATCTCGCGTCGTTGTTCGTTCAGAACGATGTTGCCGCGGCGGACCTGGGGATCGGGGTTGGCGGCGGCCGTCACTTCGATGCTGCCGTCACCCTGGCCAGAGGTCCCGGCCTTGATGGCCAGCCACTGCCCCTCGACAGATGCGGACCAGGCGCACTCGCGGGCGGCCGAGACGCTGAATGTCCGGTTGCCGCCCTGGGCCGGAACCTGACCGTCGCCGTTGACCGCGACTGAGCAGCGGGAGATTGGCGAGGGACCCGTCGCCGTCGTCGTTGTGGCCGAGGAGCCGCATCCGGCTGCCCCGGCCAGGATCGCCAGGTTCAGCGTAAGTAGTGGAACGAGCGACGACCGAATACCCATTGAGTCCGTACGGCTGGAACTCCAGCCGCGCGGCTGTGCTCCAAAACTCCTGCCAGTGCTGCACGGGTGAACGACGGAAGCGCTCGCGCGAAAACGGCAAAAATCGTCGACCGCGCCACCGGGAACGGTAGCTGCCTGCCACTGTGGGAATCCGGGGGACCGAACCTATGCAGCCGATGGCCCTATCCGGTCACGACAGCAGCCATTCCAGGTCCTCGGTCTGCAGGGTCCGCAGGAGACCAGCGTCTTCGCTGAGCAGAGCGTCGGCCAGCTCGCGCTTGGTAGCCTGGAGGTCGGCAATCTTTTCTTCGACGGTGTCGCGTGCAATCAATCGATACGCGAAGACGTGACGAGTCTGCCCGATCCGGTGCGCGCGATCGATGGCCTGCGCTTCGACGGCGGGGTTCCACCAGGGATCGAGCAGGAACACGTAGTCCGCAGCCGTCAGGTTGAGGCCCACCCCGCCAGCCTTCAAGCTGATCAGGAAGACCGGACATCCAGCGTCGCTCTCGAACCTCGCGACGCGTTCGGCCCGGTCCCGCGTCCTGCCGTCCAGGTACTCGTAGACGATGCCCCCGTCGTCGAGCCGGCCGCGCAGGAGGCCCAGCAGCGTCGTGAATTGCGAGAAGACCAGTGCCTTGTGCCCTTCGTCCGCGAGCTCGCGGAGGCGCGGCAGGAGGATGTCGAGTTTCGCCGAAGCCTCGGCGCTGCGGGCGGCGTCCACCAGGGCGGGATGTGAGGCCGCCTGTCGAAGCCGAAGCAGCGCCTCGAGCACTTGCATCTTCGACCGCGCCAGGCCTCGCTTGGCCACGGTCTTGAGCAGGCTGTGACGGTAGTGATCCCGGAGCTCGTCGTAGAACCGGCGCTGCAGCGGCTCCAGATCACAGTGAATCGTCTGTTCGAACTTGTCCGGCAGCTCCGGCGCGACCTGGTCCTTGGTGCGCCTGAGAATGAACGGGCGCAGCGCGCGGGCGAGCAGATCGAGCTGGAGCCGATCGGTACGGCCAGGTCCGATTGTCCGGCCGAACGCCGTCGCAGGCCCGAGGAAGCCGGGGTTGAGAAACTCGAACAGGCTCCAGATCTCGCCGAGGTGGTTCTCGATTGGTGTACCGGTCAGCGCGAGGCGATGACGGCCGCGCAGAACGCGCGCCGCTTTGGCCGACGCGGTCGTCGCGTTCTTTATCGCCTGGGCTTCATCCAGGATCACGTAGTCGAACTCGTGCTCGGCGAGACGCGCCGCATCGCGCCTCAGCGTTCCGTACGTGGTGAGGACGAGGTCGTAGTCGCCGACCGAAGCAGACGTTCGCGCCTCGCCGGTGTAGTCGAGTACGCGCAGGCCAGGTGCGAACCGCGCCGCCTCGTCCATCCAGTTGTAGACCAGCGACCGGGGAACGACAGCAACCGATGTTCGCGGCGCATTCGATTCTCGCGACACGCGGCGGTCCTCGAGCAGGGCCAGCACCATAACGGTCTTGCCGAGGCCCATGTCATCGGCCAGGCATCCTCCGAATCCAAACCGGCGGAGGAACGTAAACCACCCGAGCGCGAATTGCTGATAGTCGCGCAGGCGCCCGCGAAACGAAGGCGGCGGGGCCATGGGGCCAATGCCGTTGAACTGCGCCAGCTCCGCGCGGGCCCGCGCGAACGCGTCGTCGATGCGCACCGCGGGCTGCGCTTCGAGCAGCGCGTCGAGAAGCGCGGTCTGTGACGGTCGATAGCGGACGTGATCGTCCTTCGTCTCACCGAATGCCGCGATCCGGGCGTAGCGCCGCAGCCATTCCTCCGGCACCATCCCCCGCGTGCCGTCGTCGAGAATCACGGTGGCTTCGCCGCGGCGAAGCGCCGCGAGCAGATCGGCGATCTTCACCGAGCGGCCCTCGTCGAAGTCGACCTGCCCGTGCAGCTCGAACCAGTCGACGCCGGACTTGACCTGGAGCTGAACTCCACGGGCGGCGCGGAAGACCCGTCCCTCGGCCTCGACGTGCCATCCTTCCTCGACCAGCGTTCGGACCGCCGCCGGGAACCGCTCCACCGCGATCGCCAGTGTTCCTGCCTTCGTGTCGAAGTACCACGGCCGATGGAATCCGATCTCTTCCAGCCGCTGGAGCGCCTCGCGTTCCCGGACCGCCTGGCGCCGGACGATGCGGCGGCGTTCCGGATCGTAGCCGCTGGATTCGGGGCGAGCGGGGACGATGGTGCCTGCGTAATCGAATTCGACCGCGGCGTCGAGCTCGTCCCGCGTGCCGTGCCCCTGTGGCCGGCTCGAACGCGCGAGGCGGACACGCGGCTGCGGCGTCGCCGATACGACGTCGTAACGGAGGGCCTCCGGCAGCTGCAGCGGATCGATGTCGGAGCGGGCGAGTGCCTCGACGAGAGCCGGAGTGGCCTTCGCCGGCAGGACCGTGCGGCTGGAGCGGCGCAGCTCGATCAACCACGAGAGCGCCCCGCAATGATCGAGGCGCGCGACAGTGTCGTGGAGGACCAGGAAGTCCGGGGACAGTAGAACCGCCGGCTCGGTGACCGCAACCCGGAGGTCGCCCCGAACCAGGGCGCCGTCGACTGCCAACCGTTCGTCCGGCAGCAGGGATACGTCGAGCCGGAACACCCAGGGCGGACCGTCGTCCCAGACCAGCGGCGTGAAATCCAGCGAGCGCGGACCGTTCTGGCGCATGAAGAGCCGTCCTGATCGCGCGATCAACGGCAGGACCCGGTCGATCAGGGGACCGGTGATCCGAAAGGACGCGCGTGTCGCAACGCTGACGTACTGCATGCCGGCCGCCTGTGGATCGATCGCGCCCAGCAACATCGAGACGATCTCGCGATCGTCCGGATCGGCGAGGTGGGGCACGTCGGCGACCGCGAGCGCCGCGGGCTGCGGCTTGCCCCATTCGCCGTTCTTCCTCCGGGTGCGCCAGTGCACCTGGACCGTCGGCACCAGCTCCCCATGCGGCGACTGCCGATCGACGACATAGAGAAGCTCGCCCTGCGAGTAACGGCTCGCATAAGCCAGCATCTGGGACGCAGACCGTTCCTGGACCGATTGAAGGAAGCGCTGCCACGCTTCGCGCGGCGGCGGTGGTGCGGCCGTCCCGGTCCGCGGCATCGCCGGCGCGTCATCCCTCCGCGGCTCGAGGTACGCGTCATCGGTGATCGGCTCATCGAGCAGGAAGCCTTCCGCGTCGGCCGCGAGAATGACGGCCCAGATGTGTTTGCAGAAATCCTGGCGATCGGCGAAGTAGGGACATTGGCAGGAGGCGAGGAACGCCTCGCTCTCGCGGGACAACCGCACGCGGTACCACTCGGATCCGCGCACGGTGGCCACGACTTCAGATCCCGATCCTTCTATCGCCCTGACCGCGCCGCCGAGAAAGTACCGGTTGCCCCTGGTTCGCGTGCGCTCGGAGACGTCACGCGCCAGCGCTTCGGCCAGTCCCATTGTTGAAATCATTGTAAGCGGGGGGAGACCCGCCTTCGCGCTTCGCGCTTCGGCGAGGCAGGCTCTGGCATCACTGGTGTCCCTGCGCCGTTTCCATCTTCACCCGGACGATCTCCGCACCAGGAACACGTACACCGGCAATCCGCCAATCAACAGCAGGAAGCCCCAATAGATGGTCTCCGCACCAGCGCCCGCCATGGCCCAGATCGAATATGCAAACGCCATGACCGCAGCTGCGGCGATACCTCGCGGCAGCGCGGCGTGGCCTCGCTCGGGCAGCAGGAACAGCGCGAGCGACGAGAAGACGTACGGAATGAGCGTGTTCAGCGTGGACAGGAGGATGAAGAACGTGAAGAGCTCGACCAACCCGCGCGTGTAGTTCAGGAGCACCAGCGCCGTGGTCAGCACGCCGGCGATCATCAGCCCGGCCGCGGGCGTGCCGCGGCGGGAGATTCTCGCGAAGATTCGGGGGAACAGTCCGTCGCGCGCAACCGCCAATGGCAGTTGTCCGACCAGCAGTGTCCAGCCGTTCAGCGCGCCGAAGCACGAGAGCGCCGCACCGGCAGCGACTACCCCTGCGGCCCACGGACCGACCTGTGCGGACACGGCGTCGACGAAAGGAGCCGTGGAGATGCTGAGCGTCTCGCGCGGCAGCAGGCTCATCACGCCGATCGTGCTCGCGATATAGACGACAGCGACCAGCACAGTTCCGACCAGCGTCGCACGCGGAATCGAGATGTCGGGACGTTCGATGCTTTCCGCCGGAACCGTGGCGGACTCCAGCCCGAGGAACGCCCAGAGCGTCAACGTTGCTGCGGCTGGCACGCTGGTAGCGAGCGTCCGGACGCTCGCATCGGCGATGTCGAAATGCGATGGGTCGAAGTGAGCGAGCCCGACCGCGGTGACGAGCACGAGCGGAAGCAGCTTGAGGACTGTCGTCACCACCTGTACCCATCCCGCTGCACGGGCGCCGATTACGTTGACCGCTACCAGGGTCCACACGGCGATCAGTGCCGCGCCGGCGGCGACTGCGGGCGTCGCATTGATCTGCGGAACGAGGGCGGCGAGATAGCCGACGAGTGCCACCGCCAGCGCGCCGAGGCTCGTCCACATCGAAATCCAGTAGCCCCAGGCCACGAGAAACGCCGCGAGGTCGCCGAATGCGCGCCGGGTATACGCGTAGGGCCCGCCGGCCGCCGGATCGATCCTCGCCAGCCGAGCGAACACGAGCGCAAGCATCAGCGCTCCGGCGGTCGATACCAGCCAGCCGATCAGGCTGACGCCACCGAATCGGGCAAGGGAGGCGGGAAGCAGGAAGATGCCGGACCCGATCATGTTGCCCATGACCAGGGCGACCGCCATCCAGAATGTCAGAGGACGCGCGGACTGAGGGGGACGTGGCGGGGACGCGCCGGCGGACATTCGCAGGAGCGGACTATATCGTCACGCTCCTGGAAAGCAAACGGGGTGAATGAAGGCTGGAAGCGACCTTACTTGGCTTCGGCTGCGGCTGCGGCGGTGCTGGCCTTGCGATCGATCTCCTGCTGCGTGCGGAAGATGCTGCACCAGTCCTTGTGATCCGCCACCGGCATGCCGCACTCGACGCAGATTCGAATCCGCTGGCGCGGCTGGGCTTTCTTTCCGAACAATTTGTCCAGCAGGGACATCAGCAACCCTCCCTCTGACCTTTGACGGATCAACTCCCCGATCCGTTGGCATTAGACAACGATTACGTGAGATTGGCCGGTCTGGTTCCGGGGCGGGGCGCCCAGGCTGGCAGCGTCACGGAGCTATGAGCGATAAGCGTCCCGATAAACCGAGCTCCATAGCGGTAACAGGTCTGTAAACGTCTGCTCGAGCCAGCGCAGCAGCCGCGGCGCGTCGGCGAGGATGCCGGCGTCCTCGCCGCGATCGAGGAAGAGCCATCGGCCGCAGAAGATCCAGGCGTGTTCGGCCGGGGTGTCGGCGTCGATCAGCGTGCGAACCGCGTCGTCGGGCAGCACGTCGGTTGCCGGCGGCTGTTGGCCAAGCTGGACGAAGCCACCGTTCGTCCGCAGCCATTCGGCCAAATGCTGGCGCCAGGTCGTCGCGAGCAGCTGCTGGAACGCGGCGAAGTACTCGAACACGCGCTCGCGGCCAGCATCCGACTTGTCATCCTCGCCGGCCGGCGAGAGATCGAAGCCGATGCCGGCGGACAGAGCGTCGCGACGCCACTGCGAGGCGGCAAAGAGGCCGATGCCCAACTGCGGCTCCCAACGGCCCCCCTGCTGGAATACATGAATGTGCCCAGCGGATCCGGGCCCGATGCTGCCACGCCTGAACAGCCGCACGCCGGCGTGTCCCGCGCGGTTCCGGGATTCCACGACCCTCGCCGCGAACGGCCGGTCGTTCAACGCCATCAGCAACGGCTCGATTCGAGTGGTCAGCGACTCGGCCGCCGCCTGTGGTGAGAGATGTCCGAGGGCGGTGAATTCCGCGCGGCCGACACCGCCAAGCGACAGCGTGGCCGCACCGCTCCTGCTCGAGCGGCGCGCCGGGGCGCTTTCGGCACCCGCAGATCGCGAGGCCGGGCTCACTCGTCTGCGTGGCGCAGCGAGTGCCACGGGCCCCGCCCGACGCCGGCTCACCTCGATGTGCAGGTTCCTGGCAATGGTGTTCTGCGGGTTCAACTGGAGCGCCCGGTCGAGCGCTGCCGTCGCGTCGTCCAGTTGTCCGAGCTCGAGGCAGCATCGCCCAAGGCGCGTCCATGCGCCCTGATTCGAAGGCGACAGCGTGGTGATTTCCTCGTTGACGGAACGTGCGTCAGGACCGAAATCCCCACGCTTCGCGAAATCGATGGCTTGCTGCTCGAGCGAGGCGAGGTGATCCACGCCTCATGATATCCGCTGGGCGGAAGCAGGTTGTCGATTAAGGAACCAGCGTTGCCGCCGGCTTGAGCTCCGCCGCGGAGACCGGGTTGGCGAGCCGGCTTGCGAGCGTTGCGAAGAACAGGATGAAAAGCACCAGACCGATTGCGGCCCCGATAGTACGTCCCGCTGACATTGACAAAGCCTCCCGTGGAATCTTCAAGCACAGGAGATGGGCAAGGCATGTGCCCCCGAAGGGCCTCGAAGTAAGCCTACTGGCGTGAAAGAGTTACGAAGCGGCTTCTGAACCGCACAGCTGTCTGCGCGTGGCGAGATTGTGATCGGGATTACGGAATGGGGGTCGTTAAGGCAGAAGGCAGAAGGCAGCCTTTTGCCTTTTGCCTTTTTGCCCTTTGCCTTCCCTAGCGGTTGTCCGCGAGCTCCACGTTCTGACGAATCCGGCTGAACGTGTTCAGATACGTGCGCGCCTCGTCCGTCGGGGCCACGCCAATCAGGAACAGCACGCTGCCGTCGCGGAGCTGGACGGTCGATACGCTGACGGCCTCGTTCTCGCCGGTCACTTCCGACACGTTGCTCAATGTCGTGGTCAGCCCCTGCCGGCCGCCGACGTTGGTCCGTGCATAGCCGCCCTGGCGGCGAAGCTGAGGGTTCGACTGAGCGAAGCTTTGAAGCAGCTGTTCGGTCTGCTGCTGCAGGCTATTGCCGCTGCCGCGGGTCACGCCGACTTCGATGCCATGCGTGAACGCCGACTGCCCGTTTTCCGCCTGCAGGTAGCCGCCACGCGGAGCGAACATGACCGTGTTGCCACCACTCACCTGCGCCCAGTTCGCGGGCACGCTGATCCGGAGGAAGTCGCCCGGCTGATAGGTGCGCCAGTCGCCGGACGGGGGTTCCACGCGCACGTCGCGGCCGCTCGTACCCACCGGCCCGCGCTCGGGGATCTGCGCTCCCTGCCGCGACTTCGCAACCTCCGCGGAGGTCGGCGCCTTTGGCAGTCCACGCAACCGCGCGTGAATCGCCTGAATTTCACCGGCGTCGTTGCGGTTTCCCTGGACGCGCAGCATGGCCGCTTCGCGATTGATCGCCTCGACACGGTTGCCGGGGTTCGGGTGATCGCTCAGGAACTCCGGTCCCCCACCGCCGCCCTGGCGTTCGATGGTCTGGAACATACTCGCCATGGCACGCGGATCGTAGCCCGCACGAGCCATCAGCTGCGCGCCGAGCAAGTCTGCCTCGCGCTCGTACTCACGGCTGTACTTGAGGAACCATGTGCCGAGGCCGACCTGCGAGCCCTG
>Ga0075420_100004764_pt1 | contig 11909 bp, 13 predicted proteins | sample SoiMetdeltSBSDD4_FD_75296 | JGI IMG/M metagenome (GOLD analysis project Ga0075420, IMG submission 75296) | Bulk soil microbial communities from a Populus tree surrounding site in Tennessee, USA - Soil MetaG P. deltoides SBSDD4 | ecosystem: Environmental > Terrestrial > Soil > Tree plantation... | reverse complement strand
CCGCTCCGCGCTAACACCGGGTCGCGGCATAGCGCGTCCTTAAGCGCGTTCACGCGCGTCTTCGAAGCGCTATGGACGCGCGCGAACGCGCTTTCTCACGAGCCGGCGGAGCCGGCCCGCTTGGCCGGGACGACAGCCCCTATGCGATTCCCCTGCCGGTGGAGCCGACTTCGCGGCGCGGCTATCGAGACTGATCCGCGCCAAGTCGATATGCTGCGGGCGTGAAGCTCGGGGCATGCGGATGCGATCCGATCGACTGACGCGGCGGCGATTGCTCACATGGCTGGGCGGCACCGCGGCGGCGCCGGCGCTGCTGCGGCCGATCGCGGCGCGTGCGCAACCGGGTATGCCGCTGGTCGCCGCCTGGATCGGCGGCACTCCCGAGGACCCAGAATCGCAAGCTCGCGTGCGGGCGTTCCGCGACGCGTTGCGCGAGCTCGGCTGGAACGAAGGCGGCAATCTGCGCATCGTGTACAACTGGGCGGTGCGCGATCCCGACCAGATCAGGACCGACGCCGCCCGCCTGGTCGGACTCTATCCGGACGTGATCGTCACGACCGGCTCGCCGCCGCTGGCGGCGATGCACCGGCTGACCCGCACCACCCCGATCGTGTTCGTGATGGTGACCGATCCGGTCCGCGAGGGCTTCGTCGCCAGCCTCGCCAGGCCGGGCGGCAACATCACCGGCTTCACCATCTTCGAGCACAGCTTCGCCGGCAAATGGCTGGAGATGCTGAAGGAGGCGGCGCCCGCCCTGACCCGGTTGGCGGTGATGCAGAATCCCGACCATCCGGCCTGGACCGCCTATCTGCGCGTGATCAACGAGGTGGCGCCGAGGCTCGGGGTGGCGGTGACGCCGGCGCCGGCGAGCAACCCAACCGAGATCGAGAGCGCGCTCGACGCCTTTGCGCGCGCGCCCAACGGCGGCCTCGTCATCCTGCCGAGCAATCTCGCCACCAACCATCGCGGCGTGATCGCGGCGGCCGCAATCCGCCACCGCCTACCCTCGATCTATTCGCAGCGGCTCTATCCGGCGAGCGATGGGCTGATGTCCTACGGCGTCGTCGTCCCCGAAACCTTCCGGCAGGCCGCGACCTATGTGGACCGCATCCTCAAGGGCGCCAAGCCGGCCGATCTGCCGGTGCAGGCCGCGACCAAGTTCGAGCTGGTGATCAACCTCAAGACCGCAAAGGCGATCGGCGTGACCATCCAGGAGACGCTGCAGGTGCGCGCCGACGAGGTGATCGAATAACGGGCGGCGTGCTGCCGCGGCGATCGCGATCGTCAAGCCGTCGCCGTTGCGATAGAATGTCGTCGCAGGCGGACGACCCGATGCCCTGGAGACATACGAGCGCGTCGATCGCTATCGGGCTGGCGCTGGCGGCGCCCGCGCAGGCGCAGCCGGCCGAGGAGTTCTATCGCAACCGCACCGTCACGATCCTGGTCGGCTTCACCGCCGGCGGCGGCTACGACCTCTATGCCCGCCTGCTCGGGCGCCACCTCGGCCGCCACCTGCCGGGCAACCCGGCGGTCGTGGTGCAGAACATGCCGGGGGCCGGCAGCGCCAAGGCCACGCAATTCGTCTACGGCATGGCGCCCAAGGACGGCACCGTGCTGGCGACCGTGAGCCGCGGCATGGCGACCGAGCCGCTGCTCAACGACGCCAAGTTCGACGCCACCAGGCTCACCTGGGTCGGCAGCATCACCAGCGAGACCAGCGTCTGCGCCACCTGGCACACGTCGGCGGTGAAGTCCTGGCCCGACATGTTCGCGCGCGAGTTCACGCTGGGCGGTAGCGCGACCGGCGCCGACCCGGACACCTTCGCGCTGATCCTGCGCAATGTGTTCGGCGCCAAGGTCAAGCTGGTGACCGGCTATCCGGGCGGCAACGACATCAACCTGGCGATGGAGCGCGGCGAGGTCGACGGCCGCTGCGGCTGGTCGTGGACCAGCATCAAGAGCCAGAAGCAGGCCTGGCTGCGCGAGCGCAAGATCAGCCTGCTGGCGCAGTTTGCCCTGGAGCAGCACGCCGACCTGCCGGACGTGCCGATGGCGCTCGCGCGCGCCGCCAACGACGAGCAGCGCCAGGTGCTGCGGCTGCTGATCGCCGGGCAGTTCGTCGGCCGGCCGTTCTTCGGCCCGCCCGACCTGCCGGACGAGCGCAAGGCGGCGCTGCGGCGGGCGTTCGACGCGACCATGCAGGACCCGCAGTTCCTGGAGGAGGCGGGCAGGCTCGACCTCGAGATCAGCCCGGTCACCGCGGCGGCGATCGACGCGTTCCTTGCCGAAATCTACCGCACCCCCAAGGAGGCGGTCGCCAAGGCGCTGGCGGCGATCCAGAAGTGAGGCGGGCGGGGCGGCCTCCACGACGACAATCGCGATTTATGTTTTGAATGCGCGTCCCGAGCATGCAACCATGACCGCTTTCAAGCAAACCATGTGAGGCCGAAATGGCGAAATATCTGCTGGTCAGCTTCGAGACCTGCCCCTGGGTGCAGCGCGCCGCGATCGTGCTGCGCGAGAAGCAGATCGACTTCGAGTTCCGCCACATCGAGCGCGACAACCGGCCGGACTGGTTCCTCGCCATCGCGCCGCACAAGAAGGTGCCGGTGCTGCGCATCGACGACCGCCTGTCGCTGTTCGAATCGAACGCCATCGCCGAATACCTGGACGAGACGATCGCGCCGCGGCTGCATCCCGAGGACCCCGTGGCGCGCGCCGTCCACCGCGCCTGGACCGACTACGTGCCGACCTTCGCCGGGACCGTGACCGGCGGCGCCTATGCCGACAGCGAGGCCGAGTACGAGAAGGCGGCGGCCGGCATCCCGGTGCCGTTCGAGCGGCTCGAGCAGGCGCTGGCGAAGCAGGGCAGCGGCCCGTTCTTCGACGGCGCCCGGTACTCGCTGGTCGACGCCGCCTATGCGCCGTTCCTGCAGCGCTACCACTTCCTCGACCGGATCCGCCGGCTCGGCCAGATCGAGAAGTTCCCACGGCTCAAGGCCTGGAGCGACGCGCTCATGGCGCGGCCCTCGACCCATTCGTTCCCGCCGTCCGAGTTCGAGGCGATGTATCGAGAGAATGTCCGGCGCCGCAACAAGTGGGTGTCGCAGTTCATCGCGCCGGCGCAGGTGGCGGCGGAGTAGGCCGCGGCGTTGGCGGCGGTGCGCACCGAGCCATGACCACACCCCCCGCCAGATCCGCCGCCTCGGGCGCCGGGCAGATCGGCATGGCGGCCGCGGTGTCGATCGGCATCGGCGGCATGGTCGGCGCCGGCATCTTCTCGATCCTGGGCGTGGTGGCGCAGGCGGCCGGCAACGCCATGTGGATCGCCTTCGCGATCGGCGGGGTGGTGGCGCTGCTCTCGACCTACTCCTATGCCAAGCTCGGCGCCGCCTTCCCGTCGGCGGGCGGCGCGGTGCATTTCCTGGTCAAGGGCTTCGGCGACGGCGTGCTGGCCGGCGGGCTCAACCTGTTCATGTGGGCGGGCTACATCATCTCGCTCGCGCTCTACGCCACCGCCTTCGGCAACTACGCGGCGACCTTCGTGACCAAGGCGCATGCGCCGGTGCTGGTGACGTCGCTGGCGGTCGGCGCGGTGGTGCTGCTCACCCTGATCAACGCGTTCGGGGCGCGGCTGATGGGCCGCTCCGAGACGGTGATCGTGGTGATCAAGGTGGCGATCCTGGTGGTGTTCGCCGCGGTCGGCCTGTGGTTCATCCGGCCCGGATACCTGTCGCCCGAGCTGTGGCCGGAGACGAAGTCGGTGCTGTTCGGCGCCGGCGTGCTGTTCATCGGCTACGAGGGCTTCGGGCTGATCACCAACGCGGCCGCCGACATGCGCAATCCCAGGAAGATGCTGCCGCGCGCGCTCTACACCAGCGTGATCATCGTGATCGCGATCTATCTCGCGGTCGCGATCACCGTGACCGGCAACCTGTCGGACCACGAGATCGAGCAGGCGCGCGACTATGCGCTGGCGCAGGCGGCCAAGCCGTTCCTCGGCGAGTTCGGCTTCCGGCTGATCGCGATCGCGGCGCTGTTCTCGACCGCCTCGGCGATCAACGCCACGCTCTTCGGCGCCGCCAACGTCTGCTACATGATCGCGCGCGACGGCGAGCTGCCGGCCGGGCTGTCGCGCACCGAATGGAAGCAGGCGACCGGCGGGCTGCTGCTCACCGCCGCGGTGGTGATCGTGGTGATGCTGGGCTTCGACCTCGCGGGCATCGCCATGATGGGCAGCGCCGCCTTCCTGCTGGTCTACGCGGCGGTCAACGCCGCGCATCTGCGCGTGCTCGACCAGACCGGGGCGAACGCGGTCATCGTGTGGCTCTCGCTCATCACCTGCCTCGCCATGTTCGCGGTGCTCGCGGTCTACACCTGGCAGCAGCAGCCGCTGGCGATCGCGGCGCTGATCGTGTTCGCGGCCGCCTCGTTCGCCGCCGAATGGGGCTACCGGCGCTGGACCGGGCGAACGATCAAGACGGCGGCGTAGCGCATTTTCAGGAAAAGCGGGAACCGTTTTTCCGTCCGACTTGCGACAACGTAACAGCGCAACGAATTGGCAATAAGCCGCGTGCACATTGCCGATTGGCGCACGCCGCATCATGTTCGGGATCGGCGCCGTCATCCTGTGGATGTGCCTGATCGGGTTCGCGATCGGCGGCGCGCGCAAGCTCATCGGCAAGGGCAAGGTGTAGGACAATTCAGCTGCGATGGAGTGTGAGCCGGCGGAGCACGTGCCCGTCACGCGACGCGGCGGATCTCGCTCGGAGCAAGCGGCCGGCGCGGCGCGGGCACGTAGAACTTGCCGATCTGCATCATCGCGCGCGGCTTGACCACGATCGACAACAGCCGGTCGCGCAGCGCCTGCGGCGAGGTCGGCTTGAGCAGGAACTCGTGGATGCCGAGCCGCATCGCCTCGTGCACGCGGGCACGGTCGGCGCGGGCGCTGAGCATGATGGCCGGGATGTTGGGCTTGGTGAACACGCCCGGCGAGCGCACGATATGCATGATCTGCGGCCCGCTCAGCACCGGCAGATCCCAATCGAGCAGCACCACGTCGGGATTGGCGGCGCGGATGACGTCGAGCGCGGCGAGCCCGTCGGCGGCCTCGTAGATCGCCTTCGCGCCGATATTCATCAGCATCATGCGCGTGAGCTTGCGCATGTACTGGTTCTCGTCGACCACCAGGATGCCGAGCCGTTCGATCAGCTTCTCGATCTGCTTGGTGGACACGGCGGGCGCGCTCCTGCTGTCGCCGATCTGGGTAGCGCGGCGAACCTGCCACGACGGAACCTGCTAGTTTGATAAGTTTGATCGCTCAATTTTTCTCAAATTTCGCCGGACGCCGGCCGGCACGACGCGCGCCGGCTCCCTCCCCGCCTGGCCCGATGCGGCACGCGGCAAGCGCCAAAAAGGCGGGCCGGTCATGCTGTTCCGGAATGCGTTTTCCCCCCGCCCGCATGCGATAACGAGCGCTCGTCCGTGGTTGCTCGCCGGCAATCCGCACGCAACGGAGAGGCCCGAGTGAGCGAAGCCAGCATCCCCGACCGGCTTGCCGCCGCCGCCCCGACGCGGCGCGAGCACGTACCGCTCGCCATCCTCTACATGGTCGGCGCGACCTTGATGTTCGCCGGCTCGAGCGCAGCCTCGAAATGGCTGGTGGCGACCTATCCGATCGGCGAGGTGCTGTTCACCCGCACCGCCGTCGCGCTCGCCACCTTGGCGCTGTTCATCCTGCCGCAGACCGGGCTCGCGGTGTTCCGCACCCGGCGCCTGCACCACCACGCGATGCGCTCGCTCTCGCAGGGGTTCTCGCAGACCTTCCTGATGATCGCGTTCAGCATGATGCCGCTGGCGGGCGCGATCGCGATCAATTTCTCCTCGCCGCTGTTCGCCACGCTGGTGTCGGCGCTGCTGCTCAAGGAGACGGTCGGCCTGACCCGCTGGAGCGTGCTGCTGGTGGGCTTCCTGGGCGTGCTCGTGGTCGCCAACCCCGGCAGCGAGACGTTCCAGATCGGCGCCCTGTTCGCGCTGGCGAACGCCGTGCTCTATGGCTCGGTCACCGCCGCGGTGCGCGGCATGACGGCGACCGAGTCGGCGGAGACGCTGACGCTCTATCAGCTCACGCTGCTGACCGGCCTGTTCGCGCTGTTCCTGCCGTTCGGATGGATCACACCGACGGCGGCCGACGCCGGCCTGATCCTGTTCAACGGCGTCGCCAACGCGGTCGGCCAATATTGGTGGACGCGGGCGCTGCATCTGGCGCCGGCCTCGGCGGTGACGCCGTTCTTCTATTTGTCGCTGGTGTGGGCGAGCATTCTGGGGTTCGCGGTTTGGGGCGAGGTGCCGACCATGAGCCTGGTGATCGGGTCCGCCGTGGTGGTGGCGTCCGGCCTGTTCCTGCTGTGGCGCGAGGCGGTCGCCCGCCAGGCGGTCGGCGAATCCGCGCGCGAATGAGCGCGGCGCCCGGGTACGCGGCATCGCTCAGCGGAGCCCCGCATCGCCGCGAATTTTCCGCACCGCAAGAATCCGCCCCGAGGTCTTGCCTGCGCCACGATCGATCCAGATGTCTGCGGTGGACCGGGGGAGAAGGAACGGGCCTCCGCCGGCACCTGATGACGAAGGATCCGATCATGTCGAATCTCCCCTCCACCGCCCTCGCCATGCTGATCGCCGCCGGCGCGGCGCTTGCGCTCACCGGCGCGGCGGAGGCGCAAGGCACGCTCACCGCCGGCTACACGATCTCGGTCGCCCGCATCCCGGTCGGCAAGCTCGCCTGGAGCGTCGACGTCGGCGAGGACAGCTACAGCATCGCCGGCAGCGGCGAGGCGAGCGGCGTCGCGAGCATCCTGGCCAGCGGCAAGGGCACGCTGGCGGCGCGTGGCAAGGTCAGCGAAGGCCGGCTGTCGCCGACCGAGTTCACCTCCGACATCACCCAGGAGGACGACAAGAGCCGGCTGACCATGCGACTTGAGCAAGGCAGCGTGACCGAGCTCAAGATCGATCCCCCTGCCCCCGCCGCCGATCCCGACCGCGTAGGGCTGACCGCGGCGCACCAGCAGGGCGTGGTCGATCCGCTCACCGCCTGGCTCGTTCCCGCCGCCGGAGCCGGCGACGGGCTCGGACGCGAGGCCTGCGAGCGCACGCTGCCGGTGTTCGACGGGCAGAAACGCTACGACCTCAAGCTCGCTTTCCGACGCCTAGACAAGGCGAAGGCGGACAAGGGCTATCAGGGACCGGCGCTGGTCTGCGCGGTCACCTTGCAGCCGATCGCCGGCCATCGTCCGGCAAGCTCCACCGTCAAGTTCCTGGCGGGCGGCCGCGACATCGAGCTGTGGCTGGCGCCGGTCGCCGGCACACGCCTGCTGGCGCCGATCCGCGTGCAGGTCGCCAATATGCTGGGCAACATCGTGGTGCAGGCGGTCGAATTCCAGGCTACCGCGCAATCCCCGGCGCGGGCGGCGGCTACGCCACAGTAAAGCCGGGATTGATTTGGGATAAAATTTATATAAAATTCTGCGGTCTTATTTCGGCGGTCCGGAGCATCGTTCCAGGCTTCAGGTTGCAGTGAGACAACCTCCACGATGACGGGGTGGAGGCGAAAAAACATTTTGCGCCGCGGCACTTAGAACAAAACGCGCGGCGCCTGGGAGGGGGCGAGGCGTGGCGTATCAATGGATCGATTGCGAGCGCGCGGAGATCGCGCGCCGGTATGACCGTATCGCCGGACTGATCGGGTTTATCGATTGGTTATTCTTCATCCCGCCCCATTTTCGTAAACGCGCGACGCGGCACCTGGCGCTCAAGCCCGGCGACCGCGTGCTCGAGATCGGCTGCGGCACCGGGCGGAATTTTCCCTATCTGCGCGAGGCGGTGGGAGCGAGCGGGCAGATCTACGGCGTCGACCTCTCGGCTGGCATGCTGGCGAAGGCGCGCGAGCTGTGCGCGCAGCAGCAATGGACCAATGTCGAGGTGACGCAGGACGACGCCGGCGACTACACCGCGCCGGAGCCGCTCGACGGAGTGCTGTTCGGGTTCTCGTACAACACCATGCCGCATCACCTCGCCGTGCTGGAGCACGCGCTGCGCCAGCTGCGTCCGGGCGGGCGCCTCGTGATCATGGACGCCAAGCTGCCGCCGGGGCTGGGCGGCCAGCTCATCCTGCCGTTCAGCCTGTGGCTGATGCGGCGTACCATGCTGGGAAATCCTTTCATCAAGCCGTGGAACGATCTCGCCGCGGTGGTCGACGGCTTCGCGATGGAAGAGTTCCTGTTCGGCTCCTGGTACGTCTGCTGGGGCGCGAAACCCGCGCCGGCGCAGGCCGCGCTGGCGGACGCGGTGCCGCAATTGATCGCGGCCGAGTGACCGCGGCGCCCGCCGTGCAATAAGGCCACGCTCCGCCGCAGCGTCGGCCCGATCGCGATTCGGGGCTTGTCGGCACGCGCGATTGGATCGAAGATGCGTCCGCGCCTCGGCGCGCGAGCACGTGTCCGGGCCACGCGCCCAGAGTTCATCGAATGAAACGTATCGTTGCTTCGCTGTATGTGTGCCTGGCGGCGTATTGCTCGTACCCGTCGAACACCGCGCCGCTCGCCTTTGGCATGACGCCGGAGCAGGCTTCGGCCGCGCTCGGCGTTCCGATCTTCTATCACTCCGGCCGGCCCGGCTCGGAAACCTACGTCACCGCCGGATCGGTGAACGTGCCGGGATTCTATCCGGTCGACACCGCCATCGCGTTGCAGTTCCGCAACGGGCACCTCACCGGCTGGAAGAAGGACTGGCGCCTGCGCCGTCCGTGGCCGTTCTGACCGGTGGTTCCGCTCTCGGTTCTCGACCTTTCGCCGGTGGCCGCCGGTTCCTCCGGCGCGGTGGCGTTGCGCAACTCGCTCGATCTCGCCCGCCTCGCCGAGCGGCTCGGCTTCACCCGTTATTGGGTGGCCGAGCACCACAACCTGCCGTCGATCGCGAGCTCGGCGCCCGACATCATGATCGGGCAGATCGCGGCGGCGACGGCGCGCATCCGGGTCGGCTCCGGCGGCGTCATGCTGCCCAACCACGCGCCGCTGATGGTGGCCGAGCGCTTCAAGGTGCTCGAAGCGCTGTTTCCCGGACGCATCGACCTCGGACTCGGCCGCGCGCCCGGCACCGATCCGGTCACCTCCTACGCGCTGCGGCGGCGCCAGGACATGGCCGACGATTTCCTGGAGCGGTTCCAGGAGCTGATCCTGTTCGACCGCGGCGGCTTCCCGGAGGGCCATCCGTTCCGCAACGTGCACGCCATGCCGACCGACGTGGCGCTGCCGCCGATCTGGCTCTTAGGCTCGAGCGGCTACAGTGCGCGGCTCGCCGCCATGGTCGGCGCCGGCTATTCGTTCGCGCACCATTTCGCCGAGCACGACGCGCTCGACGCCATGCTGAGCTACCGCACCGAGTTCAAGCCGTCGGCCGCGCTCGCACAGCCCTACGCCATCCTGGCGGTGGCGGCGGTGTGCGCCGACAGCGACGCCGAGGCCGAGCGGCTCGCATCGACCATCGATCTCAACTTCGTGCGCCGCCAGCGCGGCGAGTATCTGCCGCTCGCCAGCCCGGAGACGGCGCTTGCCTATCCTTATTCTCCCGCCGAGCGCGGCCTGATCGCGCGCAACCGCGCGCGCGTTTTCGTCGGCGCCAAGGCGACCCTGCTCGACCGGCTCGCGCCGATGATCGAGGCCAGCAAGGCCGACGAGGTCATGGTCACCACCATGATCTACGATCACGCCGCGCGCCGGCGCTCGTACGAGTTGCTGGCCGAGGCGTTCGGGCTCCGAACAGACGACGCAGGACAGACGACCGGGGGCGGATGACCGCGCCAGCCGGCCGTCGTCCCTCGTGCGTCACCCGGCCTCTGATAGCCGGTTGCTTTGTGGCGGCGGACGCGTGAAATTGTGCCCTCCGCGGCCGGGATCACCGCCGGCCCGCAGGGTTCACGGGTTTTTGCCAGCGTCCACAGGAGGTCATCTTGGGTAAGCATTTCTCGCTCACTGCCGCCGACAAGTTCAAGCTGGGCGCCTATCGCGCCGATCCCGCCGGCCAGGCCAAAGGCGGCGTCGTGGTCATCCAGGAAATCTTCGGCGTCAACCATCACATCCGCGCGGTCTGCGACCGGCTGGCGAGCGAAGGCTACGCCGCCGTGGCGCCGGCGCTGTTCGACCGCCAGACCAAGGATTTCGAGAGCGGCTACACGCCCGACGAGATCGCCAATGCGCGCAAGTTCGTCGCCAATCCGGACTGGGACGCGATGATGCGCGACACGCAAGCCGCGATCGACGAGCTCAAGGGCGCGGGCCCGGTCGCCATCATGGGCTTCTGCATGGGCGGCTCGGTCGCCTTCCTGGCGGCCTGCCGGCTCAACGGGCTCTCCGCCGCGGTCGCCTATTACGGCGGCCAGATCGCCAAGTTCGCCGACGAGAAGCCGAAGGTGCCGGTGATGATGCATTTCGGCGAGACCGACCAGGCGATCCCGATGAGCGACGTCGACAACATCAAGAAGAAGCGCGGCGGCGACAGCGAGATCTTCGTCTATCCGATCGCCGGCCACGGCTTCCATTGCGACGAGCGCGGCAGCTTCCACGAGCCGAGCGCCAAGACCGCATGGCAGCGCACCATGGACTTCCTCAAGAAGCACATGAGGAAATAGCCGCCGCGGGCGGCTGCCGCGGGCAAGCATGCGGCGCGCTCGGCGCATTGCCGCCCGGCTGATCCTCGCCCAGTTGGTATGGGCTCCTGCGGCCGCCTGGCCGCAGGACGATCCGGCGCGGCCGGTCCGGCTTCTTCAATGAGGCGGGCGCAGCGCAGCCCGCACGCGAAGGCGCAGGGCAAATCGCGGCCGCCACGCCTCGGGCGGGGACGACAGGCAATCGACGAGAAGCTCGGGGGATCGGACGGCCCTGCGGTCGCGAAGGACCTCACTGATCGCGCTTTTTCGCTACGGCACGCCAACCGGCTCGCCGAGGCCGAGCCGCTGTTGCGGCGGGCACTCGCGATCAACGAGGAGAGCTTGGGTCCCGAACATCCCTACGTCGCGATCAGCCTCAACAATCTGGCATCGCTGCTGCGGGCCACGAGCCGTCCCGCCGAGGCCGAGCCGCTGTTTCGCCGAGCATTGGCGATCCGCGAGAAGAGCCTTGGCCCCGATCATCCCCGCGTCGCGGTCAGTCTCGACAATCTCGCCAGTTTGCTGCGGGGCACCGACCGGCTCGCCGAAGCCGAACTGCTCTATCGCCGAGCCCTCGCAATCAACGAGGAGTGCTGCGGGCCCGACCATCCCGAAGTCGCGACGTGCCTCAATAACCTCGCTGTATTGCTCCGGGAGGCAAACCGGCTCGCAGAGGCCGAGCCGCTATTGCGCCGGGCGCTGGCGATCGGCGGCCAGACCTTGGGGCCTGCCCATCCCACCGTCGCGACCCGTCTCAACAATCTCGCAACGCTGCTGCAAGACACGAACCGGCTCGCCGAAGCCGAAACGCTCTATCGGCGAGCGTTGGCGATCAGCGCGGACAGCTTGGGCCCCGATGATCCCAGTGTCGCGAACAACCTCAACAATCTCGCGGCGTTGCTGCGGGAGACGAACCGCCTCGCCGAGGCCGAGCCAATGTTGCGGCGGGCGCTGGGCATTCTGGTCAATTTCACGCACACGGCAGGGCACCAGCATCCCCGCCTCGAATCAGTCCGCGCAAATTACGCGCAAGCGCTCGAGGAATTGGGCAAGAGCGAAGCGGAGATCGATGCTGCGCTCAAGTCGGTGCAGAAAGCGCGCCGTAGGAAGCGCGGAGCGTCGGGCGCTAGAACCAGCGCTCGCCGACGTTGATGGTATCGCCAGGCCGCACCGGCGCGATCATCGGCACCTTCTGGCGGGCGGTGACGCCGCC
>Ga0075420_100004760_pt1 | contig 11913 bp, 6 predicted proteins | sample SoiMetdeltSBSDD4_FD_75296 | JGI IMG/M metagenome (GOLD analysis project Ga0075420, IMG submission 75296) | Bulk soil microbial communities from a Populus tree surrounding site in Tennessee, USA - Soil MetaG P. deltoides SBSDD4 | ecosystem: Environmental > Terrestrial > Soil > Tree plantation... | reverse complement strand
TGATCCTGGGTGTCGGTCACGCGGCCGAAACGAATGTCGCCCAAATATGATTTGCGATATTCCTGGAGGTACGGCACGAGAGCGGTCGCGCGATCCCAAAGAACGATGAGCAAACCGCGCGCGAAGGGATCGAGAGTACCCGCGTGGCCAACGCGCAACGTACCGATCCGGCCTTCGACGCGATCCACGACGCGTCGGGATGTCATGCCCTCGCACTTGTTGACGAGCAGCAATCCGCCCGCCGGCATCGCGTCACGCGTCGTCATCATCCGCGGGCGGGAGCTTCCCCTCCTCCAGGTCCCGGAGCAACGCCTGAACGTGCAGGCCGCGTTGCGTAGAGCGATCGGCCCGGAACTCGAGGTTGGGCATGAAGCGGAGCCGGATGCGGCGGCTCAGCTCGGTGCGAATGAATCCTTTGGCGCGGTCGAGCGTTTCCAAGCCTTCTTCGAGCTCTCCTTCCGTCAGCGCGGAAATGAATATGCGCGCGCGGCCCAAATCCGGCGTCACTTCGACCGCGGTCACGGTCAGAAAGCCATGGCGCGGATCCTTGAGTCGCCGGCTCATGATGTCCGCCAGCTCTACTTGGATCGCATCGGCGACACGTTCGGGTCGGGGGGAATGGGACATGAGACGAATCCTTCCATTACTCCATCATGGGACGCACGTCGCGCTCGATCCGCAATAGCTGCGCTCTTGGCTCGCGATGAATGACGCTCTCGATGCGGTTCGGCAGCTCGTCGAGGTATCCGATCTCGCCCGAGACCGCCGCCACCCCGAGGACCGCGCGCTGCCACAAATCCTGCCCGTCCACTTCCGCTACCGCCACGTTGAGCTGACCCAGCTTGGCCTTCAGGCTTTGCACGACCGAGCGCTTGGCCTTCAGGGAGTTCGAGGCCGGGATGAACAACTCGATCCGATACGCTCCGACGTACATGATGACCTCAGGTGTTCTCTTCTCGCCGGCGAGAATGAGATGAGCCGGCGAAGGCGACACCCCGCAGCACAGGCTGAATTCGGTATGGCACTGGGCACTTGCGAGGACGTCGCCTGAGACGGCTCGCTTCATTCGAGCCGGCGAGTCCGACAACAACGGATTGGCTCTAGATTCTCCGAGCCACCAGTTCGATCACGAAGGTCTCGATGATATCGCCCTCGTGCACGTCGTCGTGACCCTCGAGCCCGATGCCGCACTCGAAGCCTTGCGCGACTTCCTTCACGTCGTCCTTGAACCGACGGAGACTCCCGATCTTGCCTTCGTAGACAACCTTGCCCTCGCGCTGGAGACGCGCCTGGTGCGCACGGGCGATCGTGCCATCGAGCACGTAGCAGCCGGCGATCGCGCCGGACTTGGACGTCCGGAAGACCTGGCGCACTTCCGCTTTGCCCTTCACGCGCTCCACTTCTTCCGGCTTCAAGAGACCGGAGAGCGCGCTCTTCACGTCTTCCACCGCTTCGTAAATGATGTTGTAGGTGCGGATGTCGACCTGGCTCTGACGCGCCTGCTCGGCCGCTCGCGATCCCACGTTGACCCCGAAGCCGATGATGACCGCGGTCGAGGCGTCGGCCAAGAGCACGTCGGATTCGTTGATCGGGCCCACCCCCGAGTGAATGACCCGGCAGCTCACTTCGCTCGTACCGAGGCTGCCGAGCTGCTCGCGAAGCACTTCCACCGACCCGCCCACGTCGCCCTTGATAATGAGGCGCAACTCGCGCACCTCGCCGCGCTCCTTCATGCCGAAGAAGTCGGTGAGGGTGACCTGCTTGCGCTCGCGATGTTCGATCTCGCGCGCCACGAGCTGGCGCTGCTGGCTCAGCTGGCGCGCCTTGCCTTCCGATTCCATGACCTGGAAGAGATCGCCGGCGGCCGGGCTGTCCGAGAATCCGGTGACTTCGACCGGAACCGAGGGTCCCGCGTTCTTCACCCGCTTCCCGCGCTCGTTCGCCATGGAACGCACCTTGCCGTACACCTTGCCGCACAGGAACGGATCGCCGACCTCGAGAATGCCGCGCTGCAAAAGCACCGTGGCCACGCGGCCGCGACCCTGCTCGATCTTGGATTCGATAACCACACCGCGCGCGGCTTTCTTGACATTGGCGGTGAGCTCGAGGATGTCGGCCTGCAGGAGAATGATCTCGAGCAGCTCGTCGATACCCTTGCCTTGTTTGGCTGAAATTTCCACTGCCGGTATCTTGCCGCCGTATTCCTCAATCAACGCGTTGTGGCTGGCCAGATCCTGCTTCACCCGGATAACGTTGGCTTCGGGTTTGTCGATCTTGTTGATGGCGACGATGATCGGCACTTCCGCCGCGCGGGCGTGATCGAGTGCCTCGATGGTCTGGGGCATGACCCGATCGTCCGCCGCCACCACCAGGACCACGATGTCGGTGACTTGAGCGCCGCGGGCACGCATGGCGGTGAAGGCTTCGTGACCGGGCGTGTCGAGGAACGTCACCTCGCGCCCGTTGGCGAGCTGCACTTCGTAGGCGCCGATGTGCTGGGTGATGCCGCCCTTTTCTCCCGCAACGACGTTTGCCTTGCGGACATAATCCAAAAGCGAGGTCTTGCCGTGGTCGACGTGTCCCATGACCGTGACCACAGGAGCCCGGGGCTTCATGTCCTCGGCATGGTCCACATCCTCTTCGGTCTCGGCCTCCTCTTCGCCGAACTCGCTCACGAACCGAACCGCATGACCGTATTCCAGCGCTAAAAGTTCGATCGTGTCCTTGTCCAGCCGATGGTTGACGGTGACCATCTTTCCCATGCCCATGAGCTTGGTGATGATCTCGGCCGGGCGGAGATTCAAAATCTCGGCTAGCTCGGTCACGCTGGACATCTCGGGAATTTTGACTTCGTCGCCGCGTTCTTCTATCAGAACGCCCGCGTCACTTGCCGCGACGGGCTGCACGGGCTCGTTGGTGAACCGTTTCTTGTAGCGCTTGGACTTCGCGCCTTCGAGGTTGGCGAGCGTTTTCTTCACGCTGTCGCGCACGGTCTTGTCGTCGACGGGGCCACGGCGCCGTTGTTGCACCTTGGGCTGAGGCGGGCCCGGAGGCGGAGCCGGACGCCGCGGCGCAGCCGGCGGTACTTCGACCAGCTCGGGTTCTTTTTCCTTCCGCACTTGCGGTGGAGCGGGCGCAGGCGGCGGGGGCGCGGTGGCTACCGGAGTCGGCGGAGCGGTGCGCCGCACCGCATCACGCTCGAGTGCGGCTTTGACCTCTTGCTTTCGCGCATCCTCGGCCTTGGTGACCGCTTTTTCTTCCTTGAACTTGTTCCGAACCAGGTCGACCACCGCGGCATCCAACGTGCTCATGTGGCTCTTGGCGGACACACCAAGCCCCTGGAGGATCCCGATCAGGGCCTCACTCGAGACGTTAAAGTCCTTGGCGACCTGAAACACCCGCAGCTTATCGCTCAAGACATGCCTCCGCTCGCACCACGCGGCTCATCACCCGTCCCGGCTCCGGACATATCCGGCGTCGGTGGAGCAAAATCTGGTTCCTCGGTCGGATCCTCGGTAGTTGTTTCCGATTCCTCGTCCGTGGTTGTTTCCGATTCTTCGTCCGTCGTTGCTTCCAATTCCTCGCCCGTGGACGCCTCCACTGCTTCAGCCTCTTCAGCCTCCTCAGCCTCCTCAGCCTCTTCAGCCTCCTCAGCCTCTTCAGCTAACTCCGCTGACTTGCGTTGCGTGGCCGCCTGCGCCGCCGCGGAACGCGCGGTGGCCAACGCCGCCAAGGCCAAACCATAGATGCGCTCGGCCATCGCCTCTGGAACGCCGTTCACCTTGCCCAGATCTTCGAGACCCAAGCGCTCCACCTGGGATGCGGTCGTGATGCCGGCGGTTGCGAGCGCGGCAATGGCTTGCTCGGATGCCGGGTCAAGATTGCGCAGCGGCGCATCTGCTGCCGCGGCGGCACTCCGCGCATCGAACTCGCTCTGCGAATGGAGCTCGATCTTCCAGCCGGTGAGCTTGGCGGCCAGACGCACGTTCTGGCCTTGTTTTCCAATGGCCAAAGACAGCTGATCATCGGGCACCATCACCGTTACCTGATGATTGCCCTCGTCGACCTTGGCGCTCAGCACGCGCGCCGGCGAAAGCGCCCGCGACACGAACACGACCGGATCGGTCGCCCAGGGCACGATGTCGATACGCTCCCCACCCAGCTCCTTGACGATCGCCTGAACGCGCGAGCCTTTGATGCCCACGCACGCGCCCACCGCATCGATGCGGCTGTCATGGCTCACCACGGCAATCTTGGAGCGATGTCCCGCTTCGCGCGCCACTGCCTTGATTTCCACGACGCGCTCCGCGATTTCCGGGACCTCGGCCTGGAAGAGCCGGAGGAGAAAATCGGGATGCGTACGCGAGAGGATGATCTGCGGACCGCGCGCTTCCTTGTCCACCTTGATCACCAGACCACGCACCATTTCCCGCTGGCGGAAGAGATCGCGATGCATGACCTCCCGCGACGGAATGATGGCTTCCGCGGTATCGAGCTTGACCACGATCGATCCGCGATCCACTTGCTGCACGACCCCGCGAACGATGGATCCCACGCGGTCGGCGAAATCGCTGTACACGCGCTCGCGCTCGGCCTCGCGCACGCCTTGAATGAGGACTTGCTTGGCGGCGAGGATCGCATTCCGGCCGAACTCTTCGACGTCGAGAGGGATGATCACGTCGTCCCCCACCGAGGCGTCAGCCTTGTAGGCTCGTGCCTGGGGAGAGGTGATCTCCAAGCCGCGGTCACTCACGGTGCCGACCACGGTTTTGGTCATGAACATCTCGATGCCGCCCTTGCCTTCATCGAAGCGGACGGTAATCTGGGCGTTGGCGCCGTGCTTTTTGCGCGCGGCGGAGAGGATGCTAGCCTCCACGCGGTCCTTGAGGACCTGGAGCTCTACTCCCTTCTCACGCGCAATTTGACTGAGCGCCTCGATGATGTCGTAGTTCATCGCTTCTTCTTCATCCTCCCCGGTTTGCCTGCGTTCCGCTGGTTTTCCGCGTCACCCTTGCCGCCCGCTTTCCCCCAGGGATCTCGCCGCAAACGCGCGCGGCGAATGGCTCCCAGAGGGATGGCCACCGTGCTTCCCGATTCCAGCGTCAGCATCACCGAGTCCGTGGCCGCATCGAATCCGGCCAGCGTTCCGCGGTGCTCGCGCTGTTCTCCTATCTTCTCTACCGTAGCCACGTCCGCCCGCTCGCCGACGAAGCGCTCGTAGTCTTCGCGACGTTTCAAGGGACGATCGATCCCCGGGCTCGACACCTCCAGGACGTAATGTCCCGGTATGGCTTCCGCCGCCTCGAGATCGTCCCCCACTGCCCGGCTCACCCGAGCACAGTCTTCAATCGACACCCCGCCCGGCTTGTCGACGAGCACGCGCACGATGAGGCCGCGGGAAGATCCCCCCAGCTCCACGTCCACCAGCTCCAAATCGCTTTGCCGAAGCAAGGCCATGACCCGCTCTCGAAGTCGGGCCTCGCGGTCCTCTCTCATCGTCTATGCTTCTGTTTTTTAAGGAGTTACAGAGGGGCGACCGACCGCTGAATCGCCCCCGAATCGCACCCGACGCCCCAAAAACGAAACCGAGTGGACAAGAGTGCCCACTCGTAACCCTCGACCTTACATCAGGTGCGGAGGGGGCGCAAGAGTAGCGGGTTTACGGGGTTTGGGCGAGGCTGGCCACGACCCGGGCCACCGCGACCAGAGAGGCAGCGCTCACCGCCCCCACGTCGTCGGCATGGGTGTGCCAGGGGCCGTACTCGAAATCGATCACGTCCACGGTGGGCAGCCCGGCATCCAGAAGCGGAATGTGATCGTCGATGATGGCGGTGCCCATCTCCTGGGAAAACACGTCCGGCGCCAGCGCCGCGCCGCGTTGCCAGATCCAGTCTACGACTTCCGGCGCACGGGCGAGCGAATACTGTTCGATTTTCAGGTGCAAATCGATGTCGCCGACGAGATCGAGCACGATCCCTCGCCAATACGCAGTGAGCGGACGTTCGGCAAACCGGCGCGTGCCCCGGCAATACCCTTCGGGATTTCCGCGTCGACCTAGGTCCTCGCCATCGGCAAACAAAATGTCGACACCGCGCGGCAACGTCTCCCCTTCCAGTACGCGGGCTACTTCCAGCAGCACGGCGACCCCTGAACCGCCATCGCTGGCCCCGGGGATGGGTTGGTTCCACCGCTTGGGATCCGGATCCTCATCCGCCCAGGGCCGGGTGTCCCAGTGCGCGACCAAGAGTAAACGTCCGTTACCGGCCGGGCCCAAATGGCCGAGGATGTTGCGTAATGGCCACGTCGTGGTTGCCGTATCGCTGTAGCTCCACGTGTCCTCCTCAACCTGCGCTCCGTAGCGTTTCAGTTCGGACACCAGCCAGTCGCCGCACCGTCGATGTGACTCCGTTCCGGGAACTCGCGGACCGAACTCTAACTGCGTGGTGAGCGCGGTCCACGCCGAGTCGGCATTCACACGCGTCTCGATCGGAGGTGCGTCATGCGTCTCGGGGGGTGGGGAACTCTGCTTGGCTTCGTCGGAAGCCGACTTGCATCCCAGAAGCAGCGCTGAAACGACGAGGGCCAGCCGACCAATCAAAAATTGAACCCGGTGGTGAAGGAGACCCGGACGCTGCGCCGGGTCCAGTCGACGGTCGGCCGGCGTTCTTGGCCCAGCTCCAACCCGAACGTTCCGGAGAGCGCGGTGGTGAGGCGCACCGTGGCGGAGCTGGCCATGCGAACTTGATCGGTCTTCTCCTCCTGCACCTTGCTACTGCCGTGCAGGACCGAGCTGGTGCTGGAGTAGGACATGTCGAGTTTCACGTCCACGTCCTTCTTCGAGGTCTTCGAGACGAAGCGCTTGTTCATCGAGAGCTGATATTGATTTTGGTTCCGGTTGGCCTTCGTCTCCACCCCGCCACGGTCGCTTTTGCTCTCGGTGGACGAGCGATTGGCGTTCAGGGTCGTCTTCCAGTCCCCGGGCAGGGTTCCGGTGATGCTGAGCAGCGGACTCCACCGGTTGGTGGTGGTCTTCGTTTCCTTCGGGTTGTCGTCCGTGCCCAAGGTCTCGGTTGTCCGGTTGAAGGACGTGTTCACGATCCGGAAATCCGAAAGGCGCCGTATGAGCGGGATCTTTTTTTGCAGGTCCCCCCAGTCGAAGCGGAGGTCGGGCCACGTTGTTGTATCCTTCACCAGCCCCCCCCGGCCATTCGTTTCCGAGCGGTCATTGCTCTTCTGGAGGCTCATGTCGACATCGACCTGGCCCAGCAGGGTGACGCTCGTCGTGCCGCGGACGGTCGTGTTGCGACCAAGCGAGAAGTTGAAGTTCTTTTCCGGATCTACGTCCGGTCCAATGTCTCGGGTAAAGCCGAGACGGTACTCGATGGACGGATCGCCGTACATACGGCTGTAGGCGCTGCGATAAACCCGGCTTCCCGTGGTCTGGATGTCCCGGAGCCGCAGGATCTTGGTGAAGAACTGACGAAGGCTCATGTCCTGGCCGGATTTGGCGGTGACCTCGGTCGTGTCGGCTTTTTCTCCCCGGCTGGGGCGATTGGGCTTGATCACTCGCCCGGTGGGCCCTCGGGTGGCGGAGTCGGCGAGGCGCCCCAAGGGGAGGGTGAGGGAGAGCGTGTAGTTGGTGTTGTTCGCGATTTCAAACACCGCGTGGTCGTAGTCTTCCAGCGTCAAGCTGGGGTGAAGATCTTGAGCCGAACCTCCCGACCAGCCGAAACGTGGGCTCAGGATACGAGAGAGAAGTGGCGGCTGGTAGGTGAAGGCAAGATTGTGATTCACCTGAACCGCCCGGCCGAGATCGAGCCCCCCCACGGTGAGGGCTGGACGTTGTTCGCCCACAATCGATGAATCGAAATGTCCATCGACCAGGTCGCGATCGGTGGCAAAGTTGTAGGTCAGACCCGTGATTGGCTGAACGGTGGTGGAGAGGGTCAAGTTCTCCGTCCGGGTTGGCGACGTGGGATTCTGGTATCGAGTTTGTGTCCCATCCGGGTTGATGACCGGCGTCCAGGACCGCTGGTCCACCTGGGCCGCGGTGAGACCCAGCTGCACGTTGCGCGGCCAGAGCCAGAAGCTCATGAGCCCCAAGGGTCGAAGGGGACCGATATCCCCAAGCCCCAGGTTGTAGCTGGCCGAGCCATTCACCCGCCGCATCCAATCCTCTCGGGTCACATCGTCATTGGAGTTCTGCGCCCAGCTGCCCGAGAACCGAAGCGCGTCCACCGTATAGCGCATGAAGGGATTCCCCAGCCCACGCGCCTCCCGGGACAAACTGAGATCGACCCCCTGTTCCACCTGTTCGGTGATCTCGTTGCCCGTCGACGAATCGCCCTCGAACAAGATGTCATTGTTCGGAATGAATTTGGGGGTCGAACGCAGGCGACTCATGCGCAGGGATAAGGGCGCACTGATGCGGAGCGGCTCCATGAATTTGTGTAGTCCCACTTCCGCCCGAAGGTCATAGTGGAGTCTCTCCGTCCCGGTTCCTCGGGCGTCACCCAGGCGCAGGAAGTCGGGGCTGGTGAGGTCCACCGAGCCTTGGACGGTGGCTAAGTCGGCCAACGTCATGCTGGCCCGGACTGTCCCGGCGTACCCCCTGTCTCGCCGCACATTGCCCATCCGGAGCTCGTCGTACCACACTCGACCTTGAGAGAGCGGATGACCGGAGACGTTCCGCAGCCCGACCGTGAGACGCCGGACGCGGCTAATGGACGGGCTCCCGCGCACGGTCACCAGGAGACCATCGCCGATATTTTTCCGAGCTGGGCTGGTCCTGGGCGGAGTCGTGGTGGAGTCGATGACCGTAACGGTGTCAGCTGGCCCCACTAGGTACTCGTCGGCGGGAATGAAGGCCGACTTTCCAATTTTGAACTGGCTCAGGGCGGCCACGTCGAACTTGACGTCGATCCACCCGTTGGCGTTACGGCGGGGATCGATTTCGGTGAGGCGGGTCGCCACTTCGTAGTAGGACGCGGTATCGGTCGAGGCGTCGCTGCCGAACCGCATGTAGAACTCGAGCGTATCGTTCGGCATGTCTTGGAACCGTGGATTCAAGAAGTATTCGACGGATTGATACAACGTATAATCGAAGGTGTCCGTCAGACGTTTGAAGGCTCGGAGCTCGTCCCCAGGCTGGAAATTTTGGAAGCTGAGCGAGATGCTTTGCTCCTTCTCCTTCACGTTGTCGATCCGCCGCACCTCGATCGGCGGCTCGATGTAATCCGCATCTTCTTTGTTGCTGGCCACGCCAACGTTGAAGACTTCAGACGGGTCGCTCTTGGGCAAAGTGCTCAGCTCCCAGCTGTTGCCCACGATTTCCACGCTGGCCACCTGAACGTTCAAGGTGTCACCCGGGGCGATGCCCCGGAACCACATTCGCAAGTGCTTGACCTGGGAAAGATTCGTGAGCCCACCCACCTCGAAGTCATACGTCGAGAGGGGAATGCGATACATGCGCCAACCGCTTCGAAGGTCCTGGTTGGTGGTGGGAAAATCCCGGCGGTTGTCGATGAATGCGCTGTCCGCGAGCTCAATCCGGTACTCGCGATAGTTGTTTTCCTTGTCCAGCACGTTGTCGCCATCGAGGTCCTCGGAGTCCAGACGCTGGTTTCCTTCGGTTCCGTTGATGCCGCGATATTTATCGATTTTCTGAGTAATCGTGTTCTCGGGTAGGTCCTCATTCGGATTTTGAACGCGGTCGTCGCCGGCAGGGTCCTGGGTCGGGCTGAACGGGCTGAAGGTCTTGGTGCCCGGGCGACGCTCATCCTCATTAGGACTCGTTTTGTAGTCCAGGCCTCGATCCTCATCCACCTCCGGCTGACCGCCGTTCTCGCTCTTGTCCTCATAATCAAAGATGCTGTCCGCCGGCACGGGGGGAGTTTGCGGATCCCAAACCGCGTCCTCGCTCACCGAACCGATGTCGATGAGCATTTCTCCCTTACGTTCCGAGGCACGCTCGATGGGATGGAAATCGTTGACCCAGACCTGCAGGTAAGTCTTCCGGGACACATCTGCATTAGCGAGGCTGGTCACCAGCCCGCCCCAAGAATCCACGGCTCCCGCGGTATCCGATGGAATGTAGATGACTTCCAGAGCCGGTACCGGATCGTTGCGGGTGGTTTCGGAGTCCTCGCGCGGAGACACGTCCCCCAGGTCCACGGTGTTCGGGGAGAACCAGAGCATCTCCCCTCGATCCCTATCCCTCGGAGTGAATGGAATTCGGCCCTCGTAAGCTTGGACCGGCGTGCTGCTATAGAGCCAGTTCACACGGGAGACCCCGGTCGTGACGGTTTGCTCCGCCCCTTCCATGTCGTCGATGTACACCTCGCCTCGGGTGTTGGGGTTCGGAAGTGAAACACCCACGGCCGCATTCAGCTCCAGACGCGAAGGGGTGTTGGCATGAACCAAGGGCAGCTTGTCCACTAGATCGGTCAAGAGCCAGGGCGTGAGCCGTAGGCGGCCTGAAAAGTCACCCACGGTGGTCTTGGTCGGTTCTCCGCGAAGCCTCGGCCGCCGGTCAGGGACACCGCGGCTCTCGTGAAGCCAGGTGCTGGAGAGGGCGAACTTGCCGTTGGGATCGCGCTGTCCCGTGCTCAACGATGCGCCAAACAGGCTGTGCGACCCGCGCTGGAAGAGCGCATCCTGGGAATAGGTGATGACCAGATCCGCGCCCGGAGCGGTTGCAGCGGCATTGCTCAGCGTTACCGTGCCCGTCTCGTAATCGATCGTGTAGTCTTGGCCTTTTCGCAGCTCTTGGCCGTTCAAACGTACCGTCTCGGAGTTTTGAAGAACTCCCCCGATCGCATCGAGCTGGATGGTGGTCGAGATAGCGGCCTTCACCTGGGCCTGAATCGTGTAGATGTGGTGCTGGAAGCTGGTCTGGCCGAGCTCGGTGTTCTTGAGATCGTAGATTTCGGGGACCACTTCGGCGTCGCGAACCGCCGGCGATAACACGGCGAGTCCCGTGCCCGGCTGCTTGTACCACCCCAGCGTGTCTGGACGTTCGGCTCCAGACTCCCGAGGCCAGGACCGCGCCCGAACGGGTGTTCCCTCGATGTCGGCCAGATCGGGGTCGAACGGTCTCAGGTCGGGAAAGAAGATGAGCCCGTTGGCCATATCCACGAACTCGGGATCAATGCGCTGGTCGGGGGTTCGATTGGTCGGGTCGTTGTTGTTCTTCTGATCGAGCCCCAGTAGCTGCAACAAGGTGTTACGTTCGCGGAATTCGTTGTCGATGAAGTTCGGATTCTGGCCGCCCGGCCCCGCTAAATCCCGAACGATATCGAGGGTGAGCGAGCCCGCCTCGATGTCGTGGACACCCAGGCTGTACACGTTCTTGGCTTCCAGGTGGCGCACCGAAGCCCAGGGGCTCTGCTTTAAATCGTTGGGTCCCCATTCTTCGTCGGAGGGCCGCAACATCTTGAGGTAGAGGACGGTCGTTGAATCCACTTCCGTCGGCCACGTCCCCACCGTTTCCCCCACCCCCCCCACGGTTTGGATATAGGCGACGGCAAGGGTCTGATACTGAGACAGTGCATTCTTGAGCTCGATGCGGGGAAAGCTGAAGTTGAGATCGCTGACAACGGTGTAGTCCTGTTCCTCGTGGAGCAAATGGAATTGTCCCGTGGCGGGCATGTGCTCGGGCGCGTTGGTTGTGTCATTGGGGTCGAGCCAAACCCGAGCCGATGCCGCTCCCAGCTCGACGTTGTTGTGGATGTCTTTGTCATCCAGGTAGAGGCGAATGCTGGTGACGGGATTATTGGTGCCGACCGTTGCACTGGGATCGTTGGGATTGATGAGGAAAAAATACTTCCCCTGGACATAGTTGTAATCCTGAACACTAATCGTGCGCTGCGCTGAGCCTCCGCTGAACGTCGATTGGCCCGCTTGTCCCTGCTC
>Ga0075420_100004759_pt1 | contig 11915 bp, 13 predicted proteins | sample SoiMetdeltSBSDD4_FD_75296 | JGI IMG/M metagenome (GOLD analysis project Ga0075420, IMG submission 75296) | Bulk soil microbial communities from a Populus tree surrounding site in Tennessee, USA - Soil MetaG P. deltoides SBSDD4 | ecosystem: Environmental > Terrestrial > Soil > Tree plantation... | reverse complement strand
CGTCCGATGCGGGAGACCGGGCATTCGATGCGTACATTGCGTTCGAGCCGCTCGAGACGCCGGCGCGCGCGAAGAGCCCCGGCCTCGTCGCGAACCTCGAGCGACAGTTCGCGGACTTCAAGGGTGCCGTGAAGTCGAGCGACGTGCGCCGGGCCGAACAATCGCGGGACGCGATCGCGGCGGGCCTGCCGACGATCGTCGAGCTCACACGACCGACGGGTGGAAAGTGGGGAGCATTCTTCCAGTCGTTCCTCATCATCCTGCGTGAGGGACTCGAGGCGATTCTCGTCATCGGCGCCGTGGTCGCCTTCCTGCTCAAGACGGGACACCGCGAGCGATTGAAGTCGATCTGGCTCGGGGTCGGCGCGGCGCTCGTCGCGAGCGCGGCGACCGCGGTGGTGCTGATGACGGTGCTGCGCGCCCTGCCGGCATCGCGCGAGGTGATCGAGGGTGCGACGATGCTGATCGCCGTCGCGGTGCTGTTCTCGGTCAGCTACTGGCTCATCTCGAAGGTGGAAGCCGCGAAGTGGCAGCAGTTCATTCGCGGCAAGGTGACGGCCGCGCTCGAGCACGGCGGCGGCAAGGCACTGGTGTTCGTCGCGTTTCTCGCCGTGTATCGCGAGGGTGCCGAGACGGCCCTGTTCTACCAGGCGCTGTTCAACGAGGGTGCCGGTGCGGCGCTGCCGATCACCCTCGGGATCATCGTCGGCTTCGGTGCCCTGGCCATCGTGTTCACCCTGTTCTACCGATTCGGCGTACGCATCCCGCTGCGTCCGTTCTTCGCCACGACGAGCGTGCTGTTGTACTACATGGCCTTCGTCTTCATGGGAAAGGGGATTCGCGAGCTGCAGGAAGGGAACCTGATGTCGATCACGGTGATCCCCGGGTTCCCGCACGTCGAGGCGCTTGGCCTCTTCCCGAGCGTGGAGACGCTGCTCGGTCAGCTCCTGCTGCTGGTGTTGTTCGTCTTCGCACTGGTGAAGACGTTCTGGCCCCATCGCGCCGTGACACTCCCGACGATCGAGCCCGTGCCCCAGACTGCACAGGTGGATGAGCGGGTCGAGCAGCTCGTGATGCGCGTGAAGGAGCTCGAGGCGCGTCTGGCTCGAATGGAAGTCGAGCCAGAGCTGCAGTCGTCGGAGAAGCGGTAGGCCGTCGCCCTACGCGGCGCGGGCCATCGCGGCCCTGGCGGAGATCCCGGGCTTACCCGGTCCGACGTCCTTGCGCATGTACATCCACACCGCGCCTAACGCCGCGAGCGCGAGGCCGATCACCTGGGCCGCCGTGAGCGGCCCGAAGAACCGGTCGTCCTTCGCGCGCAGGAACTCGATGAGGAACCGCTCGATCCCCGCCAGGACCAGGTAGAGCCCGAACAGCCACCCCGCGGCGCGCTTGTGATCGCGATAGCGCCACAGGATCGCGAACATCACGAAGCCCAGTACCGTCTCGTACAACTGGGTCGGGTGGACGGAGAGCACGGTGTCCGGCGTCGTGCCAGGCGGCGGCTCGATGCCGAAGAGTGCCTGCATGTTTCGCACAGTCGATGCGGGCGCGCCTTCGGGAAACGCGACCGCCAGGGGCCCGTTCCATGGACGTCCATAGTCATCGCCGACGGCCCAGCAGCCTGTGCGTCCCACCGAATAGCCGGCCGCGATGCAGATCCCGGCTACATCACTGATTTGGATGAAGTTCAGCTTCTTGATCTTGATCGTGATGTAGCACGCGATCACGGAGCCAATGAAGCCGCCCCAGAACACGAAGCCGGCGCGGCTCCACAGGTCGCGAATGTCGTGGGTGATGACTGCCGTGTAATAGATCTTCCCGCCGATGAGCGTCCCCAGGACTGCGGCGAGGATGAGGTCGGGGATGGGGGTCGGATCGTGTCCGCGACGCGCGAGCTCGCGCGTCGCGATGATCTGCGAGATGGCAAACGCGAGAAGGACAGCCAGACCGAATCCCGTGAGGGAGATCGGACCGACGTCGACAGCGAAGGTATGTGCTACGGTGGCGTCTTGCATCTCTATCGGGAGACAAGGTCGTGAACAACGGCATGCGCTGAACGCTGGATGCTCGTGCTGGTCGCTGGCCGACAATGGAAGAAACGGCGCCCAAATGGAGTCGCGCCCGGCTCACGCCATTCCGGGAATCGGCATCGACGCGAACGCGTTGAGCGACAGGGAATCTCGTACGCCGCGCTCGAAGTGGAAGAGCCCGGCCCGTGCGATCATGGCGGCGTTGTCCGTTGCGAGGCGCGGTTTCGGCGCGAACACCGTGGCGCCGAGTGAGCTGACGCGGTCCTGCATCGCGGCGGCGAGCGCGCGATTGCACGCGACGCCGCCACCCAACACTACTCGCTTCCGACCGAACGCGGCGGCCGCCCGAGCGGTTTTCTCGACCAGTGACCCGATGAGCGCATCCTGAAAGGCCCGCGCGATGCCGCGCGCGTCGCGCTCGAGGTCCGTGCTGCCACGGACGGCGTGAAGAACCGCGGTCTTGAGTCCGCTGAACGACACGTCGAAGTAGTCCGGTTCGCCGAGCTGTTGATCGCCGCGCAGCATCGGCTTCGTGAAGCGGAACGGACGAGCCTCGTCCGCCGATGCCTCACCGGCGAGCCGCTCGATGTGACGGCCGCCGGGATATGGAAGACCGAGCAGCTTGGCGACCTTGTCGAACGCCTCGCCGGCCGCGTCGTCCCGTGTGGCGCCCAGCATCTTGTAGACGCCCCAGCGCTCGACGTCGATGAGCAGGGTGTGGCCCCCGGAGACGAGCAGCGCCGTGAACGGCGGAACCGCATCCGGGTGCTCCAATGACGTCGCGAACAGATGTCCTTCCATGTGGTGCACGCCGACAAGCGCGGCACCGCTCCCGTGGGCGACGGCCTTGCCGAACGACACGCCGACCAGGAGCGCACCCACGAGCCCGGGACCGACCGTCACCGCCACGGCATCGACGTCGCCTAACGTGACCGACGCATCCGCCAGGGCCCGCTCGGTCACGGGAACGATGGACGTGAGATGCGCGCGCGACGCGAGCTCGGGCACGACTCCTCCGAACACGCGATGAACGTCCTGCGACAGAATGACGAGCGACTCGAGCTTGACGTCGTCGTCGGTCCCGGAGAGCACGGCGGCCGAAGTCTCGTCGCACGACGTCTCGATGCCAAGGAGAAGACTCATCGCGGCTTGAGCGCGGTGAGGCGCGCCGAGTCTCGCGAGAGCCGCGCGATCGGTGCGTGGTGGAGGACGAGCTTCACCTCGGCTGGTCGTACCGTGACGCCTGCCGCCAACGCGCTCACGTCCAGCGGAACGACGAACTCGCCGCTGTCGCGCACCGTGATCGTCTGCTCGGCCGTTCGAATCCATTCCACGGCGTTGACGGCCCGGCGCGGACCCGTGACGGTGACGCTGTCGGGAACGAACCGTGCCGCGAACTGCCGGATCGAGCGTGAGCCGGACGAGTCGCCGGCGAAGCGAACGCCGCTCGTGACGGGGACGCGCCGCGATGTCATCACGTCGAACACGAGAACGAGCGTTCGCGGTTGGACGTCGCGCACGATCGCGTCGACGTCGGGCGGGATGTAGACGTCCGCCGGCCGCAGGTCGACCGCAATGCTGTCGGGCGCGTCGTCGGTGATCGCCCGGCGAACGACTGGCGGCGTGTCGTAGAGCTTGATGAGATCGCGCGCGCGCCCGGCCACCAGCGCACGAATGACCGGCCGAGTGCTCGTGAGGACGCGAGCGGTGTCGTACGCGGCCTCGAGCCTAACGGGAACGAGCTCCTCGGTCGGCTCCTCGGCGCTGACGACGAACCAGAGCACGAGCGCGAAGAAGAGCGCGGCCGCCTTGTAGCCGAGTCGTTCGGTGAACGCAGCCCTGATGTGCCGCTCCAGCGAGACGCCAGTGCCCGAGCGCTCTCCGTCGCGGCCCGGCATCTAGGGGCGCACCGGAATCTGGGGCGCGCCGGGCGGCGCGTCGGTACCGGCCCCCTCGGCCGACTCGGGGACACCAAGCAGCTGCGCGAAGAGCGCACGGTTGGCTGGCGAATCCCAGTCGGCGGCAGCGATCACCTTCTTCCGGATCACGCCGTCGCGCCCAATGACGAACGTCTCGGGGACACCGGTGGTGTGATAGTCGCGCTTGATGTTTCCGGACGCGTCGTGGAGGATTTCGAACGTGAGGCCGTACTGGTCGCGAAACCTCCGGATCTCATCCGCGAAGCCGCTGTTGTCGATGCTCACCGCCACGACCTTCAGCCCGCGCGCACCGAACCGGTCGTGCAGCGCCTGAATGCTCGGCATCTCCGTGCGGCAGGGCAGACACCACGTCGCCCACACGTTCAGCAGCACCACCTGGCCTTTGTAGTCCGCGATGGTCTTCGTGACCGGTGGGCCTTCGACCGTGACGGCACGGAAGTCGGGGGCCTTCGATCCGACCGTGACCGGAAATATCTCGTCACCGAGGTAGCGCGTCGCGGCGAGGAGCCCACCGGCGAGGATGAGCACCACGATGCCGACGAACGTCCACTGTTGACGAATGGTCATACGCTCACTCCACAGCGACCGCGCAGCTCTCCGATCTCGGCGACCGGATCGTGCGAGGAAAAGATCGCGTTTCCGGCGACGAACGTATCGGCGCCGGCGCGCCAGCAGCTTCCAATCGTGTCGCGAGCGACGCCGCCATCCACTTCCAGCGCCGCGCCGCTGCGCGCGGAATCGAGCAGCGCTCTCGCCCTCCGAATCTTATCGAGCGTGGCGCCAATGAACGACTGTCCCCCGAATCCTGGATTTACCGTCATCACCAGCAGAAGGTCCAGGTCGACCGCGATCTCGCTCACGGCCTCGAGCGGCGTCGAGGGGTTGATTGCGACCCCGGCGGTGCACCCCAGCTCCTTGATTCGCTGCACCTGCCGGTGCATGTGGGGTGCGACTTCGGCGTGAATCGTGAGCCCGCTCGCGCCCGCCCGGGCGAAGTCATCGAAGTACTTCTCGGGCTGGACCACCATCAGGTGTACGTCGAGGGGGAGCTCGGTGATTCGACGAACGGTCTCGATGACCTTGGCGCCGAACGTGAGGTTCGGAACGAAGCAGCCGTCCATGACGTCGATGTGAACGAGGTCGGCGCCGCCGGCCTCGCAGCGTGCGATCTCATCGGCTAACCGTGCAAAGTCGGCGCTGAGTATCGACGGGGCGATACGGGCGCGTATCGGGGTCATGGAACGATCGAGAGGGAAACGCGTGTGCCCGGCGCCAGCCGCGCACCGGCCGCGGGGGTTTGCGAGATGACGGTCTGAGGAATACCGGTCGCGAGGGAGTCGGTGGTCACGTCGCCGATGCGGAGCCCGACCTGCTCGAGCATCGCGCGCGCCGCGCCGTACGACTGGCCGACGACGTCCGGCGCCTCGACGGCGGGCGGACCGCTGCTCACGACCATGTCGATGCGGGTCGATGGCGCCACGGCGGCGCCGACTGCCGGAGACGTCTCGAGCACGGCCCCTCGCGCGGACTGGCTCTCCTGTTCGCGAACGTCGCCGACCTCGAGCCCGGCTTTCTCGATCGCGTCCTGCGCGAGTGCCTGGGTCAGCCCGAGGACGGGCGGAACGCGAAGCTGTCGCTGGCCCGCGCTGATGTCGAGGATGATCTCGGTCCCGCGCACCTCCGTCGCTCCGGGTGGCGGCGACTGCGACAGCACGGTGAACTTCGGCGCGAGCTCGACGAACCGCTCTTCGCCGGTCTTCGCCTTGAAGCCGGCGGCCTCGAGACGGGTTACCGCTTCGTCGAACAGCAGCCCGACGACCTGCGGAACCTTCGCGTCGTCGGGGACGATCTGGGGCGGGAAGACGACGAACGCGACGACGAGGTACGCGAGGAGAAATCCTCCCGCGGCGACGACGGCGTATGGTAAGAGACGGCGCGAGGTCGCGCGCCAGTTCACCCGCGCGCCCTCCGCAGTCGGGCGGCGAACGCACCATCCGTCGCGTGCCGCTGAGGGAGCACGCGCAGTCGGCCGGCATCGAGCACGGCGGATGGAACCGCGCCGTCCGGCGGCGGCTCGAGGACCCAGTCGGGGTTTTCGGCGAGGAAGCTCTCGACCTGGGCGTCGTTTTCCTCTGGCTCCAGGGAGCAGGTGCTGTAGATCATGAGGCCCCCGGGGCGCACGACCGATGCCGCGGCGCGGATGATCGAGCGCTGCATCGCACCCATGACGGCGAGGTCGGACACCTTCAGCCGCCAGCGGGCATCCGGGTGGCGCCGGAACGTGCCCGTCCCGGTGCACGGGACGTCGATCAGCACCGCGTCCGCTTGCGAGATGGCCGGCTCACGCGCGTCGGTGACGAGCGGATAGAGGTTGCGGGCCTCGACGCGCCTGAAGTTGCCGACCATGCGCGTTAGGCGGCCGAACGACCGGTCCGCGGCCACCACCATCCCCGCGGTGCGCGACAGCTCGAGCGACTTGCCGCCGGGTGCTGCGCAGAGATCCGCGACGGTGCTTCCCTGATCGATCGCTGCGTAGCGCGTCACGAGTGTCGCGCCCGGGTCCTGCACGAAGAACAGCCCCTGGCGAAATGCGCCAAGCTCCGTGAGCGCCACGTTGCCGGTCACGCGGATGCTGTCGCGCACGAGCGGCACATCCTCGACGTGGACGCCCGCACCCTCGAGCATCGCCTCGAGCTGCTCGCGCACGATGCCGTAGGGCCTGACGATGATGGGCGCCTCGGCGTTGTTGGCCGCGAGGAGCCTTTCCGTGTCCTCGGCGCCCCAGCGCGCTACCCATCGCGCAACCAGCCAGCGCGGGTGCGAGTGTGTGAGCGCGAGCGCGTCGATCGGGTCGGGGCGATGCGTCCCGGGCTCCGAGCGCGGCACCGGGGGGAAGGGAATCGTTTCCCGCTCGCGATCGACACGGCGCAGCACGGCGTTCACGAGCTTGCTCGCACCGAGCCCGTGACGTCGCTTCGCGAGCTCCACTGACTGCGCGATCGCCGCGTACGGCGGAACGCTGCGCATGAAGAGCAGCTGGTAGACGCCGAGTCGCAGGATGTCGGTGAGGTCGGGGTCGAGGCGTGCGAGTCCGCCGCGAACACGCTCGGAGAGTGCGGCATCGAGCCAGGCACGGCGCCGCAGCATCCCGTACAACAGCTCCTGCGTCCAGCGCCGATCGCGCGCGTCGAGCGACTCGACGCGTCGCTCGAACGACGTATCGAGCAGCTCGCCCGCGCGCAGATCGGCGCAGACGTCGGCCGCGGCGACGCGCGCGTCGGTGACGCCGCCTCGCGCCGCGGTTACGGGACCAGCATGGTGTCCGGCGTCGTCCGTCATCCGAGCATCCCTGCGAGAGGTGACGACGGCACGGCGACTTCACGTCGCGGCATTCTCCCCGCGAGATGCGCGAGACGGCCGGCCTCGACGGCGAGCTTCATCGCCGTCGCCATACGAACCGGATCGCCCGCCGCCGCAATGCCCGTGTTCATGAGGATTCCGTCCACGCCTTGCTCCATCGTCACACATGCATCCGATGCGGTGCCGACTCCAGCATCTACGATGACGGGCACCGAAAGTCGATGCTTGATGGTGCGAATCGCGAACGGATTCAGCAACCCGAGACCGGACCCGATCGGTGACGCGAGTGGCATGACCGCGACGGCCCCTGCGTCCTCGAGCCGGAGAGCGGTGATGAGGTCATCGTTCGTGTAAGCCATCACCTTGGAGCCCTCGGCCGCGAGCGTGCGCGTCGCTTCGAGGAGGCCAGCCGTGTCCGGAAGCAGGCTCGCCTGGTCACCAATGACCTCGAGCTTCACCCACTCGTTGAACCCCGCCGCGCGGGCGAGCCGCGCGTAGCGCACGGCGTCCTCGGCCGTGTAGCAGCCCGCGGTGTTCGCGAGCAGGAAAAAACGCGATGGGTCGAGATGGTGCAGGATGCCGGCGTCCTTCGAGCGATCGAGATCGACGCGACGCACGGCTACGGTCACGACCTCAGCGCCTGACGCTTCGATCGCCTGCACCATGATCTCGTTCGACGCGTACTTCCCCGTCCCCACCATGAGTCGCGACTGGAACTCGCGTTCGGCGATGACGAACGGGGTGTCGAGCTGCGGCTGAGCGAGGGTGGCCATCGGTCAGCCGCCGCCGACGAAGTGGACGATCTCGATCGTGTCGCCCCGCTCGAGACAGACGTGAGAGAACGCGTCCCGATCGCGGAGGATCTCGCGATTGCGCTCGACGACGACGAGCCGTGCTTCGAGCTCGAGCGACGCGAGCAGCGACGCGACGGTCGATCCCGCCGGGATCTCCCGCGGGTCGCCGTTCACCGTGACCGCGATCGGCTCGCTACCGACCTCCAGGTGCGTCATGGGCGGAAAGATAGTCGAGGACCGCGGCACCGGCATCGCTCGCGTACCAGACGCCGCGGATCACCGCGACGCCGTGGGCGCCCGCCGCACGAAGCCCGTGCACGTGCTCGGGGCGCACCCCGCCGATGGCGATCACGGGGACGTCGTGCTCGGCGACCAGTCGCTCGATGAACGCGGCGCCGCGACCCTCCTCGCCCGGGTGGGACTCCGTATCGAACACGTGGCCAGCCACGAGCCACGTCGCGCCGGCGCGCGCGGCGATGTCGGCGTCGTCCGACGAATGCACGCTGGCGCCGAGGGCGAGCGTGGGTGAGGCGACTCGAGCTTCGGTCGGTGAGATCGAGCGCGACGTGAGCTGTACGCCACGCGCACGGGCGGCGAGCGCCACGTCCGCGCGATCGTTCACGATGACCCACGCACCGGTTTCACTTTGCACCGTGACGAGACGACAGGCGAGCACATAGAGCTCCCGTCCGCTCAGCTTCGCGGCGCGAAGATGAATCGCGAGGCGTGAGCCGCCCGCGTGCATGACCTGATGCGCGCGATCCATGAAGTCCGCGCGTAGAATGACCTCGTCACTCGTCACCGCATGGAGTACGGGAACGTGCTCATCGGTCATCTCTGGCCCCTACGCGGTGGTTCCCAGCCGGTCTCCGGCGCGAATGCCGCGTCCGCGCGCGAGCTCGCTCATCGTCAGGCGTCGCTTTCCCGCTGGCTGCGCGTCTGTGATTCGAACGACGCCATCGCCGCACGCGACGTACGCGCCCGATTCGTTGACCTCGAGCACGGTCCCCGCCGCCACGGTCTCCGCGTCCGCTCGATGGCCCGGTGCGAGGCGGGCGCCGAAGAGCTTCACCTCCACGTCGTGAAGCGTGGAGAAGGCCCCCGGCTTCGGGTCGAACGCTCGGATGGTCCGCGCGACCTCGCTGGCCGACTGCGACCAATCGAGACGCGCGTCTTCACGCTCGATCTTCGGCGCGAAGGTCGCTCTCGAGTCGTCCTGTTGACGCTCCGAGAGCTTCCCAATGGCGAGCAGCGCCAGTGCCTCCACGAGGGCCAGGGCGCCGAGCTCGGACAGGCGAAGCTGGAGCTCGCCGAAGGTCTCATCGTCCGGAATGGGCGTCGGGACCTGCCAGAGGATCGGGCCCGCGTCGAGCTTCGGCACCATGCGCATGATCGTGACGCCGGTCTCGGACTGTCCCGCGCGAATGGCGGCCTGAATGGGCGCGGCGCCGCGCCATTGGGGGAGCAGCGACGCGTGGATGTTCAGCGTCCCCAGTTCCGGGAGGTCGATGACGTCGCGCGGCAGGATGTGCCCGTACGCGACTACCACGGAGAGGTCGGCTTCGAGCGCGCGCATCTCTTCGAGGAAATCATCCCCCCGCGGCCGCTCCGGCTGCAGAACCGGGAGCGATTCCTCGAGCGCGATTTCCTTGATGGGTGACGCAACGAGCGACGACCGCGAGCGTCCCTGTGGACGATCAGGCTGCGTGACTACGCCCGCGACCTCGAATCCTTCGCCGAGCAGCGCGCGGAGCGGCGGTGCGGCGAACTCGGGAGTGCCCCAGAACAGGATTCGCATTTCGCTCTCAGAGCGCCTCTTCTCCGTGGCGTCCCGCGATCGCGTCAGGCGGAAGCCTTCTGATGTTCTGCGGGAAGTCCTTCTTCATCGACTCCCACTTCGCCAGCGCCGCGCGGCGCTTGAGGAAGCTCAGGTAGTCGAGGAACAACTTGCCGTGTAGATGATCGATCTCGTGCTGAAGGCATCGCGCCAGCAGATCGGTGGCATCGAGGTCGAACGACTTGCCGTCACGGTCGAGCGCGCGGACGGTAATACGCGTCGCGCGGTCGACGTCGCCGAACACCTCCGGGATCGACAGACACCCTTCTTCGCCTTTCGCCGAGCCTTCGCGCAGAATGATCTCGGGATTCACGATGACGATCGGGTTGTCGTCGATGTCGATGACGGCGAGGCGCTCGGAGCGTCCGACCTGCGGCGCGGCGAGCCCGATGCCCTTCGCCGCGTGCATCGTGTCGAACATGTCGTCGGCCAGCCGGCGCAGCTCGTCGGTCATGCGCTCGACGGGCTGCGTTTCCTGGCGGAGGATCGGGGAACCGAGGACGTGGATCTCTAGCAGCGACACGGCTCGAGAAGGGCGGCTGGGTGCTGGGTGCTGGGTGCGCGTGCTGGCAGCTGGATGACGCTGGTCGGGAACCCGCGCGGCGTTACTTGCTCGCAGTCGCCGCGGCTGGCGTTGGCTCGGCTGCCGGAGTGATCACGCGGGCGATTCGGCCGCGCTCCACGATCATCCGCGACTCGTCGGACTTGATCGTGATGCGATCGTCCATCGTCGCCGCCGACTTGCCGTCCTTCGTCGTCTCGGAAATGTGGACGACCTTCCCGATGATTCCGCCGGCGGTGACGACTTCGTCGCCCCGTTTGAGGTTCCGCAGGCGCTCCTCGTGCGACTTTCGCTGCTTCTGCTGCGGACGGATCATCACGAAGTAGAAGATCGCGAAGATCGCGACGACCTGAAAAACAAAGGGCAGGAGCGAGCTGCGTCCGGCGGCGGGAGCCTGCACGACCAGCGCGAGGGCGAAAAAGGAGATCATGGAACCGGTGTGGGTCGGGAGTGGTAGCGCGCGAGCCAGTCGCGGCTCCAGGCATCGAAGCTACCATCGGCGATCGCGGCGCGCGCGCGGCGCATCAGCGCGACGAGGAAATGTACATTGTGCAGCGAGAGAAGTCTCAGCCCCAGGATCTCCTCGGCCACGAAGAGGTGCCGTAAGTAGGCCCGAGAGAAGCGAGTACAGGTCGAGCAATCGCAGGTCTCGTCGAGCGGGCGGGGATCGCTCCTGAGCTCGGCCCGGCGCACGTTGATCCGACCGTTCGTCGTGAACGCGGTCCCGTTGCGTCCCATTCGCGTGGGGGCGACGCAGTCGAACATGTCGATGCCGCGCCGCACGCCTTCGACGAGATCCTCGGGGAATCCGACACCCATCAGGTACCGGGGCCGGTCCTCCGGCAGCTCCACGTTCACGACGTCGAGCATCGCGTACATGTCGGGCTTCGCCTCGCCGACGGACAATCCGCCGATCCCGTAGCCCAACCAGTCGCCTTCGGCTCGTATCGCGCGCGCGGCCTCCCGTCGGAGGTTTGCGTGTATTCCCCCTTGAACGATCGGGAACAGGGCCTGATCGGGAATCGGGAATCGGGAATCGGGAATCGACGCCGTCTCGAACGCGGTCCGGCACCGGATCAACCATCGGGTGCTTCGCTCGCTCGCCTCGCGGGCGTCGTGCTCGTCCGACTGTCCCGGGATCACGTGGTCGAACTGCATGATCACGTCGGCGCCGAGGTTGCGCTCGATCTGCATGACCGATTCCGGAGTGAAGCGATGCTTCGAGCCGTCGATGTGGCTGCGGAACTCGACGCCATCCTCGGTCACCGTCCGCAGCGACTCGAGCGAGAAGACCTGAAAGCCGCCCGAGTCCGTGAGCATCGGACCGTTCCAGCCCATGAACCGGTGCACGCCGCCGAGCGAGCGGACGAGCTCATCGCCTGGACGCAG
>Ga0075420_100004756_pt1 | contig 11918 bp, 14 predicted proteins | sample SoiMetdeltSBSDD4_FD_75296 | JGI IMG/M metagenome (GOLD analysis project Ga0075420, IMG submission 75296) | Bulk soil microbial communities from a Populus tree surrounding site in Tennessee, USA - Soil MetaG P. deltoides SBSDD4 | ecosystem: Environmental > Terrestrial > Soil > Tree plantation... | reverse complement strand
GTGCCGGTCTTGAAAACCGGAGTCCTCGTAAGGGGACCGCGAGTTCAAATCTCGCCCCCTCCGCCATCAATCTATGAAATCCATGGAAAGGACCCTCATCGTACCCCGGTTTAGAGTTGCCGACGTCCTGTAAGACCCAGAGTCACCACCCCTAATCCTTCCCCTATGCCCTCATGCAGGCCGCGACGTGACTGCCACGGAACGAGCCCTGTTGACCCAATGGGCGCGACGGCCGAACACCGCCCAAGCCTTGGCCCAGCGAGCCCGGATCGTACTCGCATGTGCGGAGGGATTGACGAACACGACCGTAGCCCGACAGATCGGGGGGACGAGGCAGACCGTCGGGAAATGGCGTCAGCGGTTTGTGACCCGTCGCCTGGATGGGGTGTTGGATGAAACCCTGCCCGGGCGCCCCGCGCACCGTCACGGATGCGGCCATTGAACAGATCGTCACTTAGATGCCGGAAACGACGCCGTCCCACGCGACACACTGGAGCACCCACACGATGGAGTCCGCCAGCGGGGTTAGCCGCAGTACCGTGCACCGGATCTGGCGGGCACTTTGGTCTGCAGCCGCACCGCACGGAGGCGTTTAAACTGTCGGCCGATCCGCTGTTTTTGGAAAAGGTACGGAATATGGCAGGGCTCTATCTGCAGCCTCCCGGATAAAGCGTTGGTCTTGTGCGTCGATGAGAAAGCGCAGATTCAGGCCCTGGATCGGACGCGCCCACTGTTGCCACTGCGACCCGGCCAAGTGGAGCGCCGCACACATGACTACCACCGCCATTGACACCACATCCCTCTTCGCCGCCTTGGAGGGCAAGACCGAGCGAGTCATTGGGCAACTCCACCAGCGGCATTGGGCCATGGAGTTCCGGCAATTCCTCGACACAATCGAGGCCATCCCGCCCCGCTTGGACGTGCATCTGATTCTGGATAACTATGGCACGCATACGACTGCCTTGATCCGTCGGTGGCTCCTGAAGCGTCCGCGGTTCCATCTGCTCTTCACGCCGACCGGCGCGTCATGGCTAACCCTCGTGGAACGGTGGTTCGCGCGCCAACTGCGTCGCCGCGTGCATCCGACTGTACGCGCACTCAAGGAAGCCATCCGTCAGTACATTACGGTAACGAACCAACAACCCAGGCCCTTCAAGTGGACGAAAACAGTGGACCAGATCCTGGCCAGTGTGGCCAGATTTTGTCAGCGAACTTCAGAGACAGGACACTAGAACCACGCAGTTGGCGGATAAGACACCGAACCCTCCTCTTCAGTACTCGAACAGCTACTCAGGAAACTCCATTCCGTATTCTGGCCCTAGACGTGAATCAGTTTCGAGACGAGTCCTCCGGACTCGTCTCGCCTGACCTTTTCTGCATGATAAAAATCGATGTAGCGAACCTCGGCGATTTCCCTCTCCGGTAGGAACAACGAACGGTCCTAGCAGAGCGTCAATATGGTTAGATTCGCTGCACATATAGTCTCCTGTCAGGCCCCTACAATAGAAGTACGCCCTCGGAGGGATAGCGTAGCAGAGGATGAATGTTAGGCTTGTATTGTAACAGCGGTCAGCAAAGTGGCTCGGTATATCAAAACATCCTACAAACAGGCCTGAGGAGGTGTCATGAACTATCACGTAATACGCAAAATCTTGAGCATCTGGCTGCTGTTCACCATAAGCATCTGGGGTTGCGCATTAACGAAGACTAGTTCATCAACCATACTGCCGAGCAGTGCGTATTTTGCAGTGGATACTTCTGAATTGAAATCGCTTCATGCACTTGCCCGCACGCAAGAGGCACGCATGAAGGGCTGCCCGAAATCTACAGGTTGCGAGGATGCCTATTACACACGTGGCCTGGTAGCACTCTTTGAGAATCGTGCGGATGCTATCAATACGTTCCAAGAATTGCGGACCACGATGCCGAATGGCCGCTATGCGGCAGCGAGTGCTCGTTGGCTCTATCTCTTACAGACAAGTTCGTCGCGCTCCAGTCACAACGCAGTTCTCTTAGATCAATTGAGACATGAAGTGTTGCATGTCCTACTAGATCGGGAAGAAGTCACTGTAAGTCGCCACATGAAAGACTAAAGTGGGGTTCCCGTGAACAAAGTAGTGTCTAGGCATCTCAGGTCAATTACTGACTTGCCAGCGCTCAATTTTCATGTTTGAGTGAGAGAGGGTGAAGGTGCCTGCTTTGGTCGTGCCCACCCCAGGGCAGCAAGAGATCTCGGCATCCTCCTGGTGAGATCTGCCTTCACCCCTCATCGTCTCGTCTACCATCGTTTCTCACCGCTTCCCTCGAATGTTTTTACCAATACTTAACTATCTGATAAACAAGATATGTCTGCATTGGCCTCTTGGAGAACAGCCCTGTCCCGATCCCTACAGGTCCCCCCCTATTACTGGCCGATTGCCCCGCATCCTCGGTATTCTAATGGACCTCGTAGATCCGTACTGTGTGGTGTCAGGACTCGGGAGAAAGCGGTCTTAGTAATCAGATCAAATTAGCCCGGAGGTGTTATGCATAGGCAAGTCGGAAAGATAGGTGCAATCCGGCGAGAACTATGTGGAAAAGCGTGTCCATTTTGTGGTGGTTATAAATACCAGCTTGTTCTAAGGGCAAACAACTCACCCGGTAGCGAGGGACTCTTTGCACGCTGTAGCCAGTGCCAACGTCCCAAAGAACTAGATGAGGATCTGGGACGAATTCTTTGGATGTAATTGCAACCCAAGATCGGTGGCCAAAACCTCGGAAGGATTCGGCCGACAGAGGAGGTGATCCCATATGCGAGCATCGGCGACAAGAAAGCTCAATGCCCTTCGAATGATGGTTGCCGGTGGGGTTATCCGGGCTGCCCATAGTAAGCATGACGAATTCATTCATCGCCAGCATCAGGTCCGAACCGAAAACCCAGCCGCTGAAGTCGACCATCTCGCGCCATTCAACGTGTTAACGCCCACCACTCGATTCTCACTTTGCAACCCTGCTATAGATTACTCAATGAAATATCAATGATCGCTCCCGTCTAGGCATGCTCACATACTCTTTGCGATGGCAATCTACTTGAGCACATCGTAGACTCTGAGGTATTATCCTGCGGGCGAGCCAGCTGACGACCGTCCTCGCGAATCGCTCGCATTTTCAGAAGAAAGCCCTGGTAGGAGAGGTGGCCGAGTGGCCGAAGGCAACGGTTTGCTAAACCGTCACAGGGCCAAAAGTCCTGTCGCGGGTTCAAATCCCGCCCTCTCCGCCACCGGTAACCTCACAGTTCGTTGCGAATAAGAACGACTGCACGTCATCACCTTAATGTTGTTCATAAATAACTCCAAGCCTTTCCGATCACTAGCAGCGGTATCACCCTTGATTTTGACTCAAGATCCTGTTACATGACACCGCTCGGTTCATAGACCCCCCACGCCACGTGCCGAGGTAGCTCAGTTGGCAGAGCACAGCCCTGAAAAGGCTGGTGTCGACAGTTCGATTCTGTCCCTCGGCACCATCTATCTATAAATCACTTGCACGATTCTTTACCTTTACCGAACCTTCCCACCGAAACTACAACCATTGGCTTAGGAAGTTGGGATGTGCTGTGATGGGCCGAATGGAGGAAGCCCATGACGCGAAAACGGCACACGGAGGAGTAGATCATCCTGGTGTTGAAGGATGCCCAGGTAGGCAGTATCCAGGAGCTATGTCGACAGCATGACATTTCGGATGCCACGTTCTACTAAGTGGCGAGCGAAGTACTCGGGCCTGGAGGTCAGCGATGCGAAGAAGCTGCGCCAGCTCGAAGAGGAAAACCGGCGATTGAAACAGATGGTGGCGGAGCAAACGCTGGATATCAAGGCGCTGAAGGCGATCACCGCAAAAAACTGGTAACGCCCAAGGCGAAGAGGGTGGCGGCCCTGTGTAAGCCTATTCAAAATGCGTTTATCGAGAGTTTCAACGGTAAGTTTCGAGATGAGTGTTTAAATGAGCACTGGTTCCTCACGCTCAGGAGGCCAGGTCGTGATTGAAGCCTGGCGTCGGGAAATTAACGAGGAGCGGATGCACAGCACAATTGGGGATGTGAGGCCCATGGAGTTCATCAAAAACCACCAAGACCGGTCCCAGGCAGCACAGAAGTCAACTTCCGTCGCCCAGGTGTAACAAACGGGGAAGGTCATTACAAGTCCATTAACCGCCCGTGGTTGCCGACACCTGCTTCTTCTCGGGCTTCAGCGTGTCGGAGTTTGTCGAACATGATGCCAGTAAGCTTGAGACAGCAGAACGGCTCTACTCAGGGCAAGGCCGAGAGTCAGAGATTCTCTTCTTCATCATCTCGTTCTTCTTTAGTAGGTGGAAGGACGGCAGACAATGCGAGGCAAGCGATCCACACCTCGTGGCTCCATCCCTTGGTATGGTGAAGGTGCGTATCCATTTTAGCATCCACCTCTTTGTATCCTGCTTCGACAACCTGCCGTTCCAGTCTCTCCATATATGTAGACGCAAGCTCCCGTAATTCCCAGTGTTGATTGTGATCTTCTCTCGCCGCTATGACATTGCACTTCTTGACCACAAGCGGATCGGCTTTGAAGGAGTCTCTTCAAGAGCCATGTTCGTCACCTTACCAAATGACTCGCCTTTCTGTCGTACCCATGTTCCCATCAGGCGATTAACGGCCTGATTCTAGACCCCGCTTGTGGATTCCACCGCGTAGAATTTTCTCATGTCGGCACATTTGTCCACATGCCTGCCCGTTTTCCAAGACAGCGTGCAATGTTGTACTGCGCGGCATCATCCTCAGGTCAGCGTGCCTCGAAAGAGGATACCGACTATGTACCAAGGAGGCATAGCCATCCGGAACGGTCACAGCTAACCTTCTCTCATGTGTAATGAATGTCGGAAGCATCAAGATGTAAGAGGATTTGGAGAACGATGCCTGTTGTACCAATGAACACAGTCGCCCCCTTCGACGGCACACATCTTGGGCACTTTCTCCTACCGGCTAAGGCGCTGTTACGATTCTCTCACCCATCGCACGCGCGTGCTCTGGAGTCATCAATTCGCAGAACTGTTACTACCCGTGATCGGGCGCTTCGCGGCGTCAGGCCCCGACAGCGTATGCCCACCGTCATCCGGATCGGAGGGACAACCAGAGAGAAGAGTTTGTGCCGGTCATGATCGATCCGATTCGTCGAGAAGTCGTGTTGATCGATGCTAATGGTCGGGATGAGGGGGAGTTCCGTTGCATCGCAGCGCTCAACCTCGGCTTTTTGATTCAACATCGGTGCATGAAGTGCAGAATTATGAGGGTCCATATGTGAGAAATACCCAAGTGGAGATTCGGACACTAAGACATCGTGAGAATCGGCAATCGATAAATCAACCGGCTTGAGATGCACAATTGCTCAGCCTCCCCTGCCCTAGTCGCAATGTCGTCGCGATATGAACACTGAGACAACTACAGGATTTGCACAACGAGCACTCAACCACATCATTGAACCCTGGTCATCGTGGGAGAATTTCGCATTTGCCATTACAGCCGGGGCCAGAACATTCACGGATTTCACTTCTGAATTTGGATGGCCACATCTTCTCTCCACTCTTGTGCTCACGGGCATGTTTTTTCTACTTGGCCGCAAGAACGGCACGGTCGGCAGCAGGTCATTTTTTGAATTTGTCTGTCCGCGAGAAATTTACCGTCACCCTTCCGCCATCCTCGATTACAAGTTTGCGACCATTAGTGCATCGACCGACCTCTTGATCCATGCCCCCGTCATTACTGGGATCAGCCTGCTCGTATATAAAATGACGGTATACCTCTTTTCAGGACCCTGGTCCTTGAAGGAGCCGTTCACCAATCACCCCGTCGCCACAGCTATCGCTCTGTTGAGTCAACTGATGATTCTCAGCGACCTCGTTTATTTTGTCTCCCACTATCTTATGCATAAGATCCCCCTGCTATGGACATTTCATCAAGTACATCATTCCGCCGAAGTACTCACACCCATCAGCGTGGCGAGAGTCCACCCAGTGGAACGCTTGTTTCAAGCCGTCGTTCGCGCATTGTTGGGCGGGGTTGGGGCAGGCTTATATACGTCGGCCTCTGACCTTCAGATATCAATCGGCACCTTGTTTGGTATCAACGCAGCATTGTTTCTCTTTCTTTCGTTTGCCTATAACCTTCGACATTCTCATATCTGGTTTTCCTATGGTCCTGTTCTCAGTTGGCTCCTTGTGAGTCCGGCACAGCATCAAATTCACCATAGCCGAGATCCTAAACATCATGACAAAAACTTCGGCCTTGTCTTCGCCTTTTGGGATGCACTCTTTGGATCGTTATACATTCCTCGAACACGCGAAGCATTGACATATGGGCTTGCGGGCGTGCCTTCGGGAAAGTATTCGACGGTGCTGCAGTTGTACTTTTCCCCATTTGTCGAGGCTACGCATATGTTGTTGGAGGCACTTTATAGAATTTTCATGAAAAGCAACTGGACTCGCGGAAGAGTGAAAATATTGAGCAGACTTGAAATACGTGTGAGATTGCGCAGACTGGACAATCGAACCCAAGCACCACGGTAAACCAATAATTTCAGTCAATGAGACTGAGAATAGGAGCGCAATAAATGCCACACCCACGTGAGGTTGCTGACAGAATAGTTCAAACGATGCGATGCATCAGGGCCGGCTTCAGGACTACGACTATTCTTGCGTTTCCTGATAAGCCTGAACCCGGCTCAGTTCTGTCCAAGATGTGCCACCTTCTTGGGTACCGGGTGACTCAGGATATAACCAAGGAAGCGGATGTGATCATTAACTGGGAGGATTGTACATTCCGCCGTTCTTATACGGTTCTAGAAGCTCTCAGCAAGAAGCAGCATGTGCTTAACATCCAGTGCAAGGACATTTCTAAGAGGAAGGTAGACAAAATTCACCAAGCCGTGTTCGGCTACAGACTGGCAGTGAACCCGCTCGAGTTCCAGGGTCTAGCTGTACAGAAGTCGAACGACAATGCAACCCATGACGGCATTGTCATACAGTGTCCAACCGCAGTTGTTGATGAACATTCTGTTTATCAAAGGCTGGTGAACAACAAGAAAGACCGGGACTATATTGAGGACATCCGAGTTCCTGTCGTAGGTAATACCATCCCCTTTTGCTACCTCAAACATAGGCGCATTGATGATCGGTTTAGCAACGAGAATACTTCCGCCACTCTCTGCGAGCGAGACGCCGTGCTTTCCAGAAGCGAAGTAACCCTTTTGCTACGACTTTGTCGTGGTATGGGATTGGACTATGGCGAGCTTGATGTTTTGAGAGATTTGACTGATGGAAAACTGTACGTTGTAGACGTAAACAACACTCCTTGGGGACCGCCAAATCATCTCGACGATAAAAGTGTTGGTATTGCATTGAAACGACTTTCCGAAGCATTCGTGACTTCTTTCATATCATTGGATCATTCAGCGCTCATGTTCAGTAGCTCAGAGCTACACAACCCTCTCACCGACTATGAGACATCCAGCAACCCAACTGGTTGATGAGGACATCGCGCAAGGTTGGTCTAGCCCTCGGATAGAGCCAGGAGGATTCGTAGCAACAGGCTAGAGAGGGACCACTAGCACAATGATCGGCATTGCATGGAGGATCATGTGGAATAGATGGGATGGGCTCATTATCTCGATCCTGGCGACCTTAGCCGCGATTGCAAGCTTTCATGCGAGCCAATTTATGCCTTTTGAGACGTGGGATGTCTGGTTTGAAGGAGACTTGTTCCGCACCTATCGGAACATGGTAAGGGCTGATAGTGATCATTCTCGTACTAACCTGCATCCCCTCGTCACTTACGTTACGTATCGCCCCACTGCTCACCTGATAGACCATTTCGGGGCCATCACTGCTGTACGAATGGTATTGGCAGCCGTGGCATCTGTATGGATAGGGACCTTTTATCTTCTATTACGCGGCCTTAACTGCCGCTATTTGGACTCGGTGCTTTTTAGTCTGCTGGCCAGTATCAGCGCTGCCGCCATGTTTTGGCTTCCCGTACCCGAAACGTATTCATTCGGCTCTTGTACCATTCTCCTGGCCCTACTGCTCATACTCATTGTCCCTGAGACATCATTCTGGGGTTATGTAACTCTTAATGCGCTGACGCTCAGTATGACGGTGACCAATTGGATGGCTGGGCTGCTGGCCACCATCGTAGCCCATTCATGGGTACGCAGCCTTCAGATTATCGGCGCAGCTCTTGCCGTGATTGTGGTGCTCAGTGGAATACAAAAAAGAGGATTCCAAGATGCACAATTCCCATTCATGAAGTCAGGCGAGGAACAGGAATTTCTTTTCAGAGACGATTCCGGAGGGCCGATTCGCATTATGAGCTCCTTCTTTTTCCATTCCATAATTATGCCGGATATTGTGGCCCTAAAGAATGAGCAGATGTTTCCCGGACCAAAGACCGCTAACCTGACCCACAAGCTCAGCACACAGGTTTCTTCCGTCGGCTCGGGTAGTCGCTGGGCGCAATTCGCCGTGCCAGTTTGGGCAGCCTTACTAATGTTGGGCCTCTGGGCGCTGTTCACAGTACCTCAGCACAACAAGTTCCGGCTGGTCCTCGGGCTCTTGTTGGCCGGTCAGCTAATGTTACATCTGGCATATGGAGAGGAAACGTTTCTCTACGCCCTTCACTTTGCGCCACTCTTAGTGATCACAGCAAGTCTAGCGACCTTGACGGTGGCTCGGCCTCTTGTCCTACTGCTGGTCACAATGCTCATTGTGAGTGTAGGTTTGAACAATGTTGTTCAGTTCCAACAGGCCGCGGGGCTTGTGAAGTGCCTTCAACAGCGCGCCTTGTCGGTAACGATGCACACTTGTGCCTCCGCTCTCACGAGAGCGTCCGACGAGTAGTGGTAACACGCCCCATACGGAGGATCTCTCCAAAGGCCAAAGGCTAGAGCCTAATTGCAGTATGAAGAGCTGCAGAGAAAATCAAGCTGGACGCCCCGGCGATAGGCCCAGTCTTCCAATGCATGTGATTACATCTCAAGACCTCGCTGTTAGAAGTATTTCTTAACAGGAGGCGCATACGCCCAAGATTTGAAAACATCATTGATTGCGAACGGCTATGTTCCCTTGACAGCTCGCACTGTAATGACTAGCTCATAATCCTTGTCCTGATGGTCCAACTCCTCCCGAGTCAATTCACTGGAAATCAACCCATGCAGACTGGCCAGTGCGGACAGCACGTTCCCGTGAGCCTGAATCGTGGTGAGTTCTGAGCGGAAACACTCTTCGAACAGCATACGGACTGACCGTGAAGTAAATTTCCAATAATCTCCCCAATTATCGTCGTCATACCGTGCAATTTGACTGATACCCGGCACTACAACGAGCACCACCCCGCCCGGTTTCAGAATACGATGGAGAGTATGCAATGCCGATTTGACATCATAGACGAACTGCAGGGTAAATGTGAGAATGGCGCAATCGAAGGTGTTCGATGGGATATGGTCAGCTGCAGTAAGGTCCGCAACAATCGTCGTATCGATATTTCCGGGCTTGACATTCAACACATCTGATTTGGAAACCTTCGCCCCCCCAAATCGTTTCGTATAGCGACCATCCCCGACTTCCAACACGTGTCCATGCACATCGTCTGCATAACGAGAAAGAAATATATTCTCCGTATAATAACGATCGATAGGTTGCCCTGCTTGCCATCCAAAATCGCGGCGAATGGGATAAACGGTTCGTAACGAGTTACACCAGCGCCAGTCCAATCCGAGGCCACGTTGCGTATGAAGGAAGGTCGCACGGCATTCCTGATAAATTTGCTCCCCTAAGACCTTTCTAATGAGCGTCTTGATTGGCCAAGCCAACGCAGAAACGAGATGATCATACATAAACCGTACGGAATCTCCTACGTCTGCATGTAGCAGGTTTTGCGAATTGTTCCTTTTGAGAGAACCCACGAACCAGAGCCGTTTTCTCACTCAATTGGATCAAAGGGGGCCATCATCGAAGAAGAGAGGCCAATGGGCGTTTTCTGGCCCTCAGAATGCACGTCGGTGTGATGCCTGAAACTGGACGTGTGGTTCTTCAGTCTGGGGCGATGACTGTTGCATGACACCTGAGTACAGCCCGAGTGTAAACAATGGCTCCCTGGTCAATTCTATGTGGGAACCTTGCCGCTGCAACAATCACAATAGACCTCCGCAGCATAATACAAGGGCTTACCAGTACACGAATTATGTAAGCATACTACTGATTTTGAGGTTCTAGGAAAAGCTGATATCGATTTGTAGTGGAGCCCGCATCAACCGCTCCACCCCGGCCATCGATTTTAGCTAGAACCCTACTTCAGGGTCAGCATTGGAGGGCAGGAGCATGGCACTCTTTAGCGTTTCTTAAACTGCAGAGTTATTGGTTCTTCAATCCTTTCGATGAACTAGTGCTCGGAGGTTGAACCACAGGCTGTTGATTATCGATGTCGGCCGGTGCTTCAGGTTCCCCAGGTAGCTTGACTGGGCGCTCCTCTGTGATTTGTCGAAAATCGCAAGCACCCAAGAATCCCACCATAATCAAGGCACAGGCCATATTGCGACGGGCTACAAAGAAGCGCATATGAACATTCCATCGTGAGGGATGAATGATCAGGTGGACTATATCCGGCAGGGAAAGCGTTGGCCGCTCCTCTCCCGTTTATCATCCGTTCGCTGCCCTGTCATGCTCCATCGATAGTCCGGACTTCTTTACCCCTGTTATACCCTTATACCCTGCTGGCCGTAAAATCCGAGAACACTGTGATTGATCCCATAGTCATCCAGAGCCGGTGGTCAGCGTCGCCAATAACAATCTCATGCTGAGAACATGATACTCCATCTCGGCATACAGTCCTCCACTCAATATCGGGTTTGCTACCATAAATCCATTGAGAACATAACGGAAAAGATTATGCAATAGCTAAAGGCCTCGTAGGCGTAGGCGTGCCGAGAAATCGCCCAACAAACAACCGGCCGGTCAGATCAGAAAAAGTCTGCGCCAAGAATGCTCGGCCAGGAAACCGACCGCATTCTTACGGTTTGACAGATGACGTTGTATCAGTTTGAGTGGAAATTGCCCTGAATGAGTCGGCTTGGTTTTCCAAATTCGAAGGGCAGTACACTCAGTGCTTGGCACATCATGCATGCATTCTCAGTGAGACTGTCAATTGATGTCGTGCCGCTTTTTCGGTGGAGTTATAATAACCAATCGTTTAGTACCCAGGGCCCATTATTTTGATCGCATCATCATCGGAGGAGGTGACCTTCCTTCAGATGTGAGGGCTGATATTTCACGTGAGGATTCCATGGGGTGTGGAACTATCTTCCGCAGAGGAGGCCCGTGTGATCGATGTCAAGATCGAGTTGCGTCAGCAAGGTGGTGTGTGGGAACTGGTAGCTTGTTCTGTGGAACTGCATGATCAACATGTCCTGGTTCTAGATATTCCTCCGAGACTCGACGAGACGTTTGCAACACAGGAGGCCGCGATTGCGACCGTGAAAGAGCGTGTGACGATCGAGCTTCAGCATAACAATAGACACGAGTCAGGCGATGACGTCAAATGGCAAATCACAATCCATCCTACGGAGTCCTCCATCTCATAATTATCCGACCTCTGCACGCGCTCATCCTCTCGACCTTCTCCCCATCCCGTGACCGGGTCCATCACATTTTCCGCAGACCACCCTCCGGTCCGCAACATCGAGACCGCCCAAGTGTACCGAGGAGCACAAAAAAGGACCGCCGGCCCTGGGAGATGTGGATTTCCAGGTTGACTTGTTATTCTGCCACTAAAGTGTTTCATATGCCTGCCTCAATTCGTTCATCGCATGACAGACAAGACCTTCAGCACTACGTAGCGAAATGACGTTCTCGCAGTATAT
>Ga0075420_100004755_pt1 | contig 11920 bp, 11 predicted proteins | sample SoiMetdeltSBSDD4_FD_75296 | JGI IMG/M metagenome (GOLD analysis project Ga0075420, IMG submission 75296) | Bulk soil microbial communities from a Populus tree surrounding site in Tennessee, USA - Soil MetaG P. deltoides SBSDD4 | ecosystem: Environmental > Terrestrial > Soil > Tree plantation... | reverse complement strand
GTTCCGGTGATCCCGCCGGAGCTGCGCCCGATGGTGCAGCTCGACGGTGGCCGGTTCGCCACGTCGGACCTCAACGACCTGTACCGCCGCGTGATCAACCGCAACAACCGGCTCAAGAGGCTGATCGATCTCGGTGCGCCCGAGATCATCGTCAACAACGAGAAGCGCATGCTTCAGGAGTCGGTGGACGCGCTGTTCGACAACGGTCGCCGCGGCCGTCCCGTCACCGGGCCGGGCAACCGTCCGCTCAAGTCGCTGTCCGATCTGCTCAAGGGCAAGCAGGGCCGGTTCCGTCAGAACCTGCTCGGCAAGCGTGTCGACTACTCCGGCCGTTCGGTCATCGTGGTCGGCCCGCAGCTCAAGCTGCACCAGTGCGGCCTGCCCAAGCTGATGGCGCTCGAGCTGTTCAAGCCGTTCGTGATGAAGCGTCTGGTCGACCTCAACCACGCGCAGAACATCAAGAGCGCCAAGCGGATGGTGGAGCGTCAACGCCCGCAGGTGTGGGACGTGCTCGAAGAGGTCATCGGCGAGCACCCGGTGCTGCTGAACCGTGCACCCACTCTGCACCGCCTCGGCATCCAGGCCTTCGAGCCGATGCTGGTGGAGGGCAAGGCGATTCAGCTGCACCCGCTGGTGTGTGAGGCGTTCAACGCCGACTTCGACGGTGACCAGATGGCCGTGCACTTGCCGCTGAGCGCGGAAGCCCAGGCCGAGGCCCGGATCCTGATGCTGTCGTCGAACAACATCCTGTCGCCTGCGTCGGGCCGCCCGCTGGCCATGCCGCGTCTGGACATGGTGACCGGGCTGTACTTCCTGACCACCGAGATCGCAGGCGACATCGGCGAGTTCGTGCCGGCCGCCAAGGACAAGCCGGAGTCGGGCGTGTACAGCTCGCCGGCCGAGGCGATCATGGCGCTGGACCGCGGTTCGCTGTCCGTGCGTTCCAAGATCCGGGTGCGGCTGACCCAGCTGCGTCCGCCGGCCGACCGCGAGGCCGAGCTGTTCGGCGACGAGGGCTGGAAGCCAGGCGACGCCTGGACGGCCGAGACCACGCTGGGCCGGGTGATGTTCAACGAGTTGCTGCCGATGGCGTATCCGTTCGTCAACGAGCAGATGCACAAGAAGGTGCAGGCGCGGATCGTCAACGACCTGGCCGAGCGCTATCCGATGATCGTGGTCGCGCAGACCGTGGACAAGCTCAAGGACGCCGGCTTCTACTGGGCCACCCGTTCGGGTGTCACCGTGTCGATGGCCGACGTGCTGGTGCCGCCGCAGAAGCAGGAGATCCTGGACCGCTACGAGAAGGAAGCGGATCAGATCGAGAAGAAGTATCAGCGCGGTGCGCTCAACCACGACGAGCGCAACGAGGCGTTGGTGAAGATCTGGCAGGACGCCACCGAAGAGGTCGGTAGGGCGCTGCGGGAGCACTACCCGAGCGACAACCCGATCATCACGATCGTTGACTCGGGTGCCACGGGTAACTTCACCCAGACGCGGACGCTGGCAGGCATGAAGGGTTTGGTGACCAACCCGAAGGGTGAGTTCATCCCGCGTCCGATCAAGTCCTCGTTCCGTGAGGGCCTGACGGTGCTGGAGTACTTCATCAACACCCACGGCGCCCGAAAGGGTCTGGCGGACACCGCTCTTCGTACCGCGGACTCGGGTTACCTGACCCGTCGTCTGGTCGACGTTTCGCAGGACGTCATCGTGCGCGAGACCGACTGCGAGACCGAGCGCGGCATCAATGTCACGCTGGCCGAGCTGCAGGACAAGTCGCTGGTTCGCGATCAGCACATCGAAACGTCTGCCTACGCGCGGACATTGGCCACCGACGCGACCGATGCCAAGGGCAACGTGATCGTCGAGCGCGGTCATGACCTGGGCGATCCGGCGATCGAGGCGCTGCTTGCGGCGGGCATCACCGAGGTGAAGGTTCGCTCCGTGCTGACCTGCGCGACGGGCACCGGCGTGTGCGCGATGTGCTACGGCCGCTCGATGGCGACGGGCAAGCTCGTCGACATCGGCGAGGCGGTCGGCATCGTGGCCGCGCAGTCCATTGGTGAGCCCGGTACTCAGCTGACCATGCGTACGTTCCACCAGGGTGGCGTCACCGGCGGTGGCGACATCACCGGTGGTCTGCCTCGCGTGCAGGAGCTGTTCGAGGCCCGCGTCCCGCGGGACAAGGCGCCGATCGCCGACGTCACCGGACGGGTTCGGCTCGAGGAGGGCGAGCGCTTCTACAAGATCACCATCGTTCCCGACGATGGTGGCGAGGAAGTGGTCTACGACAAGCTCTCCCGTCGTCAGCGCCTGAAGGTGTTCAAGCACGACGACGGCAGCGAGCGGCTGCTCGCCGACGGCGATCACGTGGAGGTGGGCCAGCAGCTGATGGAAGGCTCCGCCGACCCGCACGAGGTGCTGCGTGTCCAGGGCCCCCGCGAGGTGCAGATCCACCTCGTCAAGGAGGTCCAGGAGGTCTACCGAGCTCAGGGCGTGTCGATCCACGACAAGCACATCGAGGTGATCGTCCGGCAGATGCTGCGTCGCGTCACGATCATCGATTCGGGTGCGACGGAGTTCCTGCCCGGCTCGCTGACCGAACGTGGCGAGTTCGAGACCGAGAACCGTCGGGTGGTGGCCGAGGGCGGCGAGCCCGCGGCTGGTCGCCCGGTGCTGATGGGCATCACGAAGGCGTCGCTGGCCACCGACTCGTGGCTGTCGGCGGCGTCGTTCCAGGAGACCACGCGCGTGCTGACCGATGCGGCGATCAACTGCCGCAGCGACAAGCTGCAGGGTCTGAAGGAGAACGTGATCATCGGCAAGCTGATCCCGGCCGGCACCGGCATCAACCGGTACCGCAACATCCAGGTGCAGCCGACCGAGGAGGCCCGGGCCGCCGCGTACACGATCCCGTCCTACGAGGATCAGTACTACAGCCCGGACTTCGGCCAGGCCACCGGTGCCGCGGTGCCGCTGGACGATTACGGCTACAGCGACTACCGCTAGTCAAAACGAAAAAGCCCCCGGTATCCCCGGGGGCTTTTTCTCTTGCGGTTTGTGCGCCGAACGGCCTGTGTTGGTGCGATGCTGGGTCTGCGCGCGTCATCGCTATCTAGGGGGGAAAACATGATGCGACACGTCGCGATGCTGGTTTCGTCCGCTGCGCTTACCGCGGGCGTGTTGACTGCGTGCGGCGGCGACGACAAATCGTCTTCTCCTCCAAACACGGTTGGCCAGTCGCCGACAATCGAGACGCCGTACACGACGACCACCGCCCAACCTGCGGGCCCGGAGATCGTGATCTCCGGCATGGCCTACACAGTGCCCCCGTCGGTGAAGCCCGGCGAGCGGATCACCGTTGTCAACAAAGACGACCCGAACCACACCGTTACAGCCGACGCAAACAATCTGTTCGACGTCCGAATATCCGGCGGCGGCGGCATATCGACACTCATTGCGCCGAGCACGCCTGGCACCTACCCATTTCACTGCAAATACCATGCCGGTATGCAGGGATCGCTGATCGTCCAGTAGCACCGACGTCTGAACGCGAGCCCGTGTCTGCTGGCGGCGTAGCCTTTTGCTATGAACATCGTGGTCGTGGTGGTCGCCGTGGTGCTGATGGTCATCGTCCTGATCGCGACCGGCCTGTTGCTCCGCAGCGTCGTTGGCTCGTCCAAGCAGGGATACCGGCGCAATCTGGACGACATCCGACGGATCCGCAACGACATTCGTGCTGAGGACCCCAATGCGTCGAAGATCAGTGTGAATCGCGACGCCTGGGCCGGCACCTCGACAGACCTGCCCGGATAACCGACACTCGCCGGGCTGTCGGGCCGCCTCACTAGACTGGCCGCGTGCTTATTGGTTCGCACGTCCACCAAGACGATCCCCTGGCCGCGGCCGAGGCCGACGGCGCCGACGTGGTGCAGTTCTTCCTCGGCAACCCGCAGAGCTGGAAGAAGCCCAAACCCCGCGAAGACGCAGAATTACTGAAGGCGTCGAGCATGCCCCTGTACGTGCACGCGCCCTACCTGATCAACGTGGCGTCGGCCAACAACCGGGTGCGCATCCCGTCGCGCAAGATCCTTCAGGACACCTGCGATGCGGCTTCGGAGATCAATGCGACCGCCGTGATCGTGCACGGCGGCCATGCCGACGACAACGACATCGAGGCCGGTTTCGAGCGGTGGGTAAAAGCGTTGCAGTACCTCGAGACCGATGTGCAGGTGTACCTGGAGAACACCGCCGGCGGGGACCACGCCATGGCCCGCCACTTCGATGTCATCGGTCGGCTGTGGGATCACATCGGAGACAGCGGCATCGGCTTCTGCCTCGACACCTGCCACGCCTGGGCAGCGGGCGAAGCGTTGATCGATGCGGTGGATCGCATCAAGGCGCTTACCGGCCGCATCGACCTGGTGCACTGCAACGACTCTCGCGATGCCGCGGGCTCTGGCGCCGATCGGCACGCGAATTTCGGCACCGGGCAGATCGACCCCGAACTGTTGGTTGCGGTGGTCAAGGCCGCCGACGCGCCAGTGATCTGCGAAACCGCCGATGAGGGCCGAAAGGACGACATCGCGTTCCTGCGCGAGCACGTCGGCTGAAGCACGGTTCGATAAACGAACGATTACCCAACCCGCAGTGACGCCGCGGTGAACTACGCTCATTTGAGTGTCGGCAGTCGACGACTCGCCAATTGCGTTGGTCCGCCTCCAGGATGCGGACCAACTGCGCGAGCGTCGTTTGACGATTGCACGTCGCATCGCCATCGCGACGTGGGCCGCCGTCATCGTCTATCGAACCGTCACAACGGGTTTCGCGTTCAACCGCGAACTGTTGCTGCTCTACATCTGCACCGGACTGCTGGTCGCCAGCATCGGCCAAGGCCGCCGCATGCTCTACGTCATCCGCGACTGGCTGCCATTCGCCGTGGTGCTTGTCGCATACGACCTGAGCAGGGGAGCGGCGACGTTGATCGGGCGGCCGACGATGTGGCACTGGCAAATCGACGCCGACCGCTGGCTGTTCTTCGGCACGGTCCCGACGGTGTGGCTGCAGGAGCGGCTGAAGCTGCCCTTCCCGCCATGGTGGGAGATCGTCATCAGCACCGTCTACATGTCGTTCTTCATCCTGCCCTACGTTGTCGCCGCGGTGCTGTGGCTACGCGATCGGGAGGAGTGGAAGGCGTTCGTCCGCTTGTTCGTCGGTCTGTCGTTCACCGCGCTGTTCATCTACGCGCTGTTGCCCGCCGCGCCGCCGTGGGCCGCCGCCCGGTGCACGTCCACAGACGTCGCCGGCGGCCCGTCAGGTCCGCGATGCATGTTCGGCCCGGCCCGAGGGGTGCCCGACGGCGGCCTGCTCGGCGCGATGCAGACGACGGCGGATGGCGCCAACGGCTGGGTCGAACGGATCGTCGGTCGGGGCTGGGGGAAGCTGAACCTTCAGACTGCGAGTGCGCTGATCGACCAGGGCCAGGCCAGCGTGAACCTGGTCGCGGCGATTCCGTCGCTGCACGCCGGCCTGACCGCTGCGGTCGCGGCATTCCTGTGGACGCGAGTTGGGCGCATATGGCGGCTGCTGTTGGTGGCCTACGTCCTGGTGATGGCGTTCACCTTGGTCTACACGGCCGAGCACTACGTCGTCGACATCCTTCTCGGGTGGGTTCTGGCTGCGATCGTCTTGGTGGTCGTCCGTCAGTACGAGGTGCGTCGGCGAAGACGCGCTGAAAAGGCCTACGGCTGAGATCAATTGGCAGACGGCACGAAGTCGCCACGCGGGCGATTCAATGGCGCGCTGCCCACCGCATCTAAACTGGCCTGGTGCTGACCGGTTCGCGTGTCCACCCATTGCGGCCACGCGCATTGATCGCACAGATCGCGATCTACGTCGTGATAGCGCTCGCGGCGGGCGGTTGCTTCTTCTTCGATGTGCCATCCGAAGTGCACATCATCAGCGTCGGTGGCATGCAGCGGACCTACCGCCTCTACACGCCCCCGAATCTCCCGCCGAACGCTCCCCTCGTCGTCGTCCTGCACGGCGCATTGGCGAACACCATCAACGCCGAAACAACCTCCGGCTTCGATCAGCGGGCCAGAATCGGCAAGTTCCTCGTCGCATATCCAGACGAATCGACAAGACCTGGAACGCGTACGGCTGCTGCGGAGACGCGACGAAAAAGAACATCGACGACGTCGCCTTCGTCACCGCGGTAGTCAACGACATCCCCGGTGTCGACCGACAGCGCGAGTACGCCACCGGTCTGAGCAACGGCGCAATGTTGGCCCACACGATGGCGTGCCGTACCGACCTGTTCGCGGTAATCGGCGTGGTGGCAGCCACCATGTTCGACCCGTGCCCGGATCCGCGTCCGACATCCGTCATGCACATCCAGGGCATGGCTGACAATTTGGTGAAGTTCAACGGCACCCCCAAGGGCGATACCGCCACGGTCGACGGTCCGCCGATACCTGACGTGAATGCGTTCTGGCGCAGGGTGGACGATTGCGCACCACCGGAGGTCAGCAAGAACGAGACGGTAACCATCACGGCGGCCAAATGTCCCGATAATCGGGAGGTCGTGCTGGTCACGGTCGACGATCTCGGACACAAGTGGCCGGACAATGCCGCTGCTGCGTTCTGGAAGTTTTTCGAGCGCCACCCGAAGTGATGTGTTACGACACTTCTTCAGCTGTCGAAAAAATGTAATATGGGTGCCATGCCAGACACGCATGTCGTCACCAATCAGGTCCCACCGCTGGACAGCTACAACCCGGCAACATCGCCGGTGCTGACCGAAGCGTTGATCCGCGAAGGCGGCGAGTGGGGCCTCGACGAGGTCACCGAACTCGGGGCCCTCTCCGGGAGTCGTCAGGCCCAGCGGTGGGGCGAGCTCGCCGACCGCAACCAGCCGATCCTGCGCACCCACGACCGGTACGGCCACCGCATCGACGAGGTCGAATACGACCCGGCCTACCACGAGCTGATGAAGGTCGCGGTCGGCCACGGGCTGCACGCCGCGCCGTGGGCAGACGACCGCCCCGGCGCGCATGTCGTCCGCGCCGCCAAGACCTCGGTGTGGACGCCCGAGCCCGGCCATATCTGCCCGATCTCGATGACGTATGCGGTTGTGCCTGCGCTGCGCAACAACCCCGACCTGGCGGCGATATACGAGCCTCTGCTCGCCAGCCGGGAGTACGACCCCGAGCTGAAGGTGCCTTCCACAAAGGTGGGCATCACCGCGGGCATGTCAATGACCGAGAAGCAGGGCGGCTCCGACGTCCGCGCGGGCACCACGCAAGCAACGCCGAACGGCGACGGCACATACCGCCTCGTCGGCCACAAGTGGTTCACCTCGGCGCCGATGTGCGACATCTTCCTGGCGTTGGCGCAGGCACCCGGCGGGCTGAGTTGCTTCTTCCTGCCGCGAATCCTGCCCGACGGCAGCAGAAATCGGATGTTCCTGCAGCGGCTGAAGGACAAGCTCGGCAACCACGCCAACGCCTCAAGCGAGGTCGAATACGACGGCGCTACCGCATGGCTGGTCGGCGAGGAGGGTCGCGGCGTGTCGACCATCATCGAGATGGTCAACCTGACCCGGCTGGACTGCACGCTGGGCAGCGCCACCAGCATGCGCAGCGGTCTTACGCGGGCCATCCACCACGCCCAGCACCGAAAGGCGTTCGGCGCGTATCTGATTGATCAGCCGCTGATGCGCAACGTACTCGCGGATCTCGCCGTCGAAGCGGAGGCGGCGACGATCGTCGCGATGCGGATGGCAGGTGCCACCGATGCTGCGGTGCGCGGCGACGAACGCGAGACGCTGCTGCGCCGCATCGGCCTGGCGGCCAGCAAGTACTGGGTGTGCAAGCGCGCCACCCCACACGCCGCGGAAGCGATGGAATGCCTTGGCGGCAACGGCTACGTCGAGGAGTCCGGCATGCCGCGGCTGTACCGCGAGGCGCCGCTGATGGGCATCTGGGAAGGCTCCGGCAACGTCAGCGCGCTGGACACGTTGCGCGCCATGGCAACTCGGCCAGAGTGTGTCGACGTGCTGTTCGACGAGCTGGCCAAGACGACCGGTCAAGATCCGCGTCTGGATGCCCACGTCGATACTCTCAAACCGGCACTGGAGGACCTCGAGACCATCCAATACCGGGCCCGCAAGATCGCCGAGGACATCAGCCTCGCGCTACAGGGCTCACTGCTGCTGCGCCACGGCCATCCAGCCGTCGCTGAGGCGTTCCTGGCCACCCGGATGGGCGGTGCGTGGGGCGGCGCGTACGGAACCATGCCGACCGGGTTGGATCTTGCGCCGATCCTGGAACGTGCAATGGTCAAGGGATGACACACGCGATCAGGCCGGTCGACTTCGACAACCTGAAGACGATGACGTACGAGGTGACCGATCGGGTTGCGCGCATCACCTTCAACCGCCCCGAGAAGGGCAACGCGATCGTCGCCGACACGCCGCTGGAACTGTCGGCGCTCGTCGAACGGGCCGACCTCGACCCAGGAGTGCACGTCATTCTGGTATCCGGTCGGGGCGAAGGCTTTTGCGCCGGATTTGATCTGTCCGCCTACGCCGAGGGCTCGTCGTCTGCTGGCGGTGGCAGCCCGTACAAGGACACTGTGCTCTCCGGCAAGACCCAGGCGATCAACCATCTGCCCGATCAGCCGTGGGACCCGATGATCGACTACCAGATGATGAGCCGGTTCGTCCGCGGCTTCTCCAGCCTCATGCACGCCGACAAGCCGACGGTCGTCAAGATCCACGGCTACTGCGTGGCGGGCGGCACAGACATCGCCCTGCACGCCGATCAGGTGATCGCGGCCGCCGACGCCAAGATCGGCTACCCGCCCACCCGCGTGTGGGGCGTGCCCGCCGCAGGCATGTGGGCGCATCGGCTCGGCGATCAACGCGCCAAACGCCTTCTGCTGACAGGTGATTGCATCACCGGAGCGCAAGCTGCCGAATGGGGCCTCGCCGTCGAGGCACCCGATCCCAAGGATCTCGATGAGCGCACCGAGCGCCTGGTCGAGCGGATCGCAGCGAACCCAGTGAACCAGCTCATCATGGTCAAGCTGGCGATGAACAGCGCGCTCTACAACCAGGGAGTTGCCAACAGCGCGATGATCTCGACCGTGTTCGACGGCATCGCCCGGCACACGCCCGAAGGCCATGCGTTCGTCGCCCAGTCTCGCGAGCATGGATTTCGGGAAGCGGTCCGCCAGCGCGACGAGCCGTTCGGCGATTATGGCCGCAAGGCGTCCGGGGTGTAACGGTGCCGACACTTGCGCGGATGACGGCCCGCTCCGTCGTGCTGAGCGTGCTGCTCGGCGCCCACCCGGCGTGGGCCACCGCGAGCGAACTGATCAGGCTGACAGCCGATTTCGACCTTAGGGAGCCGACGGTGCGGGTGGCGCTGACCCGGATGGTGAGTGCGGGTGACCTGGTGCGCTCCGAGGACGGCTACCGGCTCTCCGACCGGCTGCTGGCCCGGCAGCGCCGCCAGGACGACGCGCTCAATCCGCAGGTGCGCAAGTGGAACGACAGCTGGATGACGCTGGTGATCACCAGCGTCGGCATTGATGCGCGTACCCGCGCGGCGTTGCGAACCACTCTGCAGGACAAACGGTTCGCCGAACTCCGCGAGGGCGTGTGGCTGCGACCCGACAACCTGGACATGGACCTGACGCCCGATGTGCTCGACCGGGTGCGGGTACTGCGCTCCCGCGACGACGACTCTTCAGAGCTCGCCGCCCGGCTGTGGGACCTGCCGGGTTGGGTGCGGACCGGCCACCACCTGCTCGACGAAATTGCAACGGCCACTGACATTCCCGGCCGATTCGTCGCCGCGGCCGCCATCGTGCGCCACCTGCTGACCGACCCGGTGCTGCCCGACGAACTGCTGCCCGACGACTGGCCAGGCGATGCGTTGCGGACGGCCTACACGAACTTCGCCGCCGAACTGGTCGCGCGGCGCGACGGTGTCGAACTAATGGAGGCAACGTGACGAGTGGTGGAGTGCGGGTCGAGCGCAACGGCCCGGTGACGACCGTGATCATGAATCGACCCGAGGCGCGCAACGCCGTCAACGGGGCCGCCGCCGCGGAGTTGTACGAAGCGTTCGACGAGTTCGACAAGGACGATTCGGCATCCGTCGCGGTGCTGTGGGGTGATAACGGAACATTCTGTGCGGGAGCCGATCTCAAGGCGTTGGGCACAGCCGACGCCAACCCGGTGCATCGCACCGGGCCCGGTCCGATGGGCCCGAGCCGGATGGTGTTGTCCAAACCGGTGATTGCCGCCGTCAGTGGCTACGCGGTCGCGGGCGGCCTGGAGTTGGCGCTGTGGTGCGACATGCGCGTCGTCGAGGAGGACGCGATCATGGGCGTCTTCTGCCGGCGGTGGGGGGTACCGCTGATCGACGGCGGCACGGTGCGGCTACCGCGGATCGTCGGGCACAGCCGCGCGATGGACATGATCCTGACCGGCCGCGGCGTCGACGCCAACGAGGCCTACGCGATGGGGCTGGCCAATCGCGTCGTGCCCAAAGGGCAAGCGCGGCAACGCGCCGAGGAACTCGCCGCGGAACTCGCCCAGCTGCCGCAGCAGTGCATGCGGTCAGACCGGCTGTCGATGCTCAACCAGTGGGGATCATCAGAAGCGGAGGCCATGGACTTCGAATTCGCCAGCATTTCGCGCGTCGCGGGCGAATCACTCGAGGGCGCAGCACGATTCGCCGCCGGCGCCGGCCGGCATGGCGCGAGCGCCTAGCCCTTGCTGATCTTGTTGTTCGACCCGGTGTCGTTGATCTTCGGGTCGCCGTCCTTGTAGGTGACGGTGTTGTTCAGGCCGACGACGCTAATTTCTTTGTCGACCTTCTCGAAGGTGACCTTGTTGTCGGCGCCGCCGATGTTCACGTTGGCGCACGTGCCCTTCACGGTCAGGGTGTTGTTGGACCCGCCGATGTTGAGCGACTTTCCATCGGCGCAATCGATATCCGCCGTGGTGCCGAACGAGCCGTAATTGATCGTGTTGCCGATCTCGACCTGCGCACCCGACGAACCAGCCGTCGCCGTCGGTGTGGTGGTCTCCTTGCTTTCCGAACCGCAACCGGCGAGGACTAGTGCGGCGACCGCGACCGCTGCGAAAAGCCGAATGCTCACGCGGCCACCCGATCAACGCGGTTGACCATGCCCAATTCCCGGCCGCGGTCCCACACGACCGGCTCGCCACTCTTGTAGAACACCGTTTGGTCGCTTCCGTACACGATGACGTTGTCGACGATGTTGTCGGCGACCACGACGTTCGACGAACCCTGCACCGTCACCGCCCAGCAGCTGCCGAGCGCGTTGATCGTGTTGCCGGTGCCCAAGACGAAAAGTGTCGACTCGTTGCAGTCGATGGTCTGCACGATGCCGTTCCCGGTGATGTGGGTGTCGCCGTTCGCCGCGCTAGCCGACGGTGCTCCGAGGCCGAACGCGACCGGGAACGCGACGGCGCACGCCGCCAGCGATCGACCCACAGCCTTCGATGTCATGCAGGGAGCGTACGTCGCTGCGCGGCCATCTGGGCAGTGGTTGCCTGAGTCGCCTTCGTTGATCGTGCTGGGTAGCGTGTTGAGCGATGCGTGGGCGTGTCAACCCGGTTGCTGTCGTGGCGGTCACAGCGGTAGTGACTGTCGCGGGGTGTTCTCAGACCGTCAGTGGAACCGCGCGTCGCTCGCAGCCCGGCGTGCCCGATCCCAACCGCAGCTATGGCTACGTCGACGATCGCTGCGGGTTGTTGGTCGACGGCTCGATTCAGCAGACGATCGGCGCCGACCACATCGTTCGGCCCTACAGTGGCGCGGTCTGCCAGTACGTATTGGCGCGCGGTTCGGCCATGGTCGACGTCACTTTCTCCTGGTAT
>Ga0075420_100004753_pt1 | contig 11922 bp, 7 predicted proteins | sample SoiMetdeltSBSDD4_FD_75296 | JGI IMG/M metagenome (GOLD analysis project Ga0075420, IMG submission 75296) | Bulk soil microbial communities from a Populus tree surrounding site in Tennessee, USA - Soil MetaG P. deltoides SBSDD4 | ecosystem: Environmental > Terrestrial > Soil > Tree plantation... | reverse complement strand
GCGCTTCGACCCGCCTACGAGCGCGGACAGGGCGCCGACGAGAAACGAACCTTGCTCCTCGCGAAACTTGAGCGCCGCCAGGTTTGGTGGCGGCGCGACGACGTTGCCCTGAGCATCGGTCTGCACGGCGTAGTCGACGCCGGCGAATTTGACGTTCGGGTATTCCTTCGCCAGCAGGGTCAGGTCGTCGGTGAAGATGAACCCGACGCCAATGACGATGTCCATCCCTTCCGCGGCCAGGAGGCGAAGTCCCGCCTCGCGGTCCGACCCTTCACCCGGCTCGATGAACCGCACCCGGGCTCCCAGCTCCCGCTCGGCACGCTCGGCCCCGAGGTAGGCGCCGTCGTTGAAGGACTTATCGCCCCGTCCGCCGACGTCGAAGACGATCCCGACGTCCACTGCGTCGCCGATGGGGGCGGTGACGGCCCCGCTCGGACGCACAAAGAGCAGTGCGACGTGCGCCGCCAGCAGCACGCCGAGGAGGATGAGTAAGCGTTTCATCGCGCGGATAGAATCGTTCGGCGCGGCAACCCAGGCAAGGGAAGGCGGGCCTCGACCGGGATGCTCTTCAAGGGGTCAGGTTTCTTGAAACGCGTTTCACGCCGTTTCAAGAAACCTGACCCCTTGAAGTCTCCTTGAAGTCTCCCGAGGAGGATCCCTCGCCTATCGGTCTGTCGCCGCGAGCTTCCAGAGCCCGTTCAGCATGTCCGACGCATAGACGTAGCTGCCGTCGAAGTGCACGCCCCAGATGTAGACACGCTGGCCGCCCTGGAGCCCCGCGGCCATCTCGCGTCCCATCTTCTGCAGGTCGCAGCGGCCGTCCGCCGACTTCTGCGCCGCCGTGCAACCGGACAGGTCGCCGCGCACGTCGAGGGCGCGAACGCCACCATTGTAATAGGCGGCGTAGAGGATGCCCCGCTGCTCGTCCATCGAGAAGTTGTGCGTTCCGGCGCCGTCCACATGGAAGAACGCGACCTCGCGTGGGTTCCCCATGTCGGACACGTCCACCACGTGGATGTCCCCGCTGGAGGAGGTCTGCGAGGACGCCGGGCCCTCCTCGCCGACGAACGCGTAGCGCTTCGCGTTCGCGCCGCCCGCCGCATCGTGAAACCACCAGATGTTGTGGGCTTCGCTTCCACTCACCTGAGACGAGAACGTCGCGGTGCGCACGTTCCCGATCTGTACAGGGTTCGCCACCGTGCCGCCTTTACCGCCGCCGCCCACGTCCCAGATCGTGAGCCCGTCGTTCCAGAGCGCCGTGAACAGGAGTCCGTCGCGGACGAACACGTCGTGCACGAACGGCGCGCCCATGGGGCGAACGAGCGTCTCGCGCGGGTTCGCGGGATCCGACAGATCGACGATCACGAGACGCGCGGTCGGTGGATCGATGGACAGGAACGCGTAGAGCGTTCCGTTCACTCGCGCGACTTCGGCGGTGTGGACGCCGTTCGTCGTGTTCGGCGTCAGGTAGCGTGTGATGCGCGTCGGCTTGAGCGGGTTCGCGAGATCGTAGATGACGATGGACCCATTCTGCCGCTCGGTGGCGACGACGAGCAGCCGGCCGTCGTCCGAGACCTGAATGTCACCGAGCGTCGTCGCGTTCTCGACGATGAGCGAGTCCACGAGCACCGGTTGGGCGCCACCGATGCGCCAGATGTGCACGGCGTTACCGACGGCCTGTCCCCGCTGACCCCATGTGGACGTGTAGGCGACGTCGCCGCGCGTCCACACTTCGGCCATGAAGCGCGTGTTCATGTTGCCGCGCCCGAGAGAGGCGAGGGCGGGCCCCGTGAATGGCGCGGGGGCGTTGGTGGAATCGGAGTCGCAGGCAGCCAGCGCGCCCGCCGCGATGACGATGGAGGTCGAACGGACAACGAGCCTGACGAACCTTGGCATGAGGTCGGGGTGGTGTGGTGATCAGTGTGTTGCGTGGGGGACGCGTGGCGTGACGTTAGGCATGCCGGCGCCGTACCGGCCCATTCGCGTGTGGTGCGGACCGACGCCTAGTCGGGCGCCGAGGGATATGGACCAGATCGACGACGAACCGTAGATGTCGCGCGGAACGAACGCGGTCGGTGTCAGCTCGGCGCTCGGGTGCGAGAACGACACCTCGGCGAACGGGGCGACGTCCACCCGCCCGAGCTGTCGTTGCATGCTCGCAGCTACGCTGCCGACCTGCCAACGGGTGATGCCGATGATTCCGAGGTCCGTCGGCGAGCGAGACGTGCGAAACGGATCGAGCAGCCGTTGCTCCTCGGGGCGCGTCGTGTTCTCGTAACGTCCCGACACGGAAATGGATCGAACGGCAAGGGTGAGCTCACCGAGCACGGACGTAAACGAGTTGGTGCGGAGATCGCCTAACAGCGCGTCGGTTCGCGCCCATTCGAGCAATCCCGAGCGAACGCGACTCAGCGGCCGGTCGAGTCGTACGGCGGTGCTCCACTTCCGCTGATCGAGCCCGGCGCCGTCCGCGATCTCCGGCGAGGTCACGAATGCGTAGCTCGCCTGGAGCTCGAGCTGATAGAACGCCCTTGCCGTGACGCGGGCGGCCCACGAATCGCCGACCCGGTCCGCGTCAGGCGGCGCGCCCGGGCTCGCCGGTTCGTCGCCGTTGAATAAGGCGCCTTCGACGACCAGACGGCCGTACCGCAGCGCACCGATGGCGACGTACCGCTCGAGGATCTGTGCGAGGTGATGGTTCACCGGGTAAGCCGCGAATGGCCGCGTCATCGGGTCATCCGTACCGAAGGGGACGAAACCCTTGCCTATCGCGAGTGATACCCCGGTTCGGTAAAAGGCTCCTCGTCCAACGATCAACGCTTCGTGGAGGTAGGTATGTGGATGACGCCGGTCCGCGTACCCTTCGCCATATGCTCCGGGCGTGAGCTGGCCACGATCGAGCGTCAGCCCCTCGAAGTCGAGCGAGAGCACGGCAGCGAGCGCGCCACGGAACGCGCTCCCGTGCGCCATGATGATCGGCTGCGCGAGATACCCTTCCGTGAACGCACGCGCCGACATTGCGGGGTCCACGCGCGTGACGAGCGCGAGCGCCTGAGCTCGCACGGACCCGGAGACCGTGGCGACATGCGCCGAGTCGGTGATCTGGGCACATCCCGGCGCGACGGGAACCGCGAGCGCCGCGGCCGCCGCGACGCGCCGGAGAAGCCCGACCACTACCGCGTGGGTCTACGCGCCGCGAGCCACCGCGTGCGGAAGCTGCGGACCTCGTCCGTCACGGACTCGCCGGTCTGTTCGAACGGGACCAGCTCCAGCGCGGGACTCTCGGCCAGCGTGACCGACTCGGTGCGCGTCCCGCCGCGCGACGAGAACTCGACGCGAACGACGTCGCCAGGCTTGTGCGCGGCGAGGACGCGGTCGATGTCGGCGCGCGTTTTCACGGCTCGACCATCGATGGAGATGAAGCGATCGCCTCGATCGAGTCCCGCCGCATAGAGTGGCGAACCGATGAGCGTACCGGAGGTAAGGACGGCGCCGGTGCTGTCGAATGCGATGCCGCCCTGCACCTCGTCACCCATCCACGCCACGCCCGCACGAGCCTTCCGGAGGCGGAACCCGCCGCGCGCGAGGAGGCGCGCATAGTCCGGCACCTCGCGTCCTTCGATGTAGCGGCGCACGTAGTCGTCGGCCCACGGCTGGTCGCCGGCAACCTGTCCGAGCACGCGGCGAACGTCGGCGAGCGTGTACGGCCTGGCCGGCGCGTAGGTGTTCTGATGCCGACCGAACTCCCGCCAGAGCGCCTGCATGAAATCGTCGAGTGACTTGTTGCCCGGCCGCTCACGCAACGAGAGGTCGAGGCCTAACGCGACGACCTGTCCCCACGTGTAGTACGAGATGAAGGTGTTCTGCTTGTTCTGCGGGTCGATCGACGCCGCGGCATCGACGAACGGCGCCTGCATGCTCATCCCGATGGGCGAGAAGAACCGGCGCCCCCCACCGTTCACGACGTTGTTGACCGCGCCGCCCTGCCCGCGCGCGAACGCGACGTCGTCGAGAATGCCGGCGCGCCGCATGATCAGCGGAGCGTAGTAGTTCGTGAATCCCTCGGCGAGCCAGAGCAGGCGCGACATGTCCGCGTCCTCGAACTCGAACGGCTCGAGGTCGCGAGGGCGGAGCCGCTCGACGTTCCAGGCGTGGAAGAACTCGTGCGACGCCGTGCCGAGCGATTGCATCGCACCACCCGACCCGGAGACGATCGTCGAGTTCCGGTGCTCCATGCCGTCGCCATTCGCCCACGGCAGGTAGTCTGCGAGGAAGGTGTAGGTGCCATGATCGAACCCCGGATACTCGCCGAACACGCCGGCCGCCTCGTGGACGATGCGCTTCACGGCGTCGCCGTAGTGGGCCGCATCTTCGTCGGTGCCGGCGTGATGCAGCGCGATGCGGAACGTTGCCGCGCGTCCGGCCATCGAGTCCCGCCACGCGATGAGCTCGTGATCGCTGATCTCGGTGGGGCTATCCATGAAGTACTGCAGATGCGGCGCGGTGAACGTCGCGCTCGTCGCAGTCGGCTCGCCCGCCGGCGCCAGCTGTGTGGCCACGCGCCACTTCGGATCGGCCCACGTGAACGTCACGCGCACCGGGCGATCGTGAAGCCCACGCGCGAACATGAAGGTCGCAGGGATGTTGAGGTGCGCGTGCGTGCGGTCGATCTGGGCGTAGGTCCCGTCGGCTCGATCGCCGAAGAGCGTGTAGGTGACGCGCACCGTGCCGTCATGCCCCGACACGTTCCATTGATGCGGATTGGCCTGCTCGGTCGTGAGGGGACGCCCGCGCGAGTCGAACGCCCTGACGTTGTAGACGTTCTTGGCGAACTCGTGCACGGCGTACCGACCGGGCGAGCTGCGGCTCATCCGTAACTCGAGCGGGCGCATCGGCAGCGCCGAAAACGTCGCCGAGACCTCGGCTTCGTGGTGGACCGCGTTCGGGAAGGAGATCTCGTAGACGACAGCCGCCGCGCCGCGCTGTTGCGCGACCGCCCGGGAGGCCGTTACCGCGTTCGTCGAGTGAGGGGCGGCCGCGACGAGCGGCGCGATGGCGAACGCGAGGAGTGAACGGTTCATGTGCGTGTGCGGGAGCCGGTTGGACCGTGACCGGCCCGAAAGCTCACGCACGGGCGCCGGTAGGGAAAGGCCGCCGGTGACGGCCCGTCGCCTACCAGCTCCCCTCAGTCGTTCAGCTCGCCGGCGTCGCCGCTCGTGCCGTCATTGGCGTCGTTCTGGTCCCGCTGTTCCCGCTTGTCGGCTTCCGACTTGGCGAACTCTTCCTTTTCGCGGTCGAGCAACCCGGATTTCTCCTGAACGTCATCCCGGTTCGCGCCGCCGGATTCCGGCCGGTTGCTTGGAATGGCATGCGATGGCTTCCCGCCCATGTGTCCCTCGTCGGTGAATGTGGATGCTCCATGGTCACGATCCATGCCGATGCCCGCCCGGCGAGCTCGACTGATCGCGTCCTGCCGGCGTTAGGCCGCGGAAGTTCATCGCCCATCCGATCCGGCATCCTCATACGACTCTCGATCATCAGGCGAATCGCCTCGTCCCACAACGTTTGCCCGGCACCGTTGCTCCTCTGCATCTGACCGGTCATCCGCGCCCATCGCGTGAGCTCGGGCCGATCGCGGCCGCGAGCGATGGGCGCTCGACACGAGTGAGGAGGCACGATGCATCGAAGGCTTCGTCAGATTCTCGTCGCCGTGACGGCATCGACCATTCCAGTGGTTGGTGCCGTCGCTCAGGCGACGACGGGGACGATCACGGGCACGGTGACCGACCGAGCCACACAGCAACCGATTCCCGACGCGCAGGTGCTTCTCGTCGGCACTGCGCGCGGTACGCGCACGAACGATCAGGGGCAGTACCGCCTCGCGTCCGTCCCGACCGGCTCGATTCGGGTTCGCGTCATCCGCCTCGGCTACGAGGCCGAGACCTCGTCACTCACCGTCGGTGCGGGCGAGACCGTCACGGCGAACTTCGTCCTCGGCGCGACTGCGACGCGGCTGGACCAGGTGGTCGTGAGTGCAACCGGTGAGTCGGAGCTGCGTCGCGAGTCGGGCAACAGCGTTGCGACGATCAATGTGGACTCGATTCCGCGCACCGCCATCAACGGTGTGAGCGATCTGCTGTCGTCGCGCGCCGCGAATGTCGTCGTGACGCAGACCAGTGGCACGACGGGGGGTGGCTCGCGCATTCGCATCCGCGGGTCGAACAGCCTGTCGCTCTCGAATGAGCCGCTCATCATCATCGACGGCGTTCGCGCCATCAGCGACGTGACGGGCTCGACGATCGACATCGGCGGCCAGAACCCGAGCCGTCTCGATGACCTCAACACGGAGGACATCGCGGACATCGAGATCATCAAGGGTCCGGCAGCGGCCGCGCTGTACGGCACGGCGGCGGCGAACGGCGTCATCCAGATCACGACTCGCCGAGGACGCGCGGGCAAGACACGCTGGCAGGTGTACGCCGACGGCGGAAGCGTTCGTGAGACCACGGCATTTCCAGCGAATTTCGGCAGCGTCGGCCTGACGCCGAGCGGTCGGCGAACGATCTTCTGCACCCTCGAGAGCGAGCTCGCCGGCGACTGCACACCGAAGCCGGACTCACTCCTCAGCTTCAATCCGCTCGAGGAGTTCGGTCCGTTCGTGGACGGGTGGCGCACGCAGTACGGCGCGAGCGCGTCGGGCGGGAACGATCTCCTGCAGTACTATCTCGCTGGCGACTTCGATCGCGAGCAGGGCGTCTATCCGAACAACGAGGTTCGGCGCCGCGGAATGCGGGCGAACCTGACGGGGCAGCTCAGCCCGAAGCTCGATGTCGGCGTGCGTGCCGGTTACAACCAGGCGCGGCTCAAGCTCCCGCAGAACGACAACAACGACCTGAGCCCGATCGCGAACGCCATCTTCGGCAGCGCGCAGGATGATCCCGATCTCCACGGCTACCTGTTCTATCCCGTGGACGTCATGAACGCGATCTACACGGCGCAGAACGTCGACCGCATGACGCTCTCGGGGAACGGCAACTGGCGTCCGCTCCCCTGGCTGAGCGTGGTCGGCGTGACAGGACTCGACTACGCAGGGCGCACGGATCTCCAGGTGATCCAGCCGGGGCTCATCCCGGACCCGGATCGCCGCGCGATCGGCAATGCGACGTCGAACCCGTACAGCTTCTGGACGTACACTGGCAACGTCAACGCGACGGCGTCGTACAGCCTCGGGTCCACGCTCACGGCATCGACGTCGTTGGGTGGCCAGTACAACAAGGAAGCGGTGAACGGCACGCAGGCCGCCGGCGAGGGACTCGCGGCGGGCACGAGCTCCGTCGCAGGGGCGACCGTTGGCTTCTCCGCGACGCAGCAGAACAGCGACATCGTGACGCTCGGCGCCTACGCTCAGCAGAAGCTCGCCTGGCGTGACCGGCTGTTCCTGACCGCTGCCGTTCGTGGCGACGACAACAGCGCGTTCGGTCAGGACTTCCAGCTCGTCACCTATCCGTCGGTCAGCCTCTCATGGGTCGTCGGCGACGAAACGTGGTTCCCGCGAGTTCGAGGGCTGAGCTCCCTGCGGCTTCGCGGCTCGTTCGGGCAATCGGGCCAGCGCCCGGGCTTCCGCAACGCCGTCTCGTTCTATCAGGCGGTCGGCGTCAGGCGCGATGCCGGTGACGTCGGCGGCGTGGAGCTCGGCGCCAACATCGGGAACGAGGATCTCAAGCCGGAGCTGTCGTCGGAATTCGAGGGCGGGCTCGACATCGGCCTGTTCGACAGCCGCCTGTCGGTCGAGCTGACCTACTACAACAAGTCCACCAGGGACGCGCTGATTCAGCGCCAGCTGCCGCCATCGAGCGGCGCGGCGACGCAGTTCGAGAATCTCGGGAACGTCACGAACAAGGGTGTCGAGGGCACGCTGAACGCACTCGTGCTCGATCTCCCGAACGTGAAGTGGAACCTCACGCTGAACGGGTCGCTCAACAGCAACCGGCTCGTGACGTTAGGCGTCGGCGTCGATACGATCTTCTTCGGCCTCGGTGCGGTGGACGGCAACTCGAGCCAGCGGTTCGTCGAAGGTCACCCGGTCGGTGGCTACTGGCAGCGCCCGCTGCTTTCCTGGTCGGACAAGAATGGCGACGGCATCATCAGCCCGATGGGCTGCGGACCGACGGCTGCCGACGACACGGCGGACTGTGAAGTCTCGCTCGGCGACAATTCCGCCGACCTCGGCAACCCGCTGCCGAAGCGCGAAGTGACGCTCAACACGAGCTTCACGCTGTTCAGGTACGTCCGCGTGGGCGGCGTGGTGGATCATCGTGGCGGCTACAAGCTCTACAACGCCACCGAGCAGTTCCGCTGCGTGATCTTCGTGACCTGCCAGGCCGCCTTCGACAAGCGCACGCCGCTCGAGCACCAGGCGAAGCGCATGGCGTCGCTCATGGGGTCCGACGCCGGCTACATCGAGGACGCGTCGTTCGTGAAGCTCCGCGAGGTGTCGGTGACGCTGCTCGCGCCTAACGACTGGGCGCGCCGTCTCCGGGCTGCCGGCCTGTCGCTCACGCTCGCCGGCCGCAACCTGGCCACGTGGACCGATTACACCGGCTTCGACCCGGAGCTGAACTTCAACGGCACGTCGAACTACTCGACCGCCGACTTCCTCACGCAGCCGCCGGTCCGCTACTTCACCGCCCGTGTGTCCGCCAACTGGTAATCACGCCGATTTCGAGGATCGACATAGATGATGCACTTCCATATCACTCGCACGCGCGCGTTCGCGCTGCAGGTGGCGCTTCTCGGCGCCGCGCTCGCAGTCGTCGCATGCGACCCGAGCCGGGCGCTCGACGTCGATGACGTCGATGTCGTGTCGCCCGGCCAACTGAACGACAAAGCGTCGCTGCCGACGCTTCGCAACGGCGTGCTGTCCACGTTCCAGTTGGCCTATAGCGGTGGCGCCGACCTCGCGAACGGCGGTCACGAAGGGCAGATCACGATCTCCGGGCTTCTTGGCGACGAGTTCCAGAATGCCGAGAGCTTCCCCGATCGCATCGCGGTGGACATGCGCGACATCCTGCCGTCGAACGGGTCGCTGCTCGCGCTGTTCCTCGACTTGAGCCGAGCCCGCGCGACCGCCGACTTCGCATCGGCGCAGTACAACCGGCTCGATGCCGGAGCGGAAGGGCAGTCGGAAGTGCTGAGCATCGCCGGCTTCTCCTACACGCTGTTCGCCGAGAACTACTGCTCGGGCGTGCCGTTCAGCCGGCTCAGCGACACCGGCGCGATCGAGTATGGCGACCCGCAGACCCGCGATCAGGTGCTCCAGATCGCGGTCGCGAAGTTCGACTCCGCGCTGAACATCGCGACGGAGAACGAGAACGACGACCTCGCCGATCTCGCGTCAGTGGGGAAGGGACGCGCGCTGCTCGACCTCGGTCGCTTCGCGGACGCGGCGGCGGCGGTCGCGTCGGTTCCGACGAGCTTCGAGTTCGTCGTGAGCAGCTCCGCCAACAGCCTCCGCCAGAACAACGGCATCTGGAACTACACGGCGAACACGTTCGCGTTCAGCGTTCCCGATCGCGAGGGCGGCAACGGCCTCCCGTTCCTCAGTGCGAACGACCCGAGGCTCGACGTCGTCGCGACTGGCCAGCTGGGCTTCGACCGTTTCACGCCGTTCAACCTCCAGCTCAAGTACCCCGATCTCGCAGCCGACGTCGCTCTCGCGACCGGTATCGAGGCGCGACTCATCGAAGCCGAGGCAGCGTTCCGGAACGGGGCGCCGGGGCAGGCGCTCACGATTCTGAACGCGCTCCGCGTCGTCGCCGGCCTAACGCCGGTCACCGACCCGGGGACGGAAGCGACGCGCGTGAACCTCCTGTTCCGCGAGCGCGCGTTCTGGATGTGGGGCACGTCGCACCGCCTTGGCGACATGCGCCGGCTGATCCGCCAGTACGGCCGCGCTCAGAGCACGGTCTTCCCGGTGGGCGAGTACCACAAGGGCGGCGACTACGGGACTGACGTCAACCTTCCCATCTCGAGCGACGAACGAAACAACCCGAAGTTCACGGCGTGCCTGGATAGAAACGCGTAGAAGCAGGGACGAGGGACTGGGGACGAGGGACGAGGGACTCGAACACCCCCGGGATGCCCGCTCGCAGTGAGCGCGGCATCCCGGGTTTTTTCTATTAGTCCCTAGTCCCTAGCCCCTAGCCGCTAGCCCCTTGTCCCTAGTCCCCGGTCCCTCGTCCCTCTTTCTTCAGGTTCCGACTTCCCCCTGAGCAATGTTGATTTCCCCGAATGACTGACCGGATTCGCACTCGCTTCCTGATCGTCGGGAGCGGCGTTGCTGGCTTGCACACCGCGTGGCGCGCATCGCAGACCGACGACGTCCTCGTGGTCACGAAGCGGTCGCTGTTCGACAGCGCGACGTCCTATGCGCAAGGCGGGATCGCCGCCGCGCTCGGCGCGGGCGATTCGCCCGAGCTTCACCGCAAGGACACCCTGGCCGCCGGCGCCGCGCTGTGTGACGCCGCGGCCGTCGAGGTCCTCGTCGAGGAAGGGCCCGCGCGCGTGCGCGAGCTCCAGACCGCCGGCGCGAGGTTCGACCTCGGCGCCGACGGAAAGCTCAAGCTCGGCAAGGAAGCCGCCCACTCTCGCCGCCGCATCGTGCACGCGCACGGCGATCAAACGGGCGCGGAGGTGGCGCGGACGTTGAGCGCTCGGGTGCAGGAGAGCGAGCGTGTCGCCGTCTTCGAGAAAACGCGCGTGCTGGACCTGATCGTTGACGGCGATCGGTGCTGCGGCGTACGCGCGAGCGTTGCCGGCCGCGCGGTGGAGATCATCGCCGACGCGACGGTGCTCGCGACCGGCGGATGCGGACAGGTCTATCGTTACACGACGAACCCTGTCGTCTCGACGGGCGACGGTTTCGCGATCGCGCACCGCGCCGGGGCCAAGCTCGCGGACATGGAGTTCGTGCAGTTTCACCCGACGGCGCTGGACACGCCGGAGAACCCGCTCGCGCTGATCTCGGAGGCCGTGCGCGGTGAGGGCGCGGTGTTGCTCAATGCCGACGGCGAGCGCTTCATGCCGGAGCGGCACAAGCTCGCGGAGCTCGCGCCGCGCGACGTGGTCGCGCGCGAGATCTTTCGCGAGCAGGCCGGTGGCCGCAAGGTCTATCTCGACGCGCGAAAGATCCGCACCGCGTTCAGGAAACGCTTCCCGGGCATCTACGCGCTCTGCAAGGCGCGCGGCATCGATCCCTCACGTCAGCTCATCCCGGTGACTCCGGCCGCGCACTACATGATGGGCGGTGTGGTCGTCGATCTCACCGGACGTTCGTCGTTGGCCCGACTGTATGCGTGCGGCGAGGTCTCGCGAACGGGCGTTCACGGCGCGAACCGCCTCGCGTCGAATTCGCTGCTCGAGGGGCTCGTGTTCGCCGAGCGTGTCGCGCGCGATCTCGTGCAGACGCCCAAGCTCACGAAAGTGCCGCGGTCGACGAGCTGGCGCGTGCCGCCGCTCATGGACCGCGGCGCCGCGCAGGTGGCCGCGGATGAGATCCGCCTCGTGATGTGGGAATACGCGGGCATCGCGCGCACCGCGAAAGGGCTCAGAAAGTGCATCAGCCGACTCGACGATATCGTGTCGCGCTTGCCGGCAGGTGCGACCGAGGAGGGGAACATGGCGGACACGGCTCGACTCATCGTCGAGGCGGCCCTCATGCGCAAGGAATCACGAGGCGGGCATTATCGGAGTGACTTTCCCCGCGCCAAAAGGAAGTGGACGGGGAGGCACATAGAATGGTGAGCCGAAACACGATGCTGGTTACTGAGAGCTGGAACTGGTTGCTGCAGGGTGAACCGCCTCGGAAGGCACCGGCTTCCCGAGGTCGTTACCCTGCAGCAACCAGTTCCAGCTAACAGCTAC
>Ga0075420_100004750_pt1 | contig 11924 bp, 7 predicted proteins | sample SoiMetdeltSBSDD4_FD_75296 | JGI IMG/M metagenome (GOLD analysis project Ga0075420, IMG submission 75296) | Bulk soil microbial communities from a Populus tree surrounding site in Tennessee, USA - Soil MetaG P. deltoides SBSDD4 | ecosystem: Environmental > Terrestrial > Soil > Tree plantation... | reverse complement strand
GATCACCATGCTGCGGTCCATCACCTCGCAGCCGATTTCCCTGGCGAGGTTGTGCGCCTGCGACGGGGAGATCTCGTGGTCGACCAGGACCACCTCGGCGCCCGCCTGCGCCAGGGCGCGCAGCTCCTCGCGCTTGCCCGTCCCGAGGTACGCCTCCGCATCCAGCCTGGCGCGCTTCTGCGTGAGCGTGCCGACGACCTCGAAGCCCAGCGTCTTGGCGAGCTGGCGCAGCTCGGCGAGCGAGGACTCGAACTCGACGTCGCTCGCGCCGGGCAGCTGCACGGCCGCCACGATGGCGCGCGTCGGTTTCTGGTCCACCACCCGCATCCTAGTGGCTCCAGCAGCGCAGCGCGGGCGCGAGCTTGTCGGCGCCTGCCACCGCCGCCGCCTTCTGGCGCAGCCCCGCACGGCACAGGGAATAGGCGGCGAGCGCGCCGGCCGGGCCGGGCCCGCGGCCGGCGGCCTCGGCGAAAAGCTCCGCCGCGGTGGCGTAGTCGCGCTCCGCAAGCGCGCGCACGCCGAGCGCGTAGGCGTAGTCCGGGCGATAGCCCCCGGCCGCCAGCCGCCGGTTCACGATCTCCTGCTCGGCGACGTCGCTGCCGAGCAGCCACAGGACCGGGATGCGCAGGTCGGTCCGGCGCAGGATCGCGTCCACCTGCGGCAGGTTGCGGATGTGGTCGGTGGACGTCCCGCCGTTGAACAGCGGGTTGATCGCGAAGAAAGGCAGGCTCGCCTGGGTCAACTCGGCGGGCCAGTGGCGCGCCACCCACGGCGACTCCCGGAAGCGGCGCTGCGCGTCTTCGGGCTTGAGCCAGGCCGCGTATTCGTCCACCGGGCGCTCGACGTCGGTTTCCGGCGCGATGCGCTTCGGATGGTCGTCGGTCAAGGCCGGCGTCGCGCCGGCCCAGCGGCGCAGCTCCCCGGCGTCCGCGAGGAAGGTCGCGCCGAGCTGCACCGGGTGCTCGATCCCGTTCGCGGCGATGCGCGGCGCCGACGCCGCGCCGCGCCACAGGCGGGCGAAATGCTGCGCGCTCGGGCGATGCCTGAACTCGCGGCCGCCCATCAGGATCCAGTTGCGCTGGTCGCCGGCCCACAGCGTGCAATCGGGAAACGCGTCGCAGAAGGCGCGCACCACCGCGCGCGCCCCCTGCGGCTTGAATTGCGGCGCCGGCAGCCAGTAGGTCGCGAGCCCGCCGGGGGCGAGCCGGCCGGCGATCGCCGTGAAGTACTCGCGGGTATACAGGTTCACCACGCCCGCGATCAGCGGCGGCGGCGGCTCCGCGGTGATGATGTCGAACTGCTCGCGATGCAGGCGCAGGTAGTGGCGCCCGTCTTCCAGGACCAGCTGCACCCGCGGGTCCTGCAGCGGATTGCGCTTGCCGTGCACCAGCGCGCTCGCGCCGAGGATCTCCGGCGAGACGTCGACCACGGTGAGCCGGCGCAGCTGCGGCTCGCTCAACAGCGCCTGCGCGGTGTTGCCCGCGCCATAGCTGATCAGCAGCGCGCGCCGCGGCTCGGGATGCAGCGCGAGCGGCAGCCAGGCGAACATCTGCATGTAGCGCAGCGCCTGGTGATTGATCGCCGTCATCGAATAGCTGTCGGTCAGCAGCCGCCAGGCCGCCGCCTCGCCGAAGCGCTCGCGCCTGAGCAGCTGCAGGGTGATCGTCGGGCCCTGCGTGACCTGCACGACCCTGGAGCCGTCGTTCAGCTGGTACGGCAGCGCCGCCTCCGCCAGGTGCATGTCCATGCGCCCGAACGGAAACATCAGCAGGCCGGCCGCCGCCGCGGCAAGCGGCAGCGCCATGCGCGCGGCCGGCGCGACGAGGAGCGGCAGCAGCGCATAGCCCGCGGCGAGCGCGAACAGGCTCCATTCGATGCCCAGCTGCGGCAGCAGCACCAGGCCCGCCAACGCCGCGCCGCCTGCGGCGCCGAGCGTATTCGCGGTGGTGAGCACGCCGATCGCGGGCTGCGGGTCGTCCGCGTCGGCGCGCAGCTCGGCGCCCAGCAGCGTGAACAACAGGCCCGACAGCATCGCCGCCGGCAGCATCAAGGCGACCGCGATGTGGACCAGGTCCGGCTTGCCCGAGCTGAAAGTCCAGCCGGCGAGCAGGTAGCCGAGCACGACGGCGAGGCTGCTGCCCATGGTGATCCAGACCAGCTGCAGCCGGGCAAGCAGCGGGGCGAGCGCGCCGCCGAGCGCGATGCCGAGCAGGACCACGGTCAGCATGAGCGCGAAGCTCGTATCGCTGCCCGGCGCATAGAGGACCAGCAGGCGGAACCAGATCACTTCGAGCGCGAGCGCGAGGCCCCCCGCCGCGGCGGCGGCGAACAGCAGGCGTCGCGGGAAGGACCGGGCGCCGGTCGCGGGCGCCGGCGCGGCGGCGGCGCCCGGCGGCTGCGCCAGGGCGAGCACCGCCGCCAGTGCATTGAGGCCCGCGGCGACCAGCGCCGTGCTGCGCAGTCCGAGCGCGCCGATCAGGTAATACTCGGCGAGGAGCGGCGCGAGGCAGGCGCCGAAGGTGTTCGCCGCATACAGCACGCCGAGCGCGCGCGTGGTTTCCCTGCGCGCCAGGACGCGCACGCCGAGCGCGAGCGTCGTCCCCATCGCGATCGTCGGCACGAGCATGGCGCCGAGGGCGAGCGCGAGGCGCAGGCCCGCGATCGCCGCGGGATGGCCGGCGAGCGGCGCGAGCCACTGCCCGACCACCGCTTCCAGATGCGGGAGCCCCCAGACCAGCAGGCTTCCCGTGACCGCCACCGTGACCTCGGCGAGCGCGAACGCGCGCGCGGCATTGCGGATGCGCTGCGCCCAGCGCGCGGCGAGCAGGCCGCCGATCGCCACGCCGAGCATGAACGCGGTGAGGACCAGCGCGCCGGCCCAGACCGTGTTGCCGAGCACGCGGCCGAACGCGCGGAACCACAGCACCTGGAACAGGAGCGCCGCCATGCCCGAGGCGAAAAAGGCGAGCGGCAGCCGGAAAGGTTCGCGCAGCAGCTGTCGCGTCACGCTAGGTCCGTGCGGCCCAGGAAAACAGCTCCCCGAACACCGCGTCGCGGATCTCCTGCCGCGACAGCACCAGGTCGTGCAGCCCGCCCGGGAAGGCGAGCACCGTCGCCGCGCCGCCCAGCGTGCGGCCCCAGCGCGCCAGGTGGCGCCAGTCGAGCACGATGTCCGCCTCGTCGGAGTGCATGGTGAGCACCGGGCAGCGGATGGCCAGCCCCGCGTGCACCTTCGCCTGCGCGGCGAGGATGGCGCCGATCCAGCCGAAATAGGCGGGAAAACCGTACAGGGGCTTGAGCTTCAGGTCGAAGTCCCATTCGCCGCCGAACTCGCGGTGGATGCTGCGCACGTACTCGGGACGGACCGCCTTGGGATCGTTGAGGAAGGGGAATGCCTGTCCGGCGAGCGCGGCGATGCCGAGCTGCGCGCGCTTGAAGGCAGAGACCCGCCAGTCGAAGAACGGGCTGTTCAGCCACAGGGCGCGCAGCTGCTCGCGGCGCTCTCCCTGCGCGGCATACAGCGCGCAGACCAGCCCCCCGGTGGAGTGCCCGGCGAGCAGCACCGGCGCGTCGATCGCCTCCAGCGCGCGGCTGATGTCCGCGTGGTACTCGGCAACGTCCTTGCAGAAGCAGGGATGCTGGTGCGCGAGGAGCGAGCGGCCGTGCTTCCTCAGGTCGAGGGCATGGAAGGCGTAGCCCTCGGCGGCGAAGCGCTCGGCCATGTGGCGCTGGAAAAAATAGTCGATGAAGCCGTGCACGTAGAGCACCGCGCCGCGCGGCGCGTCGCCCGCGGGCAGGCGCACCAGGGTCGACACCACGCGCCCGTCGTAGTCCTCCGGGAATCCGAATTCGCGCGACTCGAACCCCGGCAGCAGCCGGTCGGCCTGCCAGGGGCTCATGCGGCGCGCAGGCGGCGCGCCAGAATCCAGGCCGCCGCCAGCGTCGGCAGCAGGATCGCCGCTCCCAGCATCGCCATCTGCACGCTGGACAGCGGCATCAGCCCGCCGCCCGGGGCCGCCAGCACCATGCCGCCCAGGATCAGCAGCGCGCGCAGCGGCCATTCCGCGGCCCCGGCGCGCCGCAGGTCGCCCGTCCACATCTGGTAGCCCTGGATGCCGCCGCAGATGAACACGATGCCCAGCGCGCAGGCGGCGGTGACGGCCAGGGTCTCGGCGAGCGGACCCTGCAGCAGGAACGCCGGGTTGAGCACGAAGAAGAACGGGATGAAATAGATGATGCTGCCCACGCGCATCGATTCCCAGGCGGTCTGCATCGGCGGCGAGCCGGCGATGCCGGCGGCGGCGAACGAGGCGATGGCCACCGGCGGCGTGATCGAGGACAGCATGCCCCAGTAGAACACGAACATGTGCACGGCGAGCTTGTTCAGCCCCACCTTCTCCAGCGCCGGCCCCACCAGGATGGCGAGGAAGATGTAGCAGGCGGTGGTGGTGAGGCCCAGGCCCAGCACCAGGCTGGTCAGCGCCGTCATCGACAGCAGCAGGAACGCGTTGCTGCCCGCGATGCGCAGCATGTCGTTGGCCAGGCTCGAGATCACGCCGGTGAGCGAGAACGCGCCGATCAGGAGGCCGCAGCCGGCGAGGATGCCGACCAGCTCGGCGAAGGTGCGGCCGTTCAGCTCGAGGAATTTCGCCGCGCTGGCCCAGGTCCAGCGCTCGCGGTTGAAGATCTGGTTCAGCACCAGCAGCAGCACCGTGGCATAGAACGGCGCATGGCTCTCGCGCTTCATCACCAGCATCATGTACACCAGCAGGACGATCACCAGCACGAAGTACCAGCCCTCCTTCACCGTGTCCCAGAGGCGCGGCAGCTCTTCGCGCGGCAGGCCCTTCAGGCCGTGGCGCGCGGCGTAGGCGTCCACCTGCATGAACAGGCCGAAGTAGTACAGCGCCGCGGGAATCGCGGCGGCGAGCGCCACCTCGGCGTAGCTCAGGTTGAGGAATTGCGCCATCACGAAGGCGGTGGCGCCCATCACCGGGGGCGCCAGCACCGCGCCGGTGGAGGCGCAGGCCTCGATGGCGCCGGCGTAGCTGGCGCGGAAGCCCGTCTTCTTCATCACCGGGATGGTCATGGTGCCGGCGGTGAGCACGTTGCTGACGATCGAGCCCGACATCATGCCGAGCAGCGCGCTGGCGAACACGCAGACCTTGGCGGCGCCGCCGCGGAAGGTGCCGCACAGCGAGAACGACAGGTTGATGAAGAAGCGCCCGGCGCCGGTGGTCATCAGCGCCGTGCCGAAGACGAGGAAGCCGATCACCACCTCGGCGAAGGCCTGCAGGGGGATGCCGAGCAGGCTCTCGATCGACAGCATGTGGTAGGCGCTGGTCTGCGCCGCCGTGGATTGCGTGCCCTTGAGCGGCCCGAGCCAGGCGGAATCGGCGAACAGCGGGTACAGCGTGAAGGGCAGCACCGAGAGCACCAGGCCCCAGCCGCCGGTGCGCCGCAGGCCTTCCATCAGCAGCGCCCACATCGCGTAGCCCGCCCACACCACGCCCGCCGGGGCGCCGCCGAACTCCCAGCCCAGTTCCGCGGCGTTGCGGATGTGCGCGAGCAGGTAGGCCGAGGTCGCCAGCGTGATCGCGAACAGCGCCGCGTCGTACCAGGGCACCCCGTCCATGCGCGCGCGCTCCCCGCCGGGGAAGATCACGAACACGAACGGCAGCATCACCAGCACCAGCGCGTAGTAGTACTCGGTGTTGAGCGGGGTGAAGCCGACGAAGAAGCGCAGGACGAACTGCTGGTTGACGCAGAGGAAGATGGTGGCCGCCGCCGCCGCGATCAGCAGCGCGCGCCACGCGCGCCCGAGGGAGCGCGCGCGCAGCGCCTCGATTTCCGCGGGCGCGGCGTGCGGTTCGGCGTTCACGCCGCGCGCCGTGCGCCGCTATTCGAAGATGGCGTCGAAGCCGGCTTTTTGCAGCGCGGCGCCGCGCGCCGCCATCCAGCCCTTGCGCAGCGCGTCGCGGTCCTCGGGCGGATTGGTCTTGAGGAAGGCGCTCCAGGCGGCGCCCAGCGTCGACTGCCGCGCGAGCGCCTTTTGCTGGTGCGCCTCGTGCTCGGCCTTCCACACGCCGGCCTCCTTGAAGGCGCGCACCGCTCCCTCGTGGTAGGGCAGGACCCAGGTGAGGTTCTGGCGCGCGAGCTCCAGCCCCGCCGCCCCCGGCGCGCCGTCCTTGTACGCCGGATAGTCCGCGATCATCGACCTGGCGATGCCGTAGACGAGGTCGGCGGCCTGCGAGTCGTAGACCGTGACGATCGGATAGGGATAGTTCGGCAGCTCGACCGGGGTTTGCGGCGTGATGCCCACGCCGCAGGTGGCGGTGTGCGGCGCGTAGTAGGGGCCGAACTTGTGCATGCGGGTCCAGCCGGCCTTGTCGGCGGCCGGCGTGGGCGGATACACCAGCCCGCGCGGCGAGGCCTCCGCCTCCTTCGCCTGCCCCGAAATGGTGGAGGCGATGGCCGCGTCCACTTCGTTGTTGAGGATCCCCTTCCACATCGCGCCGTAGCTGGAGAACTCGACCAGCTTCACGTCGCTGCGCGTCAAGCCGCCGAAGGCGAGCACTGCGAACGCGTTCTGGTTGAGCGCGGGCGAGCCCACCACCATGCCGATGCGCTTGCCCTTGAGATCCCTGATCTGCTTGACGCCGGTGTCCTTGGCCACGCCGAGCGAGATGGCGTTGCAATCGCTCGAGGCGACGATCAGCCGCAGCGGCTGCGGGCCCCAGTCCCTGGCCGCGAACTCGAACACGCCTTCCTGCGCGAAGTACACGCCGATGCCCATGTAGGAAGCCTGCGCGCGGCCGCCCTTCAGCGGCGCCAGGCGGGCGACGTCGTTGCCCGCGGGCAGGACGCGCACGTCGGTGCCGTGCCGGTCCTTCATCGCCTTGCCCACCGCGACCGCGATGTTGAATCCGGACGAGCCGGTGTCGTAGGCCGTGACGGTCAGCGTGGCCGGGAGCTTGATGCCCTGCGCCGACGCGCCGGCGGCCAGGGCCGCCGACACCAGCAACGCGGCGCCCTGCACGAATGCATGTTTTGCCATGATTCCCTCCTCCAGGGTATTTACGGCGAACCCGATGGTGCCGTGGCCGCGGCGTTCTGTCGAGCCTCGCCGTGGCGCTCGAGCGCCCAGGCCACGTGTTCCCGCACCAGGGCGGAAGGGTGATCGGCCCGCGCGCGCAGCGCAGCGAGGACCTCGGGCGCGCGCGGCGCGTTGCCCAGGCCGACGGCGAGATTGCGCAGCCAGCGCTCGTGGCCGATGCGCCGGATCGGCGAGCCGGCCATGCGCGCGTCGAACTCGGCCGCGCTCCAGGCGAACAGTTCCACCAGCGTCGCGCGGTCCAGCCCGTGGCGCGGCGCGAAATCGGGCTCGGCGGAGGGCCGGGCGAAGGAGTTCCACGGGCACACCGCCTGGCAGTCGTCGCAGCCGTAGACGCGGTTGCCGATGAGCGGCCGCAGCGCTTCGGGGATGCTGCCCTTCAATTCGATGGTGAGGTAGGAAATGCAGCGCCGCGCGTCGAGCTGGTAGGGGCCGCGGATGGCCTGCGTCGGGCACACCTCGATGCATTTCACGCAGCTGCCGCAGTGCTCGAGCGCCGGCGCGTCGGCGGGCAGCGGCAGGCTGGCGTAGATCTCGCCCAGGAAAAACCAGGAGCCCGCCTCGCGCGACAGCAGCAGCGTGTGCTTGCCGCGCCAGCCGATGCCCGCCTTCTCCGCCAGCGCCACTTCCATTACCGGCGCCGAGTCGGCGAACACGCGATGGCCGAAGGCGCCGGCCTCGGCCTCGATGCGGTCGCACAGCTTCTGCAGGCGGCCGCGCACGAGCTTGTGGTAGTCGCGTCCGCGCGCGTAGCGCGCGATCGCCGCGAGCAGCGGATCCTCCGCGGGTTCGTCCGCGCGCGGCAGGTAGTCCATGCGGCAGGAGATCACGCGCAGCGTGCCCGGCACCAGCTCCGCCGGGCGCGCGCGGAGCGCGCCGTGGCGCGCCATATAATCCATCTCGCCGTGCCAGCCCTTGCCGAGCCACTCGCCGAGCCGGACTTCCGCCGCGGCGAGCTCGGTGTCCGCGATGCCGACCGCCTGGAAGCCGAGCTCCCTGCCCCACTGCTTGATGCGCGCCGCGAGCGCCGCGTAATCCATGGCCGCCGAGTCTAGCCTCGAGCTCGCCGGCGAGGCGGACACGCTGCGCCTGGGGGCGGCGCTGTCTGTCGGCGTCGGGCCGGGCCGGACGTTAACCCTGCAGGGGGACCTGGGAACCGGCAAAACGACCCTGGTCCGGGGGTTGCTGCGCGCGCTGGGCCACGCTGGCCCGGTCAAGAGCCCCAGCTACCCCCTGGTTGAACTTTATGTGGTTTCAAGATTACACTTGTATCACTTTGATTTTTATCGAATCAAAGATCGGACGGAATGGCGCGATTCTGGATTCAGGGATTACTTCAACGCTCAGTCGGCCTGCGTGGTCGAGTGGCCCGAGCGCGCGGGCGGCCTGCTCGCCCCGCCGGACCTGGCGGTGCGCCTGGAAATCGCGGGGGCGGGACGGCGCGCGCACTTGAGCGCCGGCACGCCTGCCGGCGCCGGCTGGCTGGCGCAGGCGCGGCAGCGCTACTCGTCCTCGGCCTAGGCGCGGCGCAGGCCGCCGAGCTCATCGCCACGCGCATCTGGCCGGCGCGCGACTACACGCGCGTGACCTTCGAATCGCGCCAGGAACTGAACTACAGCATGTTCGCGCTCAAGGGCCCCGACCGCCTGGTGCTCGACCTGGCGGGCGCCGATCCCGGCCCCGCGCTCGCGGAGCTGCAGAACAAGGTCGCCGCCGGCGACCCCTACATCGCCAGCCTGCGCGTGGCGCAGAACCGGCCCGGCGTGATGCGCGTGGTGCTCGACCTGAAGACCGAGGTGAAGCCGCAGGTGTTCGCGCTCAAGCCGATCGCCGACTACGGCCACCGGCTGGTGCTCGACCTGTACCCGCTGGTGCCGCTCGACCCGCTGCTCGCCCTGTACGAGCGCGACAGCAGGCCCGCGCCGGCGCCGCGCAAGGGCGCGGGGGCGACCCTGCCCGGCAAGCCCGACGTCGCGCGCCTCGCCACCATCGTGATCGACGCCGGGCACGGCGGCGAGGACCCGGGCGCGCGCGGCCGCCGCGGCAGCCTGGAAAAGCACATCACCCTGACCATCGCGCGCCGCCTGAAGACCATGATCGACGCCGAATCCGGCATGCGCGCGGTGCTGACGCGCGACGGCGACTACTACCTGCCGCTCAACGCGCGCGTGGAGAAGGCGCGCAAGGTGCGCGCGGACCTGTTCGTCTCGGTGCACGCCGACGCCTTCGTGCGGCCGCACGCGCGCGGCTCCTCGGTGTTCGCGCTGTCGCAGCGCCCGACCTCGGACGCCGCGCGCTGGCTGGCCAAGCAGGAAAACGATTCCGACCTGATCGGCGGCGTGAACCTGGATGCGCGCGACCCGTACCTGACGCAGACCCTGGTCGACCTGTCGCAGACCGCGACCAACGACCACAGCCTGAAGCTGGGCGGCGCGGTGCTGGCCGAGCTGGGGCTGATCAACACCCTGCACAAGGCGCGCGTCGAGCGCGCCGGCTTCGCCGTGCTCAAGGCCCCGGACGTGCCCTCGATCCTGGTGGAGACCGCGTTCATCTCCAACCCGGAGGAGGAAAAGCGCCTCAACGACGAGGCCTACCAGGACAAGATGGCGCGGGCGCTGCTCGCCGGCATCAAGCGCTATTTCGCCCGGCACCCGCCGCGGCCGCAGGGGCCGCTCGCCGCCCTGCGCTAGGCGCGTTCGCGCTCAGGCGCGGCGGCGGCCGCGCAGATACTCCACCACGATCGGGCTGACCGACACCGCGATGATCGCGAGGATCACGAAGCCCAGGTTGTCCTTCACCAGCGGCAGGTTGCCGAACCAGTAGCCGGCGAGGCACAGCGACACCACCCAGAGCAGCGCGCCGAGCACGCTGAAGCCGAGGAAGCGCGCGTAGGTCATGGTGCCGATGCCCGCCACGAAGGGCACGTAGGTGCGCATGATCGGCACGAAGCGCGCGAGGATGATCGCCTTGCCGCCGTGGCGCTCGTAGAACGCGTGCGTGCGCTCGAGGTGCCTGCGGCTGAACCAGGGCGAGCTTTCGGCGCGGAACACCTTGGGGCCCGCCCAGCGCCCGATCCAGTAGTTGGTGTTGTCGCCGGTGAGCGCGGCCGCCACGAGCACGCCCATCACCGTGACGATGTCCATGCCGCCCGCGGCGGCGAGCGCGCCGGTGACGAACAGCAGCGAATCGCCGGGCAGGAACGGCATCACCACCACCCCGGTCTCGGTGAACACGACGGCGAACAGCAGCGCATAGACCCAGACGCCATGCTGCGCGACGAAGGCCGCCAGATGGTCGTCGAGATTGACCGTGAGGTCCCAGAGCAGGGCGAAAAGTTCCACCACCCGATTCTATATACTCCCCGCATGCGCGCCATCCGCGTCCTGCCCGAGCTGCTGATCGGCCAGATCGCCGCCGGCGAGGTGGTCGAGCGGCCCGCCTCGGTGCTGAAGGAGCTGCTGGAGAACAGCCTCGACGCGGGCGCGCGCGAGATCCAGGTGACGCTGGCCGAGGGCGGCGCGAAGCGCGTGCAGGTGGACGACGACGGCGAGGGCATCGCGCGCGCGGACCTGGCGCTCGCCTTCGCGCGCCACGCCACCAGCAAGATCGGCACGCTGCAGGACCTCGAGGCGGTGGCCAGCATGGGCTTTCGCGGCGAGGCGCTCGCCTCGATCGCCGCGGTGGCGCGCGTCGAGATCGTCTCGCGCGCCCGGGGAGAAGCGCGTGCCTGGTCGCTCTCGGCCGAAGGCGGCGCGCCGGGCGAAGCGCGCCCCGCGGCGCGCGCGCCGGGCACCACGGTGGCGGTGGCCGACCTGTACTTCAACACCCCGGCGCGGCGCAAGTTCCTGCGCACCGAGGCCACCGAGTTCGGCCACTGCGACGAGGTGTTCCGGCGCGTCGCGCTGGCGCGCCCGGACCTCGCCTTCACGCTGAAGCATAACGGCCGCGTCTCGGCGCAGCTTGCGCCGCAGCCGCTCGAGGCGCGCGCCGCGGCGCTGCTCGGCGAGGAGTTCGGCGCCGCCTCGGTGCCGCTCGACGCGCGCGCGGGCCCCTTGCGCCTGCACGGCCTCGCCGGCACGCCGCAGGCGGCGCGCAACCGCGCCGACGCGCAGTATTTCTACGTCAACGGCCGCTACGTGCGCGACCGGCTGCTCGCGCACGCGGTGCGCGAGGCCTACCGCGACACCCTGCACGGCGAGCGCCAGCCGGCCTTCGCGCTGTTCCTCGAGCTCGATCCGCGCGGCGTCGACGTCAACGTGCACCCGGCGAAGACCGAGGTGCGCTTTCGCGATGCGCGCGGCATGCACCAGTTCGTGTTCCACGCGCTCAAGCGCGCGCTCTCGCCCTCGGCGGCCGAGGCGCCGGTGAGCTACGCCACCGTGTCCGCGCCGGGGCCGGCGATCCAGGCGGCGCTGGCGATGCAGGAGCCGGTGCCGGAGTACCGGCCGGCCGCCGTCCCGCTGCCTGCCTCGGCGCAAGCGCCGCCGCTCGGCTACGCCCTCGCCCAGCTGCACGGCGTGTACATCCTGGCGCAGAACGAGGCGGGCCTGGTGCTGGTGGACATGCACGCGGCGCACGAGCGCATCCTGATGGAGAAGCTGAAACTCAACCTGGACGCCGGCGCCGTCGAGCGCCAGAGCCTGCTGGTGCCCGCGGTATTCCGCGCCGAGGCGCTGGATGTCGCCGCCGCCGAGGAGCACCGCGCAGCGCTGGAGAAACTGGGCCTGGAACTCTCCGTGGCCGGGCCGAACGAGCTCGCGGTGCGCGCGGCGCCCGCGCTCCTCGCCGGCGGCGACGTGGCGGCGCTCGC
>Ga0075420_100004743_pt1 | contig 11931 bp, 9 predicted proteins | sample SoiMetdeltSBSDD4_FD_75296 | JGI IMG/M metagenome (GOLD analysis project Ga0075420, IMG submission 75296) | Bulk soil microbial communities from a Populus tree surrounding site in Tennessee, USA - Soil MetaG P. deltoides SBSDD4 | ecosystem: Environmental > Terrestrial > Soil > Tree plantation... | reverse complement strand
CCGAGAACGTCCTGTTCTGATCGCGGCAAGTGGCGCGCCAGCTGGTAACACTGGACGGCGAGGTCCATGGACTTCTGCCACAGGATCAATTGGCGGAACGATGTGATGGAAGGCATGCTCGCGCGTGAGCACAATCCACGCCCCTCAAATTGCTAGCGAATCGACAGGGCGCGCAGCAGCGGATGAAAAATCTGCCATGCCTGCACGCGTTGGAGCGCGACGAAATCACACAACGACCCCCTCTTGTTCCTGACTTCCAAGGGGCAGCCCTCATGCCTACTGCCTAACTCCTGAGGCCTGAGACAGCCCTGAGCCCTGAGGCCTGGACCCTGAGGCCTCCTATAATCGTAGTCCTCCATGGCCTCCATCTTTCCGTTTCGTGCACTCCGTCCCACTCCAGACTCCGCGGCACGCGTGGCCGCGGTTCCGTACGACGTCGTCAACACCGAGGAAGCGCGGGCGCTGGCGTCCGGCAATTCAGTCAGCTTTCTTCACGTCTCGCGTGCGGAGATCGATTTACCCGTCGGCACCGATGTCCACTCCGACCAGGTGTACGAAAAAGCCGTGAAAAACTTTGACGCGCTCAAGAGGGAAGCGCCTCTCGTGATCGAGGACGTTCCGAGCGCGTATGTGTACCGGCTCCGCATGGGCAGCCATTCGCAAACAGGGGTTGCCGCCTGCTACTCAATCGCCGAGTACGAGTCGGATGTCATTAAGAAGCATGAGTACACCCGGCGGGACAAAGAGGACGACAGGACGCGTCACATGCTCGACCTTCGTGCTCAGACCGGGCCGGTCTTTCTCACTTACCGGGCGTCGTCTACGGTGGATGCGATCGTCGAACGTGCTACGTCGAGCCGGCCGTTGTTTGATTTCGAGGCCGTTGATGGCGTGCAGCACACTATTTGGCAGATTCAACCGGATGCTCTGGGCGAGCTGGAGCCTGCATTCCGCGCGATTCCGGCGCTATACATCGCTGATGGCCACCATCGGGCGGCAAGTGCGGCCCGTGTCGCGCGACAGCTTCGCCAGGCAAGCGGCACAGGCGAGTGGGACACTTTTCTCGGAGTGGCGTTTCCACATAACCAGGTGCAGGTTCTCTCGTATAACCGCGTCGTGAGAAGCCTGGGATCACACACGCCACAGTCGTTCCTCGCGGAGCTTCGCAAGCATTTCACGGTGAAGCAGGGCCCACCCGTTCCGGTGCGCAAAGGCGAGGTGGCAATGTTTCTCGACGGTTGCTGGCACACCATCGAGCTCTTAGTGCCGCGTGAAGGATTGGCGCAGGCCGATCCTCTTGACGTCACCCGACTACAGGAGGTGATCCTCACGCCGCTGCTCGGCATCCTGGACTCCCGTACGGATCCGCGAATCGATTTTGTCGGCGGAGCTCGTGGCACCGTGGCGCTCGAGCAACTCGTGCGTTCCGGGAGCGCGACGGTGGCGTTTTCGCTTTACCCCGTGAGTGTTTCGGACTTGATGGCTATATGTGACGCAGGTGGGATCATGCCGCCGAAGTCCACCTGGTTCGAGCCGAAGCTCCGGGATGGCGTGCTATCGCACGTGATTTAGCGTCGAGTCCGGAGGCCTGAAGGCCTCCGGCTACCGGGCCCCTCATGAGAGTGTTGATCGCCGACACCTTCGAAACGTCAGGCCTGGAAGGCCTGAAGGCGGCAGAGTGCGAAGTCATCTACGCGCCTGGCACGTCCGGCGATGACCTCGTGCGGCTTCTTCAATCATCGGGCGCCGAAGTGCTCGTCGTTCGATCGACGCGGGTGACCGAGGCGATGCTCACAGCCGGCACTCTCTCGCTTGTGGTGCGTGCGGGTGCTGGCGTGAACACGATCGACGTCGCAGCGGCCGCACGCAGCGGCATTTACGTGGCGAATTGTCCAGGGAAGAATGCGATTGCGGTGGCGGAGCTGGCTTTCGCTCTCCTCCTGGCGCTCGATCGACGCGTTCCCGACAATGTGGCGACGCTTCGAGCAGGACGTTGGAATAAACGAGAGTTTTCCAACGCGCGTGGGCTCTACGGCCGAACGCTGGGCCTGCTTGGTTTTGGCGGTGTTGCGCAAGAAGTCGCGCGGCGGGCGCGCGCGTTCGGCATGGATGTGGTCGTCTGGAGTCCCAGATTCCAGCGCGAAGGCGCCAACGCCCTCACAGCCTTGCCGCGCGATCTCGATGTCATCGTGCTGCAATCCCCCGAAGAGGTTGCCGAGCGGAGCGATGCACTCAGTCTGCATCTGGCACTCACCGACGAAACCCGTAACTTCGTGGGTTCGGGAATTCTGGCTCGACTCAAGCCGGGCGCCCTCTTTGTGAACACGGCCCGCGCGGAGCTCGTGGACGATGCGGCTCTGGCCGAGGCGGTGCGAACACAGGGCTTACACGTCGCGACCGATGTGTTTCGCGACGAACCGGCGTCAGGTTCTGCGGAATTTTCCCCGGCCATAGCAAGCTTGCCCGATCTCTACGGTACGCACCACATTGGCGCGTCCACCGAGCAGGCGCAGGAAGCAATTGCCGCCGAAACCGTCCGCATCATCCGAAGCTACAAAGAAATGGGGACGGTGCCGAACGCCGTCAACCTCGCGGCGCGCACGCCGGCGACTCATCGGCTGGTCGTGCGGCACCGTGATCGCCCTGGTGTCCTCGCACATATTTTCGACCAGCTGCGGCGCCGCAATCTGAACGTGCAGGAGACGGAGAACGTCGTTTTCGCTGGCGCGGAGTCCGCCGTCGCACGTATCAACGTTGACGGCCAGCCCGACGCGGAACTTCTTCGCGCCATCGAAAGCGGAAGTCGCGACATCCTCGGCGTTCAGGTTGTGAAAATATAGGGATAGCCACAAAGGTTCGATCAGTTCAGGAGCTGCGTTGATGCCGACAACAACCCGTATCCATAACTTTTCAGCCGGTCCCGCCGTGTTGCCGCTGCCCGTCCTCGAACAGGCGCAGCGCGACCTCATTTCGCTGCCGGGCGTCGGCATGTCGGTGATGGAAATCAGCCACCGGTCGAAAACGTTCGAGGACCTGCTCAACACCGCGATCGCTGACATCCGGGCTCTCGCAAATGTCCCGGACAACTACAAGATTCTGATGCTGCAGGGCGGGGCGACGCTGCAGTTCTCCATGGTGCCGATGAACCTTCTCACTGCCGACGGCAGCGCTGACTACATCGATACCGGGTCGTGGGCGGACAAAGCGATCAAAGAGGCGAAGAAGGTTGGCAGCGTCAACATCGCCGCGTCTACCAAGGCGGACGGCTACGCGCGGATTCCTCGCCAGGACGAGCTCAGACTCAGTTCGGGCGCCGCATACGTTCACATTACGACGAACAACACAATCGAAGGCACCGAATGGAAGGCGCCGCCCGATGTTGGCGGGGCGCCACTTGTGGCGGATGCCTCTTCCGACATTTTCAGCGGTCCGATCGATGTGTCCCGTTTCGGTTTGATTTATGCCGGAGCGCAGAAGAATCTCGGCCCGTCAGGCGTGACGCTGGTCATCATCCGCGAGGATCTGCTGACGCGGTCCACCGATGCCGTTCCGATCATGCTGAATTACAAGGTACACGCGGACAACAACTCGCTGTACAACACGCCAAATACATTCGGGATTTACATCCTCGGTCTGACCATGAAATGGCTGCGTTCGACCGGAGGACTCGAGGGGATTGCCCGCATCAACCAGCGCAAGGCCGGCAGGTTGTATGCCGAAATCGATCGGACCGGTTTCTACCGGGGTACCGCGCAGCGCGAGAGCCGCTCGCTCATGAACATCACGTTCCGGCTACGCGACGAACAACTCGAAAAGACATTCGAAAAGGAAGCGACAGCGGCGGGACTCGACGGACTCAAGGGTCACCGATCCGTCGGCGGCATGCGCGCGTCGATCTACAACGCGTTTCCCGAAGAGGGCATTGACGCGTTGGTTGGATTCATGCGCGAGTTCGAACGGAAGCACGGATAACGCAGTCGTCAGTGTCCTTCCGGTCTCCGCGGCCCTTGACCCCGGCGTCGTCCCGCCCGGCGCCTTCGGCGGCGCCGACGCGGGAATGGTTGTCCTACTTCGGCATCCCCTTCGAACGTCCGGGCAGTTTCGATGAATCCGCGCCAGTTCTCGACCACCTCGGGAGTGTTCCCATGAACTTCGAGCCACGTCAATGCTTCCTGAAAGATTCCGCGCTGCATCAGCGCGCGCCTAGCCCGAGGCGACGCGTTCACGTCAACCAGACGACGCTGCAGTATGAGAATGTGCCGGAGGCGTTCCACGTCGCGTCGCGCCATCGGCAGAATTCCGAGGCTGGGCGCCGGTCCTCGACGCCGCGTGCCGTCCTCCAGGTATCGTGTCTGAGGGTTGGACGGCGCCAGGCCCAGCGGAACGACGAGGGATCCGAGCAAGATTGGATTGGTCAGCGAATCTGGCGTTTCTTGGAATCTGTTCCTGTAGGCGTCGAGCGCCGCGAGCGATCGCCACAGCGCGTCGCCGCACATGCTCTGGACGCTGGGCGCAACAGGCTCGAGGAGCCGCCGCTCTGCGAGCATGCGAAATGCGCGTTGGGACGCGCCCGCTCGCAGTAGTTTGTAGAGCTCATCCATCAGGCGTGCAGGGGCACTCTTCGCGATGCCAGCGCGAAGCGCCGTGATTGCAGCTTCGACCGGCAGATCTATCGCGAAGTCGAGCCGAGCGGCCATGGCAACAGCCCTGAGCATTCGGACGGGATCTTCCTGAAAGCGCTCCATGGGATCGCCGATACATCGGATGACTCGCGCTTTCAGGTCGTCGAGTCCGCCTGTGAAATCGATGATCGAACGCGAGGCGATGTCGTAGAAGAGCGAGTTCACTGTGAAGTCGCGTCTGAATGCGTCCTCTTCGGGCGTGCCGAAGGTGTTGTCCCGGTGGAGAAGTCGAACATGCCCGGCCGCCTGGTCCTCTCCGACGTCGACATTTGCATGGACATCTGCCGAGGCCAGCTCTTCAGGAGACAGCTTCCGTCTGAATGTCGCTACCTCGATCGTCTTTGGGCCAAACCGCACATGTGCGAGGCGAAAGCGCCGGCCGATGATCCAGCAGTTTCGAAACAGTCGCTTGACCTGGTAGGGGTGCGCCGACGTGCCGATGTCGAAGTCTTTCGGGCGGCGTCCAAGAAGAAGGTCGCGGACGCTCCCGCCTACGAGGTAGGCGACGAAATGTTCTCCGTGCAGCCTGTAAAGCACACGAAGCGCGTCGGGGTCGATTTGCTTGCGGGAGATGGTGTGCTGCTCCCGTGGCACGACCACCGGCTGGCTCATCAAAGATGAATTGTAATGCTAGGATCGGCGCGATGCGAGTAGGGTTGGCGCCCGCAGCGTTGTTGATAATCGTGCTTGGGGCGGTTACCGCCACAGCGGCCGAGCATCCGTCGCTTGCCAAGGCGCGTGCCTTGTACAACGCTCTTGATTTCGACGGGGCAATTGCTGCTGCCGAGCTCGCTCGCGTCGATCCGTCGTCTGTCGACGCCGCCGCGCTCGTCGCCGCGCGTGCACGGCTGGAGCGCCATCGTCTCCGAAACGGAGATGCGGCAGACCTGACGGCAGCCCGCGACGCTCTGACCAAGATACGCATCACTGCGCTCTCGCCGCGCGATCAGCTCGATCTGCTCGTGGGCCTCGGCCAGGCTCTGTACATGGGCGATTCGTTTGGTGCTGCGGCTGAGCTCTTTGACGTCGCCTGGAGACGCGCGACGTCACTGTCGGCGTTGTCCGACCGTGAACGCTCCATGCTGCTCGACTGGTGGGCGAACGCGGTCGACCGTGAGGCCCAGGCCGTGGTCGCACCGCGCCGCACCGTTCTGCTCGAACCCGTCATTGCGCGCATGGAGGACGAACTGCGCGACGACCCGGGCAACGCGACAGCCAATTACTGGCTCGCGGTGGCCGCTCGTGGAGCGGGCGACACCGATCGAGCGTGGAATGCCGTTATCGCGGCGTGGGTGCGTGCCCCCTTGCAACCGTCTACCGCCACGACTCTCCGCTCGAACATCGACCGCTTCGCTACTACCGTGCTCATTCCGGAGCGAGCCCGAACGCGCCCGGTCCGCGAACAGCAGGCGGCGCTCGCTGAGCTGCAGGCAGAGTGGGAGTTGGTCAAACAGCAATGGCCCTGAGGCTTGCCGCTGCCCGTTAGGGCTTAGCATCTCGCCAGTTTTCTGCGATTCCGACGTCGACCGTCAGCGGAACTTTGAGCGCCGCGGCGCCTTCCATCTGCTCGCGAACCGATTCGGCAACGCGCTCGGCCTCGTCTTGCGGAGCCTCGAACAGCAGTTCGTCGTGGACGGTGAGGATCATGCGCGTCTTGAAACCGCGCCGCGGCAGCTCGGCGTGGAGCGCAATCATCGCTTTCTTCAGAATGTCGGCCGCCGTCCCCTGAATGGGCATATTGACGGTCACGCGCTCGGCGGCGGAGCGAATCTGGCCGTTCCGGCTGTTCAGTTCGGGAACCAGGCGCCTTCTTCCGAACATGGTTTTCACGACGCCGCTCTCGCGTGACCGCCGGAGTGTTTCGTCAATGAAGGTCCGCACTTTCGGAAATCCGGCGAAATACGCGTCGATAAATTCCTGCGCCGCTTCCTTGGTTACCCCAATGTCCTTGGCGAGCGTGAATGCCGTTTTTCCGTATAGCAGCGCATAGTTGACGATCTTGGCCCGTCTCCTCAGCTCATGCTTATCCAGCCCACTCGTCGGACCGAACACTTTCAAGGCTGTCCGGTCGTGGATGTCCTGACCGCTGGCGAAGGCATCGATGAGCGCTTCTTCGTCGGCGAGATGTGCGAGTACCCGTAACTCAATCTGCGAGTAATCGGCTGAAATCAGCACGTGGCCCGGTGCGGCGACGAACGCGCGTCGGATCTGCCGCCCGAGTTCCGTTCGAATCGGAATGTTCTGTAGATTGGGATCCGAGCTGCTCAGGCGGCCGGTTGCAGCGACTGCTTGGTTGAAGCTTGTGTGAACCCGCTGAGTGCGTGGGTGTACCAGCTGCGGCAGCGCGTCGATGTACGTGCTCTTCAACTTATGAAGCCCACGCCATTCCAGGATCAGCCGTGGAAGCTCGTGCACGAGCGCGAGCTCTTCCAGAACCTCGACAGCCGTCGACGCCGAACGGGTTTTCCCGGTCTTTTTCAGCGTGGGCAGCTGCATTTTCTCGAACAGGATTTCGCCCAGTTGTTTCGGTGAGTTGATGTTGAACTCCTGTCCGGCGAGGCCATAGATACGCTCCGTATAACGAGCGAGCTCACCCTCGATATGCTGGGACTGTGCCGCGAGAGCCGGGCCATCGATCAGAATGCCGGCCCGCTCAACGTCCGCGAGCACGGGCAGCAGCGGCATCTCCAGGTCACGAAAGACCTGATCGAGCAAGTCGGCGACGAGCAGCGGCGCCAGGCGCTGTGAGAGCTGACGCGCGAGGTCGGCCCGTTCGCCGGCAAAGCTCAGCGCCCCCTGAGGTGTGACGGTGGCGATCTGGACGGCCTTTGGGCCTCGCCCGCACAGATCCTCTTCGGTCAGCGCCTTGTAGCCCAGGTGCTCGAGCGAGGTGCCTTCCAGCGGATGGCCCGGTCGAGTCGCGTCGAGCAGGTAGCTGGCAAGCATCGAGTCGAATGCCAGACCTCTGAGCTCGATGCCCTGGGTCTTGAGCATGATGACGTCGGCCTTGAGGTCGTGGCCGATTTTGCGGACGGACGCATCCTCGAACAGAGGGCGCAATCGCTCGAGTGCCGCGCCGCGCGCCATCTGTTGTACGGCCGATGCAGGCGACAGCAGATCGCCGCCGCCCAAATCTGCATGACCGAGCGGCAGGTAGCGGGCTTGCCTGTCCGCCGTAGAAAAGGCGATCCCGACGATCGACGCGCGCATCGCAGACGGATCGTCTCCGATCACATGGAGTGCGAATTCGCGCGCCTCACGCAACTGCGCAATCAGCGCGTCGAGCTCCTGAGCCGTCGCGACGATAGCGTAGTCTTTCTCGATGGTATCGGCGGTTGGCGCGTAATCGTTGACCAGCGTGCGAAACGCCAGACGCGAGAACAGCTCGTAACAACGTTCGCGGGATGCCCCTCGATAACGCAGGGTTTCAAGATCCACCTCGATGGGAACGTCGGCGCGGATCGTGACGAGCTCGCGACTTCGGAGCGCATCTTCGCGGTGCGCGAGGAGCGCCTCCCGGTACTTGCGCTGCGTCAGGTCACCGGCCTGGTCGAGCAGAGCGTCGAGACTGCCAAACGCGGTAATCAGGTCAATCGCACCCTTCTTGCCGACGCCAGGCACACCCGCCACGTTGTCGCTGGTGTCGCCCACGAGCGCAAGAACGTCCACCACCCGGGATGGCTGAACGCCGAACTTGTCTCGTACCGCAGCTTCGTCAAACCACGTTCCGTCCTCACGCGGATCGTAGACACGAATGCCGTTGTGTACCAGCTGGAAAAAGTCCTTGTCGATCGAGACAATCGCCACGTCGAAACCTGTTTCCGACGCGCGCCTGGCGATTGTTCCAATGACGTCGTCCGCCTCGAATCCCGGCGCCGTGATAATCGGCACGCCGAGCGCCTGGCACGCCTCGTGTACCCAGCCAATCTGCTCTGCGAGGTCATCCGGCATCGCCACTCGGTTCGCTTTGTAATCGGCCACGAGCTCGTCCCGAAACGTGCGGCCCGCAAGATCGAACGACGCCGCGATGTACTCCGGATGATGGTCGCTCATCAGTTTCCGCAACATCGTGACGAAGACGTACACCGCGTGCGTGGTATGTCCCTCTTGATTGGACAAACCTCGACCGCGGAATGCGTGGTAGGCGCGGTACATCTGAGAGCTGCCGTCGATCAGGAACAGCGTGGGACGGGACATTGCGTGGACGACACCAAGGGTGAGCGGTTTCGGTAAGGATATCATTGGGTTTTGATGCTTCGTCGTGCTCAACGCGTGTGCGCTGCGGTGGTGCTGCTGGGTCTCGCATGCGCGATTGGATCGGGATGCGCCGCCGGCGGGTTCAAGCGTGACTACGAGTACGAGGAAGAGCTGTACCTGTCGCTCGACGGAGCGGCAACGCTGAACGTCAACGCATCAGTAGCATCGCTCGTTGCGCTGCGAGGCGCGCACCTGGATCCCGATCCGCGTGCGCGCGTCGATCGCAGCGCGCTGCGGACGTTCTTCGGCGCGCCCGACACGCGCGTTTCGGTGAGCCTCGCACGCCGTGACGGCCGCCGGTTCGTTCACGCAAGCATCGTAGTGGATGACGTGCGAAGGCTGTCGCGATTGCCCTCCTTCGCCTGGTCGAGTTACCAATTCAGCCGCTACGGCGAGGTACTCGCTTTCAAGCAGACTGTTGGTCCGCCGACTCCGCAACACCGCACGATGCAATGGCAGGGAGAGGAGTTAGTCGCATTCCGCATGCACCTGCCCAGCGCGGTCGTGTTTCACAACGCGCCGTCAGGTGAAGTGGAACGGGGCAATATCCTCGAATGGGAGCAGTCGCTCGCCGACCGCATGGCAGGTAAACCGGTGGACATTCGCGTCCAGATCGAGCCGACGTCGATCCTTGCCCACACGATGTGGCTCTTCGGGGGAACCATTGCAGCAGCCTTCGCTGCGTTCGCTGGAGTGGTGTGGTGGATCCGCCGGAGCGGCCCAACTCCCGACCAGTAAAGGCCCGGGAGTTGGGGTTGGGACCCTGGGGGCGTCTACAGTCGCTCGAGATCGTCGGCGACTTCCGAGTCGGTCTTCAGATTGTTCGTCACTGAGAACGCACCGAACGAGCTCGCGATCGATCGCGCAAGCATCCGGTCGACGTTGCTATTCACCACACCTTCGAGCGTCACGCGTCCGTTTTCCACGATGATGTGGATCGGGGGGTTCGCCATCGCGCCGTACGTCCAGAAATTCGAGTTGCCGTAGATCGCGCGGGCGATCCGGAGCCGGAGCTCGTCGTCAAACTGTGACACCGGCAGAACGGTGACCTCGTTTCGCACCTCGCGCACGCCATCGATTCGCGCGATGCGCTCCGCAATATCCTCGCGCTTGTACGGCATCGTCACTCTGCCTGAAAGGGTGACGACACCGTCCTCAACCTGCGCGTTGATGCTATCGAAGATCGTGAACTGTGAATATCGCATCACCTGTCGCGACAGGTCGCGGAAAATCTGAAGGTCCTCCCGCTGCGCCGCCGCCCAGGCTGGTGCGCTCACCGTCAACAGCACGATGACCGTGGCAGCAAACCTGGCAAACATATCTTCCTCCTTCGTCTAGGCCTCTTCGGGAGCATCGCTCCCACCCCAGCGGTAAGGCAAAGATGTTGCCAGGCCGAACCTCCGCGAAAAGCCGAAGAAATTCTCTGTTTCCGCCGACTGTCCTCCGCGGCGAACGAAGTCGCGCGCTTGCTACAGCATGAGGGTCGTTCCGACGCCCGCCGCAATCAGGAGGATCTGGCGCAAGGAGCCGGCGTCCGTGCGCCCGCGGTGCAGCCCGGGAATCAGGTCGGCCATCGCCACGTACAGAAAGCTGGCGGCCGCCAAGGCAAGAAAGTACGGAAGCAGCCTCGGAACCATGTCGAATGCGACGAACGCCGCGACAGCGCCAGCGGCGCTGGCCGCCGCGGAGATTGCGTTCAGCAGCAGCGCACGGGTTCGGGAATACCCCGCGTGCAGCAGAATGGCGAAATCTCCCACCTCCTGAGGAATCTCGTGCGCCGCAACGGCAAAGGCCGTACTGATGCCAAGCGGGATCGAGGTCAGGACCGCCGCCCCGATTACGGCGCCGTCAACGAAGTTATGAAAGGCGTCGCCTACGAGCACCGGGACGACGCTGCTTTCGTGAACTTCGCAGTCGTGAGTATGGCAGTGACGCCAAAGCACGAGTTTCTCGAGAACGAAGAAAATCAGGATTCCGCATAGCAGCGTTGGGAACACTCGGGTCGCAGGCAATTGCTCCATCGTGGTCGGCAGCAACGCCAGCATCGAGACTCCGAGCAGTGCGCCCACGGCGTAGCTGACAAGCCAGGGAATAACCTTCGAGCGCGTGGAATCGTTAATGAGGAGAACGCTCGACGCGACGAGAAGACCTCCGAACCCGCCGACGAGGCTCAACCCGAGCGCGATGAGAAATAGGGGCACCGCAGGGCATGATAGCCCTGAATTCTGCCGCTAAGACGCGATGTAGCCTCGACGCGCGCGGACAGCCAGACGGCGGTCCTTCACCACAACCCGGATTTCGTGCCACCGCCCGTCTTTCTTTCCGGGGCTGGCGTAGCCAAGGTAGTACTGCTTGCTGAACTCGTCGGCCAGGCGGGTCGTCGCGCCGTCCAGGTCGCGGAATCCCCGGACGATCTCGGTGCGGCCGCCGGTATCGTCGGTGATGTCGCGGAGCGCATTCGCGTTGACGCGCTCCGATGTCGGCGTGCGTCGGCTTCCGCCAATTGGAGGAAGAGGGCGTCGGCTCCGCCCGGGGCCGCCCGGGATTGGGAACGGCAGCGGAACGGGCAGCTGTATGGTCGGCCCGGTTCGGACTTGACTGTCGGTGCCGTCGACGCCAAGGGCGTATACGAGGACCTCGCTCTCTCTGATCAGGCTACGCAGTTCGTTGGAGGAGATGCGGCTGTTCGTGTCGTTTCCGTCGGAGATTACCAGCAGCGCCTTCTTGGAGTGGCGGCCGACGTCCGCCAAGGGGACGCCATCGGCAATCGCGTCGTACAACGCGGTGCCACCGGCCGGAAGCACGCGCGAAACGGCGCGGCTGATCGCGCGGCGGTCGCTGGTCCACTGCTGCACAATCTGAGGCCGGTTGGCAAACTGCATGAAGAACAGCTCGTCGTCCGGGCTGAGCAGGTCGTAGACGAATCGGTCGATTGCCGCCCTCGCCGCGGACATCTTGTCCGACGTCATGCTGCCGCTGGTGTCGAGTGCGA
>Ga0075420_100004741_pt1 | contig 11932 bp, 9 predicted proteins | sample SoiMetdeltSBSDD4_FD_75296 | JGI IMG/M metagenome (GOLD analysis project Ga0075420, IMG submission 75296) | Bulk soil microbial communities from a Populus tree surrounding site in Tennessee, USA - Soil MetaG P. deltoides SBSDD4 | ecosystem: Environmental > Terrestrial > Soil > Tree plantation... | reverse complement strand
TACGACGAGGAATCGATGCGGGTGTGGAACCCGCGGTTCGAGCAGGGCGGGCTCGAGGAGCACGACATCAAGGACGCGACCTTCCTCCTGTGGAAGGGCCACTGCTCCGTGCACCAGCGCTTCACCACCGAGCAGGTCGCGCAGTTCCGCGCCGAACACCCCGACGGTCAGGTGATCGTGCACCCCGAGTGCGCGCACGACGTGGTTGCCGTCGCCGACCGGGTCGGTTCGACCGAACGCATCCTCGAATGGGTCGAGCAGGCCCCGGCTGGTTCGGTGTTCGGCGTGGGCACCGAGATCCACATGGTGCAGCGCATGGCGGCCGAGCACCCCGACGTCTCCGTCGTGTCACTCGACCCGCTGATCTGCCCGTGCTCCACCATGTTCCGCATCGACGGTCCCCACCTCGCCTGGGTGCTCGAGAACCTCGTCGACGGTCAGGTCGTGAACCAGATCAAGGTCGACGAGAACACGACGGAGTGGTCACGCGTCGCACTCCAGCGCATGCTCGACATCACCTGAGCGTCTTTCCGTGCGGTCTCGACGGCGCCGTTCCCGGAACGGCTCGGCGAGAAGCGCGCGCCCGGTTCGCCGCCACAATCGCGGTTCTTCCGACACGAGCCGCGCCCACTGCACCGCAGCTGCAGTCACCGCGAGCACCCATTCGCCCGGACCCCAGTGGCGGGCCGCGAACTGCATCGTTCCGTTCCACCAGTACATCTCGCGCTCGACGACGGACTCCGAAGATCCGCCACTCTCGTGCCACGCGCCAACAATCGGCAGGCTCACGAGGTCCCAGCGCGAATCGCGCAGGCGCCGACAGAGATCGAGGTCTTCGCCATACAAGAAGTAGGTCTCGTCGAACCCGCCGATCTGCTCGAAGGCTTCCCGACGGACGACGAGCGCGGTCGCAGCAAGTGACTCGACGCGCTGCTCCGCTCCAGGTACGCGGCGAACATGGTCCGCGATGGGCGTGATGTGTGCGACAGCCATGCCGATCACGCGCACGTCAAGCAGCCAGCGTGCGCCGATCGAACGGCCGATGAGGTGCCACGATCGAAGCTCTCGCCCCTGGCTCCGTTCCGGTTGACCTGAGGCACGGTTCATGATGACGCCCTGCGCGGCCCCTACGCGCTTGTCACGATCGAGCAGAGCGACGGCGTCGCTGACGCCGCACGACTTCGGCATGGCGTCCGGGTTGAGCAGGAGCACGTACGGCGCGGAGCCGACGCCGACGCCCCGGTTCTGCCCTGCGCCGAACCCGGGATTGGTCTCGTCGCGGAGCACTGTGGCGCCACGCGACGCGGCGACCGCCCCGGCATCGTCGGAGCCGTGGTCGACGACCACCACTTCGCGGACGCCGGGCAGCCCCCGTGCCGCGTCGACACAGTCGCCGATGACATCACGACTGCCATACGCCACGACGACGACGTCGAGCACCGCGGTCATCGCGTTGCCACCACTCGCCGGGTGCGGTGCCACCACAGGTGCCTGACGACCGCAACGGAGTGCCGCATCCCGCGACGCGAGGCGAGTCCGCGGAACGCCCGCCGCGGCGGGTGTTCACACGTCGCACTCGCGACCTGTCGCACACGCCAGCCGTGGGCGCGGAGCCGGAGGCAGAAGTCGACGTCTTCGGGACCGAACTGCGCCGAGGAATCGATCCCGCCGACCGCGTCAAATGCAGACCGCCGGAACACCTGGCAGGCGCCGATGGCGAAGTCGACGTCCCACGCCGTACCCGTCCCCTGGCCGGGCGAGGAAGCGTAGTGATCCGTGTGGTTGGTCGCGCGCAGGAGCTTGCGCACCACACCAGGCGCGCGACCGGCCGACGCCTGCGGCGCCTGATCGACAAAGACCGGCGCGGCGAGGCCGACGTCGCCAACGCGGTCAAGCTCTGCAACCAGGGCAGCGAGGCAGTCAGGACGCAGGGATGCGTCGCTGTCGAGGATGCACACTAGCGGCGCCTCGCCGTACGCGATCCCGAAGTTGCGTCCGCCACCGACCCCGAGATTCGTCGCGGCGCGGATCACTCGTACTCGATGATCGGCGATGCCGGAGTACGGCAAGGTCGACGCGTTGTCGACCACGACCACCGACACATCACCAGGGAGCTCAGAGTCGATCGCCGAGGCGACTGCCGCGTCGACCAAGACGGGATCGTCGTTCCAGGTAAGGATCACTACGTCGACGGCTGTCACGTCACCATCTCCACCGGGTTCCTCGCGGGCCCGGGCCACAGGACCACGACAGCGACACCCGCCACGGCGAATCCGGCCAGCACAACGTGGCCGAGTTGCAGCGCCAGGGCGGCCGCCGCGAGCAGCAGCACACCACCCCCCGCGATCGCGAGCGGTCGACGCATCAGGCCGCGCTCGTCTGTTGCGGCCGCCACCCAGAGCGCAACGGTCTGGATGAGTTCCGACAACACGAGCGCGATGGCACCGCCGACGAGTCCGAAACGACCGACGAACACGATCGACGCGATCACGTTCACCGTCAACGTCGCGACGAAGATGCCCAGGATCTCGCGGTTGCGACCCCGTCCTGAACGCGCATGGACCTCGATGCCGTTGACGGTCAGCAGTGGGAATGCGATCGCGAGTGCCCGCACGGTGGCGACGTCGGGAACAACGTGCGGAACCAGATCGGCAATCCAACCTGCGCTCACGACCACGACAACCGCGGCGAGGATCCCCAAGCGCGGCAGGAGGACGAGCGAGCGCCCCCGAATCCCATCCGCGCTCGTGGCACCGTCCCGCTCGTTGAGGCTCTCGGCGTAGAGCCACAGGCCGACCGAGCCGACGATTCCGTTGAAGGCGTCGACTATGCGGTACGCGAGGCCGTATGTCACGCCGGCGACAGCTCCGGCCATCCGACCGACGACGAGGAGATCCACTCGCAGGTTCACGAGCGCGACGACGTCGATTCCGGCGAGGGCCAAACTTTGACGGAGCGGGATAGCACGGAACGACGACGCGCGTACAGGCAGCGTGCGCCAACGTCCGACGCGCCGGAGCGCCACGAGCGCACCTGCCATCTCGGCGGCCGCCACGGCCCATACCATCACCGCCACACCGGCATCGAGCGCTGCAGCCGAGAGCAGCGCAGCCGCCTGCACCACGCGCACGACCGCCATCGTCACCGGCTCCGTGTTCGTATCACCGCGGGTGCGCAACGCCGCGAACGCCACCGGCTCGAGCAGCGCGGACCAAGTCCACACGGCCGCGGCCACCCAGGCGCTGCTCGGGAGCGCCACGCCGACGAACTCGAGCACCAACCACTGCACGACGAGCATGATCGGCACGAGGAGGATCCGGAGCACTACGAGCGGCGCGACAGGCTGCAGGCCGTCCCCCTCCGCAGTCGCCATGAGCCCCGCGAGCCGCTCGAAGCCGAGCGCCAGGAACGAGCTCACTGTGAGCACCGAGAAGTAGGCCCAGACGAACTGCGTCGAAGCCGCGGTCGACGTGATCGTCGGCAGCGCAAGTACCGCGCCTAGGAAGACGAGGGCCGCCAGCTGCCGGGCGCCGGCCAACTTTCCCGCTGCTCGCAGGAACCCGCTGAAATCGGTGTTCCAATTGTCGTGTTGCGGCGCCGGAGCTGAAGTGCTCATCGGTTCAGGATGGGCTCGGCCGCAAGCACGTCGACGAGCGTGCGCGTCGACGCACCCCATGTGAACTGCTGGATGTGTGCATGCCCTGCCCGGGCGAGCTCGACTCGACGGTCGTCGTCGGCGAAAAGCCGGACCAGGTTCGATGCCTGCGCTCCGACGTCACCGACGGGACTCAGGAGCGCCGTGTAGCCGTCGAGCGCGTACTCACTCACCCCGTCGATGTCGGTCGAGACGAGAGCGCATCCGCTCGCCATCGCCTCGGCAGGTGGGAGGTGCCAGCCCTCGGCGTGACTCGGGCACAGGTAGACCGAAGATCCGTTGTAGACGTCGTCGACGAGATCTCGCTGCGGTGGATCGCAGCGGTACTCGATCCACGAAGGCAGGTCATCCGGACGGGTACCCGTGCCGAAGAGGACCGCGCGGAGATCCGGAACAGCCTCGTGCGCACGCACAAGAGCTTCCACGCCCTCTCGTGCGCCCTTCCACGTGTGCTGCGAGTACAGCATGACGACACGGCGTGGGCGCGCCTCGATGGGCGTCTCGACGTGGAACCGCTCCGTGTCGATCGCGCCACCGATGCGCCAGCTGTCGTCGAGACCCATCGCGTCGGCACGCGCGTACAGCCACGGCGCGATGAAGATCCGCCGAAGCGGCAGCCGCCACGTCGCATCCACACGGTCGGCGCTGCCGCTCCACGTCTCGTGGTGCTGGATCAGGTAGCAGCCACGTCCCTTCGAGGGGTCGGCCGCTGCGACGGGATCGGCGGTCTGCCATGCGGTGGCCACGATCGCGTCGGCTTCGGGCAAGTGACGGTTGGCGATCGTCGGGACGTAGTCGAGGGCGACTCGTTCGTCGATCCACTGCCAGGTCGGGCTCTCTGGCGCGCCGCGCGCCAGGTCGCGGACGCCACCCACGAGCTCCCTTGCCTGGGCCAACGGGCGGCCGTCTCGCAGGCTCGGCCGCATCCGGAAGCAAGCCGCATGGACCACCGAGACCTCGTGACCGAGGCTCACCAGCGTGTTGGCATAGCAGTACACGACACGGATGCCGCCGATCGCCTTGCGCGCGTACCCGGGCACGACAAAGGTGATCTTCATCGCCCTTCCCGCCCGACGACCTCCCGCACCGTGCGGCCTACGACCCGGAGGTCGAGTGACAGGCTCTGGCGGCGGAGGTAGAAGAACTCGTACTGGAGCTTCTCGAGCGCGTCGGCCTCGCTGCTGGCGTAGTGGAACTTCACCTGCGCCCATCCCGTGAGACCGGGACGTACGAGGTGGCGCAGCCGGTAGAACGGGATCTTGTCGGCCAGCTCCTCCACCACCTGCGGCTGCTCCGGCCGGGGGCCGACGATCGACAGCTCACCACGCAACACGTTGAGCACCTGCGGGAGCTCATCGAGGTGCGTGCGGCGGAGCACGCGACCGAACGGTGTGATCCGCGCGTCGCGCTCCGCCGTCCACTCCGATCCCTCGACATCGGCTCGCATGGTGCGGAACTTCGTCATCTCGAACGTGCGTCCACCCTGCCCGACCCGCGTCTGTAGGTAGAAGAGGCGCCCCCGGTTGCCGAGTGTGTCACCGATCACCACGAACGGCAGGACGATCATGAGCGCGACAAGTCCGAGCGCGGCGAGCGCGAGGTCCACCAGCCGCTTCACCCGCGCGTATCGCGTCTGATGGAGCTCACCGATGTCGAACAGCAGCGACACGCGCTCGAGCTCGCCGATCGGCAGCTTGCCGAGCCACTGCTCGTAGAACAGCGACAGGGTTCGGATGCGTACGCCTTCCTCGTGGAGCATCGCCGCCTGCGTGACGATGTCGTCGTCACCCTGCGCGTCGCGTCCGAGCACGACGACGGACGCACGCGCAGCACGCGCGAGGTCGAGCACAGGCCGACACGGCGGGATGCTCGTCGAGACGGCTCCCGCAGGAACCAACGCGCCGACGATCACGCCGGCGCGCTCCGGTGAGCGCTCGAGCTCCGACGTCAGCACGGCGACTTCATCATCGGCCGCGACCACGAGCACGCGATCGCGGTCGGCGGCACGGGTGCGCGCGTCGCCGGCGACCATCCAGCACAGGACGTACCAAGGCGTGAGCACGGCCACCGAGCCGAGCACCACGACCCGCGGCAGCACGGCGCTCCCGCCGACGAGCTGGGCGACCGAGATCAACCCCGCGGCGGTGACGGTCGCGCCCAACGCGCCGAGCACGGCACCGCGACGAGTGCGAGTCTGATCGGGCAGGCCGAACGCGTAGGCGCCGACCCAGAGCATCGCCACGAATGCCAGTGACCACGGCACCCGGAACGAACCGGACCAGTCGTAGTCATGGGTGACGGCGTGGGCCTTGCTCAACCCGAGCACGCACAGGAGCGTGCCGGAGAAGAGGGAGAGGCGGGCCCCGCGGTGCATGTGGTCGTATCGACCGAGACGGACCTCGGGATGAGCGCCTTTCCAAGCCCTCGGAATCCCACCCTGCCTCGGCTGGCGAGGCCCTCGGCCTCGTCAGCCGCGTTGGTACGCGATCACGTCGACGAGCAAGCCGGGCACGAACTCGACGACGCGGACGCGGACCGGCTCGAAGCCGTCCAGCTCGCCGATCCTCGCCCGCCCGTGGAACTGCAGGAGCTCGAACTCCGAGTCGCCCGCTTCGGCAACCACCGCGACCGCTCGTCGCAATTCACGGTCGTTCCCGGTCGTGAGCCACCGGGTCGAGGGCGCGTAGAACGCTCCACCCTCACGCAAGAGGTGTTGTTCGCGCGCGATGACCGGCCGCCCCGATGCCACGACGACGTCCATCGCGCTCGCCACGTCGTGTGACCGCTCAACCGAGAACACGATGCCGAACGCGGACACCCCGACGGCCAGCGCCAGCACGCAGACGAACGCCGTGCGCTGCGGCACCCGCACCAACGCGACGATGCCCAACACGGCGAGGAGCGCACCGGACAGCAGCTCGTAGCGCGCGCCCCACTGCGGCAGCGCGCCGCCGGAATACTGCGATGCCCAGATCAACGGGATAGGGAGGCATGCGACCGCGAGGACGAACCGGCTGCGTCGGTGCCGCCAGCCCGTCGACAGACCGACGATCGCGAACGGTGAGGCTACGAGCAGCCCCGGAACGAAGCCGACGCCGTGTTGGATTCGGACGACGTAGACCAGCGCCGCGACGAGGAACGCTGCGACGCCTGCGAGGCGCGTCGCCCGCCGCGGTTGCACCACCGCGAGCGCGCCCACGGCAACGCAAGCGACGACCAGAGCGCCGGCGAACATGTCGCGGTCGAAGTCGAACGCATTGAGGCCGGCCGTGGCGATCACGGCCTCCTTGGCCCGGAACGCGAGTGTTGAGCCCGCGTCCCCCACGGTGCCAGCGGCACGGGCAGCGCGGAGCCCCGACCCGATGACCACGTGTTCCAGAAGCTGGTTCGCGGCCAGCACGACCATGACCCCGATGGCGATTCCCGCGCCGGCGCTGACGACACGGCGCAGGCCCGACCGCTCGACGCACATCGTCGCCGCAACCACGAGGCCTGCGACCACGAGATACACCAACGCCTCGGTCCGCATGGTGGCTGCCGCACCGAAGCACGCGCCGGCGAGCACCGCCGTTGCGAACCCTGCACGTCGCCAGACGAGATCGAAGGAGGCGACGCACGCGACCAGCAAGAGGCCGAGCCCGATCGAGTGCTCCCAGAAGTCTGTCGCGTAGATCACGACCGGCGTCGCCAGCCCGATGATCCAGAACACCGGCCAACGCGCACGGCGATCGAGGCGCGCAGCGAGCGCCGCAGCGGCGTACGCGCACAGGACGCCACCCAACATCGGGAGCAGCATCACCGCACGCAGCCCGCCGATCGCGGCCAACGGAGCTGCCGCGACGATCATCGGCAGCGTCGTGACGTTCACCCAGTCGCCGTCAAGGTGCGACGTGTAGGTCAGGGGGTGGAGCGAACCAGTCGGATCGGCACGTTCAGCCCAGTAGCCGATCGACGGGTCGAGGACGCCGCGCTGCGTCATCGTCTGAACGGTGGCGAGTTTCCCTCCGGTGTCGGTCCCGAGTGAGCCGCGCGGATCGTGCAGCGCAGAGATGCAGCCGAAGGCGAGCAAGAGGACGACGCCTGCGAGCACCGAGCGGGCGCGCGAGGTGCGCCCTCGCCCGTCGATCGCCTCGTACTGCGTCGTGATGCGCCGGGCGACGTGGCCGTCGTCGAGCTGTGGGGACACCTGAGCGAGCGGCGTGGTCACGACGATCGACGACCCACCCACGACAGCGAACACGCTGCGACATCGTCGTCGTCCTGCGCGTCGCGCCCCAACACGACAACGGACGCGCGCGTCGCGCGCGCGTCATCGAGTACGGGCCGACCCGGCAGGAGGCTCGTCGACACGGCACCCGCCGGAACCAGCGCACTGACGATCGCACTGCGCGCGCGATCGGGAAGGCCGAACGCGTACGCGCCGATGCAGAGCATCACCACGATGTCAATGCCCATGGCACCCGGAACGAGCTCGACCAGTCGTAGTCGCGGACAACGGCGCGCGCCGTGCTCAACCCGAGCACGCACAGAAGCGTGCCGACGAACAGGGAGGAGCGGGCGCCGCGGTGCACGTGCTCATATCGGCCTGCCCCAGCCCCGGGATGAGGCCTTTCGCCACGTCCAGGATGACCGTCCCGGCTCAGCCAGCGGTATACCGAACCGCTTCGATTCCCTCGTACGGACGGATGTCTCGGGCGATGAGCACACCGGACACTCGGCGGTATCCGTGAAGCGTCGACGGAAGTCGGGAACCCGCCGGCGCGACCACGGTGAAGCGGTCGTCGCCAGCGCCGGCGAACACCTTCGCGGCCTTGCGGAGCTCCACGGTCGACTCGGCGCTCAACCACCGCGCCGACGGGTTGAACGCTGCACCGTGTTCACGGAAGAAGTGCAGGTCGAGGGACACGACGGCGGCGTCCGACACCGCGAGCACTTGCTCCGAGCCGTCTGCGATGTCATGCGACCGGTAGGCAACGAACGCGACACCCCACGCGGTCACGAGAACTGCTGCCGCGAGCGCGACATGCCATGCGATCGTCGACCCGACGAGCTCGACGATTGCCACGATCGCGAGCAGCGCGCCCGACACGAACAGGTACCGGCCGCCCCACTGCGGTCGCATGGTCCCGGAGAACTGTGACGCCCACACGAGGGGGACGGGCGCGAGCGCGAGCACGCCCAGAAGCCGCGTCGATGACCGACGCCACGTGAACACCAGACCGAGAGCGGCGAGCGGCGAGGCGCTGAGCAGCCCAGGAATCCACCACGCGCCACCGTGTGCGACCAGCAGGTACACGAGCGCGGCGAGCGCCACGAGCACGGCGCCCGTGAGCCGTCGGGCCGGCGAGCGCAGCAACCACACGCCGAGGCAGAACACGCCGAGAGCCACCGCGCCGACGATCCAGTCGAACGAAGCGCTGAACCCGTTCAATGCGGTTGCAGTGGTGGCGGCGAGATCCAGCCGGTTGTGCACGCCGTTCCCGGCCCCGCCCGCGATCCCGGCGACGCGCGCACTGCGCGAGCCCGCGCCGAGCACCGCCCGCTCGAACAACTGGTTCGCGCCAAGCACCACGACGAACCCGAGCGCGAAGCCAGCAGCGGTCAGCACCACTGCGCGCCACGCCCGCGCGAACGCGAGGACGACGACAACGACGCCCACCGTCGTCGCCGCGTACACGAGCGCCTCGGTGCGCATGGTCGCGGCGAGGCCGAACAGCGCGCCTGCGACGGGGCCGGCACATCGCACCGACCGTCGCTCCACGACGTCGAACAGGACGATCACCGCCCAGAGCATGAGCGCAAGCCCGATCGTGTGCTCCCAGAACGAGAGCGAGTACACGAGCACCGGTGTCGCCAGGCCGATGGCCCAGAACGCCGCCCACTCGTGGCGCGACCCGAGCCGTCGGGCAAGTACGCGAGCCGCGAGTGCGCACGCGAGCCCACCGAGCATGGGAAGGAGCACCACCAAGCGCGCGCCGCCGACCTCCCAGAGCGGGATCGCGGCGTACAACATCGGCAGCGTCGTCACCTGTGCCCAGGTGTCCCCGACCCGTGCCGTGAAGGCAAGGGGGTGCAGCGTGCCGTCAGGATCCAGGTTCTCGGCCCAGTAGCCGACATCGGGCGTCCGCTGCCCGCGCTCGTCCATCACGCGGAGCGTCGCGAGCTTGCCGCCGACGTCGGCCACTTCGCCGCTCGGCGCAAGCGTGAAAGCCAGCGCGCCGTATACCCCGAGGAGCACGAGGCCGGCAACAAGGGGCCGAGTCAGCGCTCGGCGCATGCCCGCGAGCGCGGTTCCTCCACCATGACGAGGCGATGCGCGTTCACCAGCCTGTGAGCGCGGCAACTCGACCACCATCGCGGTCACGTCACGCGACGGGCGCAGAGCACCATGAGACGCGGGATCGACGCGGCTTCCGCGTACTCCCATGCCGCGGCGAGGAAACCCGGCGGGGGCGCGGGCTCCTCCATGTGGTCGATCAGCAGTCCCACTTCACCCATCACCTGTACGTATCGGCTGAGGGGGCGGTGCATGAAGGGCAGTTCCACGCCCGGAGCGACCTCTTCCATGCGGGCGTCGTCGCGCAGGTACGGCCCGACCCGCCAGTACTGCTCCTCGAGGATGTGGTCGTCGATCCAGCCGCTCCCTGGCGTCTGCAGCAACGGGTGGTTGAGCATGAGCACGAACCGACCGCCTGGTTCGAGCACGCGGGCGATCTCGTGGATCGCGGGCTCGAAGGGGTCGAGGTGCTCGAGCACGAGACACATCACGACCGCGTCGAACCCGCCGGAGCGCACCGGCAGCAGTTCAGCGCTCGACTGTGCGTAGACAGGCCCAGCACCGCGGTGCTGTGCCTCGACGACTTGGGACGATGTCGGATCGAGTCCGACGACGTCGACGCCCTGGCGGGCGAGGCGCCGCGCGATCTGGCCTTCGCCACACCCGATGTCGAGCACGCGGCGCGCCGATCCCAAGTGTCGGTCCACGAGCGGCAAGATCTGCTCCTCGTACTCCGGGTCGGCGCCGTCGGTGAACTCACGCTGCCACCACCCGGCATTGCGCTCCCAGGCGTCGCCGTCGTCGGTCATCGGGTGCGCTGGGCCGGGCACGCCCGCGTTGTTAGCACTCGCCCAACGTGGACCCCGGCTCCACCACGTACAGGCGCGCCCCGCCAACGCGTGCAACCGACGACACCCCTGGCACTGCGGAGCTGGTGAGCAGCCCCGCGGGTGCGGCGTGTGTGCGTGCGACCCGTTGCGCTTCGCACCACGCGGCGCTCGTGGTCAGCCGAGCCTCGGCGTCGCGTTGGTGCTCGTCGTACTGCAGGGTGCGTCGCCACTCCTGCTGCGCGATCGAGAAGACGTCGACGTCGAGGTACCCGGCGACGCCGGTCGCGAGGAAGTCGTTCGCCGAGACGAGTCGCTGATCGACACCGTTCGCTCGGGCCACTTCGGCCAGCGACTCGTTGGGCGCGAACCGGTGAACCGCCACCCGCAGGCCGCCGAGGCCCGCCACCAGCTGAGCGGCGAGCACGACGGCAAGCGCCACACGCGCTGCCCCACCTGCATGCGAAAGCCACGCGCCATCCCGCGCGGCTGCGAACCACGTCGCGCCGAGCAACACCAACGCGACGGAACCGCTGTAGCGCACCTCCGTCGGTCGAACGACCACCGCGAAGAACACGCCGAAGGCGACGACGCCGAGGACCCACAGCCGCTGTGCGAGCGGCGCAGACCCCAAGCCGCGTCCGATCAACACCACCAAGACGAGCCCAAGCACGACGGCGACGAACAAGCGAGCCGCCGAGCCGTCGAGGATGTTCGTGTTCCAGGTCCCGCTATCCTGCACCGGCGCCAACCCGCGCCACACCGACGACGCTCCCTCCAGTACACGGCCGAGCGGGCCCGCCACGTACGCAGCGTCGCCGCGGAATGCAGGCCCGGCACTCGCGAAGTCGGACGGCGGGATGCATGTGGCCGCGACGAGCGCGCACGATCCCACCACCCATGTCGCGAGCCGACGCGGCTCGGCGTCGACTCGCGACCACCGCACGCGCGACACGGCCTCGCCACCCAGGTACAACGAGAGCGCGACGACGCCCGCGAGCGCCGCGCCGAGCACGCTCGTCCACGACAAGAGCACGAGGGCAACGGTGCCGGCGCGCCAGGCCGGGGCAGGCCGCGCGAGCAGGTCGAGCGCGACGAGGAAGCACAGGACTCCGAGCCCGTACGAGCGCGACATCACGGTGTACTCGAACACGAGGAAGTACGTGGCGCACA
>Ga0075420_100004737_pt1 | contig 11934 bp, 15 predicted proteins | sample SoiMetdeltSBSDD4_FD_75296 | JGI IMG/M metagenome (GOLD analysis project Ga0075420, IMG submission 75296) | Bulk soil microbial communities from a Populus tree surrounding site in Tennessee, USA - Soil MetaG P. deltoides SBSDD4 | ecosystem: Environmental > Terrestrial > Soil > Tree plantation... | reverse complement strand
ACCTTTCCCGAAATGTCACCACATGCAAGTGAAGGTGACGAGGGGAGAGAGGACATCACTCTCTTAGAGAGTGGTCAGCGCATAGCGAGTGACTTTTCGGGAACACCCTCCGGAGAGGGTGAAAACGGCCGCCATTGCTGGCGGTGCGGGGCCGACCTACTCGAAGAGCTGGACGAGCAATGCGGCGACTGCGGCTGGATGATTTGTACTGGCTGCGGGGCGTGCAAATGTGAGGCGGTTTCATGAACGAGCACGACGGCCACGAGACCGTCACGGCGACCGGCCAGGGGCTCACCGGGCGGATGCTCGGCTACCTCGTCTGCAACGACTGCACGGTCATCGTACAGCGCCTGACGCTCTGCCTGACGCCGACCAAGCGCGGGGCGCCGTGCCGAGTCGCCGTACGCGAAGACCTCGGCTACGAGAAGTGGTGGTCCCACGGCGAGGGCCGAGGGCGCACCAGCACACCACGGAGGAGGGCGAGTTGAACGCCCCCCACGACTTCGCGACCCGGCTGCGGCTGGCCCGTGAGCTACTCGCACGCGGGCCGGCGGCGCCGGTCCACCTGGCCGACGAACTCGACGCCGCCGCGGCTGAGGTGCGGGAAGCTCACGACCGTCTTGGCGTCGTGCTGCCGCTCCTGGCTCCTGACCGCACCTGGTACCAACGGCTCGACGCCGCGGCCTCGGACGACGTCCGGGCCTATCTGCTGGCGGGGGTGCTGGGCCGCACCGCGTACTGTCCTCACCTTCGACGCGGCCGTCCCCAGCCAGCATTCTTCCGCTTGCCGTTGCGGCGGGCCGACTGCGGCCGGTGCGTCCGGACGCTCAGGCGCCCGCCGCGAGACGAGGACGATCGCTGTGACCTGTGCGGCGCCCGAGGCGTCGTGACGTTCGTCCCGTTCGCCGTGCGTCACGGTCCGGCGCTCATCGCTGGCGACGTGTGCCCGGACTGCGCAGGGGTATTGGGGATCCGTGAAGAAGTAGGGGCGTGACGCCGTCCCCCGCAACGAGGAAGGTGAGTAGGATGCTTAAGGCATCGATCATCGGCAATCTCGGGAGCGACCCGGACATGCGATACGCGGCGAGCGGATCGCCGATGCTGCGCTTCAACGTGGCCTCGAACTACCGGACCCGGACGCCCGAAGGCGAGTACCAGGACCGCACCGCATGGGTCCGCGTCACCGTCACCGGCAACCGCGCCGAGACGCTCTCGCAGTACCTCAAGAAGGGCAGCCGGGTCTACGTCGAAGGACGCCTGGAAGCGCGTCCCTGGACGGATCGAACGGGCAACATCAACGCCGGCCTGGAGCTGCTGGCCGATACCGTCGAGTTCATGAGCACCCAGCGCGGACCGGACTTCGACACGTCCGACCTCGGCCCGACCGCCAGCGTGACGGACGAGCGGCCACAACGTCGGATGACACAACAGGAGGCGGTGTACGGCGGGCAACCTCGTCGCGGTTCGAGGGCAGTCGCCGATCGCGGTGCCGCCGACCTGGAAGACCGCCCGTTCTAGCCCGAGGTGACGATGAGCGAACGAGAACGGCTCCTCTGGCAGGCAATCAGCCGCGGCCTGAAGCTGATCGTCAGCGCGATCGACCAGTACATCGGCAGGGAAGATTCGGCCGCTTCGAAGCGGTAGAATATCGACAGAGACACGGGGTCCGAGGCCCGCTCGAGAGCCGCCCTCGGACCCGACGGAGCCGCCGCCCGTGAGCGCCCGCTCTCACTGCCCGATGGGGCCAGGAGGCAGGCGCTCGTGATGTTCGGGTCCGGATTCCTTCCCTTGAGCAGGGCGCGCCGACGGGAACGGCGCCGGGCCGTGGCGCGTCCGGGAGCCGTCAGGAGCCATCACCGGCTGTCATCCGAGGGCGGGCGGTGAGCGGCCAGAGCGGGAAGCGCGAGCGGCTCGAGGACCGCGCGCTCGCCGCGCTGCTGTCCGAGCCGACGATCGTGCAGGCCGCGACGACGGCCGGGATCAGCGAGTCGACGCTGGCGCGCTGGCTGGCCGACCCGTCGTTCCGGGCCCGCCATCGCGAGGCACGCAGGCAGGTGGTGGAGCAGGCGATCTCCGCCCTCCAGCGGGCGACCGAGGACGCCGTGACGACGCTGACGCGCAACCTGCGATGCGGCGTCCCGGCCTCGGAGATCGCGGCAGCGAAGGCGGTACTCGACTTCGCCGTGAAGGGCGTCGAGCTGGTCGACCTAGCCGAGCGGGTGGAACAGCTCGAACAGGCGGCAGCGGTCAAGAAAGGAGAACGTCGATGACGCTCAACGGTCGCGTCGCACGGCTCGAAGCCACCTACGGCCCGCCGGCCGGGCCGGACACCTGCCGAGTCTGCGGCCCGCGCCACGTCCGACGGCTCACCCTCGCGCTCATACGCGGCGTACTCCGGGTGGCGGGCGGGGGCGACGGGGACGTCGATGGGCGGCCCACGCCGCTCTGTCTCTGTGCGTGCTGCACCAGCGATCCGGGAGACCGCTGGTTCGCCCGACTTTCGCACGGCCTATCTCCCGAGGACGGTGCAGCATGAGCCCGACAGCCCGCCTCGATCACCTGGAGAGCAAGGTCGCGTACCGGGACTGCCTGGCGAGTCACTTTGGGGTGCACGTCTCCCACGCCGGCATCAACGGCATCGAGACAGCCGACCCGAAGTCCGGCCCCTGGCCGACGTGCGGGGGCATGCGCGACGTGCTGCGGGTCGTAATCACGACGGTGCTGGACCGGGGCGAGCGACCGTGACGGCGGCCCTGACCCGCAGGCTGGAGAAGCTCGAAGCCGGCCGTCGCGACGAGTACCACGCCCGCTGGCAGGCCGGCATCGACCGGTTGCTGCTGTCGATGGATCGGGCGCACGTGACGCTCCTCCAGGACTGGATGCACGAACACTGCGGCGGGCTGACGCTCCATCGCCTCCCCGGAGAAACCTGGTACACGCTGCTCGACCGTCTGCGGCCTCCCGCCCTGGTCCGCGCCGTGTGGATCCTGATGTACGAGTACATGGGCACCGGCGCCCCGGTCGCGCTCCCGCCGAACGTCGCCGAGGTGTACTTGTCGGACGCCGACGCCGTCCCCGCGAGCCCCTGCGACCGGTGCGCGTACTTGATGCCGACACAGTCAAGGCTACGGCCCGACGGCACCTACCGGCACGTCGGCCGCTATCTGGGCGCGTGCCCGGTCTGCGGTCTCGACAACCATCCCAACGAGGAGATGACAGGATGAAGGGCTTTACGTTCGACCCGAATCGGCTGGCCTGTTCGCCAAGAGAGCAAGAACGTCGAGGGTACGCCATGGCGGCCCGGCTGCTGCGCGAGTACCTCGGTGGCGGGGACATCTTCGCCGAGGTACGACGGTGTCGACAGGTCCGAAGCGGGTGGCCAGCATCGCCGGCCCCGTCATCATCTCGAAGCGGCATGCGGGGTCCAGGGGTAACAGAACACCGCTGAGCGGACCTCTTCTGCTGCAGCATCACGACGCGACGGACTGAGCGGCGCCTTGCGACCCTCGCTTGCGTTATCTGGATGTGGTGGCGAGACCGTGAAGCGATCCCGATGGCGTCTCACAGTGACGGTGAGCGTTGGACTTGTCGCAGCGCTCTGGTTGGCGACGACGGCAGCCCAGTCATCCATCCCGAACGGGGTGTTCGTCCGAGAATCGAACGGGGCCACCTGGCTGATCCTCGACGGCCAGCGGGTCAATGTCCCGGTGTGGCAGGCGACGGATGCGGACATCGCTGCGCTGCCGGTTTCGGACCGCTGGGCGGTGATGAACGCGGCGGGAGCCATCACGGCGGGGGATCGGCCGGCCTGGCTCCCGGTCAGCCCATCAACGGCTGCTCAGCCGCCCCCCGTCATGGTCGTGGTGGGCACCGCGACGCCACTCACCGCCCCGAGCGTTATCCTTCCGACGCCGGTACGAGTGGATCCAGGGGTGTGGACAGAAGCCCCTGACATAACCGACGACCAGCGGGCATGGTGCGGCCAGACCGCGGCGGATCTCCGGACCTTGGACAGGTCGGTCAGCCAGATTGATCTGGACGTTCGATGTCAGCAGATGGCCGAGGTCTATGGCAACACCGGAGTCCGCTGTTTTGAGACCACCTACCGTGCCGAGTTCACGAAGCCGCAGGGTCAACGCAGTCGGGAAGGGGCTGAGAACCGAATGGCGACCTGCATAGCTGCCGCGAGTCGCTAACGACTGAGCGGTAACCTTACGGCCCCACGGCCGCCGCGGCGTTCCCCCGGAACAGCGAGCCGTCGCGGATGGAGCGTCGGGCCACGGCGACCGATCGGTGCCCCGTCTGGGCCATGATGGCGCGCTCCTCGACGCCGGCGATAGCGGTCGAGGTCGCGAGCCCGGCCCGCAGGCTGTGGCCGGCGTAGCGCTCGAAGTCGACGGCGTCCGCCCCGGCGGTGCGCTTCACCGTTCGGGTGTCGTCGCGACCCGAGAGCCGGGGGCGCTTGGGGGCGGCCTCTGGCATTCCGACGTTTTCGGAGGCGACCAGGCCGTGACCGACCAGGCGGTGGATTCCCGCCGCGACGGAACGCATGTGAAATGCACGGGCTAAGTGAGGACCGGTCATAATTCCTACCAGATAGGGAGCAGCGTCACTCCGGCCCGCCCACGACGCCGAACGAGCGGGCACGACAGACATCACGGAGTCTCGATGCTCCTGATCAGGTGGCTTCCGAGTTGTGACCGGGCCTCGCCTAATTCAGCGGGTCTTCCCGCACAGGGTCAGTCTGCCCGGAGGTCGCCGCAGCCCGGAGACGGATCGTGGAAGAGCAACACGACCCCGTCGGCACCGACACGGTAGAGACCCACGCCTTGAGCGGGCCTCCGTCCGTCTGTGCCTGGCTCGCGGAGGGCCGGGTGGACCGCAGTAACGGTTTGTGGCAGGAGTGGAAGCCCTTGTGCCTCGAAGATCGAGGACGCCTTGCCATCGCTGACCGCCGTGAGGAACGACGACCGCTCTTCCAGCTCTCGACGGATCTTCCCCCGACCGAAGCTGCTTTCGCCGACCTTCTTGCTCGATAGCTCCAGGAGGGTCAGGTAGCCCATCCGCTCGCCCGAGGGCAGCACGCCTTGATCGAGGAGGATCCATTCGCCGGGGAGCAGATGGCGCTCGATCTGGCCGACGAAGGCGCGCTGCGGGATGTTGGTGCAGTCGTTCGCGAGCGCGACCGCCTCGAAGCGGGTCAGGGACATCTGCATGCCCGTCATCATCAGCGCCGTCACGCTGACGGCTACGACACGTGGCCAGCCCCCACGCTGGGCGACGGCGCGTACCAGGAACACGGCGATCGCAACGTAGGTGAGCGGCACCAGGGCCATGATGTAGCGTGCCTTCAGCAGTGGCGCGAAATCGTCGTGGACGAGCGGGAGCAGGGCCATGGCGATCAGCACGACCAGGCTCGGCAGGGCCGTCGTGCGCCGGGCGAGATACGCCAGGGCTACGACGCTGACCACGCCGACGAGCAGCACGAACGGGGCGAAGACGCTCGGCTCCCGCGTGGGATCAACCGCCGAGGCGAGCGTCAGGAGCAGGCCGCGAGCCGGGGCGAGCGCGGTCTCGAGGTAGACCAGCGTGCCGAGCTCCCCATCCGGATACTGCCTGTCCACACTCCTGATACCGCCGAAGCCGCTCTGCAGGTTGTAGATCAGGACATTGCTGCAGGCGACCAGGAACAGCAGACCCGCCAGGTAGGGCTGCGGGCCACGGAGGAAGCGCCGACCACGCCAGAAGGCGTAGACGGCCAGGCCGGGGATCACGGCCACGAATGAGGGATGTGCCTGGAGGGCGAGGCCGCTGAGCAGCCCGGTGATCAGCAGGTGCCAGGGCTTCCGACTGGCTACCGCGTGATCGAGGGCCCAGGCCGCCCCGACGGACAGCAACGGCGTCAGGCAGACCGACCAGGCGACCCGACTGCTGAGCAGGACGTGCGGTGCCGAGACCGCGAGCAGGCCCATGGCGATCAGACCGGCCCAGCGTCCCCCCAGGAAGCGGGCATAGCTGTAGGTCAGCACCAACGTGGCGAGGCCGGCGGCCAGGATCATCGTGCGCGGCAGGTCGGGCGATCGTCCGAAGACGAGCATCCCGCCAGCCAGGAGGTAATCCCAGAAGGCGCCGATGTGCTTGGGGCCGCTCACAAGCGGGAACCTGCTGCCACGGACGATATCGAAGGCCGGCAGGATCTCGTTGATCTCGTCGGTGTAGCGCGGGATGTCGGCCAGGTGGTCGACGCGGTTGATAACGGCGACGGTGGTGATGCCCAGGAGGAGCGCCGCGAAGACGAGCGTGGCCAGGGGTGCTGCCCACGCGCTCGCTCGCAGGGCCACCTCGGTCCGGCGGAGGGCCAGGGTACGGGTCGGCGCAGCGGGCAGGATACTTGGCAAACGAAGGGAGCCTCCAGCGGTGCTCAAGGCAGCGAGCAGCGGCGCAGCGAGTGTGCAATCCGACAACGGTAAGAACCGCTGGGCGCACGGATGGTCGTGCCTGTTCGGCGAGTCTATCAGCCGGATGCACGACGGTGGGGGAGTTTCCGGCCGCGGCGCGTGCCGACGGGCCCCCACCGTCGTGCTCGACATCACCTACGGCACGCTGCGCAAGCGGGTCTCACGCTGGACGCAGAAGCTGGAGGAGACAGCAACCCTCAGCTGAGCGCGATGTTCACCGCGTCGAGCTGCCGTCGCCACTCGCGCACCCCGCCGTGCCAGCTGCAGGCGCCCTGGCCCTCGCGGGCGTAGAGGGCCCCGACCGGCACCCCGGCGGCGTCGCGGAGCTGAGCGAGCAGCCGCAGCGGCTCGGCAAGGCGGGGATCGACGGTGGCCGCGAGCAGGGCGAGGGCTAGGAGGGCGGCGGGCATGGCCCATGGTATCCTGCCGAGGAGCGCGGGGCGGCGGGAAACAGGTGGGGCGTACGAGTGTAGGTAGCGGACAGACACGGCCCCCGACGGGCGCGCTATCGGTCCCAGGGCACCCGCGCCGACGATGAGAGGGGCGCGGCGGAACACTCTTTACCCGTCACGTGAGCTGCCTGGCGTAATCGTGGCCCCGTCCCGTGCTACCGAACCTCAGGAGACCGAATCGATCCGTCGGGCCTCTCGCCTGTGCCCCCATCTGGACGGCCGCCGTTCAGGTCGCCAGCGGCTCCACCATCTCCGGCGCGTCCCGACCGGGGCTGTTGACGGCCGTCGAGACGGCGAACGCCTACAACAGGTCGGCGGCTACTGGATGACCTCGGTGGCCTGCTGCAGGACCGAATGGGGGATCATCAACCCGAGAGCGTCGGCCGTCCTGCGGTTGATGACGAACTCGAACCTGGTGGGCTGCTCGACGGGCAGATCAGCGGGCTTCGTGCCCTTGAGGATCTTGTCGACGTAGATGGCGGCGCGGCGGTCCAGATCGTTGACGCTCACGCCGTAGGACATGAGTCCCCCGTCATCGACATATTCTCGCCTGGAGTAGATCACCGGAAGCCGGTGTCTTGCGACCAGCGCCGCGATCTCGTCTCGTAGAGCGGTGGCGATGGGGCCCGCCACATCCATCAGGACCCCGTCGGCCCGCCCCTGCACCGCCGCTCGGAACGCGCCGTCCAGCTCCTCGGGCGCTCCGACGTCGACGTGTTGGAGCGTCACCCCGAGAGCCGCCGCGGCGCGCCGGTTCTCTTCGAGCGTTCGTGGGTAACGCGGGCTGGATGGGGTGGCGAAGACGGCCACGCGCGCGAGACCCGGAACCGTCTCGCTCAAGATGCCCAGACGCTTCCCGCTCAAGTCCGGGCTGACCTGGGACAGGCCGGTGATATTCCCGCCCGGTCGCGCGAGGCTGTCAACGATCCCGGCGCCGACGGGACCGTCATCCTGCGTCATGACGATGGGGATCGCCGCAGTGGCTTGCTTCGCGAAACGGGTCGGTTCCGGACCGGCGGTGACGATGACGGCGACGTTGAGGCGTACCAACTCAGCCGCCAGTTCACCCGTGCGATCCGATTGTCCCTCCGTGGATCGCCACTCAATGACGAGATCCTTCCCCTCCACGTAACCGAGGTCGCGCAGGCCCTGTCGGAATGCCTCGGTGCGGTGCCCGATGGCGGACATGGGGACGCCACTGAGGTACCCGATCCGGTGGATCCGCGCCCCCGGCGCCATCGCGGGCGGCAGCGCCGCGCAGCCGGCCAGCAGCCCCAGCCCGGCCAGGGCCAGGCCGCCCTGCAAGAACCGGCGGCGAGTCGATGGGGCCACGACGCACCTCGCGTCCCGAGTATAAGACGGCGGTCAAACGGCGACCGTGACGCGCGTCACAACCTGCGGCGCGGCGCCTCCTTCAATGTCGGCTCCAGCACCACCGCCGGCAGCCGCACCGTGAACGTCGACCCCTCGCCGTGGACGCTCTCGACGGTGAGATCGCCGCCCATCATCCGGGCGAAGTGCCGGCTGATCGCCAGGCCCAGTCCCGTCCCGCCGTACCTGCTCCGGGTGGACGCTTCAGCCTGGGAGAACGCCTCGAAGAGCCGGCCAAGCTGTTCGTCGGTCATGCCGATACCGGTGTCGCTGACCGCGAACGTGACCCAGTCGCCGTCGGCGGCAGGTTCGCGCCTGACGGTCAGGCTGATCGTGCCGTGGTCCGTGAACTTGGCGGCGTTCGAGAGCAGGTTGAACAGTGTCTGGCGCAGTTTCGTCTGGTCGGCGTGCGCGCTGCCGACATCCTCGGGGAATTCGATCGCGAGCGTGTTGGCTTTCTTCTCCATCAATGGCTGGACAATGGCCTCGACTTCCGTCACCAGCTGTCTGACCTCGAAGGACTCCAGGTAGAGATCCATCCTGCCCGCCTCGATCTTGGACAGGTCCAGGATGTCGTTGATGAGGCCGAGCAGGTGCTTGCCGGCCGCGTTGACCTTCTGGAGGTCCGGGATGAACGACGCCTCGCCCAGATCCTCGGCTTCTTCCTGGAGCATCTCGGAGTAGCCGATGATGGCGTTCAGCGGTGTCCTGAGCTCGTGGGACATGTTGGCCAGGAACTGCGACTTGTGCCGACTGGCGACCTCCAGTTCGCGGCTGGTCTCCCGGACCTGCTGGAACAGCCGGGCATTCTGAATCGGCAGGACGGACTGGTTCGCGAACGTCTGGAGCAGGTTGACGACGGGGTCGGGGAACGCGCCGGGCGTCTTGCGACGGATCACCAGCCAGCCAACCACCCGCTCCTCATGGACGAGCGGCATCGCGAGCAGCGCGCGGAAGCCGGCCCGCGTCAGCACGTCCAGGAGCGGATTCATTGCTCGATCGTCCGACACGGCTTCGTCGGCGATGTCCGCGATCTGCACGGCCGTTCTGGTACGGGCCGCGCGGGCCAGGATCGAGTCGTCGTCGCTGCGGGGCGGTGCCGCCTGGATCGCAGCGATGGTCTCCTCGGGCATCTGGTACGTCGCCCGGAGCACGAACGCGCCGGCCTTTTCGTCAAGCTCGTACACGTTGCCGCCGTCGCCGCCGGACAGCTCGACGGCGTGCGCGACGATCGTGGTCAGCACTTCCTGGAGGTCGAGCGAGGAGGAAACCGCCTGGCTGACCTCGGCCAGGGCCTGCTGCTCCTCGACCGAGCGCGCGAGCTGGGCAGTGCGATCCTGGATCGCCCGAAACAACCGTGCGTTCTCGATGGCGATGACGGCCTGGTCCGCGAACGTCTCGACCATCTCGATCTGCCGCTGGCTGAACGGACGGATGGTGTTCCGCAGCACCGTGATCACGCCGATCAGTGACCCATCGCGCAGCATCGGCACGGCCAGCATCGAGCCTAGCCGCTCCATGACCCCTTGCATCGCTCGCACGACCGCCGGCCAGTCCCACTCCGGATCCGCTTGCGGGTCGGGGATGTGAATGGTCTGTCGCTCGAGCATGGCCCGGCTCGTGATGCTGGTGCGTGCGGGGCGCTGCGGATGACGCTCCAGGAACTCACGCAGGCCGATAGAGACGTTCCACGTAGCGAGGACGCGTGTCTCGTCGTCCTCCACGCGATAGATGATCCCCCACTCGGCCTCGCACAGCCGCGCGGCTCGTTCGACCAGGATGTCGAGGACCGGTTGCAGGTCGAACGCCGACCGACTGATGACCTGGAGCACCTCAGCGGTCGCCGTCTGCTGCTCCAGGGCCTCGGTGAGCTCGGTCGTGCGCTGATCGAGCTCAGTGAACAGGCGTGCGTTCTCGATCGCGATCACCGCCTGGTCCGCGAAGGTCTCGACCAGCTCGATCTGGCGCTGCGTGAACGGGGCGACTTCGTTCTTCCACATCCCGATGGTGCCGAGCAGCTTGCCGTCGCGCAGCATCGGGACGCCGAGCATGGTCCGGATCCCCTCGACCCGGAGCAGCTCCTTGAACGTGTAGTTCGGGTCGGCCAGCGGATCGGGGATGTGGACCGTCCGCCGCCAGAGCATGACGCGGGCCGTGAGGTGTTCCGGCCCGGGCCGCGGCGGGTTCCGGTTCATCAACTCCCTGGTCGCGGCCGGCATGTTGTGCGTCGCGGCCACGAGGGCCGTGTCATTCTCGACGCGATAGATCACGGCCTTGGGCGCCCCGCACAGCCGGGCGGCGTGCTCGACGAGCGAGTCCAGCACCGCCTGGAGATCGAACGCCGAGCCACTGATGACCTTGAGCACCTCGGCCGTCGCCGTCTGCTGCTCCAGCGCCTCGGACAGCTCGCGGTTGCGCCGTTCCAGCTCCTCGAACAGGCGGGCGTTCTCGATGGCGATCACCGCCTGGTCCGCGAAGGTCTCGACAAGCGCGATCTCGCGGTCGGTGAATGGACGCACAGTTGTCCGGCGGAGATTGAGAACGCCGATCGACTCGCCGCGCCGAAGCAGCGGAACGCTCAGCGCGGATCGGTGATTGGCGCTCATCTGAGAGGCTCGGGCGGCCGGGTAGTCCGTGCGGACCGCCTCGACCATGTCGGCGATGTTGATAGTGCGCTGCCCCATGAAGACATGACCGGCGATTGATTCTCTGGTGGCCGGGAGGCCCGGGCTCTCCGTCTCGATGTAGCCAGCACGGTCTCGATGCCAACGCTCCGGCGCACGCGCAAGCTGGTGGCCCGCCATCGCGTGCGCCACGAGCCTACCGTCCCGCTCACGCATGCGAAGCAGGTGGCCCGTGTCCGCCTCGCAGAGCTGTGCTGCTGCGTCGATGATCGCATCGAGCACGCGGAAAAGATTGGTGGGCGCGGTGGCGATGACGCGCAGAACCTCCGCCGTCGCATTCTGCTGCTCCAATGCCTCGGTAACCTGCCGGTTGCTCTCCTGAAGCTCGGCGTTTCGCTGCTTCAGCTCCTCGAAAAGGCGTGCGTTTTCGATCGCCACGGCCGCCTGGTCGGCGAACGTCTCCAAGAGTCTGATCTGCTCGTCGGTGAAGGGACGGACCTCCAAGCGCCGGATGCCGATGGCCCCGATCGGGACGCCCTCGCGCAGTAGCGGCGTGGCCAGGACCGTGCGGTGCCCGCGCGCGCGCTGGAAGGCCAGCGCCTCCGGGTAGTCGGCCTCCGGCTCGGCCAGCAGGTCCTCGATCTGCACGCTCCTGCCGTCGACGATGGCCCGGCCGACGGTCGACCCGCGGCCGATCGGCAGGCCGTCGGGCTTCGGCGTGACCGGGATCGGCCCGTGGTGGGCCACCTGGCGTAGTCGGTCCCCGTCCACCCGGACGATCAGCGCGTCGCTGGCGCCGCACAGCCGGGCGGCGTTCTCGGCCACCGCGTCCAATGCTGCTTGCAGGTCTGTGGGCGATGAGGCGATGACCCGTAGCACCTCGGCCGTGGCCGCCTGCTCATCGCGGATCCCCGCGATCTCCGCCCGATCCGCCGCCTGTTCGTCACGAAGCCGACGGACCTCGGCCTCTAGCTGCGCGATCCTCACATCGCGATCGTCGGCCATGCCAGCTCCCTCGACCACTCTGTA
>Ga0075420_100004734_pt1 | contig 11936 bp, 5 predicted proteins | sample SoiMetdeltSBSDD4_FD_75296 | JGI IMG/M metagenome (GOLD analysis project Ga0075420, IMG submission 75296) | Bulk soil microbial communities from a Populus tree surrounding site in Tennessee, USA - Soil MetaG P. deltoides SBSDD4 | ecosystem: Environmental > Terrestrial > Soil > Tree plantation... | reverse complement strand
CACTATTGGATACCAGTGAAATTGAAATGGAAGCATTAAGTAACGATGCGATCATCCTCGTGATTGAAACTAATACAAAATAAGTCTCCGTGTTGTTCCGTGCCTCCGTGGCAACTATTCGCCACGGAGGCATGCAAAAAGATTTATTTAAAATTAAAATTCAGCGACATCCCTCCTGTGAAATTGAAAGCCATTGCTGCATTATAATATCTGCCTCCAAATGCGTTGATATCATTACCTAAACTGTATTTTTCATTCAATAAGTTGTCTGCTGCAATGAAAAGGTCCATCATCACTTTTGGATGCAGACTTTTTTTCCAACCGGTTCTTGCGCCTAATAAATTGTAGGAGGGTGCATATTCTGTATTTGCATCATTTAAAGGAATGCGGCTGGCATAATAATAACTGACATTCAGGTAAACGCCGGGTTTTGTAAAAAGATCTATACCCGTAGCAATAATAATGGATGGAACGCTTGGTAATTTTTTTCCCGAAAAATCCGCTGCTATTTGTTTAAAGTCTTTATAGCTAAAATCATTCAAGGTATTACTTAGCCATATTTTAAAATTGGTGATCGATCCTTTTGGATCGTTCAGCACCTGCCATGACAAAGAGGATTCAATTCCGAGTTGTTTTGTGCTGCCGGCGTTATCAAAATAATCTGCGCCCTGTGCATTTCGTCTTTGGACAATTGTGTTTTTCAAGCTAAAGCGGAACGCATTAATATCATAATGGATTCTTCCTTTGTGTAAGGTTCCTCTAAAACCAGCTTCGTAATTGAGGCCATCCTCTGCTTCAAGATGCGTAGCGATGATACCACTTGACGGCAGTAATTCGGCGGTCGTCGGCGGTGAAAATCCTTTTGATACACTTGCATAAACAGAAAGAGATGTAGCCAGCTGTTTCAGGATCGCTATTCTTGGGGCCACTTCATTGCTGTATTTTCTTTTTTGCTCAATAACCGGCGTTGCTGACAAGCGGGTGATCGTAATGTTTTGAGCATTAATACTTGCGCCAGCGGTAATGAACCAGTTTTCTGGCAGTTCTAATGATGCTTGTGCAAAACCAGAGAAAACCTTGTTGTTGATCTCATCATCTGTTTGCAAAGTATCAGGATTACCATTTTTGTTAGAATAGATCCGTACTGAAGAAATTCCCTGTTGGAATTCGACCCCTGTAATAAAATTCAGTTTTGATTGCTCGCTGAATTCTTTCGTGTATTGAAAAAAACTTCGCCCGCCTGTGTGTGGTTCATTGGTGCGGCCATAGTTTCTTGTTGTTGGATTCAGCAATCGTGTTGCTGCCGCATAGAATGAAGTAGTGTTTTGCCATTCTTCAGAAAACTTTTGATTAAAACTTATCCCGGCTAAAAATATTTTTTGATAGATAGCAGCTTTATTTTCTTCGGCGCCTGGAGTTGTGCCTACCCTTGGTCTTGCAGCCTTAGGGTTCGCGTCGTATTCTGCCAATGTGAGTGCACCGGGAGTCTGATAATAAAGATCGCCCCATAAAAAATGAGTCGTGATCTTCCCTTTGTCGGAAAGATTTGCAGTAAGGTCCCATGTAAACACTTTTCGTTCCAATTCCGAGTGATCACGATAACCATCAGAAGACAGCTGCGTATAATTGATGGTATTCTGAAATGCGCCTGTACCAAGTCTCAGGTTTGTATTAAGATTATTCAATCCATAATTACCGGCGCTAAAATCAAATGTAAGTCCCGGGTGCCAGTTTGGTTGATTTGTCTTTAATAATAATACACCGCCGGTGCCTGCTCCATACAAGCTGCTTCCCGGTCCTTTGATGACCTCAACAGATTGGATATTGTAAAAACCTAATTGATTCAAATATGTATTGCCACCAGGGTCGGTGTAAGGGATATCATTGTAATATGTTTTTACGTTTCTTACCCCAAATGGTGAACGTAAGGAACTGCCGCGAATATTCAACCTATAACTTCCGGGCGAACGTTCCTCCATTCTTATTCCCGGGTTGCTATTCAACGCAGGTAATACATTCGTATTATTGAAACGAAGTAATTGCGGTTTACTGATAACAGAGATCGCAGCCGGAACCTGCATCAGCTTCCTGTTTTGTTCATAAGCTCTTACTGTTACTTCTGTCAATGTCTGTGAGGAATCAGCAGTTGTTTGCTGGGCCAATAAAGGATTTATCAGCATCAAAAACAGTATGGGTATAAAAAGTTGTTTCATATAACGGGAGGGTAAAGTTAACCGCATTATTCTTTATCTTCCCAGCATGAAGTCAAATAAATTGAATCTTTTTGATTTAAGCCTTATAGTCGTAAGCCTGGTGATAGGAATGGGTATTTTCAGAAACCCGGCGTCAGTTGCGGCAACTTCAGGAACAAGCACTATCTTTTTTTTATTATGGTTAACGGGAGGGGTGATTGCATTATGTGGCGCTTTAACTTACGCCGAGATCGGTTTGCGGCTTCCTGCTATTGGAGGATATTATAAAGTATTTGCAGAATGCTATCATCCTTCAATTGGATTTTCCGTTAACTCAATTATCCTGATCAGCAATGCAGCTTCACTCGCAGTCGTCGCATTGATTGGAGCTGATTATGCAAGCGATCTTTTATATGGTAAATCCAGCGGAACGTTTTTCAATACTGCTGTAGCAATAATTGCGGTAGCGTTGTTTTTTGTAGTTAATTTATTTGGGCTTAAAACGAGCAGCAAAACTCAAAATGTTCTGATCATTATTAAAATAGGGTTGGTGGTATTACTTATTGCCAGTGTTTTTAAGGGAGTGGTGGTTGAACCTCACGATTATGAGAAAGACTCACCATTATTTACATTGGCAGATAAAAACGCAATTTCATTATTTCTTATTTCTCTTATTCCGGTTTGTTTTGCTTATGGCGGCTATCAGCAAACTATCAATTTTGGTGGAGAAGTACAGAATACAAGGAGTATTCCTAAAGGCATTATAATAGGAATAATCATTGTCATTTTACTTTATCTGCTTATCAATTTCGCATACACCCAGGTAATTGGTTATGATAAAATGAGAAATGCGACAGCAATTGGGGCTTTACTTTGTGAGGCATGGTTCGGCAAAGCGGGGGCGAAAGTTTTTGACGCGTTAATGTTCTTGTCAGTTTTGGCGTATGTTAATATCCTGCTTATGAGTAATCCCCGGGTTATGTTTGCAATGAGTGAAGATAAAGTTTTGCCCAAGTTTTTTTCTTATCGCCAACCCCGGACCGGGGCGTTAACTGCGGGATTGGCTGCTTTTTCGTTCATTACAATTTTTATAACTTTTTTTGGTAAAGGCGTTGATAATATTTTGAACTTCACGATGTTTCTTGATAGTATTGGAATGAGTACTTCTGCAGCTACACTTTTTATATTGCGAAAGAGAAAACAAAACGAGGATATGATAACAGGAACCTGGAATAGGTTTACACCATTGCTTGCAGGCTTTTTTGTGTTTAGTTACTTTATGATTGCGGTCGGCGTGGTAATAAAGGATGTAAATGCTGCTTTAATAGGTATCGGTTTACTTACTCTTTTCCTGTTGCTTTATTATTTCTTTTACTTTAAGAAAAAATCATAATGGATCTGTCCTATATAATAAATGAGCTTGCAGAAGAAAGAGAAAATTATTTCAATGCAGTTTCTCCACCAATTGCACAAACAAGCAATTTTGTTTTCAAAACTGTTGCTGAGCTTAGCAAGGCCTTTGAAGATGAAATGGGTGGTTATTTATACAGTCGCGGTTTAAATCCAACCGTTGATATACTGAGGAAAAAACTTGCTGCATTAGACGGGGCAGAAGATTGTTTGGTTTTTAACAGTGGGGCAGCAGCAATATTTGCAGGAGTATTTGCCAATGTAAAAAGCGGAGATCACATAGTATCAGTAAATGCTCCCTACACATGGGCACAAAGAATGTTTGATGTGATCCTGCCAAGGTTTAATATAAGTACGACTTATATAGATGGTACCACAACAAGCAACTGGCAACAAGCAACAAGGAACAATACAAGGTTATATTATCTCGAATCACCCAATAGCTGGGATTTTGCGTTGCAACCGATCAAGGAAGTTGCCGAATTGGCAAAATCAAAAAGCATCACCACTTTTAGTGATAATAGTTATTGTACACCCATACATCAAAAACCCATTGCAATGGGTATTGATATGGCGATGCAAACGGCTACCAAATATATCGGTGGCCATAGCGATACATTGGGTGGCGTACTCAGCGGAAGCAAAGCCATGATGAAAAAAATTTTTGACAGTGAATATTTGAATATTGGCAGTGGCATTCAGCCGTTCAATGCATGGCTGCTGAATCGTGGATTACGAACTTTGCCCGCACGGCTCGAACGTATCACTAAGACCACAATTGAAGTACTGAAATTCCTGAAACAACATCCAAAAGTCGAAAGAGTGATCTTTCCATTTGATGAATCGTTCGCTCAATATGAATTGGCAAAGCAACAGATGACAGGTGCCTGCGGTTTGATGACAATGATTCTAAAAACGAATAAGCGGGAAGAGATTGTAAAATTCTGCGAAAGTCTCCAACACATTATGATGGCCGTAAGTTGGGGTGGACATGAAAGTCTTGTAATTCCAAAATGTTCCGGTATTCCTGTTGCAGATTTTGATCCATCAAATCCTGAACATCGATATGTAAGGGTCTATGTCGGATTAGAGGAGCCTGATTATTTAATAGAAGATTTGAAACAAGCTTTTCATAAGATTGGTTGATCTTTCAGAAATTCTTGCTTAGCATATTTAACTATAATTCTACACGGTGAGTAAGGTTGTTTTAAAATTCATTCTATTCTTTTATCCCTCGATTTTTGTATTTGCTCAACACGAACCCGTAAAGAATTTTTCGGTTAAAGACGGCCTGCCGTCCGGAAGAGTGTATGATTGTGTGCAGGATCGACAAGGCTTTATGTGGTTCGCGACAGCGGCCGGTCTTGCAAGATTTGATGGAACGAATTTCAAAGTATTTACAACCGAAGATGGACTTACCAACAATGAAATTTTGCAATTAGCATTGGACAGGGATGGTAGTATTTGGATAATTCCATTTGGAACATCGGGTTGTATTTATGATCCCGCTTCACAAAAACTTTACAATGAACAAAATTATCCGGAATTAAGAAAAATAAAGGAGCCCGATAACTTGTGGATTAGAAACTCTGCTGCGGGCCTGATTGGTCATTCAGAAACAGGCATATTTTTACTTGAAAATAAGAGAAGAGTCAATTTCATTGACAAGAGCAAGTTAAAAATATCCTTCGCGCAGGTACACGACGTATGGCCCTTGAATAAGGATAGTATGATAATCTTTTTCATGAATCAAAAATGTTATCTGTCCACACGGGGGGACACTTCGGGGCTGGATATTACTGTGCCGGGAAAAGGTTATTATACGTTTCCAAAATCACCAGATTGGGGAATATGGAAAATTTTTATCAACTCACCCGCACCAACCAGGCTTGCACTGTATGAGTACATCAATGATGGATCAGTAAGGTCAAGGGCAGAATTTAATAGCGACTATGCGATCAATAGTGTTACCAAATATGACCAAAAAATTTACATAGCAACGTCTAATGGGGTGAACGCAGTGGATACATTGCTGCAACCCATGGAACGTTTTTTTCAGGGAAAGAATATAAGTAAAGTTTTTATTGATAATAGCGGTAATGAATGGATTTGTTCGTTATCTGGTGAAGGCGTGTATTTGCGTTTAAAAAATGGTGTGAGACAGCTTAGTGCCACTTCAGGATTGCCTGATGATAATGTAAGTGCTTTGCGAATGAACCAGGCAAATGAACTTTACTGTGGTGATGAAAGCGGCAATATCTATAGTCTTGATCTAGGAAAGGAATTTATCAAACCGGTTTTTCTTGCAAGGTTGCCAGAGGCCGTTCGAGCTATAGAATTATATAAAGGCTCATTTCTTGCATACTCCAATTATAAACTATATGCAAATAATAAATTTGTAAACCAGTACTTCGGCCCGATCAAATCGGTAATAATGAATGAAAACGACGAGTTACTAGTAGGGTCACAGCAACTTTTAACAGTTTATAATCGGGGAAAAAAAAAGTTTGATACAATTGGAGTAGGGAAAAGGTATACGACTCTGTCTTACCTGGAACAAAAATTATACTTTGGAAACAACGAAGGCCTTTTTGAATATGATAAGTCAGATCCTTATAGAAGGAATTCCCCGCTACTAAAACGACCGATTAATTATCTAATCGTCTCAAAAGACGGCATTTTATGGGTTGCCACCAACAATGACGGCATTATGGCAATGAAGAACGATAAAATAATTGGCCATTTTACTACTTCATCCAGTCCATCGATTACCAGTAATATATGCAGAAAATTATTTTACGATAAGACACATAATGTAATCTGGATAGCAACCAATAAGGGCGTTAATAGTATTAATTATTCGTTTGCAGACGGTTCACTGAATGCCGTCACCAGTTCGATTACTGCTTCAGATGGTTTAAATGACGATGATGTGAACGATGTGTGCGTGAAAGACGGGAAAGTATTCGCTGCTACCATTAAAGGGATTTGCATATTTAATGCAGATCTTAAAAAATCAAGAGTGCCGGTAAGGGTCACCGATGTTTTTATAAAAGGCTACACTTCTCCCGACTCATCAAATGCGATAAGATCAAATTATAAACTTACACACCGGCAGAATAATATTTCCATCAGCTATGCAGGTATATGCTTTACCTGCGATAAAAAACTTGTTTACCAATACCGGATGATGGGAGTTGGCAATGACAGTTCCTGGAAAACCACGACTGCAAATACAGTAGAGTTTGGGGAACTGACGAAAGGCAACCATGTTTTCCAGGTGCGAACTGATCCTGGTAATATGCAGGAGCTACGTTTTCGTATAGAACCTGCATTCTGGCAAACGAACTGGTTTTATACATTGGGCGCAGCAGTTATAATTGGGATCTTCTTATTTTCCATAATGTTTGTTGCTCGGCGAATACGCAAAAGAGAAAAAGAAAAAGCAACGATTAGTAAACGGTTTGCAGAATTAGAATTCCAGGCCCTGCAGGCACAAATGAACCCTCATTTTGTTTTTAATGCCATGAACACCCTGCAGAACTATATATTGAAAAATGAATCCGAAAATGCCAGCGAATACCTGGCAAAATTTGCACGTCTTATGCGCTTATTTCTTGAATCTTCACGTAATAAATTTGTTGAGCTAAATAATGAGATCGAACTGTTGAGAAATTATATTGAGTTGGAACAGGCAAGATTACAGCATGGCTTTGATTACCAGATCAGCATTGATCCTGAAGTGGACATGGATACAAAAATCCCTTCTGTCATGATCCAGCCCTTTGTTGAAAATGCGATCCTTCATGGTCTTCGGCACAAAACCGATGGTAATGGTCTGTTAGAATTGCATTTTGGTGCCCGAGACCATATCCTGGAATGCAGAATACGGGATAACGGAATTGGAAGACAAGAATCTGAAAGGATCAATAAGGCAAAGGACAAATTATATAAATCACAAGCCCTGACTATTATCGATGAAAAGGTAAAAACATTAAAAGAGATCAATAACGTTGACATCAAAATCGCAATTGACGATGAATTGAATGAGAACGGTAAAGGAGCGGGTACAACAGTTACCATTCAATTCGGATTAAGTAATTAATGCATTTGTATGTTAAAAGCACTTCTGATCGATGATGAAGCAAGAGCAAGAGAGAATTTGCGCATTCTTTTGCAGAAATACTGTAGCGGAGATGTTGAGGTGATCGGTGAATCTGAAAACGTTGAAACTGGCTACCAGGATATTCTGATGCTAAAACCGGATCTTGTTTTTTTGGATATTGAAATGGGAAAAGGCACCGGTTTTGATCTATTGAGCAGCTTCGATCATTATCCTTTTAAAGTAATTTTTGTAACGGCCTATGACCAATATGCGATCAAGGCAATTAAGTTTTCTGCACTTGATTATCTTCTTAAACCAGTAACAATAAAAGACCTTGTAGGTGCAGTAAACAAAGCAAAGGCGGCTATCAATGATAATGAAGATGCCCGTTTCCAGGCGCTTTTTGAAGTGATTAAAAAACCACTGCAAAAAACAAACAGGTTAGTGATACCGGTTCAGGACGGTTACAAGCTTGTGCCTGTTGACCAGATAATGTTTTGCCAGGCACAAAAGGAATATACTTATATCAACCAGGTGAATGGCGACGTGATTTGTTCTTCATTAAATCTCGGTGAGTACGAAGATCTTTTAAACGATTATGATTTTTTCAGAGTGCATCATTCATATATCATCAACAGGCAATATATCCAGCGGTATGTTCGTGGCGACGGCGGCGAAGTAATCATCCATAATAACCATCATATTCCCGTAAGCCGCCGTAAAAAAGATGAATTTCTGATTTGGCTGACGCAGCCCTAGTATTTTTACGAGCCACTTGTTGCCGGTATCTGCCAGTTATTAACTCCGGTTCTTATTTTTGATATTTATATTTAGTTTTGACCGCGCTTACTTCTCTTTATCATCTTTTTGATTGGTGATACAGTTACTACAAATGGAGTTGCCTTTGTATCAGACTGGCATGAGGAGAATTGAACGTTTCGCAGAATGGGCAGCATTTAATGGAAAAATAATATAGAAAAGACTGACCGGCTGCAATCGTTAAAAGCACCAATTTATTTTGGACTGGGCGGCTAATACATGATCCAGTAGAACCTGATTTTCGCCATAATTTTTCTTAATATAAATAATTCATCATTGGCTATGAAATGATGATGGTTTTTGTATCTAATTAAAAGTAAACCCTACGTATGACTAAAATAACTCTACTCAGACTCTCTTTTCTTATATCCTGTTTTTGTTTTTCTAATTTGAACATCTACTCCCAGGCCGGTGGTGACCCTGCCTGTGCAGGTGTTTCATTTTTTCAGAAGGCATACGGCGGCAACAAGGATGAGTTTGGAAATTTTTTGACCCCAACTTCAGACAGTGGATATGTAATAGTTGGTCAGACGAGAAGTTTTGGGAATGGTGGATTTGATGGATTGGTTCAAAAAGTAAATAAGAACGGAACTGTTGTATGGAGTAAATCCATTGGAGGAAGCGGCGACGACATATTTTACACAGTGCGAGTGACAAATGATAATGGTTTTATAGCAGTGGGTCAAACAAAATCATTCGGCAATGCTGCAGGCGATGCGTGGTTGGTGAAGCTGGACGCATCGGGCAATATACAATGGTCAAAAAAATATGGTGACGGGAACATAAACGGAGAAATAGCATATGATGTGGTACAATTATCAGATGGAGGATATGCATTTTGCGGAACTCATCGCTATACACCAGGGCTTGCACAAGGATTTGTAGTGAGGACAGACAGCCAGGGCAATGTAACCTGGGCCAAACAGTATGCAAATCCCGGCTCGGACCAGCTTGTTGGTATCATCGAGGATGGCAATTCGCTGGTGGTAGTAGGTTTTTTTCAGGGCGGATCATATTATGATGGTTATGTTATGAAGCTGGATAAAGCTAATGGAGCAGTACAATGGATGAAAGGCTATGATGGAGAGAATAGGAGCACATGGTTTTCGCGAATTACTAAAACGAATAATGGTTACCAGGTACTGTCACTGATAACAAGCGATTATACTGATACGGATCAGCAGACCAGTCTATGGAACCTGGATGCGAACGGTAATCTTCTAAACGTACGTAAAGTGGTGATCCCGGGGATCTATTCGGTCAGTCATGGATGGCTGACCCTTGCGGATGGAGGATTTTTGGTTGCTAATGGACAAAACAATATCGGTTCAGATATTATTCTAAGCCGGGTAAATGCAGCTGGCAGTGTCGTGTGGTCAAAAAAATATGCGATTAGCGGCAGGCAACAGATACATTTAATACAGCCATCAGCAGAAGGTGGTTATGTGTTAGTGGGCAATACTAACAATGCCGGCACTACATCAGACAGCAGCAATGTATTTCTGATGAAAGTGGATGCTGAAGGAAATGCAGGCACCTGTTCGGGCAATACCACGAATGAGCTGACCGTGATAAGCCCGGCATTTACAACGCTTACGCCCGCTATATCGGATTTAGGAAATGTAACGATCATTAATCCCGTACTTACAGCAAATGCAGTAAACATTAGTCCGGTAACTAATACTTTTTGTTACCATTGCGACGTCATAATTCCCCCGAATACCACTTGTTCTAATAGTGTTTCCCTATATCAGAAAGAGTATGGCGGCAACAAGGATGATTTTGGACATGGCGTGGTTGCGACAGCGGACAGTGGCTTCGTGATAACGGGGCAAACCAACAGTTTCGGTAGTGGAGGAGTAGATGGCTATGTGATGAAAGTAAACAAGAAAGGTAGTGTAGTGTGGAGTAAAACGGTGGGAGGAAGCAACTATGATGTTTTGTATAACGTTAAACGAACTACGGATAATGGTTTTATTACAGTTGGTCAGACCAAATCCTTTGGAAACACTGCAGGAGATGCGTGGCTGGTAAAGTTGGATGCATCGGGAAATGTACAATGGTCAAAAAAATACGGTGACGGCAATATTAATGGAGAAATAGGCTTTGATGTTGTACAATTATCGGATGGGGGTTATGCCTTTGTGGGAGCGCACCGGTATGCACCAGGAACGTCCGAAGGATTTTTAGTACGCACCGATGGGCAGGGCAATGTGCTGTGGACAAAACAATATGGGATGTCAGGATCTGATCAGTTGGGTGGTATAGTAGAGGATAGCAATTCGTTGGTGGTGTCAGGATTTTACCAGGGAGGTTCATTTTATGATGGCTACGTAATGAAACTTAATAAAACCAATGGAGCTGTGCAGTGGACAAAAGGTTTTGATGGAGAGGGAAGAAGTACTTGGTTTTCCAGGATTGCAAAAACAAATAACGGGTACCAGGTACATGCATTGATAACGAATGACTATTTTGATACACAGCAACAGGAAAGTGTATGGAATATTGATGTAAACGGCAACCTGCAAAATGTCCGCAAGCTGGTGATACCCGGAGTAAAAACGCTCAGTTATGGCTGGTATCCGCAGGCAGATGGAGGATTTATCGCAGCGAATGGAGAGAATAACAATGGATCGGACATTATCCTGTGCCGTGTAAATGCAGGAGGTGGATTGGATTGGTCAAAGAAATTTGCAAGGAACGGACTGCAGCTAATTTATAATATCACATCATCACCCGAGGGTGGATATGCAGCATTGGGATATAATAATAATGCAGGAACCACAGCCGACAGCAATAATGTATATTTTCTCCGGGTAGATGACCTGGGTAATGCAGGAACCTGTTCCGGTGTTAATACAACAGATCTTTCGGTAGTTACAATGTCACATTCAACACCCACGCCACCTATTACAGATCTTGGAGCCGTAACAATCAACAACCCTGCAATTACGGTAAATGCTGTAAATGTTAACCCGGAAACAAATACATTCTGCTTCTGTGGACAGAGTCAGCCTGATATTCCTGTTATTACTGCATCGGCAAACCCAATATGTCAGGGCTCTTCTGTTACATTGAAGATTACAAGTGGAAATTTGAATGATGCAACTTCTTGGAAATGGTATACTGGTTCCTGTGGTGGCACCCTGGTTGGTAGCGGGGATTCAATTTTAGTGAGCCCGGCAACGACTACTACATATTACGTACGTGGAGAAGGTGGGAGCGTTACCCCGGGAGTCTGTGGCAGCCTCACAATTACTGTGACTAATCAGATAACTCCAACATTTGCTGCGATCGGTCCACTATGTCAAAACAGTGCCGCACCCGTTTTGCCAACAACATCAGCCAACGGTATAAGTGGTAGTTGGTCACCAGCAACAATTAATACGTCATTACCCGGTACTACAACC
>Ga0075420_100004733_pt1 | contig 11936 bp, 15 predicted proteins | sample SoiMetdeltSBSDD4_FD_75296 | JGI IMG/M metagenome (GOLD analysis project Ga0075420, IMG submission 75296) | Bulk soil microbial communities from a Populus tree surrounding site in Tennessee, USA - Soil MetaG P. deltoides SBSDD4 | ecosystem: Environmental > Terrestrial > Soil > Tree plantation... | reverse complement strand
CCGGGACTGGTCGCCACCCCGCGGCTCCTCGACCTTGATGACGTCAGCACCCAGGTCGGCTAGTAGCAGACCACCCGAAGGCCCAGCGACGATGTGGCTGAGTTCGAGAACGCGAAAGCCAGTAAGCGGTAGGCGGCCGGTCCCGCCCGTGGCAGCTCCGTCTGTCATCTGCGATATCTTCCTCCAAGTAGTCACGACCAGTGTCCGCCCGGTCGCTCGCTGGCTGACCGTGGCACTCGATGAACGTCAGGCCGAATCGCTCGGATCGGTGTGGTAACATTTTGTTTTGCAACGTGGCTGGCTTCCCAAAATGAAGCCAGCGCTTCCCGCCGAATATTCCTGACGCATTCTATCGCAACAGGCGGCATTGTCAACTTGTTTGGACTGATATCGTCGCCGGGCAATAGCATAACTTTCTGTTCAAACGCACACGCTTGTCCTACCTCTAGCCCTGATGGCCGGCGGCGGACAGGCGTCGGTTCAGGTCATAGGCTGCACTAATCAGGGCCAGGTGAGTGAAGGCCTGGGGGAAGTTGCCCAGGTGTTCGCCCCGTAGGCCGAGTTCCTCAGCATACAGGCCAAGATGATTAGCGTATCCGAGCGCCTTCTCGAAAAAAAAGCGGGCTTTGTGCAGGTCACCAGACCGCGATAGGCACTCCACATACCAAAAGGAGCACATCGAAAACGTACCTTCCTGTCCTAGGAGCCCGTCATAGAAAGCATCACCCGTCTTGTAGCGATAAACCAGCGAGTCGCTTACGAGCATTTCCTCAAGAGCCCGTAGTGTCGAGAGCCAACGGGGATCAATCGGGCTGATAAATCGCATCAACGGCATGAGCAAGGTGGCAGCATCCAAAGTCTGAGCGCCTTTATATTGCATAAAAGCTTGCTGTTGTTCATCCCAGAAGTGGGTGAAGATATCATGATAAATCTGATCGCGGATGCGACTCCACTGCTCCACAGGGGCTGGGAACGAGCGTTTATACGCCAGGCGGAGGCCACGATCGAGTGCGACCCAGCACATGACACGGGAATGGAGAAACTCATGCTGACCGCCGCGTGTCTCCCAAATTCCGTAGTCCTTACAGAGCCAGTGATCACAGAGCCAATCCAACAGACGTGTCAGAGCCATCCACAGGTCATGGGAGATAGGTTCACCGTATTTGTTATAGAGATAGACCGCGTCCATGAGCTCGCCATAAATATCGAGCTGGAGCTGGGTGGCGGCACCGTTACCAATGCGCACGGGGGCAGACTGCCGGTAGCCCTCCAAGTGGGGGAGAACCTCCTCGTTAAGGATATGGCGTCCGTCGATACCGTAGAGTACCTGCAGTGATCCATCTGGTTCCAGCTTTTTGCAGCACGCCTCGAGCCAACGCATAAACGCTCCGGCTTCGTCAGTGTAGCCGAGACGAATCAAGGCATAGAGAGAAAACGAGGCGTCACGGATCCAGGTATAGCGGTAGTCCCAGTTACGCTCACCACCGATGTGCTCGGGTAGACCAAACGTCGGCGCCGCGACCAGGGAGCCGTAGGGTTGGGAGACAAGAAGCTTGAGCGTCAGCGCTGCGCGGTTAACCATCTCCCGCCAGCGGCCCTGGTAGGTCGAGCGCCCAATCCAGCAGCGCCAGAAATTAACGGTATCCTTGAAGCAGCGCGAGACATAGTCTGACGCTGTCGCCGGCGAGGCTGCCCCGGGGAGGGCCCACTCCAGGACAAACTCAGCGTGCTCATCAGGCCGCAGGGTAAACTCGGCGATGGCATCGCCATTATGAATACGAAGTGGCACTGAACTGTGCAAGCGCAGGGCGATACGATCGTTGCCTTCAGAGGAAAAAAGCACAGTCCCCTCTTGCTGCTCGACCCGGTGCGAGGCCCGCGCATAGTCAAAACGCGGCGCGCAGAGCATGCGAAAGCAGAGTTCGCCGCGCACTGTCTTGACGCGGCGCACCAGGTTGTGAGCCTGTTCCACCTCTTCCACTGGCATGAAGTCCGAGATCTCTGCCACCCCCTCAGCGGCGAGAAAGCGTGTCAGGAGGATGTTTGAATCCGGTAGATACAGCTGTTTCTGGCGTGCATCCGTAAGCTGGGGCGCAATCTGAAACCGTCCGCCTTTGGCGTGGTCCAGGAGGGCGGCGAAAACAGTAGGCGAGTCAAAGTGTGGGAAGGCAAAAAAGTCGATGGAGCCATCCATACCTACTAAGGCCACAGTATAGAGATCCCCGATGACCCCATAATTCTCGATAGGTTGATACCCTCTGGATGGCACTTCGACCATGCAGTTGCTCCTCTAGTGTATACAGTTTCATTTGGTTGGCTTCCCTGAGAGATCCCTCTCTCCTCTTGTACCAATATCGAGCGTCCCCTCTCTACGTCCAAAGCCCGGGACACGCAGGCGTCGATGATACCTGGGGCCTCCAGAGAAGGTATTAGATGGGGAGGAAGAAGAAGGGTGAATGCGCCGACGAAGAGGCAAGGGTAAGGGAGCGCCCCGTGGGGGACCCCTCACCCCAGCTCTCTCTGCCGAGAGGGGAAGAAGCATGGCCACATAACCTGACACCAGCACTATCTCTTCCAGATTAAGCCAAGGAGCACCCCCACACCCGCGGCGATGAGCACAGATTGCAGCGGCTTGCTACGGATTCTATCCTCAAGCCCTTCTTCGAGCTGGCCTATCGTCTCACGACTCCTATCGAGCAATTGCGAGCTGCTCTCAGCAAGTTGTGACACCGATGTTCCTACTTGCTGCATAGCCTCTTGTGCTCCTTCCTTGATCTGGCTTCCCTTCTCCTGAGCCCAATCGCGAACCTGTGCACCCATCTCTTGGGCCCGCTCTTGCACCTGCGCGCCTCGGTCACGGCCCTGCTCCCGCACGTCTGACGGGCGGTCAGCAGCCGGCATCCTTCCCGGTTCCTGGGTCGTCCCTTGTGGTCTGTCAGCCATAATTTCTCCTTTGAGCCGCAATGCGGCTTAACCAATACATACCCCGTGCCTTGCAAACGTCTGCCCGATCCTCGGAGCAGGGCCAGAACATTCAAACAAACATAAAGTGCAACATGTATGCCAGTCTCAGCGTTGCGGCCAAAACACTCTCCTCTCTTTCCTGACTGCTACGGAGATACTTGGTGCTAGAGAGCTGCTACGGGCCACAATCTAACAGGTCTGCGACCTCCTCCAAGATCTCTGTAGAGAGATGCTCGCTTACTGCACCCATGACCCGAAACGCCTCAGGGTCTGGTGGTGCACTGTCGTTTTCCGCAGCAAACGCCTGCCAATCCTCTATACTGTTCCAACATGCCAGCGCCATGAACTCGGATCGATCATGGTGGCTGCGCATGAGCAAGCTCCCACCAGCACCGATAACTTTGGCCCGAATGGCTGCTGTACCTTGCGTCCAGGCCTGGATAAACTTTTCCTCTTCCCCTGATTTCACACGCCACCGATAGATTGCTCGAATCATAATCAGCCTTCCTTACCTTCAGGACTTCCTCGTCTCTATTTACGGGTGTACTGCTCAACGCAGACACCGCCACTCACACGGCACCCCTGGACGCCACTCCAGTAAGTGCTTACGGGTAAGGCAAGATGTATGCCAGTTTCCTGGGTGCCCCTACCTATGCCTTCTCGCTATATGTATGTATCATAGTGAGATACATTGGAATCTCATTTTGAGAGACAACACCAGTGTAGAGTTCTTTCGCTCACGGAATTCTTTTTTATCGAGTTTGGCACGTATCTTGCCTCTTCGAGAGCGCGTGATATCTTCCCCCAAACGCTCTCAAGAGGTGGGGCCATATGCCAGCAGAGGTCCATAAGCTCTCGTTTCTGCATATCCTGGCAAGCGTTGTACTGGTTATCGGATCTCTCTATTGGGCTAGAGCGGTCTTTGTGCCTCTTGCGTTGTCGCTTATGTTAACTTTTCTATTGCAGCCAGTCGTGGCGGTACTGCATCGACGAGGCCTCGGCTACGCTCCGGCAGCGGCCCTGGTCGTTCTCCTGGTCGCACTCTTCATCGTAGCCATTGGTTGGGTGGCTGTAACGCAATTATCAAGCCTGGCGTCCGAGCTCCCGCGCTATCAGGATAATCTCAAACAAAAGATCGAAGATCTGCAACAGGCAAACCAGGGGGGCGTCTTCGGGAAAATCCAGGAGAGGGTGGCAGAGCTCAGCAGAAATTTCCAAAAACGTCAGCTGCCCGCCACAGGGCCGCAAGAGCCTATCGCGGTGACGCCCCCATGGTCTTCGCTCCTCGCGTATGTGCCGTCATTCCTCGGCTTTCTCGTAGATGCAGGCCTGGTGCTCATACTGCTCCTGTTTATGCTTATTGCCCATCAGGATTTACGCGATCGCTTGTTCCGTCTGGTCGGATATGGCCGCGTCACGGTCACCACAAAAGCTCTTGACGAAGCAGGACAGCGCATCAGCAGCGCGTTGCGTATGGCAAGCACTTGTCAATGGCACGTACAGGAGCGCTGTAGGTCTCGGGCTCTTCTGCCTCGGAGTCCCTTATGCCCTTATGTGGGGTCTGTTTGCAGGCATGTTACGCTTCATTCCCTATATCGGCCCAGCTGTGGGGGCATTGCTGCCGATTGCGCTTAGCATGGCAGTCTTTATCGGATGGGTGAAGCCCCTCCTGTTCGTGGTCAGTAAGTTCCTGATTGGGCTTTACCTCGGGAGGAGTAGCCTCGGGTCAGCCTATGGCCCAGCCGGTGCGCTCGTGCTCATCCTGGCATGGGTCTATTACTCGTCGCTTGTGTTCTTATTTGGTGCGGAATTTACCAGGGTATACGCTCATTGCTACGGGTCACGAGCCGCCAGCGTTATAGCCCCTCCCCTCCCCCAACCGCGCGCCTATACTCCGCCAGTGATGCCACAGGGTATGAAAAACGTGACCAGCCCAGGCTACAGACGCTACGTGCTAGCCGTGCTGAGTTTTATCGCTGGTATGGTCATCGGGGCAAGACGCCGCGCGCGATATTCCTAATCTCGTTGGTATTGGTCTTGCATAGAGCAGAGTGAGAAAGGAGGCCTATGCCACTGTTCGGAGACAAGACGCAGAAGCCATGGTCACCTCAGAACGAGACGCGACTTAAGCGCATACGTCTGCTGAGCCACCTACTCGATGAGCAGTTTCGGATCCCGGGTACTACATATCGCATTGGGCTGGATGGCCTATTAGGCCTGATACCTGGGGTTGGCGATGCTGCGGGTGCGCTCCTGTCCGTCTATATTCTGTATGAGGCGATGCGACTGGGCACGTCGCGTCCTGTTCTCCTCCGCATGATAGCCAACATTGGTATTGATGCTGTGGGAGGAGCCATTCCTATTGTGGGCGATATCTTTGATATGGCATGGAAAGCCAATAAGAAAAACGCGGCTCTTCTACATGCCTATCTCGCCTCGCAGCGTACCTCATGAGAGATACCCCAAAACTATGCACACCACCGACACGAGTGAGTTAATTCGCCAGATTCCGTGGTCAGAAGCATGCGCTACCGAGCCCGAAGTGCTCCTCACACGCGAATGGCTGGTCACCAATGGGCTGGGCGGCTATGCTGCTGGCACCATCTCTGGCATCCCGACGCGCCGCTATCACGGCTTCCTGGTGGCTGCATTGCCAGCGCCGTTCGGACGCATGATGCTATTACCCCAACTCTCCGAGCAACTGCGCCTAGCGGACGGCACTATAGTCCAGCTAGGAGGTGAGGAGAGAGTCGGAGGAGCGCCTCAACTATACGGAGCGCCATACTTCAGCGAGTTCCGTCTCGAGCGCGGTCTGCCTATCTGGCGCTACAAAGTAGGGGGAGCAGTACTGGAAAAGCAGGTCATGCTCCCATACGCACAAAATACGGTCCACATCACCTATCGCCTGCTGTCCGGTGAGGGTATAGTCCGCTTAAAAATCATGCCATCATTGCATTTCCGGGCACATGAGGCACCCGTGAGCACACCACTGCCGACGCGCTTCACGCTCACGGCGGAGGAAGATCGCTATGAAGTTGCAGCCGGAGCAGAGTTACCGTTACTCCGCATGATGCTCTATGGTCAGCGCACGGCATTTACGGTCGAAACCAGAAAGATTCCGAATGTCCTGTTCCGTATCGAGGGACTCCGCGGCTATGAGCACACGGGCGACCTCTGGAGTCCTGGCTACTTCCGAGTGGACCTCAGTTACGACCACGCAGCTACCCTGGTGGCATCGACGGAGTCCTGGGAGGTGATCTGCGCCCTGCAACCATCAGAAGCGTTGCTGGCTGAGCACGAGCGGCGCCAGCGGTTACTAGACGCTGCCCATACCGAAGCGCGCACTGGCCTTGCTGCAGAGTTGCTCCTGGCTGCAGACCAGTTCGTGATTCGACCGACTGGCCGCGTCAGGGACGCGGTGCGCGCGCATGCTTCCGGTGACCAGGTACGTACAGTGATCGCCGGGTATCACTGGTTCACCGATTGGGGTCGCGATACTATGATCAGCCTGGAGGGCCTCACCCTCACCACGGGGCGCCACGTCGAAGCCGGCTACATTCTCCGCACATTCGCGGACTATGTGTATGATGGTCTCATTCCCAACCTGTTCCCCGAGGGGGAACAGGAGGGCCTGTATCATACGGCCGATGCCACCCTGTGGTTCTTCCATGCTTTGGATCGCTATCTCAATGTAACTGGGGATCAGACCACGCTCCGGCTCGTGCTCCCTAAGCTGCTCGATATCGTCGAGCACCATCTGCACGGCACGCACTTTGGCATTCGGGTGGATCCGCAGGATGGTCTGCTGTGCCAGGGACAAGAGGGCTATCAACTGACCTAGATGGATGCCAAGGTCGGCGATTGGGTCGTCACACCGCGGCGCGGCAAGGCAGTCGAGATCAATGCGCTCTGGTATAACGCCTTACGGTTGTTAGAAGGCTGGGTACGCGCCGCCCAGAATGAACCCACAGCACAGCGGCTAGCCGAGCACGCCGAGCTAGCCTACCAGTCCTTCAACGACCGCTTCTGGTACGCTGCGGGCGGGTACTTGTACGATGTCGTTGAGGGTGAGCAGGGCGACGACTCTGCCTGCCGACCCAATCAGATCCTGGCCATCTCCCTGCGCCATGCCATCCTCGCACCAGTGCGCTGGCAGCCGGTGCTCAAGGTCGTACAACAGCGTCTGCTCACGCCTGTGGGCCTGCGGTCGCTGGCGCCTGACCATCCCGAGTACAAGGCACGCTACGACGGTGACCTGCGCGCTCGTGACGCGGCCTATCACCAGGGCACTGTCTGGGCCTGGCTCATAGGCCCCTTTATTGATGCCTGGCTGAAAGTCTATCCAGACGACTATACTGGGGCCCAACGCTTCCTCCATGGCTTTGAAGCGCATCTCAGCGAAGCCTGTATTGGCTCCATCAGCGAGGTCTTTGATGCCGAAGGGCCGTTTACACCTCGTGGCTGCGTCGCGCAGGCCTGGAGTGTGGCCGAAGTGCTGCGGTGCTGGGTGAAGACTAGCCCACAGGCAGCGCAGAAACCTGCTGATCCTGCGTAGGTGTAGCTAGAGCCAGAGAATTTCTACTTGTATAACCTGCCTGTAGTCCATGGCATAGAACTTGCTCTTCTCTCTTCTTATGTGTAGTCTTAAACGATTTTTCAACCATGGTTCAGTAACCTCTCGCCCTCTGGGAGAGGGAGTGAATCGTGTTCAAAGCTCTCACGAAAGGAGCGTATATGGCTGAGGAGACAGGGAAGGAGACACGTAACCAGGCTCAAGAGCTTATAGCGCAGGGGAAAGAAGTGGCCACTGAGTATTATGAAGGGGGCCGCAACCAGGTCCTCGCATGGCAACAGCAACTTGAGTACCAGGTGCGGGAGAAACCTCTCCAGGCGCTGTTAATGGCGGCCGGGGTTGGTCTCCTGCTTGGCTTGCTCCGGCGTCGGTAACGTTACGCCAGGGCCGAGACATCACGCAGGTGCAGTGGTAAAGACCACCCTGGACTGGTGAGAGCACTATGGATACAAACGGAGCACGGGTGTATGAGACGCCCGGCGAGCAGGAGCCATCCCCAGCCGAAGCGCTCCGCCGCCTCCAGCAGCAAGTCGGAGAATTGCAGGCGTACTTAACGCATTTTGTGAGCGCCAAAATCGATGGGTTTGTCCTGTCCGCCCGGCAACTGGTTCTCTGGGCCGCTTTGGGAGTGGTGGGCCTGATTGCTGCGGTAGGGCTCGTGGTCACCGCGGTTGTTCTCGTGCTCGTCGGAGCAGCCGACGGCTTTGCCCTGCTCTTCGGCGGGCGATGGTGGCTGGGCGCAATAGTGGTGGGAGGTGGGACTTTAGTCCTTCTTGCTCTTGGGATTTTCATTGGCATGCGTATCTGGCAAAGCAGGTGGCGCCAGCAGAAGGTGCAACAATATGACGAACGCCAGCTCCAGCAACAGGCAACATTCGGACACAGCGTTGCTAACCGAGCCACAGAAGCAACGGCACTACGACACCAATGATGAGCGTGTCTTTCTCGCCCAGCAAGCCGCTGATGCCAAAACTGCCATGCAACACACCATGGCGGATATCCAAACAACGGCCAAGGAGGCAGCAGACATCAGCTGGTGGACGCAACAATACCCCTGGTATGCGGTAGGTGCAGCGACAGTGCTCGGGTTTGTTGCCACAACATATGCTGTGGCACCCGCCAACCACCGTACGCAGTCAGCCCCACCAGCCACGAGCCAGGCTGCAGCACGTCCATCCTGGACGGCGCCACTGTTCGGGATGGCGCGCAGTATATTGATGGGCATTATTACTGACGCCCTGCACACGAAGGGCCAGGAAGCAGAACAAGCCCAGCCTGTTCATGCTGATGCTAGTCTAGCATAAGCTATAAGGACTTTCCGCTCCACTGTCTTCTGTAGCCGTCGGGTTCACCTGACGGCTCCACTTGTTGGAGCGGCGTGCTCAATCTCTGCGTTAAGAGCCTTACGGCGCTACTGCTTTGTAGTCGTAGGCTTGTCGGTCGCTTTCGCTTCTATCTCCGTCGCATTCATACGGTAGTACACCGTCACCTTCGCGCCCTTCTGTATGGTACCGTTCACCTTGGTATTCGCGTCACGCGCGATCTCCCATTTGCCTTCCTTCCCTTTATCAATAACAAGGACATCATCACGCACGTCTACCACCAGACCAGTCGCTTGGTACGTCTTGCTCCCAGCCCATGCCAAGGACGACACCAGCAACATAGCTATGCATGCCACCATCCATTTCATAGTAGTCCTCCTTATGATAAAAAGAATTCCCAGGTCGGCCACGAGAGGAAAACGCTTCCCATCCCGCTAGAGAAGTTACAACACCTTCATGCAGGCAGCAAGATCGCGCTTTTCCTCCGGTGAGCGTTTCCATTCCAGAACCAGATTGAATTCTTACTCCACCTTGGAAACACTACCAACGAGATAGCATCTACTCGATGCAGGAGCAATACAGAGGGGAAGCGACCAGGCATATCATAGGGGATGCCAGCATGGATCCTCGCTGTAAAAGCATTGCCATTAATTGGTATGAGAGCAAACGACTAAAAGCGAACACCACGACTCATTTGGCGGAGATTGCCCCTCAAGGGGGGGGCCACTCGCAGACAATTTTTTGAGACGCTCTTAGCCCGAGCCTCTGGCCTGTTCGACAAAGCTGATGGTACGGCGTTTTTCCGGCATCCCGTTGCGTACCAGCTTCAGGGTCAGGTGCACAGTCTGCAGATGCGCCAGGACCTTGCAATCGTTGTTTCTGCCGTCCTTGCCATAGAGCACGAGAAGACCCGGGGAGAGGTAGCCAATTTTCGACACGAGAATAGGCTCCTCACCCTGGGCGTAATAGTAGACTTCTAGCTGCTCGCTTTCTCGCAATTCAGTTTGAGTAATCTCAATCTGCTGACGCAGCTGCCTGAAAAATTCATCTGCCAGCTCGTGATACACACCTTTGAGATATTCCGACGTTGGGGCAAGGCCTTGAAAGAGACGTTCGAGGTGTTCGTACATAGGTGACTCCTTATGTGCAAGAGGGCTGCCGGCGAGCAGAACTCTTCAGCTACTGTAACTAGCCATACCGCTGTCCCGCAAGGCCCAAAACGTCACGTCTGGTTTTGCAGTGTGCCCCTCATCAGTGTTTCATACGCGCGTTCGTCCTCGCATCAGTCCCATCACTAGGGAGATGAGGAAGACGACGAGGAAGATATAAAACAATATTTGCGCAATACCTGCCGCAGCCCCAGCAATACCGGCAAAGCCGAATACAGCGGCTACAAGCGCAATGACCAGAAAAGTCAACGCCCAACCTAACATATCTCTTCTCCTTCTTTTCTTATTTCGCGGCAGCGCGGCGGAGGCTGCTCCACATCGGGATACCCTGCACATCTCGCAGCGTTATGATCTGCCCATCAAACTGCGCTTCACGCGCCATGAGCACTGGTTGCCCGTCAATATCGGCCCGAGCACCGGTAACCTGCACACGAGCGTTCTCCTTCACGTCGAGATCCTGACGTTCCATATACCACATAGGGCCAACCTGTACATGCATGCGCTCTCCAGCATCTGTCTGCACCAGCATCTGCATACCGGGAGCCATACCAGACATAGGAGCGCTGGTCTCTAGGCTGACAACTTGACCACTTATGGTCTGCTCCTTTGCCGGGTCATAGAGCCGACCATAGGGCGTGTCCACGCCCCAACCACCGCCTCGTGGTTCGCCAGCAGGAGCATAAACAGTTTCCTGCCCCTTTTCATAGGCGGAGGCTTGCTGCAACATCTGTGGCGACACATTGAGTACCAAGGACTTACCGTCGCGTGCAACCTCAAGAGCATGCCAGGGCACAATGACGCTCTTCTCACCCATCCCTAGAAAGCCGCCTATAGCCACTACCGCGTACCGCACATGTCCGGTGTGCGGATCAAGCATGAGTTGCTTCAGGTCTCCCACATCTTGTCCCTGTGAGTTCTTGATGTCGCTGCCTAGTAAGGTTTCGGTCGACAGCAACACCCCCTGTACTGCTGTGAGCGCGTCAGGTTTGTGACCTGACGCTGAGGGATAACTTTGGGAACTTTGACTTGCAGATTTATTTTGCTCTGGTGGTACTGGTTGCTGCGCTAGAAGACCGGATGCCAGCATAAGACTGAGCACAGCCAGTACACCAAGAAGGACATTATACTTCTTCATATATGATCCCTTCCTGAAGATGCCTACCCCTGATGGTCCCTGTAGGCAAGATCTGTGCCAGTACGGTGCGTACTGAGTATTCCCCCGCCGAAGAAACGTCAGGTAGCCCAAGTGCATCCTCCTAGCGTAACTGGTTACGCATTGCCTAGTGCAAATTGAGAGGATATTTGCCTCATTTTGAGAGGGTCGTATGAGACAGGGGAGATGTTTCTTAGTACTAAAAGTCTTGAGATATATGCTATCACAGCTCATCGTTGCGGCGCCTGGGTGGCTAAGTGCCATCCAGATGAGGCGGTCGAGTTAGAGTCGGCCTTGGCAAAACTGCGGGCGCCGCAGCGCATTGTTGTGCTACACTACTCGCCTATTCGGGACACTGTCGTGGGAGAGCCGCCTGAAATCTTTGCGTTTCTTGGCTCGAGCCGGCTCGCGGAACCATTGAATCGCTACGCTGTGACCGCCGTCTTTCACGGCCATGCCCACCATGGGACGCCAGAAGGCCACACGACAGGGGGGTCCGGTCTACAATGTCGCGGTGCCGCTGCTCCACAAGATGTATCCCGACCGCCCGCCGTTTCGTCTGGTAGAGATTCCAGTGACGCCGCAATAGGGAGGGAGATATGCCGCACTTACAGGGAGCCGAGAGACTGGAAGCCCTGGCCACCCAGATTCGCAGCTGTGTACAGTGCCCGTTATATACCACACGGACCAAAGCCGTGCCGGGGGAGGGCGCGCCGTCAGCACGAGTGATGCTCATTGGCGAAGCCCCAGGCCGC
>Ga0075420_100004732_pt1 | contig 11937 bp, 8 predicted proteins | sample SoiMetdeltSBSDD4_FD_75296 | JGI IMG/M metagenome (GOLD analysis project Ga0075420, IMG submission 75296) | Bulk soil microbial communities from a Populus tree surrounding site in Tennessee, USA - Soil MetaG P. deltoides SBSDD4 | ecosystem: Environmental > Terrestrial > Soil > Tree plantation... | reverse complement strand
GCCGCCGGCGTGCGCGCGGAGGACGTCATCATCAATCTGGTCGAGGTCGCGCGCGAGGATTGGAGCTTCGGCGGGGGCGTGATGAGCTACCCGCCGCAGAAGTAGAGCGATGCTCACCAAGGAAGACCTGGGCCGGCTGCTCGAGTACACCGTTTGGGCGAACCGGAAGCTGGTGCGCGCCGCGGCCACACTTTCGGTGAACGACTTCAAGCGCGACCTGGCCGGCAGCCATGGCGGCGTGCGCGGAACGCTCACCCACATCCTCGGCGCGGAGTGGATCTGGCTCGAACGCTGGAAGGGCATCTCGCCAACGAAGGGGCTCGACGAGGGCGAGTTCAAGGACGTGCTCGCGCTGCGCACCCGCTTCAAGCTGATCGAGGCGCATCGCGACGCCTGGTTCGAGAGCCTGAAGGAGCGCCAGGTCGGCGAGACGATCGCGTACAAGAACTTGGCCGGCCTGCCGTTCGAGAGCCCGCTCTGGCAGATGGTGCAGCACGTGGCGAACCACAGCAGCTATCATCGAGGCCAGGTGATCAACCAACTGCGCGCGCTGGGCGCGAAGCCGGTGGCGACCGACATGATCGCCTGGGACCGCGAGACCGCGGCCAAGGCCAAGAGGAGCAAGACATGAAGCGGCTGGCGACCCTCGCGTGGCTCGTGCCGGCGTTGCTGCTGGGCGCGGCCGAGCCGGACTGGACGCGCTTCCGCGGCCCGAACGGAACCGGCGTCTCGGGTGTCGTCAACCTGCCGAACCAGCTCGACCCGGCGAAAGCCGAGTGGCAGACGCCGCTGCCGCCCGGGCACTCGTCACCGGTCGTGGCCAAGAACCGGATCTACCTCACCGGCTTCGAAGGCGAGAAGCGGCTCGTGATCGCGCTCGACCGAGCCAACGGAAAGATCCTCTGGCAGCGCGAAGTGCCGCGCCAGAACAAAGGTCGGCTCGAGAACGTGAACGGCCCGGCCTCGCCGAGCCCGGTCACCGACGGCGAGAACGTCTACGCGTTCTTCCAGGAGTTCGGCCTCGTCTCCTTCGACGCTGCCGGCAAGGAGCGCTGGCGGCTGCCGCTCGGCCCCTTCAACATGTTCTACGGCTTCGGCGCGTCGCCGATCCTGGTCGACGACAAGCTGATCCTGCCGGTGGACCAGGACCAGGGCGCCTACCTGCTCGCGGTCGACCGCGCCAAGGGCAAGGTGCTGTGGAAGGTCGACCGGCCCTACGTGATCTCCGGCTACTCGACGCCGACCGTGTACGAGCCGAAGAGCGGCGACAAGCAGGTGATCGTGCCCGAGTCGTTCCAGGTCTCGTCGTATTCGGTCAAGGACGGGCATCGCGTGTGGTGGGTGCGCGGCCTGGCGTGCGAGATGAAGTCGGTGGCCAGCCTCGACAACGACTCGCTCTACATCAACGGCTGGGGCTTCCCGCAGAACCAGCCGGGGCAGCAGGTGGCCACGGTTCCGTTCGAAGAAGGTCTCGCCAAGTACGACGCGAACAAGGACGGCGTGATCCAGAAGACCGAGATGGCCGGTGTCGAGAAGGGCTCGCCCGACAAGATCGGCCTGATGCTCAAGAACGCGTTCGAGGCCTTCGACGTCGACCGCGACCTGAAGCTGGACGCCAAGGACTGGGCGATCTTCCGCGCGATGATGGCGGCCGAGAACGGCCTGCTCAAGGTCAAGCTCGGCGGCGAGGGCGACCAGACCGAGAACGCGATTCGCTGGAAGTACCAGCGGCCGGTGCCGCAGGTGCCGTCGACGCTGCTCTACAACGGCGTTCTCTTCATGGTGAACGACAGCGGCATCCTGATCTCGTTCGATCCGGCGACCGGAACCGTCTTGAAGCAGGGCCGGTTGAAGGGCGCGATCGACAAGTACTTCGCGTCACCGATCGGCGCCGACGGCAAGGTGTATCTGGTCAGCCAGGACGGCACGGTGTCGGTGGTCGAGGCCAAGGGCGAGTGGGAGGTCCTGGCCGTGAGCCCGCTCGGCGACGAGGTCTTCGCGACGCCGATCGTCGTGGACGGGCGGCTCCTGATCCGCACCAAGAGCGCGCTCTACGGCTTCGCCGCGCCGAAGTCCTAGGGCTCGGGGGCGTTCGACGACGCGGCGCTACTTCTTCGCCGCGTCGTTCCGGTAGATCTTTCCGCCCCTCATCACGAACAGCACGCGCTCCGTCGCCGTGACGTCGGCGAGCGCATCGCCGGGCACCGCGACGATGTCCGCCTGCTTGCCGACCTCCAGCGTGCCGAGCTTCTTTTCGAGATTGAGCAGCGTGGCGCTGGCGGTGCCGGTGCGCAAAGCCGCCGCGGCGCTCATGCCGTGCTCGACCATCAGCCCGTATTCCTCGGCGTTCTTGCCGTGCGGGCCTACGCCTGCGTCGGTTCCGAACGCGATCTTGACGCCGAGTCGCAGCGCGCTCTTGAACGACACCGAGCGCGCCCCGAGCGCGGCTTTGGCCTTGGCCGCGATCTCGGGCGGGTACTGACGCTTCGCCTTGCGCCCGCCCGCGTACTCGCCTGCGACCAGCGTCGGCACCAGGTACGTCCCCTTCGTCTTCATCAACTGCAGCGCCTCGTCGTCGAGGAAGCTGCCGTGCTCGATCGAGTCGATGCCAGCACGGACCGCGACCTTGGCTCCCATCGCGCCGTGCGCGTGTGCGGCGGTCCGCAAGCCGAGCCGGTGGGCTTCGTCGACGAGAGCGTTCATCTCGTCTTGCGTGAGCTGTGGCGTGTCCACCGCGTCGCCCAGCGACAGCACGCCTCCGGTCGCGCACACCTTGATCACGTCGGCGCCGTATTTGTGCTGGATGCGCACGGCGTCGCGGAACTGATCGGCGCCGCTGGCGATGCCGTCGATGATCCCGGGCTCCTTGCCGAACAGCAGATACGGGAAGCCGCCCAGATCGCAGTGGCCGCCGCGCGCGCCCAGCGCGCGCCCCGCCGACAGGATGCGCGGGCCCGGAACGACACCGTCGTTGATCGCGTTGCGCAGGCCGATGTCGATCCAATCGTCGGCGCCCACGTTCCTGACCGTGGTGAAACCCGCCTGGAGCGTCTTGCTCGCGAGCTCGGTGGCGCGGATCGCCCGCTCGGCCACGTCGCGCCGCATGCTGCTGATCGCGTCCACGTACCAGTTCTCGCCCGATTCGGCGGTGACATGGGTGTGGGCATCGATGAAGCCGGGCAGGAGCGTGACGTCGCCCAGGTCGATCACGTTGGCGCCGGCCGGCACCGCGAGGCCGGCCCCTACAGCCTTGATCACGCCGTTCTCGACGATGACCACGCCGCCTGCGACCGAGCGGTCGCCCGTGCCGTCGAAGAGCCGCGCGGCGCGCAGCACCGTCACCTCGGTCCTGGCGGGCGCCGGCTGCGCGTTGGCAGGGCGTGCGACGAGGCCGAGGAACAAGGCGAACGAAAGGCGGACCGAGCGAGGCAGCATGGGTTCTCCTTGTGCGGAAACGAGGCGGGCCGTTATCCCATGCCGCGAGCGGAGCGTCAACCCGCGAGGTTGGTTATCCTGAACCGTATGGCGACGCTCCGTCGCGCGGCGATCGGGTTGGCGTTCAGCTTGCTGGCCGCACCGGGCGGCGCGCAGAGCCCGCCACCTCGGTCGATCGCGGTAGCCGCGGCCTCGGACCTGCGTTTCGCTCTGGACGAGATCGTGCTGGCTTTCGAGAAAGCCAACCCCGGCGTCGACGTCCGCGTCAGCTACGGCGCGTCGGGGAGCTTCTTCTCGCAGATCGCGAACGGCGCGCCGTTCGACCTCTTCTTTTCAGCCGACGTCGACTACGTGAAGAAGCTCGGCGATCAAGGCCTGACGCTCCCCGACAGCACCTTTGTCTACGGTATCGGCCGGATCGTGCTGTGGACGTCCCATTCCAAGCTGGACGTGTCGCGCGGTCTCGCCGCGCTGCTCGATCCCGCCGTGCGCAAGATCGCGATCGCCAACCCGCGCCACGCGCCGTACGGCCGCGCCGCCGAAGCGGCGCTCCGCAGTGCCGGGATCTACGACGCCGTGCAGCCCAAGCTCGTCTTCGGCGAGAACGTGGCCCAGACCGCGCAGTTCGTGGAGACCGGCGCCGCCGACGCCGGCATCATCGCTCACGCGCTGGCGCAGGCTCCGACGCTCCAGAAGGAAGGCCGCTTCTTCCTGATCCCGAGTGACCTGCATCCCCGGCTCGAACAAGGCGCGGCGATTCTCCAGCGCAGCGCGGAGCCTGCCGCCGCCGAGGCCTTTCGCGGCTTCGTGCTCGGCGCCGAGGCCCGAGCGATCCTCGATCGCTTCGGCTTCGAGCGCAACTGACGTACCGCCGAGACGTCAAGGCAGCGCTTGTTCGCGCTTTCGAATCTCGTCGGCGAGCGGACCGTCCGGCTGCTGGGCGGCGGCCAGGCGATACAGCGAACGAGCGGCGTCCCGATCCTGGAGCAGATCACGATAGCCGTCACCGGCGCTCATCAGCGCCAAAGGGTCGTCCCGGAACTCGATCGAGATCTGGCCGAGGACGGCGCGAAGCGCCGCGGAGCGTCCGGCCCGGCCGAGGTAGAAGGCCGCTCCCAGCAAGGCATTGCGCCTCACCGGTCGATCGGGGTTCCAGAACGCGAGTTGCAAGAGCTCGTCGGCGGCGCGGTCGGGCCGGCCGGCTTTCGCCTCGATGCCGCTGCCGAGCAGGAACTCGACGGGCCGGTACAGGTAATGACCCGGCGGTCGGCCCTGAAAGACGACCCGTTCCTGCACGAGTCGGCTCGCGGGCCAGCTCAGCGCTAGCGCGACCAGCGCGGCCGCGACCGCAACGAAGCGCCGCTCCAGGGTCCAGCGCGCCAGCCGCGCCGCGGCGAGTCCGGCGAGCGGAAACAGGAACGCCGCGAGGGTGACGCGATAGCGGGAGAGCGGCAACGTGAGAAGTATCGACAGCAGCAGGGAGCCCGCGGCCGGCAGCAGCGGCAGCAGCAGCCGCCAGCGCGGCGCCGCTAGCACGAAGCCCATGATCGCGAGCGGCAACAGGACCGCGTAGTTGGGGAGCAGCGCCAGGAGCGGGCTCTTGAGCGCGGCGTAGTAGAAGTTCGCGTTGTCGGGATTCTCGTAGGGAATGAAGAGGCCGAGCGATTTGCGGAGATAGAAGAGGACGAGCGCGGGATAGTCGCCGTGGAACGAGCCGAGGCAGGCTCGCGCCGCTCCGAGCAGCGTCCCGCCGCTCGCCTCCATCAGCGGCCCGAGGCCCGGGCGCGGGACGTCGAAGAAGTGTGGGTTCGCGTCGGCCGCATTGCAGACGCCCATCGCGATGCTGGTGTTGACGCTGATCTGCAGGACAGGCGCGCTCACCACGAGGTTACGGACGAAGACCGGCGCGAAGCTGGCGAGAAGACCGGCGAGAAACGCGCCCAGCGTGCGGGCAAGGCGCCGACTGATACCGAGCCAGGCAGCGAACAAGGCGACGATTCCGAGCGGCAGTCCCAAGGATCCTTCGTTGAGCAGGAGCGCGACGCCGCTCGTGACTCCGAGCGCTGCCGCCTTTTCCGGCGAGGCCTGGTCGCGGAAGCGAATCAGCTGCCAGGCGGAAGTCAGGCCCACCAGCACGATCCATGGCCCGCGCAGCAAGACGACGTCGTAGTGAATCGCCGGCGCGTAGACCGCATAGAAGACCGCCGCCAGGAATGCCGCCGAGGAATCGAAGGTTGCGAGCGTGATCCTGTAGACGAGGACGGTCGAGATCGTCGACGCCAGGATCTGCAGGAGCGCGACCGGCCACAAATCCGAGCCGAACAGCCAGTACAGCGCCGCCACGAGATAGGGATAGAGGGGAGCCTTGAAAAAAACCGGCGACCGCCCATACCACTCGGCCCAGCGCTCGGCCGGCGCCGTCGCGAGCTGCCAGCCGGTGAGCGGGTGGTATGGAGTCACCCCCAACAGGTCGCCGGCGGCGATCTGCCGCGCCCAGCCGTCGAAGGCCTGCATGTCCGAGTCCTGGAAGGTGCGATGGTGCTCGGCCAGGGGCGTTCCGAGAATCGTCAGCAGGTGCAGCGAGCGAGCGACGATCGCCAGCGCCGCGACCGCCAGCAGGCCTCTCTGCAGCGCTCCTCTCCCGCTCGGAGGCTGGGCGTCCCGGCTCGACTCGGCAGCGTCTGAAGCCGGTGGGGTGTCCATCGCGAGAGATGCCAGTCGAGCTAGCGTCCCGTGGCCGGCAGCCGATTGCGGCCTTCCGCGCCGGCCAACGGCACGCCGAGAAGCGCGGCAAGCGTGGGCGCCACGTCGCGCATGTCGATGCGGCCGAGGTCGCGGTTCGCCGGAATGCCGGGTCCCACCACGAGGAAGGAGGCGTCCATCGCGGCGTTCTCGGGGAGGAAGCCGTGGTCGCCGCGCGGCAGCGCCGGTGCGAGCACCGGATCCTCGAAACGGCCGCCCATGCGAACGTCCGGCTTCAGCGCGATCACCATCGCGGCACCTGGGAAGCCGCCCGCGGCGCGCGCTTCTTCGGCGGAGAGCACGCGTTGGATGGGGCTTTCCGGAAGCTTCCCGAGCCGGTCGACGACCGCCACCACCTTGCGCCGCGCCTCTTCGTCGTTCGGATCCTTCAGCATGATCGCCGCCGCGCCGCCGCCGAAAGCGATTGCGCGCCAGGCGGTGACCCGCCCGCGGCCGTCCAGCAGGAGCAAGCCCTCGGCGCGCAGCGCCTCGTTGAGGCGCAGCTCGCGCGTCGTGCGCGAGTGCCCGTGATCCGAGACGACCGCGAAAAAGGCGCGCCCTCCGCCGAGCTTCTCCGCGGCGGCGCGCAGCCGTCCCACCTGCGCGTCGAGCTTCTCGAGGACCGCCAGCGCGCCGGGGCTCGCGGGACCGGTCTCGTGTTGCTCCTCGTCGAGACCCGAGAGATAGGCGAAGAGCAGCCTGGGCTTCTTCGTCTCGAGCATCCACACGCTGAAGCCGGCCCGGCGAATGTCCGCGTCCACCGTGTAGGTGTAGCCCGACGGATAAGGTCCGATCGCCTTCTCCGCTTCCGCGAGCAGGCCCGGCGTCGAGAGCGCCTTCTGCAATTTCGCGTCGTCGGGAGCGTCCGGCACGTCGGTGCGCCAGTACTGAACGATGTTGTGGTCGATGCGCGCACCCACCGTCACCGGCCAGTCCACGTTGGCGGTGACGAGGCCCGCGCCGCGCGCGGCGTCCCAGAGCGTCGGCACGCGGATGTCCTCCGCGTACCAGTACCAGCCGTCCCGATTGCGGGTCATCGGATCGAAGGGCTTGTTGTAGACGATCCCGTGACGCGCGGGCGACACGCCGGTCACGAGCGTCGTGTGGCTCGGGTAGGTGACCGTCGGAAGCACGCCGGTGACAGCCGACGCGTGGGCGCCCTCGACCCAGAGCCGCCGCAGCTCCGGCAGCTTCACGCCCAGGCGCTCGGCATCGACGAGCACGCTCGTGTGAAACCCGTCGATGGAGACGACGACCAGCGGAATCGCCGGCCCGGTCTGGGCGGCGGCCTGGTTCGTGGCGCAGAGAGCGAGAGCCAACGCGAGGCGCTTCGACATGCGAGGGATGCTAGCCGATACCACCGGTTCCAAAGCGGGCCTCCGGTCTCTTAGGCTCAAGGGTCAGATGAGGCTCCACGCTCGGTTCGCGACCCTGACCATGATGACGCTCCCGCTCTTCGCTTGTGAGCGCGGTGAGAGAAAGCCGAGCGGCTCGCCGCCGCCGGCCGCGGCCGAAAAGCGCTACCCGGTCAAGGGCGAGATACGCTCGCTCGACGCCCCGGAGCGGCAGATCGTCGTCGCGCACGACGAGATTCCCGGCTACATGGCGGCGATGACGATGCCGTTCCGCGTGCACGACGAAGCCACCTTCAACATGCTCGGCCCCGGCGACGTCATCGAGGCGACGCTGGTCGTTTCGGGAGACAGCGATCACCTGGTGGACGTGATCGTGAAGGCGAAGGGCAACGCCGCTTCGGCTTCGCCGCCGGCCGCCGGCCCGAAGCGGGGCGATCTCGTTCCGGACGCGAAGCTCGTGGATCAGGACGGCCGTCCGTTGACGATGGCGGCCCTGCGCGGCAAGGCCGTCGCGCTGACCTTCATCTTCACGCGCTGCCCACTGCCAGAGTTCTGCCCGCGGCTCGGCCAGAGCTTCGCCGCCGTCGAGGCGCTGCTGGCCGGCGATGTGGCGCTGCGGAACGCGACGCGGCTGCTCTCGATCAGCTTCGACCCCGCTTTCGACAAGCCCGAGATCTTGAAGAGATGGGGCAAGACGTATCAGCCGGGCGCGGAGGCCTTCACGCACTGGCAGCTCGCCACGGGACCGCTCGAGGAAGTGAAGAAGATCGCCACGTTCTTCGGTCTCGATTTCCAGGAGGAGAGCGGGCAGTTCACCCACAACCTGCGCACGGCGGTGCTCACACCCGACGGCAAGGTGTTTCGGGTCTACCGAGGAAGCGACTGGAAGCCGGAAGAGCTCGTGGCCGATTTCAGGGAGCTCGCCCGCCGCTAAAGCCTGCGAGCCGGGGGCGTATGATCGAGGTTCGGTGCTGATTCGACGCCTGTTCGCCGTCGTGATGCTGCTCGTGCCGGCCGTCGAGTCCGCGGCCTGGGCGACGACGGTGCTGTCGCAAGCAAAAGCGGGCGGCGACTGTTCCTGCGGCGAGGCGCGGTTTTGTCGTCGCCAGCAGGCGGCCACGGAACCCTGTCACGGGGCCGCCGACGAGAATGCGACACGTTTGAAGTGCAACTGCGGGGCCGAGCGAACGGCGCCGCAGCTCGTCGCTGTCCGACCCTACGTCATGGCTGAACCTCTCTCGGTGTTTGTCGCCTGCCGAGCCGAAGCGGCCCCGAGCCCGGCCTCGCTGGCGCCGCGCGTCGGATTCGCCCGCCGGCACTCTCCTCCACCCAAAACCGCGTAGCCCGGCCCTCGTCTGTCCGAGCACGAGTCCCACCGTCGGGGACCCGGTCGCTGGTTCTGGAGCCGTTCCGCCGTGGAGGAGAAATGTCCTTCCGTTCGTCGTCATTCCGTGTCGTCGTCGCCGTGTCTTTCCTTTCTTTCGCGCCCGTCGTGTCGGCGCAACAGGCGGTCACGACCGCGACCGTTTCCGGGCGGGTCGAGGATCCGAGCGGCGGCGCGATCGCCGGCGTGTCCGTCACCGCCACGAGCCACGAGCGCGGGCAGGCCTGGAGAACCGAGAGCGACGCGAAAGGCCGCTACCGCTTCTTGTATCTGCCGGTCGACAGCTACGAGCTTCGCTTCGAGATCCCGGGTTTCGCCGCCGCGAAACGGGAGCTGGCGTTGACGCTGGGTCAGGCCGTCGAATTGCCCGTCCGGCTTGCGTTGGCGTCGGCCAGCGAATCCGTGGATGTCGCGAGCGAGACGCCGCTCGTCGAGACGGTGAGGACGCAGGTGTCCGACACGATCACGCCCCACGACGTGGCGAGCTTGCCGCTGAACGGCCGGAGCTACCTCGAGCTGGCCGCGCTCACTCCGGCGGTGACGCGATCGAATCCCGTCGCCAACCAGCGTTTTCCCGAGACGTCCGCGGTCCCCGGCACCGGGATCTCGATGACCGGCCAGCGCTTCATCAACAACAGCTTCGTCGTGGACGGGCTCTCCGCCAACGACGACGCCGCCGACCTGCCGGGCACGTTCTTCAGCCAGGAGGTGATCCGCGAGTTCCAGGTGATTACCTCGGGCGGCATCGCCGAGTTCGGCCGCGCGGCGGCCGGCACCGTCAACGTGCTGACGCAGTCCGGCACCAATACGCTCCGCGGCCGGGCGTACGGTTTTTTCCGCGACGCGAGCCTCGACGCGCAGAACCCGCTGGCGCCGACGAAAGACCCGCTCCGGCAGTGGCAGTACGGCCTCTCGCTGGGTGGGCCGATCGAGCGCGACAAGAGCTTCTTCTTCGCGAACCTGGAGCGAACGCAGCTCGACTACGCCAGTGTCATCACGATCGCAGAGCCGAACGTCACCGCCGTGAACGCGGCGCTCGACCGTCACGGCTATCGCGGGCCGCACATCGCGACCGGCCTCTTCGACACCGGATACGCCAGCACCAACCTGTTCGCACGGCTCGACCGGCGGCTCGGACACGCAAAGGTGCTGACGCTCCGCTACAGCCTCTACGACATCTCGAGCCCCAACGCGCGCGGCGTGGGCGGCCTCTCCGCCGTCAGTCGCGGCACCGCCCTCGAGGACACCGATCACACGCTGGCCTTGAGCCTGCTCGCGACGACCTCGCCGCGCACCCTCAACGAGACGCGCGTCCAGGCGACGTTCAGCCGGCTGCGCGCGCCGGTCAACGACCCGATCGGCCCCTCGGTCACCGTTTCCGGCGTGGCCAACCTCGGGACCGCGACGTCGTCGCCGACCGGCCGCGACCTCGACCTCTACGAGCTCGTCAACACCACGACGCTCCAGCGCGGCGGCCACACCGTGAAGCTCGGCCTTGATCTCCTCTGGAACCGGCTCGACATCGCGTTCCCCGGCGCGCTCCAGGGCGCCTATACGTTCCCGTCGCTGGCCGCGCTCGCGAGCGGCAGCTACGCGACGTACCAGCAAGCATTCGGCGTCGTCGATCAGTTCCAGTCCAACGTCAACGCCGGCGTGTTCTTGCAGGACGAGTGGCGCGTGCGGCGTTCGCTCACGCTGAACCTCGGGCTGCGCTACGACCTGCAGTTCCTGCCCGATCCGATCCGGACGGACGCGAACAACGTCTCGCCCCGGATCGGTCTCGCGTGGGCTCCGGGCTCCGGCAGGACCGTGGTGCGGGGGAGCCTCGGCCTCTACTACGACCGCATCCCGCTGCGAGCGACCTCGAACGCATTGCAGCGCGACGGCAGCAAGTATCGCGTGGCGCTCTACTCGTTCGGCCAGCCCGGCGCGCCGATCTTTCCCGCGGTCGCCGCCAGCTACCCGGCGGGCTTCCTGCCGAGCATCACCACGATCGATCCGGAGATCCAGGACGCCGCGGGCCGACAGGCGAGCGTGCAGGTGGAGCGGGAGCTGGCGCGCGATCTCTCGCTCGCCGTCGGGTATCAGCGGAACGCGACCGAGCGCATCATCCTGTCGAGGAACGTCAACGTACCGCGCTACACCGCGGCGCAGGCGGCCGCTCTCGGCATCGCAAACCTCGGCCGGCCGAATCCCGACTTGGGCAACGTGTCGCGCTACGAGTCGACCGGCGAATCGGAGTACGACGGGCTGACCTTTTCGTTGCGCCGACGTTTCCGAGGCGTGCTGAGCGCCCGGGTGTCCTACACGCTCTCGAAGGCGATGGACGACGCCGGAAACGCGTTCTTCTTCACGCCGCAGGACAGCGCCGACGTCAAGGGGGACTGGGGCCGCGCCGACAACGACCAGCGCCACCTGCTCGCCGTTTCGGGGACGCTGGCCGCGCCGGCCGCGGCCCATGTCCTGGCGGGCTGGCAGGTTGGCTATGTCTTCCGCTACGGTTCGGCGCTGCCATTCAACATCACGACCGGAACCGATCGCAACAACGACACGAGCGTCAACGACCGGCCCGACGGGGTAGCGCGGAACTCCGGCAGAGGTTTCGACTTCGCCTCGCTGGACCTGCGGCTCAGCAAGGTCTTCCGCCTCGGCGGTCGGCGCGAGGCGGAAGCTCTGGCGGAGGGCTTCAACCTGACGAACCGGAAGAACTACCAACTGCCCAACGGTGTCTTCGGCGGCGGCGGCGCGCCGCGCGCCGGCTTCGGCGACCCGCAAGCGGCCGCCGACCCGCGCCAGATTCAGTTCGGGCTGAGGCTGAGCTTCTAGGCCGCGCTCGCCATCGCGGCCTTCTTGACAGCGGGCGGGACGCGCCCACAATCCGCTCGAGGCAACCCTTGGGCCAACGCGCCACCAAACGCCCGCCCGATCTTCTCGCCCGCGTCGCCGCGCTGCTCGGCACGTCGCGCGATCCGGGCCGAACGCTGCGCAAGGCGCTGACGATGGCGCGCACGTCGCTCGGGG
>Ga0075420_100004729_pt1 | contig 11937 bp, 6 predicted proteins | sample SoiMetdeltSBSDD4_FD_75296 | JGI IMG/M metagenome (GOLD analysis project Ga0075420, IMG submission 75296) | Bulk soil microbial communities from a Populus tree surrounding site in Tennessee, USA - Soil MetaG P. deltoides SBSDD4 | ecosystem: Environmental > Terrestrial > Soil > Tree plantation... | reverse complement strand
GGCGTAACGTATGCCGCGTTCCCGAGGCTGTCAACTCCGGCGCGCGCGCCGGCATCGTTCTGTCTCTTCGAATTGCCTCTTCGATTTGACTGACGACGCGTCCGGTACTGGACGCTCGCGGCGGCCGGACGCTAGCCCCGGGCCCGGGCCTCGCGCAGCATCGCGATCAAGGTCTCGCGGCTCTGGTCCGCGGTGACAACCTCGCGGGGGAAGGCGATCCGTACGCTGGCCAGGCGCTCTCCCTGACGCACGCGGAGCTTGAAGCCCAGCCGGTCCACCGCCACCATGGTCGCCTCGTCGGCGGCCTCGCCCGCGAAGTGACGCGCGTACTCGACCAGCGCGGCGGCGTGATCGCGGTTCATGTGTTCGAGGATCCCCGGCGCGGCGTCGGCGAGCGGATCGGGCTGCGCGCGGGCATACTCGGCCGCCGTCACCCAGTCCATGGCGGCAAAGCCGCCGACGAAATAGAGGTCGGCGACCTCCAGCCGCCAGAAAGAGAAATCGTCGAAGTCGGCCCAGTAGCGGGCGCGCTCGTGTCGCGCCAGGTACGCGGCGCGCGCCGTCGCCGTCTCGCCGGTCGGCACCGGGCGGGCTTCGCCGATCAGCGTGAGCCGGCCGGCCGCGAGCGGATCTCCCGTCCATCCCGGTTGCGTGATCAGCAAGCTGGCGCGCGCGTCGGCTTCGAGGTTCTGCGTGTGCATGGCCATGGCGCTGATGAGGAACAGTGGCCCGCCGCCCGCATCGAGCGCGTAGGGCATCACCGAGGCGAACGGATGCCCCGGATGTCGACGGGACAGCGTCGCCAGCGAGGCGGTGCGGCCGAGATAGGCCAGCGTGCGCGCCCGCTCGGCGAACGTCGGCTCCGGGACGGCCGGCGCGTCGGCCGCCCGTGGCGGCCCGGCATGGCGGTTCATGCGGCGAAGCTTACTCCCGGGTGGCCGTGAACGGGCAGATCTGGCTGTACGCGCAGTAGCGACAGGCCTGATGCGAGGGCGTGGCGTCGAACCGCCGCGCCCGGATGCCGTCGGCGGCGGCGCGCACGGCGGTGACGGCGGCGTCGGCATCGTCGTCGGTCGGCGCGTGGGAGCCCGTCACGTGCGATTCGATGAAGCGCAGTTCCACGCGCTGAGGCAGGCGCCCGGTCATCTCCCGCCATGCCAGCGCGTACATCTTCAGCTGCAGGCTGGTCGCCACCCGGCGATCGGCGTCCCGCTGCTTCGTGATCTCGCTCGTCTTGTAGTCGATGATGGTGGCGCCGAGCAGATCTTCGTCCACGCGATCGAAGCGGCCCCGCACGCGGTTGGGGCCGATGCTGAACGCGAAGTCCTTCTCGATGTGCGTCGGCTTCACCCCGTCCGCCTCTTCCTGATGCCAGAAGCGTGTGAGCGCCTCGCGGCCGGCGAGCTTTCGCGCTTCCTGGTGCTCCCAGGTGAGGAATCCCTGGTTGAGCCACTTCTTGTCGTACTCCGCCAGCAGGTCGTCGAGCGCGGTGTAATTGCCCTCGACGCGCCGCTTCAGGTAGAACTCGACGACGGCGTGGATGGTGCTGCCATACACCACCGTGTGATGACGCAGGATCGGCACTCGCAGCAGGTGCACGTACCGGTACTTGAGCGGGCACGTCTGGTAGTCGTCGACCTGCTTGTGGCTGAGGAGGAGCTCCTCGTCGGCTGCCATTGGCGCCAGCGCGTCGTCGGGCGGTGCCGGCGGCGCCGCGAAGCGCTCGAGCTCCTCAACCGCCTTCGCCTTGAACGGCCGCGCCGCGTCTTTCGGCAGGTCCAGCGCCTCCAGCACGAACTGGCTCACCTTGCGCTCGCGGGCGCCGCCGTAATCGCGCGCGCTGGTGAAAATCAGCTCGCGGCGCGCGCGCGTCATGCCGACGTAGAAGAGCCGTCGCTCCTCCTGCGCGTGGAAGTCGCCGGTCGGGAGCAGATCCTTGACGAGCTCGACCGGCAGCTCCAGCGCGTCACGCCGCTTCGGCGTCGGAAAGCGGCCTTGCACGAGATGCACGAGGAACACCACGGGAAACTCCAGCCCCTTCGCCTTGTGCACGGTCAGCACGCGCACCGCCGGCGTCTCAACGTCCGCCTCGGCCACCGCCGGATCCTCGCCGGCGTCGATGAGGGCATCGAGGTGTTTGACGAACTCGCGGATGTTGTCGTACTTCAGCGCCTTCGAGGCATCGAGAATGCGCCGGAAGAACTTGGAGATGTTCTGGACTTCCGCCTCGTCGCGCGCGGTCGCCGCCTTCGACATGCGCGCCAGCCAGCCGGAGTCCACCAGGAACTGGTAGAGGAGCTCGCCCGTCGGCATCTCGCGGCCAAGTTCCATGTAGCGAACCAGGTCGCTGACGAGATGACGGATGGCTGACCGCGCTTCCTCACCCAGCTCGGCCGACAGCTCGGGATTCGTCTCCGCGCCCTTCAGCACGTCGAAGAGCCAGCGATGCTTGCGGTCGGCGTGCGTCGCGCATCGCGTGAGGTCGACGATGGGCACGCCGTAGAGGTCCGAGGAGGCCAGATAATGAAGGCTGACCGAATCATCCGGATGCGCCACCGCCCGGAGGAATGCGAGGAGCAGGCGCACTTCCGGCCGGCCATAGAGTCCCGCGTTCCCCGAAAACGTCCATGGGATCGCCCGCAGATTGAGTGCGCGTAGAAACGGATCCGCATCGTCGTTGGAGCGCACCAGGATCGCCACGTCGTTCAGCTGCCACGCGCCTTGCTCCACCTTCTCGCGGATGGTGGCCGCCACCTGGTCGGCCTCCTGGGTCGCCGTCTCGAAGTGCCAGTGGCGCGGTTCCGGTCCCGCCGGCTCGCGCACGGCGTTCAAGTGCTTGACGATGCCGCTCTTGACCTCGAGCCGATCGGGATTGTTGTGCTGGATCAGCCGATAGGCCGGGTCGAGAATGCCCTGGTGCGATCGAAAGTTGTCGGTGAGGACGATCTGCCGCGCGTCCGCATAGTGGTCGAGGAAGCCGAGCACGTTCGAGATGGCGGCTCCACGCCACTTATAGATACTTTGGTCGTCATCGGCGACCACGGCCACGTTCTGGTGCCGGGCCGCCAGCAGCTTCACCAGCTCGAACTGCGCATAGTTCGTGTCCTGGAACTCGTCCACGAGCACGTACTTGAACCGCCGCTGGTAGAAGGAGAGCACGTGCGGCCGTGCGCGCAGCAGTCGCAGCGCGAGCACGATCTGATCACCGAAATCGATATTGCCCTCGCGCAGCATGAGCGCCTGATATGCCTCGTAGACGGCGGCCAGCTCGATCTGAGCGGCGGCCCGGTCACTGGCATCCTGGTCGTCGGGACTCGCCGCCGCCGCCTCGCGCAGCCGCCGGGCACAGCTGATGTAGTCCTCCGACGAGATGTCCTCGTCCTTGCAGCGACTGACGAGCGTGATGATGGCCTGGAGGTGGCGCGTCGGATCACCCAGGGGCCGGTACCTGGCGAGCGGAAGGTCGAAGAGACGGTCGCGGAGGAAGATGACCTGCTCGGCCCGGCTCAGGACCTTGAAGTCATTGCGCAGCCCAAGCTCGAGGGAGTGTCCGCGGAGCAGCGAATCACCGAAGGCATGGAAGGTGGCGATCTCGACGTCGGCGTAGCCGTACGGCACCAGCTCATCGATGCGGGCTTCCATCTCGGCCGCCGCCTTATCGGTAAAGGTCAGCGCCAGAATCTCTTCCGGTCGCGCCTTGCCCTGGGCGATCAGATGGGCGATCCGCCGCGTGATGACGGTCGTCTTGCCCGTCCCGGCTCCCGCGACGATGAGCAGCGGCCCCGTATCGTGGGTGACGGCCTCACGCTGCCCCTGATTCAGGCCATCAAGGATCCCACCCGCCATGCTCGAACGACTATAGCAGGTGATCAGCGATACAGTTTGATTCGGCACGCCCAGGTGATCTGCCAGTGCATCGCCGCGACTCGGAACTCCGCAGGACGCGCTTCTTCGCGCCGGTTCGACCCCTAAGTGTGCCTGATATTTGCTCTTCCGTATGGTCGGCGCGGGCTAGAATGCTTGTTATTGAAAGACAACCCCCAAAAGGTTCGAGTGATCTCGTGCCGCTACCGCCCCGAAACGCTGGCTGGGCGCTGCGATCGCTCGTTCATACCGATTCGAGGTAGGTAGCATGAACCATCGCCGCCAAGTTGTGATTACAGGTCTTGGCGTTGTTGCCCCAAACGGCATTGGCAAAGACGTCTTCTGGGCAAACCTCGCCGCCGGCAAGTCGGCAATCGGTCAAATTTCGCACTTTGACGCCTCATCGTTTCCGTGCACGGTGGCTGCCGAAATTCGGAACTTTCGCGCCGAAGCTTTCATGCTGCCCGCTCGGGCGAAGCATCGCGGCCGGTTCTCTCAACTCGCCGTTGCCGCGGCGAAGTTAGCGCTAAAGGACGCTCTGCTCGATGCCAAAGATCTCAAGAAACTCCGTGGCGACCGCTTGAGGATGGCCATCGGAACGTCCATGGGCGGAGCAGGCGATATCGCTGAAGAGATGCGTATCGGCTTTGCGAAAAGCGGTTTCAGGGGCATTCCGATCGTCAGCGCCTTGGAGTTCGCGTCACATGCGGCCGTTAGTCACGTCTCCGTAGAGTTAGGGATTCAAGGCCAAGCGCTTACCCTCGGTTCCGCGTGCACTACCGGTTTAGATGCTGTCGACTGGGCTACGTCTCAGATCGCCGACGGATATGCTGACTTAGCTCTCGCCGGTGCGACGGATGCCCCTCTCGCCGAACTGGCTTATGCCACGCTATCAGCGCTTGGGATTTTTGCATCGGACGGAGTCTCTCGGCCCTACGACCTGCACCGCACTGGGATGGTACTCGGTGAAGGTGCTGCGATGCTAGTTCTTGAGGAAGTCGATCACGCGCGAACGAGGGGGGCTCCGGTTTATGCCACGGTCTTAGGTGCGGGGCATGGCAATGAGGCGGGTTATGGCCCCCGGAATGACACGGCAGAAAAGGCACTGTCGAACGCGATTCGAACAGCGCTCGCGAGAGCGGGGTTAAGTGCGGCAGACATCGACTACATCAGCGCTCATGGCAACGGTATGCCGGATTACGATCTTGTCGAAACGCGCGCCTTCAAAGATGCGCTCGGTGAAATTGCCTACAGCATCCCTGTCAGTTCAATCAAATCAATGATTGGACACGCCATGGGGGCCGGATCCGTTCTACAAGTCGCAGCTAGCTGCTTAAGTCTTCGGCATGGACTCATACCTCCCACAATCAACCTGCGGACGCCGGACCCTGAATGCGACCTCGACTATGTGCCTGACAAGGCTCGGGTCGCTCGCATACGTCGTGTTCTTCTAAACGCACATGCTATGGGTGGGACTCATTCTGTCCTGATTCTCGGTGCGCCCGCTACTTCATGACCACAACTCTTGTAGTTCTCGCCTTAACCTCGGTAGCGCATGTCCTCCTCAGTTTCGCTGTATGGCGCTCGAAGGCGTCGGGACCGGCGAGTCGCCCCTTCGTGAACTTTGCGCTGACGTCAGCTCTATGGACGATATGTAATGGCCTGGTCAGCGTTTATGCAGAAAGCTCCTCAGGCATCGTTTGGGCTAGGCTAGCCTTCTTTGCAGCGTCGTTGTTGCCGCTGTGGCTTTTCCGCTTTGTTGCGGCGTTTCCTACAGCAGAACCCCACGTGCCCCGATACCTCCACTCCGCTATGACAGCGTGCGCAGTAGCGGCATGCGCGGCGTCTGTCACGCCCCTCGTCGCCCGTGGAACTTCGTCCGTGGATCAGGCGCTAAAGATGTCTTACGGGCCACTTTACCCGTTGTTCGGCGTGTACGTCATCGTCTCGGTGATAGGCAGTCTGGTGTTGATCAGCCGCAAACTCGGGCTGCATAGAGGTGTCGAAAAAGCGCAGCTGCAATTCGTCTTGCTGGGTATCAGTATTGCGGCAATAGGTGCTTCGACGGCAAATCTAATTGTCCCTCTGGTATTCGGGACGTCCCGCCTCAACATGTATGGGCCAATTTTTGGTCTCATCATGGTCGCAATCTTCGCGCACGCCATCATTCGCTACCGCCTGTTGAACGTACAGCTGGTCGTGCGGCGAGGCATAACCGAAGTAGCGGCTTCAGTGATTGCGGGCGCCGCCTTCCTCGGCGTCGCGGAACTCGCAGCATGGGTACTCGCTCTCGATCCCCGAACGCTACCACTTGCGGTGACTCTCCTTTCGGCGCTCGTCGTCGCGCAAGTCTTTCAGCCGTTACGCAGTGGCGTACAAGGAGCGCTTGACTATTACTTCTTTCGGACTCCTTACGATTATCCTGCGGCACTCCGAGAGATCAGTCGGGCAATGAGCGACATTGTGGATCTCAAAACCCTCTTCGAATACACCTGTCGCGCGATTGCCGACACGCTGCACGCCGAGAGAGTAGCTCTCTACGTTGGCGATGCCGGCGGGACCGAATATCGACTCGAATCTTCGGTGGGTGCGGAAGAACCAACTCTTCCTGGAACAATCTGGGAATCATCGGCCCTGGTCCAGTCGCTTCGTACCGCCAATCGGCTGGCGTTGGCTACAAGCGACGTCCGCCGCAGAGACGGTGCTTCGCCGTCCGCAGAGCTTGAAGAGTTGCAGCGACTCGGCGCCGACTGCGCCTTAGCGGTTCTTATGCACGGTCAATTTGTAGGCTTTTACATCATTGGTCGAAAGCGATCAGGCGATCCGATTTTCACTGAAGACATTGATCTAGTGAGCGCGGTCGCTAGCCAAGTCGGTATCGCCATCAGACTCCACGTCCAAATCGGACTCGCGGAAGCAGAAAAGCGCCGGGCCGAGCGGCTCGTATCCTTTGGTGCAGTGGCGCGGGAGCTTGCGCACGAGATCAAGAATCCGCTCGTCGCGATTCGAACATTCGCAGAACTGCTACCTGAGCGCGCTGGCGATAGCGACTTTCGCGAATCCTTCGGCAAGATTGTGATACAGGAGATCGGACGCATCGATCAACTCGTGGCCAGGCTCAGAAGCTTCGCAGCGCCGCCGATTCCGCGGTTCTTACCCGTCGACCTTCCTCAATTACTACGTGAGACGCTTGCGCTACTAAGAGGCGAGATTGAACGGGCGAAGGTTCGTGTCACGATTATCGGAGATCGGGCAACACCGATCATACTTGGCGATCGAGCACAGCTGAAGCAGCTACTTCTCAATATCTTCATGAATGCGCTGGAAGCGGTAGACGAAGGAGGACAGATCACTGTTCGGCTATCCAGGCGCTCCACTAACCAACTTATCCTCGAAGTCGAAGACACAGGCCCAGGCGTGCCCCCCGAACTCCTTCCAAACATCTTTGATGCATTCGTTACGACGAAACCCGAAGGATCCGGGCTTGGCCTCGCCATAGGCCGCGCAATTGCCAACGCCCATCACGCCAGCATACAGGCAGAAAATTCGACACGCGGGCGGGGGCTTAAGATCATCGTAGATTTTCCGGTGCCTGAGCCAACAGCGATCGAAGCGACGCGTAAGAATCCGGCTGGAGTTATTTAGTCTGTTCGCGGTATTGCAGCAAGGCATTGTTGACTTCACCGCCGAACATCGGGGCCGCCTCTAAGAGCATCGGAAACGTCACGTTCGTCAATTAACGCGATGTCGCCCCACGTTGAACATTTGAGCGCAGCAACAGTGGCTGCGATGTCAACGGCTTCCTGCGTTCCACGTCCGCGCAACGACGCCCACAAATACCCTGCGGCGTACGCATCCCCAGCCCCTATGGGATCTACAACGTTCACGTTGTGGCGAATCCTGGGTTCCCAGATCTCGCCGCGATCGAAGACGGTTGAGCCCTCAGCCCCGTTCAAAACAGCAATAGTCGCATTCGGGGCCAGTTCCGCAAGCTCCTTCAAAATCGTCTGCGGCGAACCCGTCATTCCTAATACAGTGTGGGCCTCGGCACGACCGAGAAAAAAATACCGCACACGCGGCAGGATTGACACGGCGAAGTCTCTTGCTTCGGCAGGAGACCAGAGCGCTGCACGATAGTTCAGATCGAAAGAAATTTCATGCGCTTCGTCAAACAGCCGGCGGACGAGTGCCCGCGAGTTCTCGCCTAACGCCGGCGTCACACCGCTAACGTGCACTAGTTTTGCGTGCCGAACGGGATCCCAGTTGATCTTGTCGGGGGTGAGGCGGGCGAACGCCGAATCGCTGCGGTCATAAAGGACATGAATCGCGCGAGGGTGGACCCCGTATTCCAAGAAGTACAGACCAAGCCGCGCGCCGCGTAACGAAGTCACATGGCTGCAATCGATACCGTGTCCGCGCAGCTCTCGCAGAACCCGTTCACCCCAAGCGTTATCCGGTAGCGCCGACAGCCATGCCGTGCGCAGTCCCAAACGAGCACAGGCGGCCGCGACATTTGCCTCGGCTCCCCCGAACTGCACGTCAAGTCGATGAGCCGTTTCAAATCTTCCGGGAGACGGCACAGCGAGACGTAGAAGCACTTCGCCCAACGTCACCAAATCGTACCTCACGGCGTAGTGAAGCGAATCGTCACGGACGTTCCCAAAATCATCGAGGTAGTAATCAGTTCCGGTCGTCGACTAGCCCCAAACACAATCCGAGCCGGATGCGAAGGCCTTGCCCACGACGAAAATCGAGTTAAGTCAAAAAGCGCTGTCGGCTTCCCAGACGTATCCGGCGCCGCTTTTAGATCGAAGGGAACGACTTCAGCACGGTAGGACTTCGCGACGTCGTCTGGCCCTTCGTCGTCGGCACGTCGTCGGCGCACCACTAACGTTCGATAGCCGCCGTCAGGATCGAGGGGCCAGCGTCCCTCAGCGTAATTCAATGTCGCGCTCATGACGTCGTCAACGTGAGTGCCGTCGGCGAGCGAAAGCACGTCATCCACAACGCGCAGCCGCCGAAGAAAGAAGGTTTCCCCGCGCGCGGAGTACTGAATTTGTCTGTTTCGCCAATCGTATGCCACTTTGGTACGCGACTGGCGACCCCGAACATCGAACCAAGATTCGCTTCGGACCGGAGCCCACCGACCGTTACGCAATATGCCGACCGAGTCGGCGCGGTTCGCTATCCCGGGACCGAGCCCCTTCGCGACGACCCGGTACTCCCCAATACTCCGATCGACCGTCTCCTCGATGGTGCCCTGAAGCTGTAGCGTCAACATGTCATACAGAATGCCTATATCAGCCGCGTAATTCGCGCGGGTGACTTGCGGCTGCGCGAACGCATGGGACCTAGTGGCCAGAAAGAAAGCGAGGGGGACTGCCAAGAAACGTCTACGGCTAATGAGAGACATAGACATGGTCGATTGGTTCGCTCTATTCTAGCAGTCCAGGCGCGCCAAACTTGGCACTTCGACGGCGCCCCTGCTAATTTGGCGTCAACGATTACGCAGATATAGACGGGATGCCACATGAGGCGACCGAGAACTATCAGGGGTAATGGACCTGCGGCGACGTTGAAGTACCGCGGCACCTGGCAATCACATAAGCGCGCACCTGGTGATTCAGGTGCGTCATCCGCCAAATGGCGGCCTTTCGGGGCTAGACAGCTATCGTGACGCAGGTCTCCCTGTTACTCGTCGCTAGCGCTCTCGGTGCACTGGCGTTATTTGTTTGGCGGGCGAATCAACGCACTCAGACGAACACACGATTCGCGATCCTCGCTGTAGCAATCTCTATGTGGGTAGTAGGCGTTGCAGGATTACAAACCGGATTCCATCTAGAGTTCTGGGCCCGCTTCACCTTTGCAGCGGCCAGCCTCATTCCGCCTGCATTTCTCGCGTTCATGCAAGCGTATCCGGTACAGGCCGCAGCGCTTCCAGCGAGGTTGCTGAATGTAACCGTCATATCCGCCGGCATGCTTGCACTACTCGCGGCATCGACCGACCTTGTTGTTTATGACACACGAATCATTGAGGACGCTCTTGCAAGGAAGTCGGGCCCTGTCTATCCGGTCTTCGCCGCCTATTTCGTCGTCGTTTGGTGCATCGCCCTCGCCAACCTATTCGCGAAGTGGAGAAACGCGCGGGGTCTCGCTCGCGCGCAAATCCAGTATTTAGGCGCTGGCATCGTCACCGCGACTGTCGGTGGCATCGGCATCAACTTGATACTACCTCTGACGACAGGATTTTCGACATATAGCTGGGTAGGGCCTTACTTCACCCTCGGATTTCTGGCGCTAGTCGCGCACGCCATTATCCGCCATCGGCTGATGGATTTGCGCCTGGTGGTTCATCGCGGGCTTACAGTGGTGCTTGCTGTTCTTTTTTCGCTGATACCAGTCGGCGCACTTTTGTTACTGCTCTGGCCCCGCATATTCGCTTACATGCGCCGCGACGAAGTCGTGGTCGCGCTCCTTGGCTCAATAGCAGTCGCCCTTCTTATCGCACCCACGCGAGATGCCGCCCGCAGGATACTCGACCGTTATGTTTACCGGACGCAAGCGAACTATCAGCGCACTGTCCGAGATGCAAGCTCGGTTCTAACGAAGGTGCTCGATCTAAAGCGCTTGCTGAATTTCATCACAGAAACTGTCGCGCGCTCGACCGAAGCCGAAGGCGCAGCCGTCTACCTCAGAGGCGAATCCGATTTCGGCTGTGCGATTGCGACGCGGCGGCACGATGGGAGCCACTTCGATGCGCCGGAAGCGGCGAGCCCCGAGGTGGTGGCGGCGCTGGAGCGGCTGAAGGAGCCGCTAGTCACGGACGAGATCGTACGGGCGGCCGCGACGCCGGCGGAGCGCGAGGTGGCCGAGCAGCTCACGCAGGCGAACTGGTCGCTGGTGCTGCCGGTGATCTGCGACAGCGGAGTCATTGCGCTCATCGCGGTGGGCCCGAAGCTCTCCGGCGATCCGTTTTACCCGCAAGATCTCGATCTCCTGATGACGCTGGCGAATCAGGCGGGCATCGCCATCAAGAACGCGCGGCTGTATGCGCAGGTCGTCCTCGCCAACGAGTACATCGAGAACATCGTGGCCACCATCGAGAGCGGCGTGCTGGCCATCACCTCGGCGGGGCGCGTCGCCATGTTCAATCGCGCCGCCGAGCGATTGACGGGGCTGACGGCGGACACGGTCAAAGGCCAGCCGATCGAGGTCGTGCAGGCATGCCTGAGCGAGCCGCTGCTGGCCACCGTCGCCGATGGGCAGGCGCGAACGAATCCGGAGTCGGAGCTGGTGGCCGGGGACGCGCGGCGGCCGGTGATGTGCACGACCTCGCCCGTGCGTGATTCCGACGGTGTCGTGCAGGGCGCCGTCGCCGTGTTCAGCGATCTCACCGCGCTGAAGGAGCTGGAGAACGAGCGACGGCGCGCGGAGCGGTTGGCCTACTTCGAGGTGCTGGCCTCGGGCATCGCACACGAGATCAAGAATCCGCTGGTCGGCATCAAGACGTTCGCGCAGCTGGTGCCGCGGCGCCGCGCGGATGACCGATTCATCGACGAGTTCACGCGCGTGGTAGGGCGCGAGATCGACCGGATGGAGCGGTTGCTCGAGCGGTTGGGGGCGCTGTCGCGGCCCGGGCGGCGGCCGCAGTATTCCCTCGACGTGCGGGCGCCGATCGCGCAGGCTGTGGAGGCCATGCAGCCGACGTTCGACGAGAAGGGTGTCACCATCAGCGCGGACCTCGGGGAAGCCGCCTCGCTCGTGCTGGGCCACCACGGGGAGCTCGAGCAGCTCTTCTTGAACCTCGTCATGAACGCGCACGAGGCGACCCCTCCCGGCGGCACGGTGCACGTCGACGTCACCCACGACGCCCAGCGCGTCATCGTCAACGTTTCCGACAGCGGGCCCGGGATCGCGCCCGAGCTCGTGGAGCGGGTGTTCGACCCATTCTTCACGACCAAGCAGCGTGGCTCGGGGCTCGGCCTCGCGATCTGTGCCGGGATTGCACAGACACACGGAGCGCGGCTGCGGGCGGCCAACCGGCCCGGTGGCGGCGCCGTCTTCTCGGTGGAG
>Ga0075420_100004727_pt1 | contig 11941 bp, 8 predicted proteins | sample SoiMetdeltSBSDD4_FD_75296 | JGI IMG/M metagenome (GOLD analysis project Ga0075420, IMG submission 75296) | Bulk soil microbial communities from a Populus tree surrounding site in Tennessee, USA - Soil MetaG P. deltoides SBSDD4 | ecosystem: Environmental > Terrestrial > Soil > Tree plantation... | reverse complement strand
CGGCGACGACGTGCTGTCGTTCCGGGACGTGCGGCGCTTCGGCCGCCTCGCGGTGGTCCCGGTGGGCGAGTACGTCGGGACGCTGGCAGTGCAGGGTCCCGACGGCCTCGACCCGACGATCAGCGCCGACGACTTCTGGAAGGCGACGAAGGCCAGCCGCCGCCCGATCAAGACCCAGCTGCTCAGCCAGCGGCCGATCGCCGGGGTCGGCAACATCTACGCCGACGAGGCGCTGTGGCTCGCCAAGGTCAACCCGTTGCGCCGATCGATCACCCGCGCCCAGGCAGCGGCGCTGCTCGAGGCCATCCGGGAGGTGCTGGCCGCGGCGCTCGGCAACGGCGGCACGACCCTGCGGGACTACCGGACGCTCGCCGGCGAGGAAGGCACCAACCAGACCCGGCTCAAGGCGTACGGCCGCTACGGCCTGCCGTGCCTGCGCTGCGGCACCATCCTGCGGCGCACGATCCTCGACGGCCGGGCCACCACCTGGTGCCCGACCTGCCAGCCCCGCCGCTGAGCGGCCAGAATCCCCCGATGCCGCTGCACGCCGAGGCCACCTTCACGCTCGACAGCTGGGACGAGGAGCACAGCGAGACCGCTGGCGGCGCCACCTTCGGCCGGGCCCGTGTCACCAAGACGTTCACGGGTGACATCGAGGGGACCAGCACGGCGGTCCTGCTCACCGTGGCCACCGCCGACGGCCCGGCCGCCTACACCGCCCACGAGTGGTTCGAGGGGTCGGTCGAGGGCCGCAAGGGCACGTTCGTGTCCCAACACGGCGCCGTGTCCGCTGACCGGGGCGTCGAGTGGACCGTCGTGGCGGGCAGCGGCACGGGCGAGCTGACCGGCATCACCGGCGCCGGCTCGATCACCGTCACCGACGACGGGACCCACGAGTTCGCCCTCGACTACGAGCTCCCTGAGGGCTAGCTCCCCGAGGGCTTGGAGCCGTCCGCCAGCAAGCGGGCGAGCTTGGCGCGCGCGACGGTCACCAGCGGCCCGATCGTGGCCACGTCGACCCCGAGCCGTTGGGCGATGCCCGGCTCGTCCACACCCTCGTCGAGCAGCGAGATGATCGCCGCGTAGGTGGTGGGAAGCCGCCCGATGGCTTCGGCCCGATCCATAGCGGCGCAACCTACGATCCCGCCGGCGCGGGTGTCATGAGCAGTTGGGTACGCAACCACGCCGCGTGGCGTCGAAGTGTCACTACCGAGCGAGGCGGTCGACGACTGCGGCCAGCTCGCGGCGGCCGGCGACCCCGAGCTTCGTGTAGACCCGACCCAGCTGGTTGTCGACGGTCCGCACCGAGACCCCCAGCTTGGCGGCTATCCGCCGGCTGGTCATGCCCTGGGCGGCCAGGAGGGCGACCTCCCGTTCCCGGCGGGTGAGGTCGGCGGTGATCGTGCCCTGCGCGACGATCGGTGTCCGGGCGCCCTCGCACGACGTGTGCAGCATGGCCGCGCGGGTCGACGCGGCCCGCGCCCGGGCGCTGAGACCGGCCCGGCGGTAGGCCAGCGAGGCGTGGACGGCGGCCTCGGCGGCCAGCAGGCGCAGGCCGAGGCGGTGGAAGCGGGTCGCCACCCGGTCGAGCCGGTCGCCGTCGTCGTGCAGGAACGCGGCGGCGTGCTCGGCGAACGCGGCGGTCAACGCGCCCTGGCACGAGGCGCCCAGCGCGGCGACCCGGCGCGCCTCCTCCGACGCGCCCAGCCGCATGGCTGTGTACGCCGAAGTCAGCTCGAAGAACGGTGACCGGGCGTCACGCGCCTCGTCCGCCAGCTCGCTGGCCTGGCGGGCCGCCCGCCCGACCTCGCCGGCCGCCGCGGTGACCAGCAGCTCGGTGCGGCGGCGGTCGTAGGCCACGTGGGTGCTGTTGGGCGACGGGATCGCGGCGAGCGCCTGCTCGGCCGCGGGAAGCTGCCCCAGCATCGCCTCGGCCTCCGCGAGCAGCGACAGCGCCCACGACCGGTGACCGATGGCGTCGGCCCGCTCGAACGCCAGCACGGCTTCCCGCAGCGGGCCCCGGGCGCTGGCCGGCTGGCCCCCGATGAGCGTCCCGGCGCCCCGCAGCAGCGCGACCAGCCCCTGGATGCGACCGGGGCGGGCGCCAGGTGGCGTGTCGATGGCGGTGCACAGCTCGGCCAGCTCGTCGAGCCGCCCGGTGGCCAGCAGCGCGACCCCGAGGTTGCCGACGACCACCGCCGGTGCCCATGGCGTCTCGGCAGCCCGGGCGAACGCGTCGGTGAGGGCCCTGCGCCCGACGGCGACCGCGTCCTCGGACCGGCCGGCGTGGATCAGCCACTTCGCCGCCGGGCCGACGGCCATCGCCCGCGCCTTCGGCTCCGACGACTCGAGCAGCGGGAGCGCCAGCTCGCCGGCCTCGGGGATGCGGCCCCGGTAGCCGAGGGTGTCGGCCAGCGCGGCTTCGAGGAGGTGGCGGTCCCGCTTGCGCCGGATCCGCCCGCCGGCCTCCGCCGCCAGCTGGCGGGCGGTGCCCAGCGACATCTTGGGTGACCGATGGGCCGCCAGCCGGGCCACGGCGAAGGCGACCGCCGAGCGGTCGTCCGTGGCGGCTGCGGCCATCGGCGCCAGCACGCTCTCGGCCTCCTCGCCGCGGCGCAGCGCGGTGAGGGCCTCGCCGAGCACCAGAGCCGCCTCCGGGTCGGGGTACTCCCGGCGGGCGAGGCGCTCGGCCAGCGTGGCGTCGCCCCGCTCCAGTGCCTCCCGGGCCGCGGCCACCCCGACCCCCGTGTCGAGCGGTCGCCCGGCGGTGGTCGACCAGACGGCGAGGCGCAGCTTGTCGTCGGAGCTGGTCAGACCTCGGGCAAGCAGGCCGTCGGCGAGGCGCCCGTACAGGTCGGTGGTCTCCAGCGGGCCGAGCCGGCCGCGCAGGCTCTCGGCGTACAGCGGGTGGGACAGCCGCAGCGTCGGGTCGGCCGGGCTGCCGGGCTCCTCGGTGACGAGGCCCCGGTCGATGAGCTGGTCGACGCTGTCGGGCGGCGCGGCGGCGACGAGGACGCTGCGGGGCAGCGGCTCGCCGAGCGCCAGCAGGGCCAGGCCCTCGCGCTCGAGGTCGCTGAGCTGCCCGAGCCGGGTGTCCAGCAGCTCCTGCAGCCGGGCGCCGAGCACCGGCGGGCTCTGCCACGTCCAGGCGCCGTGGTGCCGAGTGAGCAGGCCTCGCTCCTGGGCGTCGCGCACGAGCTCCCGCAGGAAGAGGACGTTGCCGGCCGACACGTGCCAGAGCAGCTCGGCGCTGTGCTGCTCGACCTGGCCGCCGAGGGCCCGGGTGAGCAGGTCGTGCACCTCGTCCCGGCTCAGCGGCTGCAGGTCGAAGCGGGTGCAGAGGCCCTCGCTGCTGAGCGCCTCGACGGCGGCGGGCGCGGCGTCGGTGCGCCGGATCGTGAGCAGGAGGCGGGCCTGCCCGGACCGGGCGAGGTGGTAGACGAGCTGCGCGGTGGCGTCGTCGAGGAGGTGGGCGTCGTCGATGCCGACGAGCAGCGGCGCGGCGGCCGCGCGCTGGACGATCGCCTCCTGGGCCGCGTTCAGGGAGACGGCGTCCGGCTCAGCGGTCACGATCGGCACCGGCCCGGTCTGGACGAGGCCGCCCGGGATGTCCGCGAACACGGTGGCCGCAGCCCCGAGGGGGATGGTCGCCGCCGCCCGGGTGGCCAGCATGCGGACGACCTGCACACCGGCCTCGGCCTGCTCGGCGAGCAGCTCGTCACCGAAGCGGGTCTTGCCGACGCCCGGAGCGCCGCTGACGACAATGCCGGCAGACGCCCCGGCTAGGACGTCCCGAGCCAGAGCCAGTTCTTCGTCCCGCCCCACCAGGGGCCAAGAACCTGGCGGCACACAGGCATGCTACGCCGGTCATTGAGCGACCCGCGAGCGCCGAAAACCCAGCAACGACAGGGTGACGACAGGGTGGGGGTCCGCTTCTGACCAACCTGTGGCTGGTACTTTCGCTGACGTTGTGGCCACGAGCCAGGGCTCTCGGAACCGTTCGGGCAAGCGGACAAGCAAGCGGACGACGCCCACACGCCGTTCGTCCGGCACCTCGCGTTCCAAGAACCGCACCAGCCGCTCGGCGCGCCGGGTCGACCGCCTGAAGTCGCGGCCCCGCCGGCCGTCGCTCACGTGGCGGGCGCTCGTCCTTCTCGGCCGAGTCCTGGCGCAGCACGGCGACGACGTCGCCGGCGTGCTCATGGTCGCCGTCGGTTCGGTGGCAGGGCTGGGCATCTACCTCGAAGCCGGCGGCCCGGCCGGCCGCGGCATGGGCGACGCCTTCGCCGTCGCCTTCGGCCACATGCGGGTCGCGATCCCGGTGGCGCTGGTCATCGGCGGCGGGGCGCTGGTGTGGTGGCGGCGGCCCGGCCCATGGGACACGAGCGACGAGGACGACGACGCCGATCGGCCGCGTCGCCGGTCGCGCCCCAACCCCGACGAAGCCCGCGACCAGCCGACGATCCTGGCCCACGTCTTCGTGGGGTGCGCCCTGCTGGCCACGGCGTCGGCGGGTCTCCTGCACATCAACGCCGGCGCCCCCGACTCGTCGGCGTCGGCCAAGCTGCGCCACGCCGGCGGGTGGCTGGGCGCGGCCATCGGGGGGCCGCTGTTCAGCCTGCTGTCCACCTGGGGTTCGGTCCTGGTGCTGAGCGCGGTGGCGCTGCTCGGCCTGGTCGTCCTCACCCGGACGCCCATCCGGGTCGCGGCCGACAAGTCCGCCGCCGGCCTGCGGCCGTTCGTGCAGAGCGTCGGCACGAAGCTGAGCGGGGTCTTCCAGGTCCCAGTCGAGGCGCCGGGCGAGGTGTCGCCGAGCATCGAGGGCTACGGGTTCGAGCCCCGCAGCGACGACGACACGCTGGAGGAGAAGCTCGACCCCGACGCGCTGGCGGCGGCCAAGAAGCTCGGGGCCGACCGCCGCCGGGCCAAGCGCAAGACCGCGGTCGTCGCCGACGTGGCCGAGGACAGCGGGCCGGCCGAGCAGTTGGAGATCGAGCTGGGGCCGGCCGCCAAGCCGTCGGTGTGGAAGCTGCCGCCGGTCACGTTGCTGGAGCGGTCGGGGACGCAGCAGATCGACCGCAAGGCCGTGGAGGAGACCGGTCGGACGCTCGAGAAGTCGCTGGCCGAACACGGCGTCGAAACCCGCCTGGTGGGCACCGTGGTCGGGCCGACTGTCAGCCGCTACGAGCTCGAGCTGGCGCCCGGGGTCAAGGTCAACCGGGTCACCAGCCTGCACAAGGACATCGCCTACGCCATGGCGACGCCCGACGTGCGGATCCTGGCCCCGATACCGGGCAAGCAGGCCATCGGCATCGAGATCCCCAACGTCCGCCGCCAGGTCGTGTCGCTGGGCGACATCCTGATCAGCGACGAGGCCCGCCGGGCCAAGCACCCGCTCGACGTCGCCGTCGGCCGGGACATCAACGGCCGTTCGGTGCTCATGAACCTGGCGGCCATGCCCCACCTGCTCATCGCCGGTGCCACCGGTGCCGGCAAGTCGAGCTGCCTCAACTCGCTGCTCACGTCGGTGCTGGTGCGGTCGACGCCCGACCAGGTGCGGATGATCCTCGTCGACCCGAAGCGGGTCGAGATGGGCCAGTACGACCGGCTGCCCCACCTGCTCACCAATGTCGTCACCAGCCCCAAGAAGGCGGCGAACGCGTTGGCGTGGGCGGTGAAGGAGATGGAGCGGCGCTACGACCTGCTGGCCGAGGTCGGGTTCCGGGACATCAACGGCTACAACGCCGCGGTCGGGCGGGGAGACCTGAAGGCCGAGACCAACGTCAGCGGCGAGACCATCCGGGAGTTCCCCCACCTGCCCTACATCCTGGTGGTCATCGACGAGCTGGCCGACCTCATGATGGTGGCCGCCCGCGACGTCGAGGAGTCGATCTGCCGGATCGCCCAGATGGCCCGGGCGGTCGGCATCCACCTCGTCATCGCCACGCAGCGCCCGTCGGTCAACGTCATCACCGGGCTCATCAAGGCCAACGTGCCGGCCCGGCTGGCGTTCGCGGTGTCGTCGATCACCGACAGCCGGGTCATCCTCGACCAGCCCGGCGCCGAGCGGCTCATCGGCAAGGGCGACATGCTGCTGCTCGAAGGCGGCTCGTCGGTGCCCCGGCGGCTCCAGGGCGCCTGGGTCAACGAGGACGAGGTCCGCAAGGTCGCTGCGGTGTGGAAGCGCCAGGCGCCCGACATGGCGTTCGACGAGTCGGTGCAGGGCAGCGAAGAGGGCGGCGGGGGCGGTCGCTCCGGGGGTGGCGGGGGCGACGACGACGATGACGATCTGCTGAACCAGGCCATGGAGCTCATCGTCCGCAGCCAGCTCGGCTCGACCTCGATGCTGCAGCGCAAGCTCCGGGTCGGCTTCGCCCGCGCCGGGCGGCTCATGGACCTGCTGGAGCAGCGCGGCGTCGTCGGCCCGTCGGAAGGCTCCAAGGCCCGTGCCGTCCTCATGACGGTCGAGGAGCTCGAAGAAGCCCTCGGCGAGGACTAGGCCTCCGGGCCTTCAGGTCTCGCAGGGAAGCACCGTCCGGCAGACGGTGCAGCGGGCCTTCACCTTGCGGCCAACCGGCAGCCGCAGCTTGTGATGGCAGGTCGGGCAGCTGAAGACGACCTTCACCGGGTCATCGAGCTCGAAGCTGTAGTCCGCGAACCGGGTGGTCACGGTCCGGAAGCGCGTCGGATCGGCGGCGGCCCGCAGCGCGTCCTGGCGGCGCTGGCCGTAGCGGCGCCGATTGAGCCGTGACGCCGCCGCGAGCGGGGGATGCCGTTGCTCATCCCGGGCTCTGCGTAGGCCCGACCGGTAGAGGTCGCGGGCCTGGTCGGTCAGCGTCCGCTCCGTCACCGCCGGATCCTCGCCCCAGGCCAGGCTCCGCTTGGCCAGCACGTAGCCGAACTCCTCCGGGGTCAGGTAGCCGAGCTTGTCCTCGGAGCGGTGGAGCACGCCACCGTTGCGGTACTCGGTCTTCCGGTAGGCGTTGAGCAGCAGCCAGCCGACTCCGAGGTAGACAGCCGCTGTGTCGGTGAGCAGCTCGTTCTCGTCGGGGAGCGGGAAGCGCAGCCGGTGGCGGTGGAGGAGGACGTGGGTGACCTCATGGGCCAGGACGGCGGGGATGTCGGGCTGCTTGAAGACCGAGCGGTAGTCCTCGTTGACGTCGACGAAGTACGCCGGTCCCTGGCCCAGCTCGACGCGACCGGCCTCGGTCATCCGCTGGAACGCCACGATGACCTGCGCTTCCGGCAGCTCGAGATGGCGGATCAAGGCTCGCGCCACGTACTGCACCGCGATGACGAGGTCCTTGTCGGCGGGCAGGGTTGCCTCGCGGCCGGCGATCGGCTGGGCGAAGGTCGTCCGGATGTCGGGCACAGCCTTGTGCAAGGCGGTCAGCGATCGATGCACGACCGCGAGGTGGGGGTAGCCGCGCTCGATGCTCGTCGCTGACTGTGGACTGAAGGCCATGCCCGCCCTTCCCTCGGCTGAACGCTCGGGAACCTGACGATTCCCTTGTGAATTCCCGGTCGACTGCGTGAGTGCGCCGCCTCGTAGCGTACGATCGCGCGCTGCTGGGGAACTCGTGGGGTGAAGTGTTGTGGCACAACTGGTGGGCGTCGAGACGAGCGGACGAGGCGATGTCGCGGGCACGACCGCCCTGCTCGAAGCGGTGGGTGCCGGCTGCGAGGCGTCGTGGCAGAAGCTCGTCGACGACCACCTGCCGATGGTCCACGCCATCTGCGCCGGTTTCGGCCTGCAACCGGGCGCAGCGGCCGCGGTGAACCAGGCGGTGTGGTTGTCGCTGGTGGAGAAGCTCCCGGTGATCCGCACGCCCGACGCCATCGGCGGCTGGATCGCGGCGACCACCCGGGGCCTGTGCCTCGACTCCCGCTGGGCCCCCGAGCGCGACGGCTACACCGCGGCGACCGTCGGCTGCAGCCACCGCCGAGAAGGACCCGGTCGCTCGGACCGCCCCGTCCAGCCAACCCAGTCGGGCCCGCCGGCCGTGTCTGGCCCGCCGGCGGTGTCGGGTCCGCCGGTGGTGTTGGGCCCGCCGGCCTTGTCGGGTCAACCGACCGTGTCGGGCCAGCTGGGTCCGTTGGGTCCGTCGGGCCAGCAGGACCTGTCTGGTCGGTCGGGTCCGTCGGGCCAGCAGGACCTGTCTGGTCGGCCGGGTCCGCCGGGTCAGCCGGACCTGTCTGGTCGGCCGGAATGGCCGGTGCGGCCCACGGTGGCGGCTGCGTTCGCCCGGCTGGGGGCGCAGTGCCAGCGGTTGCTGCGACTGGCGGCCACCCGGCCGAAGCCCTCGCCGGACGACCTCGCGGCGGCGCTCGACCTGGAGACCACCACGGTCGAGCCGACCTGCAGCCGATGCCTCCACCGCCTCGGGCGCATGGTCGGCATCGAGGACCAGGCGGCGTGGGTCGAGCTCCAGGCGACGATCGCCGACTGCGGCGGGGTGCCAGGGGAGTGGCGGGCCGCGGCTCAGACGGCGTTCCTCTGGCTGCGGGTCCAGGCGGAGGCGGCCGAGCGGGTCTACGACGCCAGTTCGGCGACCGGCCCCGGCGGCTCGGCCGGAGCGACGATCCGGCAGGTGCGCTGCGTGGTCCGTGAGGACGGCATCGAGCTGGCGCTCGACATCAAGGGCGACGAGATCGTGATGCAGGGCCAGCTGCTCTCCGGCGACGTCGCCAAGGTCCTGGTCGTCTGGCCCGACGGCGAGCTGGCGACGTCAACCGACGAGTACGGAGCGTTCCGGATCCTCGATCTCCCCCGGGCACCGCTGTACGTCCACGTCGACGCACCGACCCCGTTCAAGACCCCCTGGCTGATCCCGTGATTCACCCGGCGTCCAACTGCGGGTGAAGAGGGCCTGACCACTAGCCTTCCCCGGATGGTGCGCCGGTTCTGGGTGGAGACTTTGGGTTGCCCGAAGAACCACGTCGACTCCGACAAGCTGACGGGGACGCTGCTGGCCGACGGTCTCCTGCCGGCGGAAACGCCCGACGACGCCGACCTGGTGGTCGTCAACACGTGTGCCTTCATCGAGGAGGCCCGCCAGGAGTCGATCGACACCATCCTCGGTCTGTCAGAGCGCACCGGGGAGCGAGCCGAGCTGGTGGTCACGGGCTGCCTGGCCGAGCGCTACGGCGACGACCTCGCCGACGCGCTGCCCGAAGCCGACGCGGTGGTCGGTTTCGGCGTGCCGGTCACGCTCGGCGCGACCCGGCGAACACCGTCGTTCGACCTTCTCAACCTGCCCCGACCGGCCCCCGCCGCCCCGTGGGCCTACGTGAAGGTGGCCGAGGGGTGCGACCGGGCGTGCGGGTTCTGTGCGATCCCGAGCTTCCGCGGCCCGCAGCGCAGCCGCACGCACGATTCGATCCTCGACGAGGTCGACGCTCTCGCTGCCGGCGGGGTGCGCGAGGTGGTGCTGGTGGCGCAGGACCTGGCGGCGTATGGCCGCGACCAGGGCAAGGGCGAACGCCGCATCGTGCCGCTGATCGAGGCGGTGGGGGAGCGGGTCGACCGGGTCCGGCTGCTGTACCTCTATCCGTCCGACCTCACCGACGCCCTCGTCGATGCGATCTGCGCCAGCGGCGTTCCGTACTTCGACCTGTCGCTCCAGCACGTGTCGCGCCCGCTGCTGCGCCGGATGCGGCGGTGGGGCGACGGCGACCGCTTCCTCCAGCGCATCGAGGCGATCCGGGATCGAGTGCCGGAGGCCACGTTCCGCTCCAACTTCATCGTCGGCTATCCCGGCGAGACCGAGGCGGACCACGACCGCCTGCTCAGCTTCGTCACCACCGCTCAGCTCGACTGGGTGGGCTTCTTCCCCTACAGCCGGGAAGACGGAACCTACGCGGCCGACCTCGACGGCCAGATCGAGCCCGAGCTGGTCGAAGAACGGCTGGCCGAGCTGCGCGAGCTCCAAGACCCGATCACCGCGGCTCGGCGTGACGCCCTGATCGGATCGACCATCGAGGTGCTGGTCGACCAGGTCGGAGTGGGCCGAAGCCATCGCGAGGCGCCCGAGATCGACGGCGTCGTCAACCTGCCGACCAGCCTGGCGGTCGGCTCACTGGTCAAGGTGCGGGTCACGGGAGCTGCCGGGCCCGACCTCGACGCCGACCTGGACTGACGGGCCATGGCCACGTCCTTCGGCCCGTCGGCCATCGCCACCCCGGCGAACGCCGTCACGATCGCCCGGTTGGCCCTGTCGCCGCTCCTGTGGGCACTGATCCTGGCGACCGACGGACCGTCGTGGGCCGCGCTGATCCTGTGGGTGCTGCTGGCGTCGACCGACGGGGTCGACGGCTGGCTGGCCCGCCGCATGGGGACCACCCGGTCCGGGGCGTTCCTCGACCCACTCGCCGACAAGGCCCTGGTCATCGGGGCCATGTGGGCGGTGGTGGTCGTGGGCGGGTTCTGGTGGCTACCGGTGGCACTGATCACCGGGCGCGAGCTGGCGATCTCGGCGTTCCGTTCGTACTGGGGCCGGCAAGGCTTGGCCGTACCGGCTCGGTTCTGGGCGAAGGTGAAGACCGTGATGCAGGCGGTGGCGGTCGGGTTCGCGTTGGCGCCTCCGTTCGAGGACGCCGAGCACTTCGTGACGCTGACCCTGTGGGTCGCGGTGGCGCTGACCCTGGTCACGGGCGCGCAGTACGTGATGGAGGGAAGCCGGTCGACTTCGTCGATCGGTGTCCGGGGAACCAAGTGACGGGGGAGGGGGTCGCTTATGCGGTGTGAGATCGTTGCCGTCGGCACCGAGCTGCTGTTGGGCCAGATCGTGGACACCAACTCGGCGTGGTTGGGTGAACAGCTGGCGCTGGCCGGCATCGATTGCACCCAACGCCAGACCGTCGGCGACAACCTGCAGCGCATGGTCGACGCCATCGGCCTCGCCCTGGAGCGCTCCGACGCTGTGATCGTCTGCGGCGGGCTCGGCCCGACCCAGGACGACATCACCCGGGACGCGATCGCCCAGGTCATGGGCGTCCGTCTGGTGCAGGACGACGACGTCGCCGACCGAATCCTCGAGATGTTCGCCTCCCGCGGACGCCGAATGCCCGCCAACAACCTGCGGCAGGCGATGGTGCCCGAAGGAGGAACGGCGATCGCCGACCCGCAGCCCGGCACCGCTCCGGGCCTGATCTGCCCGGTGGGGGACAAGGTCGTCTACGCCCTGCCCGGGGTGCCCTATGAGATGCAGGCGATCACCCTCGGCGCGGTGATCCCCGACCTGCAGCGCCGGGCCGGGCAGTCGTCGGTGATCACGTCCCGCACCCTGCGCACCTGGGGTGAGAGCGAGTCGGGCCTGGCCGAGCGCCTGGCCAACCACCTCGCCGAACTCGACGAGACCGGGGCTGCCACGCTTGCCTACCTGGCCAGCGGCATCGAGGGCCTGAAGGTCCGCATCACGGTGAAGGCGGCCGACGAAGCCGCTGCGCAGGCGGCGTTGGACGCCGAGGAGGCCGTGCTCCGGGATCTGCTGGGCACGCTCGTCTTCGGGATCGACGACATGTCGATGGAGCACGCCGTCGCCGAGCTTCTCGTCGACCGAGGCCTGACCCTGGCGGTCGCCGAGTCGCTGACCGGGGGCCTGGTAGCCGCTCGCCTGGTCAACGTGGTGGGCGCCAGCACCTGGTTCCGGGGTGGGGTGGTGGCCTACGCCTCGGACGTGAAGCACACGCTCCTCGACGTGCCGGCCGGCCCCGTGGTCAGCGAGCCGGCGGCCGCAGCGATGGCGACCGGGGTGCGGCGGGCGCTGGGCGCCGACGTCGGGCTGGCAGTGACCGGCGTGGCCGGCCCCGATCCCCAGGACGGTGAGCCCCCGGGGGTCGTCTTCCTGGCGGTCGCCGGTCTGGACGAGAAGCCGCTCGTCGCTCGCGTGACCCTGCCCGGCGATCGCGACCGGGTGCGCCAGTTCGCCTGCATCTCCCT
>Ga0075420_100004726_pt1 | contig 11941 bp, 10 predicted proteins | sample SoiMetdeltSBSDD4_FD_75296 | JGI IMG/M metagenome (GOLD analysis project Ga0075420, IMG submission 75296) | Bulk soil microbial communities from a Populus tree surrounding site in Tennessee, USA - Soil MetaG P. deltoides SBSDD4 | ecosystem: Environmental > Terrestrial > Soil > Tree plantation... | reverse complement strand
CACCAGCGGCTCGAGCGGCGTGTGCATCACCTGCTGCGTGCGGAAGCGGTGCTCGAATACCTTGTGCGCGCTCTTCAGCGCGGCCGCCGCGTCGCCGCGTCGCAGGTGGAAGTCGAGCGCGATATTCGTGTTCTTCTTGCCCTTGAGATGCTTCAGGTCGGGAAAGGTGCCGGCGGGCCTGAGCTCGTCATGCACGATGGCGCGGGAGGTCATCGCCTCCACCTCGTCGTAGACCGCCGGCAGCGCCTCGTACTCGGCGACGATGAGGTGGGCCGCCGCTTCGGCGACGTGCGGGTCGGAGGCGAGCACCACCGCCACCGGCTCGCCGACATAGCGCACCTTGTCGACGGCCAGGATCGGCTGGTCGTGGAACGCCGGGCCGTAGAACGGATCGGGCACCACTTCGCGGATTTCTCGTGAAGTAACCACCCGATAGACTCCGGCGAGCGCCTGCGCGGCCGACGTGTCGATGCTCTTGATGCGGCCGTGCGACACGGTGCTGCGGAAGATCTTGCCGTAGAGCATCCCCGGCAGGCGCAGGTTGTGCACGTACTCGGCGCGGCCGGTGACCTTCAGCCACGACTCGAGCCGTGGCACCGAGCGCCCGACCTGCGGCGTTTCAGCGGACTGCGTTGCGCGCTTCATCCGCGTGCCTCGCGCGCTTCTTGAATGGCCCGACGCAGATACACGCGGAGCAGCTGCTTCTTGTATTCGGCCGAGCCGTGCAGGTCGCCCTCGATTTTCAGGCTCTCCACGGCTTCCGCGGATGCCAGGCGCGTCGGCCGGTCGGTGGCTGCGCTGACGAAGATGCGCTCCTCGTCCCCTTGCTCCTTTTCCCCTTGCTCCTTTTCCGCTACTACCACCGCAACCGCGACCGCCGGCCAGTCGTCGGCCGAGCGTGTGGTGCACTTGAGGTACGCGGCGCGTCGCTTGCCGAGCGCCGGGACCTCGACATGGGTGATGATTTCATCTCTTTTCAAGACGTTTTCCAGATACCCGGCGTAGAGGTCCTCGACCGGCATGACCCGTCGACCGGTTTTTCCCTCTACAGCTACGTTTGCACCCAACGCAGCGAGCAGCGGCGGCAGGTCCATGTGCGGATCGGCGTGCGCGAGCGCCCCGCCGACGGTGGCGACATTGCGCACCCGTACGTTGGACAGCGTGCGCAAGGCACGCGCAATGACCGGCCAGCCCTTCTTCACCTGGGGGTTCGTTTCCAGCGAGCGCAGCGTGGTCATGGCGCCGATGCGCAAGGCGCCGTTGGCTTCGATCTTTTCCAATCCAAGTTTTCTCAGGCTGACGAGCCGCGCAGGCCGCAGGATTCCCGCCTTCATCATCAGCATCAGCGCGGTACCGCCCGAGAATGGTCTTGTCCCCTCGGAATCAAGGAGACTGAATGCTTCAGATAGCGAGGTGGGCTCGGCGAGCTCGAACGGGGCCATCGGGCGCTATTCTATTGGCGGCGCCACGTGGTTTTGCCGCCCTTGTCCTCGAGCACGATGCCCTTGTCGAGGAGTTCCTGGCGGATCCGGTCCGCGGCGGCGTAGTCCTTGCGCTTGCGCGCCGCCTCGCGCTCGGCGATGGCCTGCAGGATCCAGTTCTCAGCTTTTCCGGCAAGAAACTCGTTCGGGTCGCGCTGCAGCAGGCCGAGGACCCCGCCGAGGCCCCGCAGCTGCGCTCCCAGGGATTTCTCCCCCGTGTTGATGCGATTCGCCAGCTCGAACAGCACGGCCACTGCCTCCGGGCTTGCGAAGTCGTCGTCCATCGCCGCCTTGAAGCGCTTGGCATGGGCCTCGTTCCAGTCCACGGCGACTGCAGGTCCTGAAAAGTTCTTCAAAGCCGTATACAGCCGCGTCAGAGCGCCCTTCGCATCGTCGAGGTTCGCGTCGGAGTGGTTGAGCGGGCTGCGGTAGTGCGCGCGCAGGATGAAGAAGCGCACCACCTCGGGGTCGTATTTTTTCAGGATGTCGCGCACGGTGAAGAAGTTGCCGAGCGACTTCGACATCTTTTCCTTGTCGACCTGCACGAAGGCGTTGTGCATCCAGTAGTTCACGAACCGTCCCGGGTGCGCGCCCTCCGACTGCGCGATCTCGTTCTCGTGATGGGGAAACTGCAGGTCTTCGCCGCCGCCGTGGATGTCGAAGCGGGTTCCGAGCAGCTCGGTCGACATCACCGAGCACTCGATGTGCCAGCCGGGCCGGCCCTTGCCCCAGGGCGAGTCCCAGGACGGCTCGCCCGGCTTGGCGGCCTTCCACAGCACGAAGTCGAGCGGGTCGTCCTTCGCCTCGTCGACCTCGACGCGCGACCCGGCGCGCAGCTCGCGCGGATCCTTGCCCGAGAGCCGGCCGTAGCCTTCGAACGAGGACACGTCGTAATAGACGTCGCCATTGCTGGCCGCGTAGGCGTGCCCGCGCGCAATCAGCTCGCGGATCATGCGGATCATCCCGGCGACGGAATGCGTGGCGCGCGGCTCGTGCTCGGGCTTGAGCAGCCCCAGGGCCGCGAAGTCCTCGTCGTTCGCGCGGATGAAGCGCTCGGTGAGCGCCTGGATCGATTCACCGTTCTCGTTCGCGCGCTTGATGATCTTGTCGTCGATGTCCGTGATGTTGCGGACGTACGTGAGGCGGTAGCCGCTCGCCCGCAGATAGCGCGCAACGACGTCGAAAGCGACCAGCATGCGGGCGTGGCCAAGGTGGCAGTAGTCGTAGACCGTCATGCCGCAGACGTACATCCGGACTTCCCCCGGCCGAATAGGCGCGAATTCCTGCTTGGCCCTGCCGAGGGAGTTGAAGATCTTCAGGATTAGTCTAGAATGCCAATGCGTTCGTAGGGCCTTGAAAATATTAGCACAATGCTGAGTCTTACCGCCCGACTGGGAGGGGTGCTGATCGCGCTTGCCGCGTTCGGGTCGGCGCTCGCCGACGATCTGCAGGACGCCGCGAAGCTGCTGAAGGCCGGGCAGCACAATAAGGCGCTCGCGCTCGTCGACAGGGTGCTGGCGGCAAAACCGCGCGATGCGCAGGCGCGCTTCCTCAAGGGCCTGATCTTCACCGAGCAGGGCAAGAGCAAGGAAGCGATCGAGGTCTTCACCCAGCTCACCAAGGATTACCCCGAGTTGCCGGAGCCCTACAACAACCTCGCCGTGATCTACGCCTCGCAGGGGCAGTACGACAAGGCGCGCGCCGCGCTCGAGCAATCGATCCGCACCCACCCGAGCTACGCCACCGCCTACGAGAACCTGGGCGACGTCTACGCCAAGCTCGCCAGCCAGGCCTACGACAAGGCCTTGCAGATCGATTCCTCCAATGCCGCCGCCAAGAACAAGCTCTCCCTGGTGCGCGAGCTGGTCGGCCGGCCGGCGCCCGCGGCCACGGTGGTGGCTGCGGCCCCGAAGGAGCCAGCCAAACCGGCAGTGGTGGCGGAAAAACCCAAGCCGGCCCCCACCCCGCCCGCCGCAGACCCGTCGGCCGAGGTGCTGAAGGCGGTCAACGGCTGGGCGCAGGCGTGGTCGAAGAAGGACGCCGACGGTTACCTCGCCTACTACGCGAAGGACTTCAAGACCCCTGGCGGCGAGGCGCGCGACAGCTGGGAAAAGACCCGGCGCGCCCGCATCACCGCACCCAAATCGATCTCGGTGAGCCTCGGCTCGCCGAAAGTGACCTTGAGCGGAACCGACCGCGCCAGCGTGACCTTCCGCCAGAACTACAAGTCCGACGTGCTCAAGTCCAACAGCACGAAAACGCTCGTGCTGCTTAAAGTTGACGGTGGCTGGAAGATCATCGAGGAGAAGAGCGGCTGATGCGATCCGGGTTTCTGACCGCCCTTCTCTTCTGCTTCTCATTGGGTGTCGACGCAGCGTCGACCCCGGAGGACCGGCTGTCGGCGGTGTTCCAGTCAATCGAGGCCAACCGGGTGGACGAGGCGCTGCAACGCATTGACGCGCTGATCCGCGAATACCCGAACTTCCGCCTGGCGCACCTGGTGCGCGGCGATCTGCTGCTGGCGCGCTCGCGCCCGCTCGAGACCTTCGGCAACGTGGCGAAGACCATTCCCGGCGAGAAGGTCGAAGGCCTGCGCGAGGAGGCTCTCGCCCGCCTGCGCGCGTTGCGCAGCCGCCCCGGCGACGACCGGCTGCCGCGCTACGTGCTGCAGCTCCACGCCGAGCAGAAGCACGTGCTGGTGGTCGATTCGCGCCGCTCGCGGCTCTACGTTTTCGCCAACGACCAGGGAAAACCGAGGCTGATCGCCGACTACTACGTGACCCTGGGCAAGAACGGCATGGAGAAGACGCGCGAAGGGGACCAGAAGACGCCGGTCGGCGTCTACCACGTCACCGCCAACCTGCCGCGCAAGAAGCTCACCGATTTCTACGGCGCGGGCGCCTTCCCGATCAACTATCCGAACGAGTGGGACCGGCGCCAGGGGCGCGGCGGCTTCGGCATCTGGCTGCACGGCGTGCCCTCCGACGTCTACAGTCGCCCGCCGCGCGCGAGCGACGGCTGCCTCGTGCTGTCCAACCCCGACCTCGAGTCGGTCGGGCGCCATCTGCAGGTGGGCCTGACGCCGGTGATCATCGCCGACGAGGTCGAATGGGCCGACGCAGCCGCGATCGAGAACGAGCGCGCCGCGCTTGCCGGGGCGCTCGAGCAGTGGCGCGCGGACTGGCAGAGCCGCGACACGGAGCGCTACCTCGCGCACTACTCGTCGCGCTTCGCAACGCGCGGCCAGGACTACGCCGCCTGGTCGGAGTACAAGCGCAAGGTGAATGCCGCCAAGAGCTGGATCAAGGTCGGCGTGGCGCGCGTGGCGATGTTCCGCTACCCGCGCGAGCGCGACTTCGTGATCGTGACCTTCGACCAGGACTACCGCTCGAGCGGCCTGTCGAACGTGATGCGCAAGCGCCAGTACTGGGTCAAGGAAGGCGCGCAATGGAAGATCATCTACGAAGGAGCGGGGTAATTCTCCGCGAACTACAGGGGGCTGGTTGAAACTCAAACATCTGTTCATTCTCTCGGCGGCCGCGGTCGCGCCCGGCGCGCTCGCCGCCGACCCGCAGGTCGACGTGAAGACCAGCGCCGGCACGATCCGGATCGAGCTCTACCCTGCCAAGGCGCCGAAGAGCGTGGAAAACTTCCTGCAATACGTGCGCGACGGCCACTACAACGGCACGGTGTTTCACCGCGTGATCGACGGCTTCATGATCCAGGGCGGCGGCTTCGACCAGGCGTACAGCCAGAAGACCACGCGCAAGGCGATCGAGAACGAGGCGAAGAACGGCCTGAAGAACGACGTCGGCACCCTCGCCATGGCGCGCACCAACGTGCCGCACTCGGCGACCGCGCAGTTCTTCATCAACGTCAAGGCCAACGATTTCCTGAACTATCCCGGCCAGGACGGCTGGGGCTACGCGGTGTTCGGCAAGGTGATCGACGGCCTCGACGTCGTCATGAAAATCGCCAAGACCCCGGTCGGGCCCGGGCGCGGCGGCGAGCATACGCCGCGCCAGGCGATCGTCATCGAGTCGATGACGCTGGTGACCGCGAAGAAGTAGTGCCATCGCTCTTCATCTCTGACCTGCACCTCACCGAGGAGCGGCCGGAGGCGAACGAGCGCTTCATCCGTTTCATCGAGGAACAGGCGCCGGCAGCGCAGGCGCTTTACATCCTCGGCGACTTCTTCGAGTACTGGATCGGCGACGACGACCTCGCCTACCCGTTCCATGCCGTGATTGCGGGCCTGCTGGGAAAGCTCAGCCGGAACGGCGTGCCGCTCTATTTCATGCACGGCAACCGGGACTTTCTCATCGGCAGCGGCTTTTGCGCCGCCACCGGCGCAACGCTGCTTCCCGATCCCTGCATCCATGAAATCCAAGGCGTGAAGACCCTGCTGGTGCACGGCGATACGCTATGCACCGACGACGTGGAATACCAGGCCTGGCGCCGCAAGGCGCGCAACCCGGCCTTCCAGGCCGAGTTCCTGGCCAGGTCGATCCCGGAGCGGCGCCGGCTGATCGTGCTGATGCGCGAGAAGAGCAAGGAAGTCGTCCAGGGCAAGACCGCCGAGATCATGGACGTGAACGACGGCGCGGTGCGCCAGGCGCTGCGCGATCACGGCGTGCGGCGCCTGATCCACGGCCACACCCACCGGCCCGGGCGCCATGCGCTCGAGGTGGACGGCGCACGATGCGAGCGCTGGGTGCTGCCGGACTGGTATGCCGGCGGCGGCTACCTCAAGGTCGACCGCGGCGGGCCGAAGCTGGTGTGCTTCTAGGAAGCTCCCCTCAATCTCCTAACGACTCTCTGTGCGAGTCCTCCAAGACTCCAGCCTTGCCGCGGAGGCTCCGGAACCGGCTGCGGGTCACGCCTCCACCAAAACCCCGGTCCCAGCGGTGCGATATCCAGCCCCATCGCCCGCATGTCCGGCAGCGAAAAAAAATGGCTCACCAGGCTCTTTCGCGTAAGCGTCGGGTTGGTGATCTGTCCGCCGCCGTGCACCAGGTTTGCGTGCCAAATGAAGGCGTCACCTTTCCTGGGATGAAAGTAGGTCTTCGGTAGATTGCGGGACGCGATTTGGGACTCAATGTATTCACTCCACGCGCGCATCTCCTCGGACAACGCGTGGTAACTCCCATTGGAAAAGGTGTACAGAGGAATCTTATGGCTGCCGGGATAGTAGAACAGCGGCCCGGCATCGGGATGACCATCCTCGAGGGCGATCCACGTCGCGACCAGGTGATTGGGCGTATGAGGTGTCATATACAGGGCATCGACGTGGGCCGCTTGTTGACTGCTCTTTTCGAGATTCAGGGTATTGACGAGCACGGGTGGCTCACCCAACAGCGACGTGAGTATCCTGACCATTTCTTCCTTGAGAGAGATCCTACGAATCTCTTCGAAATCTAAGAAGAGATCGTTGACCTTGAACGGTTGCCGCCGTTCTTCGTCTGAAAGGTCTGCAACACGTGACCTCCTCCTGGAAATCAAATTGTCTACGACAACGGAACTCGTCTTGTTGGTCCAGACCCGCTTGACCACGTTATCAACCCGCGCCACTTCATCGGCGCCATAAAAGGCGGGAAGCGTCAGAAACCCTTGCTCCTGCCAAGACGCTGGGTAGTCCTTGACGGGTTGCTCTCTTGTCACTGCCACCGCATAAGCCTACCAGTTCGCCGAACGTTTGGACGAACCCGGGCGGGCGCGTCATGGACGTGAACGACGGGCGGTTCGGGTCTGCCTAGGCCGGAACGCTCGTGCGCTTTTCGGTCAGCGGCAGCAGCAGCGTAAAGGTGCTGCCCTCGCCTGGCCGGCTTTCGAGTCCGAGCTCACCGCCGAGAAGCCGCGTCAGTTCCCGGCTGATCGACAGGCCCAGGCCGGTGCCGCCGTAGTGGCGGCTGGTCGTGCCGTCGGCCTGGCGGAAGGCCTCGAAGATCAGTTCCTGCTTCTCCGGCGCGATGCCGATGCCGGTGTCGCTCACCGCGAAGGCCACGTGGCCCGGACCGTGCGGCGCGATGCGCAGGGTCACTTGGCCGCGGGTGGTGAACTTGAAGGCGTTGGCGAGAAGGTTCTTCAGCACCTGCTTCAGCCGCCCGGCGTCGGTGCGCAGCATCGGCGGCAGCCCCGGCAGGATGCTGATCGAGAACTCGAGGCCCTTGTCCTGCGCCACCTGGCGGAAAGTGCGCTCCAGCGTCTCGCGCAGCTCGTCGAACGTCGCTGGCGCGACGTGCAACGCGATGATCGCGCCGGACTCGATCTTGGCGAGGTCGAGCAGGTCGTTGATGAGCGCGAGCAGATCGAGGCCCGAGGCGTGGATCGTCTGGGCGAACTTGACCTGCTTCGCGTTCAGGTTGCCGCCGGGGTTGTCGGACAGCATCCGCGCCAGGATCAGCAGGCTGTTGAGCGGCGTGCGCAGCTCGTGCGACATGTTGGCCAGGAATTGCGATTTCGCCTGGTTCGCCTGCTCGGCCGCGGCCTTCGCCTGCTCGAGCTCGGCGGTGCGGCCGCGCACCCGGGTTTCCAGCAGCGTCATGGCGCGCTCGAGCTGGCTCAGCACCGCGCTCAGCACCAGCCCGGTGAACACCAGAGTGCTGATGAACAGCAGCAGCAGCAGGAGCGATTCCTGGAGCGGCGCGGTCGAGAACGGGCCGCGCTCCGCGTGCAGCGTGTACCAGAGCGCCATGGCGCAGATCACCGCGACGGTCGTCGTCACGCCGACCTGGCCGAAGCGGAACGCCGCCCACACCACGAACGGCACGATCAGGAAGGTGCGCGCGAATCCCGCGGTGAACACCAGGTGCGTGGCCGCGATCAGCAGCACCGCGAATGCGGCGGCCTCGAAGCACTGGCGCGGGTTCCACCTCACATCGCGGCGTACCGACCAGCTCAGCACCAGGGGCGCGAAAATCAGGATGCCGCACGCGTCTCCCTGCCACCAGGTCCACCAGTTGCCCGCGAGCTCGCGCAGCGGCATCTGATAGAGCGCGGCCAGCGGCACCAGGGCGATCGAGGCGGCGATGGTGCTGCCCAGCGCGGCCAGGAGGACGAACTTGATCACCTGCTCGACGCTCTCGAAGCGATGCGGCACGCCGACATAGCGGCGCACCAGCGCGGCGATCGCGAGCGCCTGCAGCGTGCTGCCGGTCGCGATCACGCTCGCTGCGACCAGCGACTCGTCGATCGTCAGGTTGGCGAGGAAACTGCCGGCCCAGATCGCGGGCCAGAGCCGGCTGCCCGCCACGAGCAGCGCCGCCAGCGCGATCCCCGAAGGCGGCCAGACGGCGGTGGCGTAGCCTGGCGGTATCGCCATCAGCAGCGACAGCTTGGCCGCGGCGTAGTACGCCGCCGCCAGAAGTGTCAGCTGTGCCGCGTACGCTATTCGGCCTCCAGTCCCCTCGAGAGGTCTTCTTTCAGGTCAGCCAGCGCTTCCAGGCCGACCGCGACGCGGATCAGGCCGTCGGTAATCCCGGCCGCCGCGCGCGCCTCGGGTGAAATCCTGCCATGAGTGGTGCTCGCGGGATGGATGATGGTGGTCTTGACGTCGCCGAGGTTGGCGGTCACCGACATCAGGCGCGTCGAGTCGATCACGCGCCAGGCCGCCTCCCGGCCGCCTTTCACTTCAAAGGAAAGCACGGCGCCGTTCGCGCGCTGCTGGCGCTTCGCCAGCTCGTGCTGCGGGTGAGACGCGAGTCCGGGGTAATAAACACGAGATACTCGGGGGTGGCTTTCCAGCCACCCTGCAAGCGCTTGCGCGGCCGCCGATTGCGCGAGCATCCGCAGTTCGAGCGTTTCCAGCCCTTTCAGCACCACCCAGGCGTTGAACGGCGACAGCGTCGGCCCCGCGGTGCGCAGGAAAGCGGTCATCGGGTCGCCGACCAGGGCCTTCGACCCGGCCACGGCGCCGGCGATCACCCGGCCCTGGCCGTCGAGGTACTTGGTCGCCGAGTGGATCACGAGGTCGGCGCCGAGCTCAAGCGGCCGCTGCAGCGCCGGGGTGCAGAACACGTTGTCGACGGCGAGGAGCGCGCCCGCCTGTTTTGCGACCTTGGATAGAGCCTCAATGTCCGAAACCTCGGTCAGCGGGTTGGAGGGCGTCTCCAGGAACAATAACCGCGTATTTTTCCTCACTGCGCGGCGCCATTCGTCAACCTTTGTGGGAGAAACGTAGCTGGTCTCGACCCCGAAGCGCGCCAGGACCGTGTTGAACAGCTGGATGGTGGCGCCGAACACCGCGTTCGAGCACACCACATGGTCGCCGCTCTTGAGGTGCACCATCGCGGTGGCGAGGATCGCCGCCATCCCCGAGGCAGTGCCGACGCAGCTTTGCGCGCCTTCGAGCGCGGCGAGCCGGTCCTGGAACATCGATACCGTGGGATTGGTGTAGCGCGTGTACACCATGCCGTCGTCTTCGCCGGCGAAGCGTGCAGCCGCCTGCTTCGCGTCCTTGAAGACGAAGCTCGAGGTGAGGAACAGCGCCTCGGAATGCTCCTGGAACTCGGTGCGCGCCTGCCCGGCGCGCACGCCCTTGGTCGACAGCTCGTATGTTTTGGACATTAAAAAACCCGGGCCTCTGTGCAGCGGACCGGGTTCAATCGGCACGCTTTAGCTGGATTTATTACGCGCCCGCAAGCTGTAGCCCCTCAAATCGGCGCGAAAGAGTGATTATATATCAGGCGGCCAGGTTCAGGTCCAGTTGGGGCGGTTCATCCTCGCTCGAGTCGCGTTTGGCGTGGCGGCGAATCTCGATCGCGCGCAGGTAGTCGGCGGTGATGTCGCCGGTGATGTAATGGCCGTCGAAGCACGAGGTCTCGAAGCTGGTGAGCTTCGGGTTGCAGCGCCGCACCGCGTCCTTGAGCGCATCGAGGTCCTGGTAGACCAGCGCGTCGGCCCCGATCTCGCCCGCCACCTCGTCCTCGCTGCGGTGCGCGGCGATCAGCTCGGCGCGCGTCGGCATGTCGATGCCGTAGACGTTCGGGAAGCGCACCGGCGGCGCGGCGGAGGCGAAGAACACCTTGCGCGCCCCCGACTCGCGCGCCATCTGCACGATCTCGCGGCTGGTGGTACCGCGCACGATGGAATCGTCGACCAGCAGCACGTTCTTGCCGCTGAACTCCATCGCCATCGGGTTCAGCTTCTGCCGCACCGAGCGCGTGCGCACCGCCTGCCCGGGCATGATGAAGGTGCGGCCGATGTAGCGGTTCTTGACGAAGCCTTCGCGGTACTGCACGCCGAGGCCGGCGGCGAGCTGCAGCGCGGACGGCCGGCTCGAGTCGGGGATCGGGATCACCACGTCGACCTTCAGGCCGTGGTGCTTCTGCCGGATCTTCTGCGCCAGCGCCTCGCCCATGTTGAGGCGCGACTCGTACACCGACGCGCCGTCGATCACCGAATCGGGCCGCGCCAGGTACACGTACTCGAAGATGCAGGGGTTGAGGCTGGCGTGCTGCGCGCACTGCTGCGCGTAGAGCTTGCCGTCCTCGTCGATGAACACCGCCTCGCCCGGGGCGATGTCGCGCAGCACGCGGAAACCGTTCGCATCGACCGCCACCGACTCGGAGGCGATCATGTACTCGGTGCCGCCGCCGGGGGTCTCGTTGTAGCCGATCACCGCCGGGCGGATGCCGAAGGGATCGCGGAACGCGAGCACGCCGGCGCCGGCGATCATTGCCACCACCGCATACGCGCCGCGCACGCGCCGGTGCACGTTGGCCACCGCGGCGAAGATCGCCGGCGGCTCGAGGCGCAGCTTGACCGACGCCTTCTCCAGCTCGTGCGCCAGCACGTTGACCAGCACCTCGGAGTCCGAGCCGGTGTTGATGTGCCGCAGGTCGGTGCGGAACATGTCCTCCTTCAGGGCTTCGGAGTTGGTGAGGTTGCCGTTATGGCCGAGGACGATGCCGAAGGGCGAGTTGACGTAGAACGGCTGCGCCTCGGCGGAACTGAACGCCGAGCCTGCGGTGGGGTAGCGGCAGTGGGCGATGCCGATGTTGCCCGGCAGCGAGCGCATGTTGCGCGTGCGGAACACGTCGCGCACCATGCCCGGCGCCTTGTGCATGTGGAACGAGTTGCGCTCGGCTGTGACGATGCCGGCGGCGTCCTGGCCGCGGTGCTGGAGGAGCAGCAACCCGTCATAGAGGATCTGGTTGACGGGCGAGCGCGCAACGACTCCGACGATCCCGCACATGGAAACGGTTCCCGGGTGTGCCTAGGGTACGGGAGTCTGTGACTCCCGTTCAAATTCAGGGCTAATTATATTTCAGACGACCGGCGAACGCAGGCGGCAGCCAGGCCTTGAGCTGGATCGCGGTCTGGGCGAGCGAATAGCCGGTGGCCGAGCCGGTCCAGTCCGGGTGGCGCGGCAGCGGGGTCAGCCCCGCCACCAGGGCGAACGCGACGATGATCACCAGCCCGCGGAGCAGGCCGAAGAGCGCGCCGAGCCAGCGGTCGAG
>Ga0075420_100004723_pt1 | contig 11943 bp, 12 predicted proteins | sample SoiMetdeltSBSDD4_FD_75296 | JGI IMG/M metagenome (GOLD analysis project Ga0075420, IMG submission 75296) | Bulk soil microbial communities from a Populus tree surrounding site in Tennessee, USA - Soil MetaG P. deltoides SBSDD4 | ecosystem: Environmental > Terrestrial > Soil > Tree plantation... | reverse complement strand
CCGTCGGGCATCGCCTCCGTCAGTTTCAAGATCGGGCCGTTCCGGTCGTAGCCGAGTGTCTTGATCACCGCATAGGCATCGTTCACAAGAATCTGTGCCCCGATTTTGAGATCCCCGGTGGCGACCCGCGGATCGACATTCGCATAATATTCGGCACCCCCCACGAGGATGTGGGCGAGGTCTTCGCCGGGCAACGCCAGCAGCATGCCGATCCGGTTGGCGGGGGCCGTAAGCTTAGCGACTACTTCGCTGACTTTTCTGAACTCCGCTTCCCTCTGCTGATTGGCAGCTTGAGAGAGCATCACGGAATGACGCAGCTTATACAGGAGCTTTTGTCGGGGATCTGACTCAGGGAAAAGCGCGAGACACTGTTCAATGAGCTCGAGCGGATCAGAGCCGGACTTCGTGCCCGGATCTTCCCCCCTGCTGTTCGGCTCTTGAGGCAAGTCAGATGAGCGGCGATCACTCATGGAAAGTCCTCCACCACATGAGATTCAGATCCTACCATAGAGCGATCGGAGATTGTCGCCTGCTAATTGACGGCCTGAAGCGTCACCGTGATCTTTTCGCGGCGGTTTCCTCGCAAGATTTCCACGGTCACTTGTTCGCCGACCTTGTGATCTTCCAACACCGCCATCAGCTCGTCGATGGTCGTGACTGGTTTGCCTGCCACGGCGACTACGATATCGCCGAGTTCGATACGTCCTGTGGGGGTTTCTCGGGCGCCCCTGAGTCCGGCCCGATCCGCTGCACCGCCCTGAGTGACCCTGCCAATAACCAACCCCTTGATGCCCCATCGCTTGACCATGGCATCCGGCACGAGGGAGACGCCGAGCCCCGGGCGAATGAGCTTGCCATGTTTGATCAGCTCGGGAACGATACGATTGACGGTATCGACCGGGACGGCGAACCCGACTCCCGCGTACGCTCCGCTGGGGCTGATGATTTGTGTATTCACGCCGATCAAACGCCCGGCGCTATCTAGGAGGGGTCCGCCCGAGTTGCCAGGATTAATCGCCGCATCAGTCTGCACCACCCCTTCAATGGTCCGGTTGGACAGCGATTTGATGGTGCGGCCCAGCGCGCTGACGACTCCGGTGGTCAGGCTATGATCAAGGCCGAACGGATTGCCAATGGCCAGTACCTTTTGACCGACGCGAAGGTCGTGTGAGCTGCCAATGGCTAATGGTTCCAGAAGGCTCTCAGGGGCCTGAATCTGGAGCACGGCTAAGTCGTGATCAGGATCGGCGCCGACCAGTTTGGCCTGATGCTCGCTGCGATCTGCCAGGGTGACCTTGATCGTGTTCGCCCCATAGATCACATGAAAATTGGTGACAATATGTCCCTGCTTATTCCATACGAAGCCTGAACCGGATCCTTGAGGGACCTCCAGAATGTCGAAGGACCAAAAATCCCTCTGGATAGCGGTATTCGAGATAAACACAACCGACTTGGTCGCTCGCTCGAACACGGCCATCGTAGCCCGTTCATCAGGGCCCAGCTCTGTGGGAGCCGGGGTGACCGTTCGTGGCCGCACCTCGACACCATCATAGAGCGCTCCCAGCGGTTTTCCCCAATCGGCAGCGGTAACATCACACCACTGCCCCTCGCCAGCCAGTTGGAGCATCACGGCCAGCACTACCGCCATGCCAGGAAACATCGAGGTTACTCTCCGAGGATTTGAATGATGAGCTCTCGAGTGCGCGCGCGGGTGTCGAAATCCACCACGACGATCTGTTGCCATGTTCCCAAAAGCAGCGACCCGTTGGAGAAAGGAATGGTGACGGAAGGACCTTGCAGCTGGCCTCTCAGATGACTATGGCCGTTGTCTTCACCCGGATTTTGCTCGTTGTGCTGCCAGGACTGATTAGCCGGGGCGATTCGGTCCCAAAAGGTCTTGGTATCCAACCTGATGCCAGGCTCGTCCTCGATGATCATGACCGACGCAGTTGTGTGCTGAACGAACACGGTCACGATGCCGGCAGTCATCTTGGTATGAGCCAACGCCTCTTGGACGAACTTCGTCACATTCGCGATCTGCGTCCCGCCGTGCATGTCGATCCGGAGGGGCATCGTTTTGACCGTCATACTCACCGCTCCAGACGACGAAGGAATCGTCGCTCGCCAGGCGTCATGCTGCGGCCCCGTGCTTCCGCAATCACGCCGTCGAACTCCCCGGCGGCGGCCAGCCGTTTCATAACCTTCATCACATCCACGCTGAGAATCCGCTCCTGTTCCAATTTTTCCAGGTACGCGAAGGCCTCCGCGATGGATTCTTTGCTACGCACGTAATAGTCGCGGCCGCGACGCTGGTTGCTGTAGGCTTCGAACTGCTCGCAGGCGACCAGCACCTCTGCCAGCTGTTTCACCCAGGGCTGGGCCCGGCTCAGCTTTTCCGGATAGTAGTAGTACAACATGACAAGATGCATCCAGGGTTCAAATTGCACACCCATTTGCGTGAGTGACGATCGCAACGACCGTAACCTTTTTGCCAAACGGCGGGCATAACCCAGCCGCATCTCTATTTGTTCCTTTGCCCAGGCAGTCACAGGAATGCCGTCGGCTTCGAGCGCGTCTTTATACCGGGCGACGAAGGCCTCGGTCTCGCGGCCATAGGGGGTTTCAGGATGGATGGCCCGCCACTCACGGGGCCTCGTCGGAATCCCGTGCGCTTTCGCCCACGACCAGATTTTTCCGAACAGCCGGCGATCCAGGCCGGCGCGTCCCAAGTCATGCAAAAGACAGGCAATTTGATACTGGCGCACACGCTCGGGTCGATGTCCCAATGCAGAGGCCACGGCAGCGCACATGCGCGCCGTGCGGACAGCATGTGCCCGATCATAGCCTCGAATGACACGTCGCTGGTGAAGAGGATGAGACACGTCGTACAAGCGCATGAGCCGTGAAACGAGAGAGCGGGAAACCAGGAGAGGGGCGCGTTGGGTGTCCATCGGCTCTTCGACTCGCTTTGCCGCGCGCAGAATATCTGTCGAAGAAACAGAGTGTCAAGGCAAGATCGCGAGAACACTCGATCAATGTTGAAATGTTTGCTATGCTTCGCGTGCAATCGTCATCTTGAATGGAGCGACCATTCATGCGGATGTATCACCTCACCACCATTCTGCTGATCGGAGCGCTGGTGATCGACGGGATGCTCAATCTAGGTCCAGCGGCCGCCTCGCCCGCCGAACAGCTGGCTGATCTTACCGGCAAGGCGTCCGTCAGCGTGACCTTTACCGGTCGCGACAACTTCAACAGCGAGTACCGGTACGATCTGACCGTCCGTAACCGCTCCAGCGAACCCTTGATCGCCGATTCACTCATCGTCGTTCTGGATAAAATCACCAATCTCGCCGGCGAAGACCGGGAGTCGCTCAAGAGTGAACCGCTCCTCAATCGCTTTGATATTGTGGGGCAGGACGGCGAAACAGAAGACGGCAAGCCATTTTTCCGAGTTCCGGTGGGCACCAGCCCCGATCTGGCTCCGCTGACCGACAGCCTTCCGCTTTCCATTCGCATTCGCAACAGGGATTACGTGTCGGTCTTCACCCCGTCATTCCGCGTGTACGGAAAAAAACGACCACCAGCGGAACCCAAGCCGCCGGTTAGTCAGGCACCGCCATCCCCTTCGCCCCAGGATCGGCAGACTGACAGACTGATCCAACTGTTGCTCAAAAAAGGCATCATCACCGAGGAAGAGCGGAAAACGATCCAGCCATGAGCAATCCGGCGTGTGACGCCTGTGCAGGGATATGGCCTGCTGCCGATCACTTCATTGCCGACCTGGGATTGTCCGTGGCTTATCTGCACGACGATCAGTTCTTTCCCGGCTGGACCGTGCTGCTATTCAAGCGTCATGCGACGGAGCTATTCCATCTTGCGCCGACCGAGCGCATTCAATTGATGGAAGAAGTCAGCCGCTTGGCCAAAGTGCTCGCCGAAACGTTCCAGGCAAGAAAAATGAATTACGAGTTGCTGGGCAATCAGCTTCCTCACATTCATTGGCACCTTATTCCGCGTCTTGCGCACGATCCGGCTCCTCTCGAACCGGTCTGGCGCGTCCCCCATGACCGCATCGCCCTTTCCGTAGAACAAGTGGGCACGACCATTTCGCTGATCAAGAAGCGCCTCTGATCGACTCCTTACAGTAGGCCTTCTCCACGAATCACTCCTAGGTCGGTGGTATAATGTCGCCCACTCGATGAACGGAGGAGTTTAGGTCGATGCGCCGTCGATTATTGGCCGTGGCCATCTTCAGCGCATGCGTCATTGCTTCGTCACTCGCTCAACAGCCTGACGATCCGGCCCCGCTGGCTCCTCACGAAAGTCCACCCCCGCCTCCGGAAGCCGTCGCCGATGAACATGCTCAACCTCTTCACACGTTCGTCGATCCGGGTCATGCCGCTAAACGTCTGGTTGAATTGCGGGGTCTAGTCCTACGGTCACCAGGACACGCGAGCGAGCGCATCGCCCTGGCGGAAGCGCTCTACGATACCGGCGATCTTGACGCCGCGATCGGAGAATGCCGGCTTGCCATCAAATTAGATCCCAACAATGCAAAGGCGCACTCACAATTGGGCGTCATGCTCATGGCCAAGCAAGACTGGCGGACAGCCGCTTCAGTTCTCACCGAGGCTGTCCGGCTCGATCCCGCATTGACGGATGCGCATTACAGTCTGGGAAGCGTGTACTACTCGTTGGGCAATCGGAAGGCCGCGGTTCAATCCTATCGTCAGACGCTCGCGTTGCAACCACATTTCCCGGATGCCCGCTACCGCCTGGCGCTGCTCCTGATGCTGTCGAACCAGACACAGGAAGCAGCGCAACTGATGGAGGAGGCGGCCATCGGAGGCGTTTCGCAAGCTCAGTTTTTTCTCGGTAACGCGTACAAGCGCGGTCAAGGGGTGGAGAAAGACCTCGCGAAAACCATTTTCTGGTGGATGAGGGGAATGGAATACGGCTACCAGCCGGCTGCCGACAGCCTCTCCAAGCTTCGACGACAAGCCCTCTCGGCGGACCAACCGGAGAGAAAGCGCAAGGAAGCACTGGATGCCTTCCAACGGTATCGCGACAAGCTGTGGGAGGATTTTCACGACTATGGGTCGATGGAAGACGGTCGCACGCTGGGGACCAAGCTCCTCGCAGATGGCCGTACTGATATTGCTGTCCCGGTGTTGCTGAGAGAAGGCTACGCCCTGAGCGAGGTGGCACAAGCCGCATTGGCGCGGCTGTATGAATCAGGCTCAGGCACCTTGGAGCCCTACGATAAAATGATTTTGGCCTGCTTCGAAACCACCGCGGCGGAAGGCTTTGTCCCGGCAAAGCGAATATTGGCCCGTGTGTACGGCAGGGGCATCGGCGTCCCTCAGGACCTTCCAAAAGCCAAGGGCATACTTAAAGGATTGCCCAGGAATGAAGTACATTCCTTCATTGCGGAGATAGGCGGCCGGTAGCGCATGCAGATCGAACAGTTCAGATTCTGGCGGCTCTTCATCAGCACTCCCCTCTTACAGGCGTTGGTGATCGGTCTGTTGGCGTCGGTTTTGGCCAATAGTTTTTGGAGCCTGGCTCCTGTCACCTCTACCATCCTCGATTGGACTCTCTATGACACCTGGCTCAGGCACCGAGCCCCGATCGCGACCAGTTCGAACTTGGCTGTTGTAGTGTCTGACCCGCAGAGCGAAGCCCGATTGGGAGCGGTACTGGATCGCTCTATCCTGGCCCAAGTTGTCACCAGGGTACACGAGGCCGGCGCCGCCGCGATCGGTATTGATCATCGTCTCGATCGTGCCAGCCCTGCATCCCTGGGTGGAGCAGCAAGCGATGCCCTCCTACTCGACGCGATGGATGCCGCCGCACCGCTCGTCTTTATCCACGACCCGGAGCGCGCGCTTTCATCGGAAGGAGTCATCACCGCCCATGCACAGCTTACGACCCAGCCAGATCATGTCACCCGGCTGATTCCTTTGCTGACTGTCGTGCAAGGCAAAGCGGTACCAGCCTTCGGTTCCGTGCTCTATGATCTCTACCGACAGCAACATAGACCCGCGGGGGAGCCGCTGACGACGGAGCGCGCGTCGGCGCTGATCAATCCAGTCGGTACGGGTGTCTTATCGGCGCTTCCAACGATACCACTCTCCTCAGTCTGGGACGCTATTCAGCATCAGGACAAGGAGCAGCTAGAACGCTGGTTTAAGGATAAGGCTGTCGTCATCCTTCCTACTCAAAGCTTTCAAGATTCGTGGCTGCTTCCCACGGGACAGTCCGTGTCGGGCATTGTGGCCCATCTTCATCTCCTCAATAGCCTGCTCACCGACCAAGAGGTCACGGTCACAGGCCGATGGGCAGGCATCGGCCTTACCCTCCTGTTGGCTGCATGCATCGCGTTCGGCCTCCTTCGCTTTGACGGAACCGTGAGCCTGTTCTTGGCCGGCAGCGTGTTGTTGCTCTATGCGATCCTCGCGACAGCTTTGCTCTGGAGCATCCATCTGGTCTTGCCTCTTCCCCTGTCGCTCACCGCTGCGTGCTGCGTCATCGTCGGCACGATCGCCTGGGGTCATCTCAGCGCCGACCAACGCAGGATCATGCTCGAACAGGACATGCTCCGTCTCCAACAGGATGTCAGCGCGGTCCGAGAAGCGCTGATCTTGCGTCAAAACAGCGCTGAGGCCCTGGAAGAAGATTTGGAAACTGCCAAAGCCGCGGTGATGCAATCGACCACTCAACAGGAGGAAATGGCCAGAAGCACTGCGTCGATGCGCGCCCAATTGGTCGACGCGCAAATGCAGGAACAGGCCGCCCGACGCCGGCTGGACGAACTGGAACGGCGACTCAGCGACCTTCGCATCGCGGACCGGGCACCCCCAACGATGGGCGATGCCGAATTGGATCGCCTCAAACAGGAATGCCGTGAAGTCGGCATTGTCACACAACAGCCGGAACTGCTTCGAATGTTTCATGACCTGAAGCGAGGGGCGGCGTCGCCATTAACCGTCTTGCTCCTCGGCGAACCGGGCACCGGAAAGGAGCTGTTCGCACGAGCTGTGCATCAGTTGAGTTCCCGTGCGCAGAACGCATTTATCCCGGTCAACATGGCGGCAATTTCACCCGAACTCTTCGAGAGCGAATTGTTCGGTCACACCAAAGGAAGCTTCACCGGAGCCGCTGTCGACCGGAGAGGGTTTTTCGAGTTGGCGCACCGGGGCACGATCTTTCTCGACGAAATCGGCGATCTTCGTCTGGATCATCAAAGTAAACTGTTACGAGTCCTCCAGGAAAAGTCTTTTTATCGGGTCGGAGCGACCGTTCCCACGACTGTCGACGTGCGGATTGTGGCTGCGACGAATCGTGACCTACAGCGAGGCGTATCCGAAGGCTGGTTCCGGGAAGATCTCTATTTTAGACTGAAGGGGTTCGTCTTCCGGCTGCCCCCGCTACGTGACCGCCCGGGCGACATCGCCGTCATCGCCGAAGCAACGCTCACCGACATTGCCCAAAGAACGGGACGTCCTCATCCTCAGCTGTCCAATGATGCACTGCGTCTACTGAACAGCTATCGGTGGCCGGGCAACGTGCGTGAGCTTCGCAACGTGCTCGAGCGTGCGGTGGCACTGAGCGATGGCAGCGTGCTCTCCCGCCATGCATTCACGCTGGAAGACGTCACCATGGAGGAGGGGGAGGGGCGCGATGTGACTGTCGCCTTGCCTGACGAAGCAGGGGACATCGCCGTGTTGGACCGATTGAGGCGCCACGGGTTCGATATGCAGGCGACGGCCAAGGCCCTGTCCTGGGATCGCAGCACCGTGACGCAGCGGCTCAAGGGTCTGTGTTTCCAGGCTCTGGTCGAATCAGGCGGCGACCGAGCCAAAGCCGTGTCGGCAATCGCCGGAGACTCTGCTCGTTTCAGAACCGTTGAGCTCAAGATGAACGGGTACTACGACCATTTGCTGTCGGTCATTCAACCATGTAACACGATTGAAGAAGCCCTGGCCGAGTGCAAGCGCCGGTTCAAGAACATTCCGGACCGCCATTTCGCGTCGGTTGACCGGCTGGTGCGGACTGTGTTCCTGCGGAAGCCTTCACGTACTTCGCCCTCTACAGCAATGACCGAAACATGATCACGGCATCCTGATAGGTTCCAGAGTCTTTGCGCACCGCGCCCGGAATCACACCCAATTGCCTGAAGCCCAACTTTTCCCAGAGATGCCGCGCCGGCACGTTCTCAGAGAAAACCAGGTTGAAAAGAACGCTCCGATATCCCAATTGTTTGGCGTACTCCAACATGGTCGCTCCCAATAGCCAGCCCAAACCCTTCTTGCGCCACTCCGGCGACACCATAAACCCGGCGTTCGCGACCTGTCTTGCCCGTCCCGGCCAGTTTGATTTGAGGTAAAAGGCTCCGGCCAATGATGTCGCGTCGGGCCTACCCTGCGCATAGGCCACCACCGTGCTCTTGCCACGAAACCAATAGTCCATAAAGTCATGATGATCGGGGAATCGGTCATGCGGATAGGAGTTTCCTTCCTCAACGATGATCCTATACAGGTCTCGAAGAGGCTCGACATCGCGGTTACCGGCCAGAACCAACTGCACCGGCGATCCGTCCTTGAGGTTGGCGCGAATGGGAAAGGTGAGAATGGTCCGTCCGGAATTCATGGTGGGCTATCCCCGCATGGCATGATGGGTCAGCTTTCCCCGCATGACCTTCGTCCGACATCAAGTTATCTAACCTATTCATTCACTTGATGTTTCTTCTCAACTACCTGTCCGGCTTGATGGGCACTCCGGTTGCTCTAGGGATCCAGGCAGCGAAATGGGCCAGCTCAGGGAGGAAAGGAGGTGATCCGCGCACGACTTCGCCGTCAGGCTCAAGACTAAAGAGACTATTGAACAATTGAACAATAAAAACGTCATGCATCGAAGGAGGATCTTATGCAGAACAGTGCATCCCAGGTTAGAACCGGCCACATCAGCCCCACCATTTCAGGACCCAACAAAGACAAGGATGTTCTGATCGTCTCAGGACTCGTCGTAAGTCTGACTGTCGCGATCGGCGCCTTTTGGTACTTTTCTTCAACCGACCCCCGTATGGGTCAGGATCAGTTGAACAGTTCGCAGGTCACGGAAGAGCTCAAGCACCAAGAACCGGTGGCCGTGTCCGTGCCGGTAGTCGCCATCCAACCAAGCGCTGTTGCTGCGTCTCAACCGGGCACGGTTCATACCGATCTCTACTTCGAAGCGGGCCGGAAAGGCCTGGCCGACGAAGCCAGGATAGAGCTACTGAAAGACGCAGCGCTTCTCAAGGGCGATGAGAATCTAGGAGTCTTGATCCAAGGTTACACGGATCAGCAGGGCTCCACAGGGTATAACCTCAAGCTTGGTCTTAAGCGGGCTGAAGCGGTCAAGACAGAGCTGATCCACGCCGGTGTGGCCGAACATCAAATCAAGGTGATGAGCCTCGGCAAGGACGGCGCACTGTGCATCGACAGCAGCGATGTCTGCCGGCGGATGAACCGCCGCGTGCATCTTGAAATCCGTCCGATCGGTCGCGAGCACATGATGCCAGCCGCCGTGCCTGTGACACTGCCGGAGGATCTCTCGCCGGCATCCGTGAATTCGAGCCAGGAAACCGGCGGCTCCGGCTTGGTCATCGATAATCTGCTTCCTTCCACAGACGCCTCTGATGGCACTCACAGCGGTCCTTCCCCTCTCGACCCGGCACCGGGGAGCTGAGCCAGACAGCGATTGCGTCTGCACGAGCCAGGTCGTGCAGACGCAGCCGCACGCGACCCACGGCACAGGAACAGGAAGAGATTCGAAGATGGTCGGCAGGACATCACGCGGCCGTTTGAATGGATGGCCTTTCGAGCGGCGGCCGCCGGAATTTTCCTCTGAGCCAGTTGAGGCTGTTCATCACGTTCTGACGGCCGACAATTCGCTGTTGAAGTTTCAGCTTCCCGGGAATGTCTGCCAACAAAACGCCGAGCACAATGGCGAAAATCCCTTGGCCGGGAAGGACAAGCATGGCAATGCCGAGCACAATCAGCACACAGGCCAGCAGATTCTTGACGAGACGAACCGGAAGGCGAATCGCTAACGGTTGTTGGTCGAGCCACCTTGGGCGTCTGGGATTGGAGAAGGAATCTGGGGGCAGGTTGATCACGGTCCAGGGAACGGCTATGGCCCCGATCAACAGGGCTATTCCCGATCCGAGGGAGACCCACATCAACGCGTCTCGAGAAATCCACTCCTCCATGCGTCCTCCGGCAGTACCAGCATACTCACAAGCCGCTTCTATTAACGTACGTAATAGAAGGGCCATGAGGTACGGGGGAAAGCCCCGGCCAGGAAGCCAACGAAAGACCTGGCGCGCTAGCTACGGTGCAGAAAAAAGCCGTCAGCGTTTATGCTCTTTGCCTGTCGTCACGTCTGAGGGCGCCCGCTCTTCCGTCCGTGTAGTCTCAGCAGCAGATCCGGTGGTGGTGGCAGGTTTCTCATCCAGAATCAAGATGGGTTGGACCGCGGCTATCGCCCGCTGGATGGCACTATATAGTTCATCTACCGCCTTTTCCTTGGTTAGGACTTCGAACGCGCCCGCCTTGAGCATGGCGTCCACATGAAAGCTTGGAGCGTTGACCGATAATCCCACGACCGCAATGTGGGGATATTGAATTTTTATCATTCGGGTCGCTCCAATGCCGTCGAGGCTGGGCATGCCAATGTCCATCACGATGACAGCCGGCTGGAGCTTTTGTGCGATTGATACTCCCTCTTCTCCGTTGGCGGCTTCGCCCACGACGTCAATATTAGGATAGGACTGCAGGACCGCCCGCAATCCCTGGCGTATCATGGCGTGGTCATCGACGATAAGAACCCGAATCTTTTGTGCTGCGGCCATTTCAAAGAATGTCGATGTGAAAAATGCGTTGTCAAACTTATTGGCTTCGGGAAGCCATCATAAGCTGGAAATGTCGCTCGTGTCTGCATGTTTTCTGTCAGCAAAATCCTACACGGCCATATGGCTGATATCAGCCAACAGCTCGCTGCATACGGTGAGACGGTCACTGCGCCAAGGGCAGATTCGCTTTAGTTTCAGATAGGTACACAAGTTCACCACAGTGACGACGCTCAGCCCCATTTAGGATCTAGAAGGCTGTTGGCAAAAATGCATAGTGCAAAACAGTCCTCGGTGTCCTGGCCGAAGTCTTGCGGCTCGTTCTGTCACTTGTTCGTCTGGGGCAATCGTGTCACAAGACGCCAGTGCCATGGTTGGCAAAAGTGGAGTGGTTGATGGACGAACGACGGCCGACGATGGTTAGAGGCACGGTTAGACGGTAATCCGTTTCATAAATCTTACTCGAAAGCCCTTAGGACTGGGCTCTCCGGTCATTGCCTAACATTTCCTAGTTCTGCGATTTAACGGATGTAATCGCTGTCTGAATGGCGCAATGCAGCTCTTGAGCCGACGTACGCTGTTTGAGCAGGCACGCCTGCGCCCCATTATGCTTGGCCATTTCCCAGAGGTTGGGGTGCGGTAGATGGGTCAGGATGATGACAGGGATGCGAGGGTGACGTCGATTCGGAATCAATTCCAGCAGGACATGAAAACCTGATTCGGGCATATCCAAATCAAGCAGCACACAATCAATGGCACGGTCACGGCACAGCTCAAGGCCGGTTTGCGCGTCGGACGATTCCAGCACGGTATAGTTGAAAGGGGCACTCCGTAAAGTTTTTGACCAGTACTGCAAATCGTCTTCGTTGTCCTCAATAAGCACAATGGTCTTGGGGGGAGAGCTCGATTGAACTGAGAGCGAAGTCATCTGCCAGGTCACCTTCCCCGCAGATCCACGGCAAATTCAGGGGAGCGATCATGGCAAGTCATAAATCTCCTGTCAAGTGGGGAAGAGGCATCCTCCATACTTCTGAAGCCACGACAATCTT